>Ga0306920_100003023_pt1 | contig 21319 bp, 19 predicted proteins | sample flu12Cox44000170_FD_204666 | JGI IMG/M metagenome (GOLD analysis project Ga0306920, IMG submission 204666) | Lab enrichment of tropical soil microbial communities from Luquillo Experimental Forest, Puerto Rico - flux4day.12C.oxic.44.000.170 (v2)... | ecosystem: Environmental > Terrestrial >... | reverse complement strand
CGGCGCTCTGCCGGCTGCGGCGGACATGGCGGCGGGGGAGCACGGGCCGCGGCGAGACGCAGCGTCCAGTTCATGATCTCAACATCGAGGCCCGGGATGGTTCGTCCGTAGGCCGCCCTATAGGCCTCCTCGAACGCAGCGGCGAGGGCCGTGCGCGAGGCCATCGTGAGAGTGCCAGGTGGCAGGGCAACCGCGATCTCGTGGCCCTGTCCGCGATAGCGCATGTCCGCGGTGCGCGTCTCGGACAATGCCGCGATGGGCTCGCCAGCACGGACCACGCCTTCCGCCTCCGCGCGCATCTCGGCAAAAACGGCATTGACCAGCGGGGCGTCGAAACGCTGATCGAGGCTCACGTAGCGGCTGCGCGCCACCTCATAGGCTACGGGCGCCCGCAAGAACCCGAAGGCAGAACCCACACCGGCCCCTGCCGGCACCATCACCCGGGTCATGCCGAGCTTTTCGGCGAGCCGCACCGCATGCAGAGGTGCCGCGCCGCCAAACGCGATCAGCGTGCGCGCCCGCAAATCCCTGCCGCGTTCGACGGCATGCACCCGCGCGGCATTCGCCATGTTCTCTTCCACAATCTCGCTGATGCTAAGCGCAGCCTCCAACCGCTTCAGCCCGAGTGGTGCGCCGATTGCCTTGTCGATGGCCGCCCCGGCACGCTCGGGATTAAGTGGGATGGTGCCGCCGGCGAAGTAGCAGGGATCGAGCCGACCCAGCACCACGTCGGCATCCGTCACGGTTGGCTCGGTGTCGCCGCGTCCATAGCAGGCGGGTCCAGGCTCGGCACCTGCACTCTCGGGTCCCACCTTGATCCGCTCCAGCTCGTCGACGCTGGCGAGAGAGCCGCCGCCGGCGCCGATCTCCACCATTTCGACGACCGGGATGCGCAGCGGCAGCCCGCTGCCCTTGAGGAATCGGTACTGGCGCGCGACCTCAAAGCTGCGCGATTGTTGCGGCTCCCCGCCGTCGATGAGGCAGATCTTGGCCGTGGTGCCGCCCATATCGAAGGACAGCACTCTGTCGAGCCCGTATTGGCGCGCGAGGCCGCCCGCCAAAATGGCACCGCCGGCTGGGCCCGACTCCACGAGGCGGATGGGAAATCGGCGCGCCGTCTCAAGCGTCGTCACGTTGCCCCCTGACGTCATCAGCAGCAGCGGGCAGCCAAATCCGCCGGCCTTGAGCGCGGCGGCGAGCCCGCCGAGGTAGCGGTCCATCACCGGCTGCACGTAGGCGTTGGCGACGGTCGTGGACCAACGCTCATACTCGCGGATCTCGGGCGAAACCTCGCTCGACAGGGCGAAGGCCGCCCCTGGCAGGAGCCCCGCCAGGATCTCGCGCGTGCGCCGCTCGTGACGCCCGTCGAGATAGGCATGCATGTAGCCGATCGCCACCGCCTCCATGCCGCACTCCTCGAGCACCGGCGCGAGGCCACGCACCGCGGCCTCATCAAGGGGGATCAGCACGTTGCCCCGGGCATCGAGGCGCTCAGGAATGCCGAAGCGCAGCTCGCGTGGCACCAGCGGCGCCGGCTTATCCATCAAGATGTCGTACTGCTCGAAGCGGTTCTCGAACGCCATTTCGATGGAGTCGCGGAAGCCTTGGGTGACGATGAGCGCCGTCTTGGCGCCCTTGCGCTCGATGATGGCATTGGTGGCAAGCGTGGTGCCGTGGATCACCAGCGCGATGTCCCCCGCCGCCAAATGTGCCCGCTGCATTAGCATGTCGATCCCGGCCAACACGCCCTCCTCCGGCGCCCGCGGCGTCGTCAGCACCTTGGCGCTGACGCGCTTTGACCCGAGCACCACGGCGAGGTCGGTGAAGGTGCCGCCGATATCGATGGCAAGACGCGCTTTGTCCATGCTCATGCCGCCGTCGGCTCGATGTTGCCGCCAAGATAAGCGCGGCGGATTCGCGGATCGGTACGCACCTCCGCGGCCGGCCCTTCCATGAACTTGCGTCCCTGCTCCATGACCAGCGCATGGTCCGAGACCAGCAGCGCGCCACGCACGTTCTGCTCGACGATCAGCACGGTGACGCCGCTCCTTGCAATCACCCGGATGGTGGCAAACACATCGCCCTGCATCATCGGCGACAGGCCGAGCGAAGGCTCGTCGAGCAGCAGCAGCGAGGGTTGCACGAGCAGCACCATTGCCATCTCCAGGATTTGCTGCTCGCCGCCCGAAAGATTGCCGGCCTCGGTGCGCCATTTGGCCGACAGCACTGGGAACAGAGTGATGACGCGCTCGATTGCCCCCTTGTGCTTCGCGCGCGAGAGCGTGTAGCAGCCCATTTTTAGGTTCTCAGCCACCGTCATCGCCGGGAAATTGCAGCGGCCTTGCGGCACGAAGCCGATGCCGCGCCGAAAACGTTCCCACGGCTGCAAGGCCTCGATCGTCTCGCCGGCAAACACGATTTGACCCGAAAACCAGCGGTTGGCGCCGTAAATAGCGCGCAGCAAGGTCGACTTGCCGGCCCCGTTGCCGCCGATGAGCGTCGTGATCGTGCCGGCGTAGAGCCGAGCCGAGAAGCCGCGCACGATGGGATTGTCGCCGTAGCCGGCGGTGAGGTCGACAAGCTCCAGAACGGGCGCGCTCATGCCGCTCCCTTCGCCTCGGCGGCGGCCATCTGCGAGGTCATGCCCAGGTAGGCTTCGAGCACGCGAGGATCCCGATGGATTTCCGCCGGTGTCCCTTCCGCCAATTTGCGGCCCTGATCGAGCACGACCACCCGATGGCACAGGTTGGTGACGAACTCGACGTTGTGCTCGATGATGAGAAACGTCTGGCCGGCTCCATTGAGCCTTCGCAGGATCGCTTCGACCTCGCGGATGCGCGCAGGATTGACGCCTGCCACCGGCTCGTCGAGAACCACTATCTTGGGCTGCGACATCAGCGCCGCCGCCAGCGTCACGAGCTTCTTCTGCCCATAGGACAGTACGCCGGCGTCGGCCTCGGCATAGCGCGAGAGACCCACGAGATCGAGCAACTGCTGCGTGCGCTCGTCGGCCACCGCAACCGCGCGGCGATAGCGCGCCGTGTGCAATAGTTCGTCCAGCCAGATGGCGTCATCAAACTGCTGCGCCGCAATCGCCAGGTTGTCGCGCACGGATAGGCGCTCGTAGAGCAGCACCGTTTGGAACGTGCGTATCAAGCCGGCGCGGGCGATCGCCTCCGGCGCGCGACCGGTGATGTCGGCACCGGCTAGCGCCGCGCGGCCGCCATCCGCCGCCTGGAAACCGCTGATACAGTCGATGGTCGTGCTCTTACCCGATCCGTTCGGCCCGATCAGGCCAGTGATGCTGCCGGCCTCCACCTCGAAGCTGACGCCGCCGAGCGCCTGCACGCCGGCGAACGACTTGTGCAAATCGAAGACCTCCAGCAACGCCGTCATGGCAGCTCCGCACGCACCCGGCCGAGCCGGCGCTCGGCAAGCCAGCGCCCCGCGCCGTTCGGCATCGCCAGCATCGCCACGAGCAGCACTGCGCCGTAGATGATCATGCGGAAGTCTTCGGAGAAGCGCAGCACCTCCGGCAGCGTCGACATGACGATGCCGGCCAGCACGACGCCCCAGAAGCTCCCCGCCCCGCCGATGATGACGATGATCAAGAAGGTCTGCATATAGTAGAAGTCGAGAAACAGCGGATCGATGATCTTGAGGTGGAAGGCATAGATGCCGCCGCCAATGCCCGTGATGGCAGCGCCGATGGCAAATGCCGCCAGCTTGTAAGGCCTCGGCGCAATACCTTGGGCGCGCACCAGTGGCTCGTTCTGCTTGATCGCCGTCAGCGTTCGCCCGATGCGCGATGTGCACAGCACCCAGAGGATGCCAAGCGCCAGGAGAGCGTAGACATAGGCAATCCAATAGAAGCGGGGCGTGGTCTTGAACTCGAGGCCGAACAGGGTCGGCGCCGGTAGCCCCGGGATGCCGAGCGGCCCGCGCGTGAGGCCGACCCAATCGCGCGCCACCAACGTCACCAGCAGCGCAAAGGCGAGGGAAACGATGACGAAGGCGTGGCGATTGGTGCGCAGAGCAGGGTAGCCGATGGCCAGCGCCGCCGCTGTGTCGATGAGCCCGGCCCACACCAGGCCCTGCCAGAAGCTGCCGCCGAACGTCGTCACCGTGAGGGCCGCGGCGTAGCCGCCGATCCCCCAGAAGCCAAGTTGCGCGAAGGAGAGCAAGCCGGCAAAGCCATAGACCAGGTTGAGCGCGGCGGCGGCGGTCGTGAACACGCAGGCCGAGACGGCGATGCCGAGGACGTAGTTGGAACTCGTCAGATAGGGGAGGGCGCCGAGCAGGAGCGCGGCGGCGAGGACGCCAGCAAGCTTCATCCCACGCGCATCCCTCCCCGCTTGAACAGCCCATGGGGCCGCAGGAACAACACGGCAATCATCACCAAGAACACCGCCGTCTCCTGCCACACGATCTCGAAGAAGCCGCCAACCCAGCTCTCCATCAGGCCCAGACCTAGCGAGGCCGCGACGACGCCCGGAATACTGCCAAGTCCGCCGATGATGATGAGAGCAAAGGCCTTGAAGATGAGGGGCTGTCCCATCATCGGCGACACGAGCTGGATCGGGGCCAGCGCCGCACCTGCCATCCCGCACAGTGCGCCGGCCAGGATGACCGCATTGCGCGCAACGGCCTTCGGCCGCACACCCACCATCAGCGCCGCCTCGCGGTTCTGCGCCACGGCGCGCATGGCGCGGCCGAACTGCGTATGCCGCAGGATAAGATAGAGGGCGGCGAAGGCGGCGACGGCCGCACCGGCGCCAATGATGCGCGTCCACGTAATCCGGATCGTGCCGATCGTCACGCCGTCGAATCCATACTGTGTATCGACGATGCGCGGACTTGCGGTAAATGCGTATTGCACGCCATGCAGCATGATGATCGACAGGGCCAGCGTGATCAGGATGCTGCGCTCGAACTCGCCGGCGCGCAGGCGCGACAGGAACAGCTCGTAGACGCCCAAGCCACACAGCGCCGCCGCACCCGTGGCGAGGAGCAGCGCCGGCCAGTACCACAGGTCGAGTGCGGGAAGTGCGAATGCCATGGCGAAGGCCCCGATCATCAAGAACTCGCCGTGCGCAAAATTGATGATCTCCAGCACGCCGAAGATCAGCGCCAGACCGGCGGTGATCAGCGCATAGAGTAGCCCGAGCACGACGCCGTTGATGGTCAACTGCAGCAAATAGACCGCATCGATTGCCATGACACCGTCACGATCTCCGCGGGGGTCGCGGGCAGGTTCGAACTTTGCGGCGCAATTCCCGGAGAGAATTTGCGCCACAGCCACCAATGGAGCCGGTCCTCACCGGCTACCGCGCCAGGGTGGGGTCTGCGCGGGCCGCGCGCAAGTGCGTGCGCGGCAAGGGCGGCGCACGAGCCGCCTATTGCAAGCTGACAATGCTGCTTCAATGGGCATCTGCACGGCAAGCGCTCCAAATCTGCCCCAGAGCCAGCATTTGCCGCCCGCCGCCCAGCTGCTAGGGTCGGGCAATTCCTAGCTCGCCCACCAAGGGAGCGCATGCATGCACAAGACTGCACTCGCCGTTGCCTTCCTGGCCTCGCTGGCGATGGCGTGCTCCGCTCGTGGCCAGAACATCGTGATCGGTGTCTCCACGCCCATTACCGGTCCGGCCGCCGTTGCCTCGGAGTGGGAGCGCTGGGGCATCGACCTTGCCGTCGAAGAGCTTAACGGCTCGGGCGGCGTGCTGGGTCGCAAGGTCGAGGTGCTAATTCTTGATAACAAGTGCAACCCTTCCGAGGCGGTCAACGTCGCCAACAGGCTGGTGGAAGCCAAGGTCGTGGCCATCATCGGCTCACACTGCAGCTCGGCGCATTTGGCCGCCATGCCCATCATCAAGGATGCCAAGGTGCCGATGATCACCGGCATCGCCTCCAATCCGCAGATCACTGATGAATCCGGCGTGGGCGGCAACGATTGGGCGTTCCGCATCAACCCGTCCGACAAGGCGATGATGGACACGCTCGGCGCCTACCTCGGCGCCAAGCAGCTCTTCAAGACCGTGGCCATCGTCGCCGAGGATAGCGATTTCGGCCGCGGTGGGGCTGCCGCGTTCCAGGCTGTCGCCGACAAGGCCGGCATCAGCATCGTCTCCACGGACTTCCATCCCCAGAACGCGCCCGATTACACCACCATCCTCTCGCGCCTGCAGCAGCGCCGGCCCGATGCCATCGCCACCTTCCAGTTGGGTGGGGACTCGCTCAACTTCCTGCGCAACGCCATGCAAATGGGCGTCCGCATTCCCTACACGGGCCGCGTCGAGCTGGGCGGACGCAACTTGCAGATCATCGAGGCCGGCGGCATGGAGGGTTCGATCAGCGCATGGACATACAATCACGAGATCGCCGCGCCGGAGAATCAGACGTTTGTTGCCAAGATCAAGGCGAAGCACAACTCCACACCCTACCTGCAAACGTGGGGCTCCTACGACAGCATGCGCATCATCGCCCAGGCCATCAAGGCGGCTGGGAGCGTCGACACCACGGCCGTGCGCGACGCCATCAAAAGGCTCAAGTTCACTACCGTGTTCGGCAAGGAGGTGTCCTTCGACGAGCACAACCAGGCTGGCAAATTCGTCATCCTGCAAACGGTGAGCGGCAAGAAGGTCATTGTGGCGGATATCGTCGAGGTGAAGTAGCCGCACGGGCGTACGTCCGCCCTCCACCATCCGGGACAGAGGTAAGCGTGCTCAGCATCGAAGGGCTCGTCTGCCGCTACGGCAAGGTGGAGGCCGTCCGCGGGCTCACGATGCAAGCAAGCCAGGGCGAGCTCGTCACCCTGATCGGCGCCAACGGCGCCGGCAAGACCACCACCCTGAAGGCAATCTCGGGCCTGCTCACGCCAGCGGCAGGCCGCATCACCTTCCTTGGCGAGGACATCACGCGCGCGAGCGCGCGGCACATTCTCAAGCTTGGCATCGCCCACTGCCCCGAGGGGCGTCGCGTCTTCCCCTACATGACCGTCGCCGAGAATCTGGAAATGGGTTGCTATCTGCGCAGCGATGCGCGCGGGATCGCCGCGGATCTGGAGGCGATCTACCGGCGTTTTCCCATCCTCGGCCAGCGGCGACACCAGGCCGCCGGGACTCTCTCTGGCGGCGAGCAGCAGATGCTTGCGATCTCGCGCGCGCTGATGTCGGCCCCCAAGCTTGTGCTGTTCGACGAGCCCTCCCTTGGGTTGGCGCCAACGCTGGTGGAGCGCACGTTCGGGATCATCAAGGACATTCGCGCCCACGGCGTCACGGTGGTGCTGGTCGAGCAGAACGCGTTCGCGGCGCTCGCGCTCTCCGACCGCTCCTACGTGCTGGAGCAGGGCCGCGTCGCCCTGTCAGGCACCGGCGCCGAACTTCTCGACAATCCCCACGTCAGACGCGCCTATTTGGGCGCCTAGCGCCATTGCATGGGCGACAACGCTTCGATCTTGGTCGAAGCGATGGCGCGCAAAAATCATCCATGATGGCCGCGAAGGAGGAGGGCCATGTCCGTTACAGTCTTCATCCGCTACACCATCGACCCCTTCCAGCGCGAAGCCTTCGCGCAATACGCACGCCACTGGGGACACGTCATTCCCAACTGCGGCGGCAGGCTCGTCGGCTACTTCCTGCCGCACGAAGGCACCAACAATGTGGCCTTTGGGCTCATATCTTTCGACAGTCTAGCCGCTTACGAAAGGTATCGCGCACAGCTCAAGGCCTGCCCTGAAGGGGCGGCAAACTTCCGCTTTGCCCAGGAGAGGCGCTTTATTCTAAGCGAGGAGCGCACCTTCCTCGAGGCAGTCCCGCTGGCGTCCGCCTGAGTCCGCCTGAGCACAGGCGGATAGGGCAAGGCTAGGGCTTTGTCGCGCTCGTCGCGCTTTCCGCGGGCCGCTCCTGCGCTGCCTCGCCGGAGGGCCCCGGCAGGATCGATCCGGTGAAAATGGGGGCGGTCGTGGCGGGCACAGCGTTCGCCTTCCCGCGCGGCGGCGGGCTCTCCAGCACCCATGCCATGCCCTGGAACCACTTGTGGTCCTTCGGCAGCAGGCGGTGGTGTAATTCCGTCCACAGCGCGCGCGAGGTGATGTTCTCAACGAATATCTTGGTCGGCGGCGTTACCACGAAAGCCAGAACCGTCGCCGCCGCCATGACTGCGGTATGCCCCCAGTGCTTGCTGTCCACCAATTTGAGCGCCGAGCCGAAGGACGCCTTGATGCGAGTGTCCATCACGTCGACCGAATAGACCTCATCGAGGATCAGGTGCGTGAGGTAGCCGACCGACATGAAGCCCGCCGCCAGCCAAGCGACCCCCTCGTCCCGCTGCAGCAACCGGCTGTAGACCCAGGCTGTGACGAAGGCGCAGAACGCCATCGCCAGCAGGGAATGCCAGATGCCGCGATGATAGCTGAATCGGGCAAAGATCTCCTTGACCACGTAGCGTACGCACACCAGCGTCCCCAGCCACAAGATCAGCATTTCGGCAATGGAATATTTGCGCTCCAGGCAAAACAGCACCGCAAAGGAGAAGAACACGGCGAGCCCGGCGAACATGGCGCGGGCGGGCCGCGAGTCCTTGAGATCGATATCGGGCAGCACCGAGCCCAACACGCCCGCCAACGTCACGGCGACGACGTTCTCGGGAGCTACCAGATCAGCGGCCGTAGTGACCGTCGCCAGGGCGCCGCTTACCACGGTGCCGATAGCAATATGAGTGGGAAAATTCGCCATGCGCTTCCCCTCGGTCGGCACGGCCGCACGCGCACGGGACTGGCTGGTGCCGAGCTTGCGGCCTTCGATCAGATTCGCTCCTGTTGGGCAATGGCCGCGGTCAGACCCGGCCACCCGATCCCACCCAGGGAGGGCAAAGCATCTGCCCCCGCTGAGGGTGCAAAAGGGCTGGCGCACGCCGGCGGTTCATGCCATTGCAGGCCGTTTCGCTCGGGCAAGGGACGAATGTCGCTCGGCTTCCCATCCGGCACCGCCGACAGGCTGAGGCTCGCCGCCATTGCCTCGATTGCCGTGGCGGCGCTGGTGCTGGCGTTGAAGTATTTGGCCTATTGGGTCACCGGCAGCGTGGCGCTCTACTCCGATGCGCTGGAAAGCATCGTCAACCTAATCACCGCCCTCATTGCGCTCTATGCCATTCACGTCTCGGCCCAGCCGGCCGACCGCCGCCACCAGTTCGGGCATCACAAGGCCGAGTATTTCTCGGCGGTGATCGAGGGGGTGCTCATCGTCGTGGCCGCGCTGCTGATCTTGCATGAGGCCTACGACGCGTTCGTGCATCCTCGTGCCCTGAGCGACCCGCTGCGTGGGCTCGCCATCAACGGCCTCGCCACGACCATCAACGGCGTCTGGTCAGGGTTCCTGCTGACCTGGGGACGGCACCAGCGCTCGCCGGCCCTGGTGGGCGACGGGTGGCATCTCTTGACCGACGTGGCCACCTCCCTCGGCGTCATCCTCGGGCTGCTGCTCGCCACCTTGACGGGCTGGCAGGTGCTCGACCCGGTGCTGGCCGCGCTGGTGGCAGGCAACATCCTGTGGGCCGGTTGGCGGCTGGTGAGCCACTCGGTGAGCGGCCTCATGGACGAGGCCGTGACGGCCGAGGTGGCGCGGCACATCCGCAAGGTGATCTCCGACAACGCCCAGGGCGCCATCGAGGCACACGACGTCAAGACGCGCACGGCGGGGCGCGTAACGTTCATCGAATTTCACCTGGTGGTGCCGGGCAGCATGACCGTGGCCGCCTCGCACCAGATCTGCGATCGCATCGAGCAGGCGCTGCGCACGAGCGTGCACGGCGCGGAAGTCCTAATCCACGTCGAGCCCGAGGGGGAAGCGAAGCAGACGGGAGTGCCGGTGGTGTAAAGTGCACCCCCACCCCCCGCATCCGCACGCGCTGGCAATCAGTTCATCGCCAGCGGGCGAGCCCGCTTCGGCGGCGGGAATGCGGCGTCAAGCGCAGCGAGGTCGTCGGCGCCGAGCTTGATGTCCAGTGCCTTGATGTTGGCGCGCACGTGCTCAGGCTGGGTTGCCTTGGGAATTGTGATTACGCGGGGTTGGCGCAGCACCCAGGCCAGCGCCACCGCTGCCGGATCGCATCCATGCTTGCGAGCGATCTTGCCCACGGCGGCCTTACCCAACAGCGCTCCCTGCCCTAACGGCGAATAGGCCATCACCATGATCCTGGCCGTCTGACACCTCGCCAGCAGCCGCCATTCGATCCCGCGCGAGCCCAGGTGATAGAGCACCTGGTCGCAAGCGCAGTTGCCGCCGTTCGGCACGCCGGCGAGCTGGTCGAGATCGTCAACGTCGAGGTTGCTGACGCCCCAGTGGCGAATCTTGCCTGCCTTTTTCAGGGCCTCGAAACCCTCAACCGTTTCGGCCAGGGGATGAGAACCGCGCCAGTGCAGCAGATAGAGATCGAGGCGGTCGGTCTTAAGCCGCTTCAGGCTGCGCTCGCAGGCGGCCACTGCGCCTTTGCGCGACGCGTTGTGCGGATAGACCTTGCTCACGAGGTAGATGCCGTCGCGCACGCCGCCTATCGCCTCGCCGACGATCTCCTCCGCCACGCCCTCGCCGTACATTTCCGCCGTGTCGATGAGGCTCAGTCCAAGCTCGAGCCCCAGCTTGATGGCCCGCACTTCGGCCGCCCGCTCCGATCTGCGCTCTCCCATGTGCCACGTCCCGAGCCCCAATACCGGCACCCTCTCACCTGTCTTGAGCGTCACCGTTCGCATCTGCCGCTCCTTGAGCTTCCCCATGCTGCAGCTTAGCCAGGTGCTCGCAACCTTCCAACCTCCCAAGGCTCGCGCGGTTTTGGCACTAAATTGATTGGTAGACCAAACGATTTGCGCTATGCTCGCCCCTCGTGCATGGATGCACAATGGCGCCGGTGGCGGCGAGAGAAGGAACCGATGGCACGCCTCCTGGAGCTGACGCTCAACGGACGCCCGCGCGTGGATGCGGTCCCGGACAATCGGCTGCTGCTCGACTATCTGCGCGAGGCAGTTGGACTGACGGGCACCAAGACCGGCTGCGATGGCGGGGAGTGCGGAGCCTGCACGGTACTCATCGATGATGCGCCGACGCTTTCCTGCCTGACGCTTGCGGCAACGGTGGCGGGCAAGCGCGTGGACACCGTGGAATCGCTGAGCCAAGGCGGGACGCTCTCGGCCGTGCAGCGCGGCTTCCACGACAAGCTGGGCTCCCAGTGCGGCTACTGCACACCCGGGTTCGTCATGGCTACTGCCGGCCTCTTGCGCCGCAATCCTCACCCCACCGAGGCCGAGATCCGCGCCGCGCTCGGCAGCAACATCTGCCGTTGCACGGGCTACGTGAAGATCATCGAGGCCGTGCAGCACGCCGCTCGGCTGCTTGCGACCGGAGCAGCGACGCGCCCATGAGGAGTGCTCCGCCCGATGGCTGTGCGCCCGTCTCGAAGATGAGCGCCCGGCCAATCGCTTTGAGGAGAGGACGTGCGGCCGTGACCTACCCCCGCATGACTTATCCCCGCATGACTCATCCCCGCATGGCTTATCTCCCCATGCGTGCGGGGAGACATCAACGGCTCCGCAACGGCGCCGCCGTAGGTCATTGCTCCCAGGGATTGCGGGGGAGACTGGTGCCAGACCACAAGCGGAGGTTCCCTCATTCGCCCCGGCGAGGCTCCTTTTTCCCGTGCAGTGCCGCATCCTCGCAGCACGCTCCGGAGAGCCTATGAACGAGATCGCGCGCATAGGCGGCGTCGGCGGCTACGTGCCCATGGTGGATGGGCCTGAGAAGGTCTCAGGACGCGCCAAGTACACGGCCGATCTCATCGCGCCGCAGATGCTGGCCGGGCGCATCTACCGCAGCCCCTACGCGCATGCGGAGATCACAGACCTCGACATTTCGCAAGCCGCGAAGCTACCGGGCGTTGTGGCCATCGTCACCGGCGCCGACTGCGCCCACACGTTCGGCGTGCTGCCGATCGCGCGCAGCGAGCATCCGCTCGCTCGCGACAAGGTGCGCTACAAGGGCGAGCCGGTGGCGGCCGTGGCAGCCATCGACGCGGCAACTGCCGAGCAGGCCATCCGCCTCATCCGCATGAATGTGCGCGAGCTGCCCGCCTATTTTACGGCGCAGGCCGCCGTCGCGGCCGATGCGATCCCGATCCACGCGAAGAAGCCAGGCAATCTCGAACGCGAAGTCCTGTTCGAGCTGGGCAGTGTCGCGGAGGGCTTTGCCAAGGCCCATCTGGTGCGCGAGGCCACCTACAACTGCGCCGAGGTGTGCCAGAACCAGATGGAAATGCACGCGGCCATCGCCGAGTACGATGCGCTGCGCAATCGCATGACGGTGCACGCCTCCACGCAGGTGCCCTACTACGTCCACCTGATGCTCGCGCAGATCCTGGACATGGACATGTCCCAAATCCGCGTCGTGAAGCCGTTCGTCGGCGGTGGCTTCGGTTGTCGCACCGAATGTCTCAACGTTGAGCTGATCGCCGCGCTGCTGGCGCGCCGGGCGCGCGGCAGCGTGCGGATCGTGCTGACGAGGGAGGACACCTTCATCACCCACCGCGGGCGGCCTGAGACCGACATCCGCATGAAGCTTGGCCTCGCGCGGGACGGCAAGATCACTGCGGTCGAATGCGAATGCATCCAGCGCGGCGGCGCCCACTCCGGCTATGGGGTGGTGACGATCCTCTATTCGGGCTCGATGCTCTACGCTATCTACGATCTCCACAACGTGAAATACATCGGCAAGCGCGTGCTCACCAATACCCCGCCGTGCGGTGCGTTCCGCGGCCACGGCACGGTCGACGTGCGTTTCGCCTTCGAGAGCCTGCTGGACCAGATGGCGCACGGGATGGGCCTCGATCCGATGGCCGTGCGGCGCGCCAACTTCCTCAAGGCGCCCACCTTCACCGACAACGACCTGATGGTGAACAGTTACGGCCTGCCCGAGTGCATCGATTGGGTCGAGCAACAGAGCGGATGGAGGCAGCGCAAGGGCCGGCTTGCCAAGGGCAAGGGACTGGGCTTCGCCTGCTCCCACTACATCTCCGGCGCGTCCAAGCCCGTGAACTGGACGGGCGAGCCGCACGCCACGGTGAAACTGAAGCTCGACTTCGATGGCTCCATCGTCGTTCTCACCGGCGCGGCCGACATCGGCCAGGGCTCCTCCACCGTTCTGGTGCAGACGGTCGCAGAGGTACTGGGCCTCGACATCTCGCGCGTGCGCATCATTTCGGGGGACAGCGACGTGGTGCCCAAGGACAACGGCTCTTACTCCTCGCGCGTAACCTTCATTGTGGGCAACGCCGCCATTGACGCGGCCAACAAGCTCAAAGGCCTGCTTGTGGCTGCCGCCGCACGCAGGCTCGATGCCGAGCCGGGCGACATCGAATGTCTGGGTGAGGTCTATCGCGCCGGCGCCCAGGACAAGGGCCTCACCTTCGAGGAGGTGGTGAGTGAGGCGCTCAAAGACACGGGCACGATCACCGTCACCGGCACCTACTCCACGATCCCGGAGTCCCACGGCGGCAAGAAGTACCGCGGTGCGGCCATCGGCGGCACCATGGGCTACAGCTATTCCGCCCAGGTGGTCGAGGTGACCGTGGATGAGGAGACCGGCCAGGCGACGGTCGACAAGGTGTGGGTGGCGCACGACTGCGGCAAGGCACTGAACCGCTTGACGGTCGAGGGTCAGGTGCAGGGCTCCGTGTGGATGGGCATGGGCCAGGCCATGACGGAGGAGGCGGGCTATCACGACGGCCTGCTGGTGACCGCCAACATGCTCGATTACCGCGTGCCCACCATCCAGGACTCCCCGCCCATCGAGGTCGGCATCGTCGAGAGCAACGACCCGCACGGCCCATTCGGCGCCAAGGAGGCGGGCGAGGGTTCGCTCGCCGCATTTCTGCCGGCCCTCACCAATGCCATCGCCGACGCCACGGGCCTGCGCTTCAATAATCTGCCGGTCACACCCGACCGCGTCTTTGCGGCCATCGAGAAGCGTCGGCGTGCCGGCTCGAGAAAGCGCACTGGATCGGCCTGATGGAAGCGCTCGCCGAATTCCAGCTGCTGCGGCCCAAAACGCTGGCCGAGGTGCTCGCAGCGCGCTCGGCGCATCCGGCCAGCCAGCTGCTGGGCGGAGGCACCGATCTCATCGTCAACCTGCGGCGCGGCATCGTCGCCCCGCCGGTTCTCATCGACATGAACGGCATCGCAGAGCTGCGCACCCTCGAAGCGGGGACGCAGGGTCTGTCGATTGGAGCGTCGATCATCCTCGCGGAGCTCTCCCGCCATCCGCGCGTCATCGATTGCTATCCGGTGGTGGCGCAAGCCGCCGGCTCCGTCGCCGGGCCCACGCAGCGCCACATGGGCACCGTCGGCGGTAACTTGTGCCTCGACACGCGCTGCATTTTCTACAATCAGAGCCAATGGTGGCGCTCGGCCAACAACCACTGCCTCAAGACGACGGGTGACGTGTGCCACGTGGCGCCGAAAAGCCGGGGGGTCTGCTTTGCCACTTTCAGCGGGGATCTCGCCCCTGCTTTGATGACGCTCGGCGCCGAGGTCGATCTCGTCGGTCCGGCGGGGGGCCGCACGCTCCCGCTGCAGGAACTCTACATCGGCCACGCGCGCCACGCCGGCGCGGGCGACGGCAAACGCTATCTCGCGCTGCGCCCGGGCGAGCTCGTCGCTCGTGTGCGTGCGCGGTTCGAGCCGGGCCTGCGCTCGGGCTACGACAAGATCCGCATCCGCCATTCGATCGAGTACCCGGTTGCCGGTGTCGCCGCCGCCCTGCGCCGGGATGGCGACACGCTCACCGACCTGCGCGTGGCCATCACCGGCACGAACCCGCGTCCGGTGCTGCTCAAGGGAACGCGCGAGCTGTGCGGCAGGGCTCTCGACGATCGCGTGCTCGAGGGGCTAGAGGAGCTGGTGCGCGAGCAGATCATGTCGATGAAAACCACCTTCACGCCCGGACACTACCGCCGCCGCGCCGCCGGCGTGCTGGCGCGTCGCCTGGTGCGGCGGCTGTTCGAGGCGGGCTGACCAACCTACATTGCCAGCAGGCGGTCGATCTCGCGCACAAGGTCCTTGAGGTGGAAGGGCTTGGACAGCACCCGCGCATTCTTGGGCGCACGCGAGTTGGTGTTCAGCGTCACGGCGGCGAAGCCGGTGATGAACATGATCTTGATCTGGGGGTCGAGCTCGGAGGCGCGCCGCGCCAACTCGATGCCGTCCATCTGCGGCATGACGATGTCGGTGAGGAGCAGGCTGAATGGCTCCTCCTGCAGCCGCTCGTGCGCGTCCTTGCCGTTGGCGAACGCGATCACCTCGTAGCCCGCCTTGGCCAGCGCCCGCTGCAGGAAGCCGCGCATGGACTCGTCGTCCTCCGCCAGGAGGATGCGCTTGACGGGCAGGCGCGACGGTTTCGCGGTCATGTCCGATGACCCGAGTTGAGATGAAGGCGAAGCTTTCCCTGCGTCCTGCAGCGCTCGCTTGCAGCCGTGATTGCAACAGGGATTGCAACACCGGGGCCAGGGCGCCATGCCTCAGCAATCTGGCGCCAATTTGGTAAACAAGCCATGAAATGCAGCCCATGCACAACCCAAACACTTCCACGCCATGTGGCCCACCCCCAATGGACAGGCCGCTCGGCGCTTGGCAAAGTCGAATGGGCTGGACCCGCGCCCGCGGGGTTGGCCATCATCGATCGCCTCTCAGTCCCGCAACGGTTCAAAATCCTCCCAAATTGACATGCACCCCGGTGAACGCACCTCGATAGTTGCAGAGTTGACGCCCCCATTTGCGCTTCTGCGACCCAGCGAGCAGCTCGCTCCTGTGGTCTTTTGCTCGCCGCACTCGGGCCGCATCTACCCGAAGGCGTTCCTTGAGGCCTCCCGGCTCGACGCGCGCACACTGCGAAAGTCCGAAGACTGCTACGTCGACGAGCTGTTCGAGCCGGTCGTCGCCCTGGGCGCGCCGCTGATTGCGGCCCGATTTCCGCGGGCCTATCTCGACGTCAATCGCGAGCCCTACGAGCTCGATCCGGAACTCTTCATAGGCCGTGTGCCGGAGTTCGCCAATACCCAATCGGCTCGCGTGGTGGGCGGCCTTGGCACCATCGCGCGCATCGTCGCCGATGCTGAGGAAATCTATCGCGAGCGGCTGCCGATCGGCGCCGCCTTCGAGCGCATCGAGCGGCTTTATCGCCCGTTCCACGCCGCCCTGGCCGAGCTCTTGGAGACCACCCGCAGGCGCTTTGGTATTGCGGTTCTCATCGATTGCCACTCGATGCCGTCAGCCACCACGATTGGCCATGCGCCGGGAGGTCGGCCGCATTTCGTGCTGGGCGATCGCTTCGGTGCCTCCTGCGACGCCAAGCTCACCCGCTTCATCCGCGACACGCTCCAGGGCGCCGGGTACGATGTGCAGGTCAACCGGCCCTACGCCGGCGGCTTCATTACCGAGTATTACGGCAACCCTCAGCGCGGCGTGCAGTCACTGCAGCTGGAAGTGAACCGCGGCCTCTATCTTGACGAAGCCAATTTCGCCAAGAGCAAGGATTTCCAGAAGCTCGTGCGCACTCTCAGAGACATGGCGGCGAAGGTGTTCGCGGCGCTGCCCCTGCTGCTCGAGCGGCGCGCGGCAGCCGAATAGCGCTATTGCCCGCGCCGGCAAGGCCGTTTCGTTCTATTGCATCGCAATAGGGGCCACTTGGTCGAAGGTTGCGGTTAGAGTTAGTCCTGCGTAGCTCGAAGCCTTCTTGAGGCCTTCAGGGCCGCTGTCTCAAGAGCTCGCCGGCATCAACAAATAAAAGGGGCCGCGCGGCAACCCGTGCGGCCCAAGTCTAGGGAGGAAACGCCCAAGGAGGGCAACGAAACCAGCGACAGGATCGCCAGCCTCGCGCTGCGTATGTAGATGTGCGGCGCACAAAATGCAAGCGAATCTTTTTGCATTGCAGAAATTCGGCTGGGCATAGCTGTGACTGTAGGCAACCGCCGCCGAGGTTTCTGGCGAACGCAGCCGCGCCACAAAGAAGGGGCCGCTCGGGGAGGCGAACGGCCCAAGTCTAGGGAGGAAACGCCCAAGGTGGGCTACGGCACGTCGGCCGAACCGAACATGCCGCTGGCCCGCATATGGGCTTGTTCGTGGTGCAGTGCAATTGAGGCGATCCGGCTCAGGGTACATTTTGGCACATATGTTGCTCATGGGCACCAGCCAAGCACTAATGACGCACAAGCCAAGCACAGGCACCCCCAAAGCACCAACCCGGTACTGGGCGAGCCCCACCCAGGTATCAGGTAGCCAGTCACGAGCGAGGCACGTGATGGGATGGATCAGACGCCGATATATTCCAATGCTTGCCCGACGGTGAAGGGCGCCACCCGGCTCGCCCGGCCTTCCCCTTCGGGGGGTATCCCGGTCGGGGAGGTGTGGCGGTGCCGTGATGACTGATCGCGCAGCGGCGTCCAGAGCGCATCTGGAGTTCGCCCACACCCTGGCCGACCTGTCGGGCGCAGCGATCCGTCCCTTTTTCCGCAAGGCTCTCGCTGTCACCAGCAAGGGCGGCAGAGCGGCATTCGATCCCGTCACGGCAGCGGACCGGGCCGGCGAACGGGCGATTCGCAAGGCCATCCTAGCCCGCTTCCCCAATCACGGCATTGTTGGCGAGGAATACGGCAATGTTGCCGGTGAGGGCCGCTATTGTTGGGTGATCGATCCGATCGACGGCACACGGGCGTTCATCATGGGATCGCCGCTGTGGGGAACTTTGATTGGCCTCATCGATGGGTCTCGGCCCATTCTCGGTTTGATGGACCAGCCCTTCACCGCCGAGCGCTTCTGGTCTGACGGCCAGCGCGCGTACTGGCGCGGGCCCGCAGGAAAGCGCCAGCGCATCCGCACGCGTACCTGCGTCGGGCTTGCGGAGGCGGTTCTCACCTCGACCCACCCCGACCTCTTCGCTGCGCGTGAGGAAGCTGCCGGGTTCGACGCCCTCAAATCGCGCGTGCGCATGACGCGCTATGGCGGTGATTGCTACGGCTATTGCCTGCTGGCGGCGGGCTGCGTCGATCTGATCGTGGAGGCCGGCCTCAAGCCCTATGATGTGGTCGCACTCATACCCCTCATCGAGGCCGCGGGCGGCTTCATCACCACCTGGGACGGCGGGCCGGCGACAGCGGGGGGCCGCATCATCGCCGCGGGCGACAAGCGGGTGCACCAGGAGGCGATGGCGATCCTTCGGAGCAGACATTAGCGCCGCTTCGAGCTCGATGAGACATCCAAACCAGGCAACCGGAGCCGGCCCGCTCCCCAGGCGCGGGAACATATACTCAGCTCGTCCAACGTCTCAGGTACTAATGAGGAGCGAAAGAACGAAGCGTCGAACTGCACTCGCGATGCATGTCCTCGCCAGCACCCGCCCTGTTCGAGGCGCAGCCCTGCGCGATGGCGCTGGAATTGAGGCTGTCGCTGGTTGGGCTGGGAACCATCGCTGTCGATCGTCCCGACGCCAGGGCCCGGCTTCTGGCATCCGCAAGGTCGTCTAACCCGAAGGTGATCCCATACACACGCCTGCCACAACGATGCACATCTGCCGCGAAACGCCCGGTGGCTCGAGCGCCAGCATCACAGAGAAAGCAAGGTCCGGGCGTTTCGCGACAACCTCGCTGCGGTGGGGTTTCCCCGTCGCGGTGCAAACGGTGAGTTGGTGTGCCATCGCACCCTCCTGGGAGCATCGACCATGCGCAACCTCAACCTGTTGGGTATCCGCGAGCCGCACATCTATGGCTCGACTACGCTCGCAGCTGTGCGCAAGAGCTGCGAGGAGTTCGCGTCCTACCTCGGCGCGTCCTTGATGTTCGAGCAATCGAACCACGAGGGCGCCATAGTCGATATGATTCAATCGGCGCGTCAGACAGCAGACGCCATCATCATCAACCCGACCGGATACTCCTTCACCTCCATCGCGATCTACGACGCCCTCAAGACGTTTGAGGGACCGATCATCGAGGTGCACGTGTCCAACATCCACGCTCGCGACGAACTGCATCGCCATTCGAAGCTGTCAAGTGCCGTCAAGGGCGTCATCTGCGGCCTCGGGCCCTATGGCTACATACTAGCCATGCAAGCCGCCGCTGACTGCCTGGGAGAGCTTCCCGACGCGCTACTCGCACCGGCTCGCGACGCCTCAATGAGCCCGCGCAGCCCCTCGGCCAAGGTCGAAGACCGAAGCGGCATAGACTGAGCCGCCCTGGAGCTATGCAGCAGCGGTGTCGACACCAAGGTAAGCATCGAACGCCGCCCAGAAGCGCTGACGCAACTCGTCTATCTCCTGCAGGATCTCGTGGCGCGCTTGCGGTAACAGCACGTGCGTGCCAACCTTCAGCCGCAGCGCGAACTCTTCGATCGCTTGCGTCGAGACGATAGTGTCCATACCGGCGGCGAACAGCAAGAGCGGCACTTGCACGCGCAAGGGGTAATCGGGCGCCGTGAGGCGCGCGATCGACCGCAGCGCAGCGCGCAGCCAGGTGACCGTCGGTGAGCCGAGTCCGAGTAGAGGCGCTGCCTCGATCACCATGCGGTTGCGCAGGTAGCGCTCGCGGTCAGAGGTGAGCGGGTTGCCTTCGAAGGGCCCGAGCTCGATAGGCATGTCCCCGCCGCCGCGCACGTACATGCTTCCAAACCCGCTTCCCGCGAGCAGTTCCGCGTAAAGGCGCGACACCGTCTGGGGAAAGCCGAGCCGCGTCTCGGCGATGGCAATCATGGGCGCGCTCAAGATCATGCGTGAGAACCACGATCCCGGCACGGTGGCATTGCGCAGCAAAATGTGTCCGCCCATGGAGTGGGCCAGCGCGATGAAGGGCGGCTGGCAATCCGGCAGCACAATCTCCTTCATGAAATAGGTGAGGTCCTGGTCATACTCGGCAAACGAGCGCACATAGCCCTTGCACGGGTTGGTCAGGGTGCGCCCGGAGCCGCCTTGTCCGCGCCAGTCCATGGTGGCCACGGCAAAGCCGCGCCGGCGCAGATCGGCAACGACCTCGAAGTATTTCTCGATGAACTCGCCGCGGCCCTGGAACACACACACTGTGCCGCGGTTAGGCGGGCGCGTCGGCTCCCAGCGCGCGAAGCGCAACTTCACGCCGCCAGACGATTTGAAGACGCCCGTCGTCGCCCCGCTCGGAGCCGGATTCTTCGCCAGCGCCACTAGCTCCATGCGCGCCTACCCTCCCTCAAAGCCACGCCTCTGGGTTGCTCTATAGCAGCCGCCGCGGGCCGGAGACAGAGATCGAGGTGCCAGCCCTGCAGGCTGCGCGCCAAACAAAAAGAAATTGGAGGTCCCGGCGGGCGCCGAAACCTCCATCAAGGGCGTCCCTTATCGCAGCTCAGTAGGGCCGGTCCCAGCGGCGCGGCGGCCCGTAGGCGTAGGGACCGAATGCGCGGCCATCAAGCGGCTCGGCTCTGACGATCTCGCCAGTGCAGCGGTCGAGGGTGAGCTCGAACGGCCTCCCGCTCGGACGCCGCGCGCGAACAGTGGCGACGCCTCCGTGAATGTCGCCGTCGTGGAAGTCGCTCCAGCCGTCGCGGAAGAGCCGCTCTCTGACGATCTCGCGCGGCGCGCAGTGGCGTGCATAGGGCGGCGCCGGGTCAGCATAGGAATACTGACGCCCGGGGTAATTGTCGGGTCCGTACTCCTCGTCGCGATAAACGCCCTCACGCGGGACGGCTGGCACGGCATAGGGCCGCGGTGCCGGCACCGCATAGGGCGGCGGACTAGGGTACTTATAGATGTCGGCATAGCGCGGGTCGTCGTAGGCCGAACCGTAGCGATCAGGCGGCGGCCCCTCGTCGAGATCGGCGGCCTGCGCCCCGGTCGTGACCGCGGCGGCCATCAGGCCCGCCGCCAACACCCAGCTCCTCATCGCACGGATCTCCTCTCCGCTCTCAAACCCTCACCCCCTGCGGCAGACTGGCGGCAGCAAGATGAACGGGAGATGAAGGACTGTTATGCTCAAGCTATCAATAAGCCCTTGTTTCATCGCAACTTTTTGCGACTTTTGGGCTTTTGGTGCAGCGGAACCTTCGGCACCAAAAATAGCGCTTAGCGCGAGTGGCGGAGCCCCACCAGGCGGTCCCCACGGGAGCGGCTAGCATCGATGTTTATGGTCAAGGTGCCGGTCGAACCGCCGCAATCCGCCCCAATGCCATCAGCTCGTTGGACCTCACTGCAATGCGACCCGATGCCACTTTCGCACTGGGCCTTTCGACCAATATACCATACCCGGTATCCTATCACACCGGGTGCTAAGC
>Ga0306920_100003021_pt1 | contig 21322 bp, 22 predicted proteins | sample flu12Cox44000170_FD_204666 | JGI IMG/M metagenome (GOLD analysis project Ga0306920, IMG submission 204666) | Lab enrichment of tropical soil microbial communities from Luquillo Experimental Forest, Puerto Rico - flux4day.12C.oxic.44.000.170 (v2)... | ecosystem: Environmental > Terrestrial >... | reverse complement strand
GTCAGTGACTGACGACGCGAAACCGGAAGCGCTGTCTTCGACGAGCGCGCAGCCGCTGAGAATGTCTGCCACGCCTTGCATGGTCGTTGTCGTCACGACCATCGCCTTTCCCTTCGATAGCCCTTCAATAAGTTTGACTTTAAGTCCCGACCCCGCTCGCAGGGGAGAGATAACCACGGCCGATTCCGTGTAAAGGCCGTCAATATCTTCGATCACATTCACCCGTTTTGTGTTCGGTGGGGCACCCGCCAATAAATTACAGACGCTCCCAACAATATAAAGCATCGCACTCGGCCGCCGCTTACAAATCATCGGCCAGCATGCTTCAATAAACCAACGAATTCCATCCACGTTGGGCGCAGCGGAGCTTCCCACAAATAACACAGTTTCGGAAGTTCCGACCTGCGGCTTGTCGACCGGGACTGCCGCAATCGGTGCGACAACGATCTCACGGTAAGGAAGTTCCCGCTGCAGTACGGCAGCTTCATCCGGTTGGATCGCGACAATCGTGTCGGCCTTGGAGAGCAGTTGTATCTCTTCCTTGAATGGAAGCGATACGACAGAATCGGAAGTATTCAAGCTCGCAAATTGAGAAGACCGGCCTGAAAATAGGTCATGCATAATAACCAGGCGCTGAGCATCCGATCTGAGCGCAAAAGGAAATGCCTCAGTCAGAAAACAATAATCCGCAATCAGAACATCGGACAGCGATGGAGCCGCTCTCGCCACAAACAGTTGATCGGATCGAGTGAGAGCCTGAGCGATTGCATAAGGAGCGGGACGGAAAAGGGGGCGAGAAATCAATCCCGTTCGATAAAGAAGTCTATCTATGACGCCCAGCACACCCTTTGCCGCGATCCGTGGATCGCAAGCCAGAACGTAACGGCCAAGGCGGACGGTCCCTCGAATTCTAATACTTTTGAATATTGCCATATCATGAGAGAACTTCAGTATGGGCCACCGTCCCATGGTTACTGGCGAAGGCACAACGAGATGAATGTCGGATCCACGCCGCGCCAGGAATTCGACAATGTCCAGTAGATAGCGCGAACTGCCGTTCGTTCGCCCTACTATTCGCTGCCGCGTCAATATGCAAACCTGACGGCGTTCGTGCTTTTTGGCGGCACGACGCGAAAACAGACGCGCCGCAAACGCCTTGAGCGGAAGACGCAACAAATATGTCGCGCCAGGGTCCCGAACGGCAATAACAAGCGCATTCCAGAAGTCTCGCCCTTTGATTGCTCTAACCAGCTCCTCAAAGGCTAGCGCGCGCCTAATTGACCGCTCGCGCGAGTGAAACAAGGGCCGCAAGGACGCGGACGGCCAAAGTACCACCGAGTCGCGCTCAACCTCAAGAATACTTCTCAGAGCGGAACCGCGGAGCCGATGAGAGAGTGATCCCGGGTGCCGACGGTAAAAATATCCTATATCGGGAACAATTAGAAATCTCGCGCCGGCCATAAGAAGCCGAAACACAAAGTTATAATCTTCAGCGACACTCAATCTCTCATCATAACGAATGCCCTGCTTAGCAACAAAGGAAGCTCGAACGATCGGCTTGAGATAACCGAGAGCCGGGCCCGCTCCATAAAAATTGTTGGTTCTCAAATACTCTTCTGCCGATATCCAGCGCTTTTCCTTACCCCATGGTCCGGTAAACAGCGTTTGCGGAGCCGCCCGGTGATCCGTGTCAAACATCAGCAGATCATCGGCGAGTATATCGGCCTCGTTCTTTTCAGCCACGTCTACCAGCAATCGTAAGCGATCCGGGTGAATGAGGTCGTCGCTATCAAGAATGCTGATCCATCTGCCTCGAGCGACATCGAGAGCTCGGTTACGAGCTGCCGCCGGTCCCCGGTTCACCTTACATTCGACAATGCGAATCCTATTGTTATCCGCGATCAGCGTTTTGACGATTTGGAGGCTGGAATCGGTTGAGGCGTCATCGGAAACTATAATTTCAATTGTACGAAGCGTCTGCTCGCATACCGAACGAAGCGAGTCAGCAATAAATCTCTCGCCATTAAAGTTTGCGACAATGACGCTTACTGCGATTTCGTCGTCACGTGAATCGTCGTGCAATTCTGTCATTGATCCTTTTCAATTCTATATGCGGCCCGACACGCGTTTCTGTTTCGCGAGCCGCCGCGCGACTGCAGGTTGAAAACCTGCGAAATAAAACCAAGTGAAAATCCCAAATGCATAAGCAGCGCTGCAGTTCCAGCAGCACAGGCACAAGCGCTTTTCTTGAAAGCCCCCAGCGCAATTCCGTACGCTATGCAGACAGTCAACCAACACAAGGCCGGCAGAGCAAGGAAAGGCGAAAGCGGCCACAGCAGCGATGTCGCGGTTACGGGGCCAACCATCGCAGGAAGCAGCTGCCGCACTCTCGGCCTTGCACGATGCTTGAGCAAAGTCATGGCACGACCACGCCCAAACTCCTTGTACTGCCTAAAAAGGGAGAGCGGACCTTTTCTTGGATAGTATTCGATGTCAGCGTCAGCGCAAAGATAAACGCGAAATCCCGCCGCGATAAGTCTGTAATCAAGCTCGGCATCTTCGTTGTGCGAAAAGGATTCATCATACCCGCCGACTGATTGGAATGCGCTCACTTCCATCAAGGCATGGTGACCATGTTCGACAAACTGTCCCTGAGCCGCGATGCGATGCGCGGAGCCGCCATTTCCTAACCATGAATTCTGTGCGACCGCGGCAGCCTTTTGAAAGCACGTGGTCCCTTTCGCGATCATACTCACCACGACTGATGCCGCGCCTGTCATCCCTTGCGAAGCAAGCAGTTTAGCGCAGTAGCCAATAGGATAATCAGCATGCGCGTCCGCCCGAACAATGAAGCGTGCGAGCTGCCCATATTGTTCGACAGCTCTGTTTACGCCACTACTCTGAATGCGGCGCTCATTATGAAGGATAACGATGCGATCGTCGCGCTTTGCGCAGGCCTCCACAATATCTAGTGTTCGATCGGTGCTCCCACCGTCGGAAACAACAATTTTGCAAACTGTATCCACCGGCTCGACCATGAAGTGACCCAGTGTCTTTTGGATGTGTTCCTCCTCATTGAGGCATGGAACAATCACGACCACGCCCCGGGGTGGCCGAAAGTCTTCTGTCGACCTGGTCGGCATGCTCAAAGTCTGCCTCGAACTGAGTCGCTCGCCGCCCCGAACTCCTTCAAAATTTCACTGCAGCTTTCTTCGGTCATAGCCAGTTCAGCTGTTGGAATTTTCTGGAGAGCCCGAGCCAATTGCCGATACCGACGGCTTGTCAGCCCGCTTAGAAAACTCAACAGTGATGTTTTCGGATCCCCGGAGAGTATAACCCCAATTCCTTTTTCCGTTAGCCAGCGAGCCGTTTCAACGCCCTCTTCTGCGATAGGGATCGCACCAAACAATGAGCTTTCGTATATTCTGTTTGGAAGCAGCCAAGAGGAGTTGAGCCCTTGTTCGAAGAAGTCAATCGCCCAGCTGAAGTGCACGCCTCCATAAAGTTCAGGCAGTTCCTCAAATCGATATGAGCCAGTAAACGTAACGTGCGGGGATCTGGCAACAAGCTTCTCGAAGTCGGGAAATTCCTTTGGAGACGCTCGGCCTGCGATCCTGATCTGCAAATTCCCGCCAAGCTCGCGAGCAACGGCGCTAAGTATCGCAAAGCTCCGCCGACACCTTATCATCCCGAACCACCCTAATTTCCAAGGCGGTCCACTTGGCAGTGATGGTTGGCGGGCCATGCCAAAATCGAGAAGCAAAGGCTTGTTCTCGAATAGCTTAATCGGCGGGTCGAACTTCCTGAAACTAAAATATTCTGTGATGAATCGGGGCGAACTCGTGAGAACCAAATCCACCTCTCGCATGAGATCATGCTCAATTGATTGGAGAAGTTGGCTCGGTAGAGACCTACCAAGCAAAAGTCGATGAATATCGAGACATTCGTATACAAGAGCGGCATCCGGCGCATAGCGACGGCGTGCTTTTGTGGCAAGAAACAGCATCTCCAAATTTCTTGCAAGCACCACCTGACTGCCTCGCATGACGCTCTCGAGGCGCTTCAATCGGATTGCGACCGAAGCCACTGACGCGATCCTCGCGAGCAATGCCCCGTCCCTGGTCTCGCCCAGGTCAATCGTTTCGCAATCCTCGACCCTTTCCACATGCTGCGCAGTTCGCCTAAATCCGGCCAATCTGACGCAAGCCCCTCCTGCCTTCAGCATTCTTGTTCGTCTATGGACAGCAGGATCCGATAGGTCGTGCACCAGGTACGAGATCTTCACCTTGGGCCCCATTGTGAGAGGTCGCAGGTCGTGAGTAACCGATCGTCGTGTCACAATCAAACCACATGGGCTAGAATGCCGAAAGCTCGAATGTATTAAGGATAATCGTGCTCGTTGGACCTGCATCATCCCTTGTGCAGCACAAAGAAGAAGTTGTCGACATACTGATTGCCTGAGCCGGTCCAGAATGGACGCGCCGTATTCGAGCATGGCCACGTGCCGGGACACGCGCGATATCGAACCGGTTTATGCCGCTCTTCGATCTCGACCGCCAGGTTTGGGTGATCGCGTTGTGTAGAATGCGCAGCGCCCCCCGCGGCACTGCCTCCTCATGTCCCCTCGGCATCAATCTTGAACAGACCAATCTTTCGCCCTTGGATCCGGGATTGGACATGGCTGATGAGCTTGCCGAAACGCGGACCAGATAAAGTGTGGTCCCAAGCCCAGCACAACATGAACCATTTCCTTTCCGGAATAGCCTTTAGAACGCCCTACGCGGCGCTCTGATGCGTCAAGTGATCGCCTGCGACCAGAATTCCGCGCGGCAGCGGCGATGGGCGACAGCAGGTCTCCTTGCTAAACGGAGGCGCGTAATACGAACTCGGCCCTAAATGATCGCACGACGAAGGGCCGCTGCCTCCTGCGCATCGCCCCTACTATGTTACCTCTCTTGCTTGCCGCCGGCCGCCTGCGCGCCCTGCGCCAGCGAGGCGGTCGCTTGAAGCATTCTCTACTTCTTGCCATTCCGCGTCGAACCCTCCTCCTTTTTTTGATTGGAGGGTTGCCCCCAAAGATCGCGCGGCAAGAGGCAATAAGAACTTCTTCATTAGAAAACCTTTGAGGATGCGCCACGGATCCGAGCTGTTGACGCAGTGAACAGCAAATCCTCCAACCGTGCGGCCGGCATGGCTGAGGCCCTATGCAGAACGATGCCCGACCGTAACACAGTCCGTGGGCCGTGGCCTGGTCTAGTTCTTGTATACCGAGCTGGCGGGATCAATGACGTCCGATCGCGGATTTGCTTCACAAAGTGATCGCAGCGGGTAGCGCTCGGGATGCGTCCACAATCAAAGCGAAGCGATTGCGCTACGCTAAGACGCGAGGCGGCGGCCAGCAACGGCCTCGCGGTACAGATTATCCCAAAACCGTCGAGCATCGTCCGGCGCAAAGACCGTTTCCGCCGTGGCGCGTGCATTCACTCGCATGCGACTGTAGGCCGACCGGTCTTGGACGCATGCTTGAACCTTCTGGAAGAGGGTTTCGGCCAGCCGGTCGACCTCATCGCGAAACATGCGCTCGTAGGCGGAAAGGTGCCTGTCCGTGCGGCCCTCATATTTCCATTCCCCTATTTCGTTCTTGTCCAAGGGCAGCAATATGCCATTGACTTGATCTTCAACGAACTCCGGCAGCGCCCCTATGTCTGTCGCGATGACAGGCGTGTAGCGCCCCATGGCCTCCATCGCACTGTAGCCAAAAGTGTCGCTGAAGGTCGGCAGAAGCAGAAAATGCGATCGCCCGATCAAGTCCAGGACTGCGGAATTGGGCTGCGAGCCGTGCGACGTCACGTTGGGCAGGGTATCGAGAAGGCTCCAATATTCGTCCAGGAAGCCGGGGCGCGTCGGACCTATCCAGGAAGCTTTGAGCCCCGAGACGATATCGACTTTGAGCGGAAATCCCAGTTGGTTGGCGCGTTGAGCTACGCGTAAGGCAACCAGACCGCCCTTCCGCACAAAATCATGGCCCACGAAGACCAGCCTGATCGCTTCAGTTTGTGATGCTGCGAGGCGATCCGATTGAGGCGGGATGAGAATGTTTGGATAGCGAACAGTCAGTTTGGAGGCGACATCGTCAAACCACGGCTTGCCGGTATGCTGCTGCAGGAAGTGGCGACGCGCGATCTGCGAGATCGCGACGATTTTCCGGCACCTCTTGGCCGCGAGCATTTTCGAAAAGACGGCGAAGATTGTCCAGTCTTCCCGGCCAAAGACGCGGGGAAGATGGGATTCGAAGCCGATGACGAACGGAACGAGACCGATCGGTATGCGATTGAAGGCATGTATGAGATCGAATTTCCGGAGAGGAAACGGATTGAATATCGTTACCCCTTCGATAGAAGAGTGAACGTAGTTCAACGGCACGAAATCTCGGAGGGAAATGTTATGTGCGGAGCGCTTGGGCGAGTTGAACCGCCAATTATAACGATCGCCTGGCGCCAAGACATCGAGTGCGTGGTCCATAGATACACCGTTTATCGCCTAAACAGAGCATGCTCAACAGCGTCGTGTCTGAACGAGTGATTTTCTATGGCTCCTCTAGGGCGCGACCGAGCTTTGAAAAAACCTATTCGTATCGGCTTTAAAACCTCCACTTGTCTCAATTTGCAACACACATCCGCAAGAATAAACGGGCGGGGCCATGGTCCGTATTTGCACGTTTAAATAGCCCGAAATTGAGAGTCTGAGCGAAGTGCAGGGGGAATAAAATGTGGGACACATGCAAAAAATGCGGTCTGTTTTCGCTTTCGGCTGCGCTAACACTATGGGGTTGTTCGGGGGGTATTGGCTCAAGCCTTATGGCTGCGCTTAGGACGGCTAAAATTCATTTGGTTTACACGTCCGCGGCCCAAAAAGTGCCATCGGGTGCCTGCTCTCGCATAACTGCTATTGAACTTTTGAATGCGTCCGAACAGGCGCTCACCTTCGCCGGTCCCCTTGGACCCAGTCTCTCGGCACCGGCTTCGAGGACGTTTTACTTGGAGCCGGCTTGTACCACACCTAGCATCAGTCCGGCCTTGAGTGGAATGACAGGTAAGGCCAACTTTTATTTTAATGGCTCCGCCACTGGATTGGTGGCGATCTCGGCGAATCTCTTGACTCTTCTTACGACGAGCCAAACTGAGTCTATTACTGCTGCGAGCCCGACTCCGAATCCGACACCTACGCCGACTGCAACTCCGAGACCGACGCGAACACCGACGCCGTCTTCCACACCGCCTCCGACTACATCGGTAGCTTGCCAAACGAATTATTATATTTCGGCGGCGGGAAGCGACTCAAATAACGGCACTTCGAGCACCACACCTTGGACTTCCATCGCGAAGGTCAACAATCCCGGCTTCAATTATACTGCGGGAACGTGCCTCAATTTTCGAGGCGGCGATAATTTCTCAGGCAATTTGGATCTAGATGGCAACAGCAATGTCTCGGGTCCAAGTGCATCCAATCCGATTGTGATTCAATCGTATGGAACGGGAGATGCCACGACCACCTCAAGTCAAGGCGGTGCACAAACAGCTGCAATCTTCGTCAACAATGTGCCCGGAATCGTAATCCAAAATCTTATTGTGCGCGCAGGTGCCGTAACCCAGTACGGTATTCAAGTTGCTGGCTCGACTTCGGGAGTGATCCGAAATAACGACGTGGGCGGTTTCACGACCACGAGTACTTCAGATGCTGCGGCCGATATCTACGTTGGTAGCTCAACCATGCTAGTTTACGGCAATACGGTTCACGGGCTTTCGGGTCCGTCATCTCTTGACGATCATGGCATTCACGTTGCCTGGGTCAGCGGCAACATCACCATACAGGGCAATACTATCTATAACATCGGCGGCCGCAGTTCCTCGCAAGGTGCCTCGGGTGGTTACAGCGGTAACGGTATCAACTTTACCGGAAGCGCTTGCAACGGCTCTTGCTCCCACCTGATTGAACGCAACTTGGTGCACGATGTGGGCGGCAACAACAACGAATGCGGTGGCCCGGCGGGCATCCTTGTCTACCAACTCACCGACGCCATCACCACGCGACTGAATGAAGTTCACCACGTACAACCCTTAAACGCCGTTTACCGGGGGGGTGCGACTGGGATGGCATCGATATGGATGCTGGAGTGACCAATGCGATCGTCGAGTACAACTTTGTTCACGACAATTTCGGTGCCGGATTGCTCGTGTTCATGGCCGATTTGGGTAATGGCTGGGGTCCGAATACGTATCGTTACAACATTTCGCAAAACGACTACACCGGCGGATGCAATCAAGGTTACTTCGGTGCCGTCACGTTTGTCGGTAAAATTTCGGCCATTTCCTATTTTTATAACAACACGATTTTCTTCAACGCCAATGTTCCGAACTCGCCTGCAGTGGCTTGGGCTGACGGCAGCAGTCCGGCCAAGGGCTCCATTTTCGAAAACAACTTGATTGTGACTGGAGCGAATTCGATTGCATTGAAGTGCAATGGTCCCGATCCGGCCACGAACACGACATTCAAGAACAACGCCTACTATTCGACCACCGGAGTGTTTTCAGTTGGTAACAATTGCGCCGCCAACGCCCAGAACCTGACACAGTGGCAGGCAAGTGTACTGGGAGGAGATACCGGCGCCAACACGAACAATCCGATGTTTGCAGGCACAACACCGGCCTCCGCTTGTACTTGGACTCCGTCGGCGACGACGACTCCGGCTGCTTGCGCGACGGCATATCAGCTCCAAAGCGGCTCACCGGATATTGGCACAGGCATTTCAATCGCGTCGCCGGGGACGATGGATCTCTTTGGTATACCGATTCCGAATGGAACTGGATCGGGTTACAATATCGGCGCCTACTAAGGCGCCGATATCCCGTGGCACTCAAAACTACTATTTGGCATGGGCATAGCGTCCTGCCATCATCGCCGCCTGCTTGGCGATGCGGATATAGGATTGCCGCAGCCGCACGCCGTGCTCGCGATCCAAGCGAATGAGCCCCTTGATCGCCGCGTGGACCAGCTTGAGTCGGTCGGGAACCTTCCATTGCGAAACCCAATTTCATGTATGGCCGGAAGCTGCCGTGAAGAAGGCCTTACGTGTTTGCGCCAACATGAGGGGCAAGAAAGTGTAAAACGCTAGGTGAATTATATTTACACCCGCGACACGTGATTATTCAAAAACTCCCGTTCAACAACAGGAGCTTTTTTAATGTCCGACGAAACTGAGAGATTCTGACCGGCCCGAAAGTTACTTATACGCGACGATAACGAGGCACATCAGGCAGCAGCGGTGCTGCGCGAGGCTGTGAGCCGAAAATTCGTCCGCACCCCGCTGGCGCGTGAAGTCTTGCTCGGAATTGCCGAGCAAACCACCCCGAAGAACAAGAACAACCTATCGCGTCGAGGGCAACCTCGTCCGCCTTGAATTCCGGCGGCCGTAACCTCATCCCCTCCACGGTCAACGGAGCGGGAGGGGCATGCCGTTACTCCCGTTTTTTCGTTTGCGCTCGGCTTCCCCTCGCCGGGCCGGCGCATCGGTCTGTGTTGTTTGTTCTCCTCGCAGCCCCTCCGTCTGGGCGAAGCCCAATTTCATGTACGTACACGAGCTAGACCTTTCTCGTTTTATCGGGTCTCTTCTCTTTTTACCGACGCTCTCCGGAACCAAGCTCTTGCCTGTTGTCATACAAGGGTGGACGCTTGTCTTTGAGATGATCTTCTATGCGCTGTTTACGATCGCGCTGTTCTTCAGGCAACAATATCGGATCTATCTGCTAGCAGCGGCATTGATCGGTATGGCGAGCTGCCACTTGCTAGCGACCGAACCGCATGTCGCAGCGATAATTGCTCGAGTTTCTGGCCGGTGTGGCGCTGGGAATGGTTTGGCAAAGGGTTGCCATCGGCGCCGGCATCGCCCTCGCTTTAGCGTTTGCTGGAGCTACGGGCCTTGCGCTCACGGAGTGCCTTAAGCCGGATCTCCACGCGGTCCTGAAATTTGGTGCCCCGGCGGCCCTGTTAGTCGCTGGATCCACCTTCTATGAAAAGGCAGGAAATTTGGCCAATATCCGGATCCTGCGATTTCTGGGCGATGCGTCTTATTCGATCTACATCTGGCATGTTGCGGTTGCTACAATTCTGCAGGGCCTCCTTATGAGGCTTCATCTCCCGCTGACGCTGCAGATCATGCTCGAAGGGCTCGGAACGATATTTGTCACCTGCATGATCTACGTCTCGGTCGAACGACTCATCACCCAGCTGCTCCGGCGTCGTACTCCGCTCGGTCGTTTGGCGGCACCGGCAGAATGACTTTTATCTCATCCTCGACCCGCCCGCCTGCCGCGATCAGGTACAATTCGCCGCCGGTCAACTCCGTAACCACAAGCTTGTGACAGTCGATCATCTGTGGTCAGCACCCCATCGTTACCGCAGCGCCTCATCATCGCGCGCATAGGCTCGACAGACAGCGCAAGATCGAAGAAATGATGCGGACCGAGGGCTATGCAATGTTTCGCATCCTCAAGACGCCATCGGGATCGCTGCTTGGCCTGACCGAGCTCGAAGAGATCGGTATTCACGGCCGCCTGGAGCTTTGCGATTATGTATTTTGTCCGCGGGGCGACGTGGCGCTGCTTTCCGGCGCTGTGAACATAATGACCGGTCCCGGATCATGACAGCGCCAACGAGTTGCACAGTTCGCTTGCTGGGCCACGAACGTATCTCTAGCGCAATGTGGTATAGCGCGACAATCTGGGATGTGCACTCTCACCTGATTGCCGGGCGGCATTTTGGGCTCGCGGTCGCCGTCGCGATCGACGCGGAGGTGAACCGTCGTAATGGTTCGCAACTCTGGAAATATTGCCGGCAAGATGGTCGGCGAGGCGCAACGACAGCGATACGCCTAGAAACGTTGGGTTTGCGTTGCCGGAGGATGAGAACACGCTTGTCGAGGCGATGTAGAGATTGTCCAAATCGTGCACGCGACAATTGCGATCGACTACGCCGTCTCTTGGATCGTCGGACATACGCGTCGCGCCGATCTGATGCATGCCGTCGCGGGCTTGCTCAAGGACGCTGGCGACCAACGCTTTGGGGGGCGCCGGGAAGTCGAGATGACCGATACCGTTCTCGCGCAGCGCTTGATCGAGCGCAACGTGGGCGCGGACCACCTGCTCGGCGTCACCACGATCGTAGCGGAAGTTGATCCGCACGCGCGGCATCCCGAGGTCGTCCACCTCTTCGGCAAGCGTCAGCCTGTTGTTCGCGCAGGAAGATTGTTCGGAATGGTAGTGCAGGGCATACCGCCCGCCCGCATTCTGGAGGAAGACCGCCGGCTTCCCGGGTTGCCGCAGATACTTGTCGCGGTAAATTCGAAAGCCCGCGAGGACTGTCGGACCGAGAGAGCGGATAACGTTGCGCAAATGAGCGCCGTAGGGACGGCCCTCGCCGACATAGAGGCGCCGCAGCGCCTCTGGCAGTAGGCGCTTCCCCAGGGGAGAGGCCAGCGCGAGCCAGATCATCGACAACGGGCCGCTGCAGTGTGCCGGATCCGCGAGGCGTGGGTTGCCCAGCGCGAACGACACGTTGAGGAGCCCCGCCCGTCGCTGCGTCTCGTCTGGCAGCGTGAAACGCCGCCGGACGAAGCAGCCCTGATCGAGGATGAAGTCGAACTGTCTCGCCTTGTCGGGATCTCGGAACACGACCTCGGCGATTTTCCCGAAGATGTGCCCCATGTAGAAGCGCCCGAGGGGACTGGCTTCTCCACCGAATAGCGAGGGATGCTTCCGCTGAAGGGTCAGCAGCAGCCGCGGCGTCTGGACCCCACCGCAGGCGCAAACGAGATATCTGCAGGGCAGGTCGAGGATCTTCTCGGGGGTCCGGACGGTAAAGCCGACGACCGTCCGCCGATCCGTCGAGAGGTGCAGGTCGGTCACGGTGGCGCCGAGCACCAGTGTGAGGCGGGGGGCGTTTCGAATGGCTTCCGCATGGACCGAGGCCATGTTCGGATTGGGACACCAGCGCTCGACCTGATCAGCGCGCAGGCCATCCAGCGCGGTCCAGGGCGCCTCCAGGGAAAACGTGGCCGACCCGCAGCGGAGGAAGGCTGCCGCTTCGGAGTACCAGGGCATCACGTCGTCGACGCTGATCGGCCAGGCGGCAAAATCGATGGGATCGAATGGGAGACAGCGGCCGCCCCACCAGTGCGAGGTGCCCCCGAGAGCTCTGCAGTTTGCTTCCTCCAAGGGGGTGTGACACGCGGGCGCGGCTGCCGCCCGGCCGAGCCCCACGTGGAACGCGGACGGCGCTTCGAGGCCAGACTCTAGAACGAGGACAGACAGACCCTTGGCCGCACAGGACAGGGCCGCAGCGAGCCCGAGCGGACCCGTCCCGATGATGCAGACATCGTGGCGTGCATGCGGGTCGAGATCTTTCAGCTCAACGATCATGACCGTCTTTGGGGCTCGCAGCGGGTACCTCACGCCATTCGGGTCCGGGCACGGCCGCCCCAGGCGCCCCTATGCGGCAGGCCCGGACCAGCGCAGCTTCCAAGCCAACCGGGCGGACGTAACCAGCGGCATATAGCTTCGCGGTCGAGTAGATCGGGTCGCGCGTGGGCCGGGCCGAGAGGCGCCCGTACTTAAGGGCCTCCGCGAGATCGTAGAGCCAGAGCGGACCGCAGGCCCACCAGTGCCGTCCGAGGCTGCCGGACGATACATCGTAGGCCACGCGCCTCAGCGCTGCACCCGTCACCTGAGGAGCCTGATCATCGGCGAGATTGTAGGTCTCGACGCCGGTCTGCGGGGTGGTCCGCCGCAAGGAGCGGTCGAGGAACCAGACGAGGGCCGCCGCCACGTCCTCGACGCATATGAGGTGTTCGTGCCGTCTGCCCATGATGAAGTGCAGCGCCGGACGCCGCGTCACGATCCTGCGTATGACGTTGTCGTCGGCAACGAAGGTTGGCCGCAGGATAACGCACTCCACGCCTACGGCTTCAGCGGCAATTTCGCGCTCGGCTAGGACCTTACTGCGGCCATAGGCGCGCAACGAAGTATTGCCGCGATATTCCGCGCGAACGTCACGCTCGGGCGTCAGGAGTGGCGCGTCCTCGCTCACGAACGCGGTACGCGGCGTGCCGTAGACCGCGATGCTGCTGGTGAAGCCGAAAAAGCGGATGCCGCCGTGGCGGGCGGCCCGGGCGAGCGCTCCGCTCGCCTCCACGTTCACCCGTTGCATCCGCGGGATATTCCAGACCTCTCCGGCAAGGTGCAGGACCGCATCGCATCCCGCCACGAGATGGTCGACCGGTGCGGACCGCATGAAATCGTGCTGAACCCATTCGACGTGCGGGTCGGCGCCACGCTCAGCCGTCAAGGGACGGCTCGTGACGGCGCGGATCGCGCAGCGATAGTGCTTTAGAGCGTCGAGGACATATCCTCCGATGCGCCCTGAAGCGCCTGTGACGAGGATGCGAGGCACGGGCCCAGAGCGGACGGATTTAGCTGCCGCATCACTCATCGGAACGCCTCCGGCCATGAAACCAAGCCTTTTAGAGAAAATACTTTTTTCCGTCGACAACTGACATGCCAAGCCAAATGAGTCCAGGCGGCTAGACGCTTCGATCGAAGCCGGTTCCAGGGATAGCTGAAGCATCCAACGGCATTTTTATGTACTCAACCGCAGGATATGTGACCACGTTGCAGTAGAACGTGCCCGTGCGGATCGTTCCAGTTGGGCCCAAAATCGTTTCGGGCGCGCCGAGTTCTCAGAGGCGAGAAGCCTGCCGACATGTCAGTGCAGCAGCGAACCAATATGAGGCTGACGATTAACCTCAAGACGGCTGCTGCCGTGGGGATCACTGTCCCAAATTCGCTGATTGGCCGTGCCGACGAGGTGATCGAGTAGCGCGTTGGGGGTGGCATACCGCCCTGTGCTCGGGTGAGGTATCGCGGCGCTTGGCCAAGGCGCAGATCAACAAAACGGACCGCAACGATGCGCGCGGCATCGCCCAGGTGATACGTCGGACTTTGCTCCCACTGCGGTCGGTGCCTATGCGGCGCGGTGCCAATCGGGCCGAATGTCAGCGCCCTTGCGTTTAGCTGGTCTCCTGCCGCGTTGTGGCAGTTGTGCTAGGGCGCGTTCGCCTGCCTCAGTCAACGCGTCCAAACTGGTGTTCCCGGTTTCCGCACATCGAATAATGCTTTGGGCGACGCGCTTGCGTAGTCTATGCGTTCCGCCGTTTGGCCAGCGCTCGCAAGCTTTCTCAAGCACCTCTTCCATCGCAGTCATCGCTCGGTGGTCAAAGCGTTCAACAATCATTGTCGAATCTCCGCCATCCGGAACGGCTCGGTTGACGAGCCGCTTTCGTGAAGATGAATTTCTACGAGGAATTAGTGAAGCTGATGATTTGGAAGAGGTCCTATCCAACATCAGCGTTATTGGAGCCGCACCAATATCGACTTCGATGGACAGATCGCCAAGCGTTCACCTAACATCCCTCGACTGGAGCCCCACGGTCTGTAGGTTGTCCTAACTTTTCTCACGGGTTGTAAATACCGATGGTAACAGACAGCGGTGCTGTAAAGAGTATTCAAGTCCTTCATTGCCGTTTCTTGCGGCTTGGTACGCCGTGGCAGCAATACTCCAACTGCTACTGGCCTTCTTGCCATTCTGGAATTCCGACCTCCGTTGGTGGCATCTTTCGTCGAGATCAGAGTGGTTGCCAGCAGCAGTTCTCGTAATCCTCTTCGTCGTTATCGCCATTGCCCCGGTCCTCCTCGGGCAGGGACTTGGCCTGACCCGAGAGAGCAAGTTGGTGCCAAAGCCCTACATGATGAACAGCGCATATTACAATCTCGACGTCAGATCGTCGCTCGTCATGATGGCCAGTCCTCTATCCCCTCGTCGGCGCGGAGCTTCGCCCACGCCGCAAGATCCTCGGCAGTCGGACCGCCCTTTAGTTTCGATACCGCGCAAAAGGGCCGAGGCCATCGGATAAAAGCCGCTTGAGGCACCGAAGCAGTTACCGCAACGAGCGGTGCGGTGAAGAGAAAAATCCTTTTCGAGAAGCTTAAAGGAGAGCCGCGCATTCGCAATGGCTCAACATTTCCTGTTCCGTAGCGCGTCTGTCTACCTGACGCTCTACCTTCGCTATGGTGATAAAGCTGACTTTTTGCGCCCACCATTCAGCGCGCGCTGGCGCGAGCGGCTTCAGATACTGGATAGGCTCATCGGCGGGCTCGCTGACAAGACACTCCGGGCCGGCGTGCCGTTGATGCTGGCTTTCGTGCCACAAATGGCCCAGGTCATGTTGATGGCTGGCAATCCGGTGCCACCCGGGATTGACCCCTCGGCGCTGCAGGCGGCCATCGCCGCGATTGCGACCCGCCATGGCGTCTTGTTCGCTGACACCTCTGTCGCTCTGCGCGAAAAGCGGATGCCGGAGCGACTGTTTTACGAGGTGGATGGCCACCGGTCGGGCGAAGGGCAGCCGGTCGCGGCAGCTTATATTGGCCAAAGTTACGCTAACGCACCGCGAGGACTCCTTCGGTTATCTTGTTGGTTGTCTTGAACCAGGGAATGTCGCCGCCTGTAAACTTGCAATTCTTTCACCGCGGGAGAGCGCAGGTTTGCCCAATTCAGATAGCGTTGGCGATCGACCAGGACCTCCAAAGTGTCAAGGCTTGTAAGCCCGCGGAAAACGTTCCGGACCGATGCTCCATTCACCAGTGCTGCGCACCTCGATCATCTTGCAATTGGCGGGAATTGGTCGCTCGGTCACGGATTGGTCTTCTCGGAATGGGTAGCTACCGAGAAAAGCCGATGATTGAGTCTGGAAATCGGAAAACATCCAGGCCAGCCGCGGGCGGTTACGCGGACAAAGGTTGCAGAGGTGTGGCGAGTCCCGCTGGACAAGCAGCAAGTCGATTCTCAGCAACTTTGGAGGATACAGGAGAAGCGCCTCATCGCACGAGCGCCGTTTATGGTCGTCAAATGGACGCATCTTTCTTAGTTCGGTAGGTTTCAGCCAAGCGGAGGTCCTTAATGTCGAATCAACATGTGGTGGAACCGGCTGCACCGGGCCTTTCTTCCTCGACTATTCGAGACGATCATGCGCAAGAGTTCGAGCTGACGATCCTCATGCCGTGCCTCAACGAGGCAGAAACGATTGCCGCATGCGTCAAGAAAGCCATGGCCTTCCTCAGGCAGAACCAGATCTCCGGGGAAGTCCTCATCGCAACGGCGGCACCGACGGCTCGCAAGCGGTCGCAGACCAGCTCGGCGCGCGTGTCGTGCCGGTGCCGAAACGCGGCTATGGTGCTGCATTGCTCGGCGGGATTGCCGCCGCCCGCGGCAAATACACGATCATGGGCGATGCCGACGACAGCTATGATTTCTCCAAGCTCGAAGCGTTTGTGGAGAAGCTCCGCGACGGCTACGACCTCGTCATGGGTAATCGCTTCCGGGGCGGCATCGAGCCCGGAGCCATGCCGGCACTTCACCGCTATTTCGGCAATCCCGTGCTGAGCATGCTGGGCCGTGTATTCTTCAAGATACCGGTCGGCGACTTTCATTGCGGCTTGCGCGGTTTCAGAACGGCATCGATGCGCCGTCTCGGGCTGATCAGTGCCGGCATGGAGTTCGCCTCCGAGATGGTCGTCCGCTCATCTCTCGAACGCTTCAAAATAGCCGAAGTGCTACGACCCTTCGTCCCGACGGGCGCAGACGGCCGCCGCATCTCAAAACGTGGCGCGATGGGTGGCGCCATCTCAAGTTCCTGCTCATGTACAGCCCGAAGTGGCTGTTCGTCTTCCCGGGGGCTGTGTTGATGTGCCTTGGGGCAGTCTTGGCGGCTACCTTGTGGGATGGACCGTTGCAGCTCAAGGCCGGCATGGTGCTGGACGTGAACAGTTTCGTGGCGGGTTGCTTCATGCTCATCACTGGGGTTCAGGTGCCGTGCATGGGGGTGCTCACCCGGTACTATGCCTCGTTCACAGGCATGCTGCCGCTTGGCCGTCGTTCCGAATGGGTTTTGAGAACGCTGACGACGGACCGTGTCGTGACAGCCGCGGCCGTGCTTCTGCTCCTCGGGTTGGTGGTGTTCGGCTCCGCTATCGTTCAATGGCTGCAAGGGGGGCTCGGCAATCTGACGAGCCCCCATGTTCCCCGCGCAGTTGTTGCCGGGCTGAGCCTGATAGTTATCGGCAGTCAGCTCGGATTCGGAGCCTTCATGATCGGCATCCTGGAAATTCCGCTGATTCAGAAGGGGTTTGAGCCTCCCGGTCTCGCAACGAATACGTTGCGCTCGGCCAAGCCCAAACAATAGGACGAAGGTCGGTAAAACAATGATGCTTGCGCGGATTTTTGGAATTAAAAGCAATATCCTCTATACAGAACGTGTATTTTTAAAGCGGAGAATGTTTCGATTTACCATCGTATCTTTGGAGACTGGAATCTAGCCGCAATAGCATTAGAAGGGCGCAACGAGGCTCCAGATACTCTGGCGCGCAACGGCAGGATCGAAATGCTATCGCTTCGCAAGATTGTCAGCGACATCGCGTTCGTCTCCTCGTCGAGGGTTCTACGTCTGCTCGCCCAGTTTATTGCCCTTCCAGTGCTTTCGCGCCTGCTGACCTCGACTGACTACGGGTTGGTTGCCATCGCATCGCCGTTCATCGCCTATGCCATGATGCTGTCGGACGCCGGACTGGGCAGGTCGCTCATTCGCTCAGCTCCATTGAAAGATCATTTGGCAGCCTGGTCCACGAGCTTCTGGCTGATAATGGCATTAGGCGGCTGTCTTACCCTGTTTTTGTCAATTTTCTCGCCTGTCGCTGCGCGGATCTTCGGTGACGCAAGGCTGGAACTGATCATCATTATGCTATCGTTCACCATCGGAGCTCAGGCAGCTTCAATAATACCCGGCGCGGCCCTGCAGCAGGCCGGCCGTTTTTCAACGATCGCTGCAATCGAGATCACTGCAACTCTCCTAGGGATCACGACTGCGGTGACAGCGGCATTCTTGGGCAGCGGTGTATGGGCGCTTGTCGCCCAGCAGAGCGTATTCTTCTCCACGCGGCTCGTTTTGACCTTAATCTGTTCTCCATTCCGTCCCCGCCTTGTATTCAATCTCGCCGCGATCAAGAGCGATCTCGTTTTTGGACGCGACGTGCTCGCAGTCAATATGGTCGAGCAGTTTTCCGGATCAATCGACAACCTTGCAATTGGAAGGGTGCTCGGACCAGCAGCGCTCGGCTTCTTTAATATGGCTTTCCAATTCATCCGTCTGCCATCGGACGTTGTTACCGGACCGCTGCAATTCGTTCTCTATTCGCATTTGGCATCTGTCCAGGACAATTTGCCGGTCATTCGCGGCGTGTTCCTGTTCTTTACCCGCGTACTCGCCATTTTCATTTTTCCAACGTTGGGAATGCTTGCGGTCGCGCACGTCTCGATATTCGCAGCCCTTCTGTCGGCGAAGTGGTCCGAGTCGGGCACAATCTTTATGATCTTGGCGATGGCGGGCGCCGTGCAGGCAATGATGGCCTTAGGCAAAGACATTATGCTTGTGTTAGGCCATGCGAATCTTCGCCTGCGCACAACAATCGAATTCGGCCTGCTCTGGCTTTGTGCGCTGCTGCTATCAGTCTTCTTTGGCATTTACTGGGTTGCCGTGGCCTTCAATTGCGCCGTCGTTTTCTATCTGCCGAGGCTGTTGTGGCTGATTCTGTCTCTTATTCAATGTCCATTGAAGTCGTATCTCGAGGCTGTGATCGCGCCAATTCTGATCACGCTAGCTTCGATCGGCCTCTATTTGGAGCTTGCTAAGTCCTTGACTCTCCATCAATATGACGACATTGGTCTTGCGGCGTTATTGGCTTTGGCCGGAGTGCTACTGAGCGCGCTTGTGCAGCTGCGACGGCTTTTGAACGAGAGCGCATTGCGCGCTATTCTGTCAACTTCAGCCGCGCGACAGCTTCGAGACTTGAATGAATGAAAGTGTCTGTCGTCATATGCACCAGAAATCGAGCACGCTTGATCATCCCGTGCCTTGAATCGATCGCGCAGGCTGCGCGCGTGGCAGCCCTCACGGATGCAGAAATCGTTGTGGCTGATAATGCATCTGATGATGGCACATCGGCTATGATACAGAATTGGGCCGCAAATTGCTCCATCCCAGTGCGCCTCGAGTATGAACCTCGGGCCGGCATCACGATTGCGAAGAACCGAGGGCTTCGAAGCGCCCGCGGGAACATTCTTGTTCTTACTGACGACGATTGCCGTTTTCGGGAGGATTATTTCAATGAACTGCTGCAGCTCTACGCCACTGATGCTGACATGGTGCTGCGCGGAGGCCGCGTTGAACTCGGGAATCCCGCTGACTTGCCGTTGACCATCAAAACGGATACTGCGCGGACCGAATGGCATCTCGACCTAAAGTCCGCTCTCCATCAGAACCTCGGCAATTGCTTCTTAGGTTGCAATCTTTTCATGGGCCGGGCGGTTTACGAACGGCTGGGACCATTTGATGAGCACTTCGGGGTCGGAAGGATTCCGGCAGGAGAAGATACAGACTACATCTTTCGAGCTTACGCCGCTGGAATAAAAATAGAATATGTGCCCAATATCGTTGTGTCGCACCATCACGGGCGGAGAACCTCCGCTCAGGCACGACGGCTTTGGCGCAATTATATGATTGCTTCTGGTGCCTTATACGCTAAGCATCTTTTCAGACATCCCTCTCTTTGCCGGCAAGTGGTTTGGGACGCGAAGTATCTGATCAAAGAGATACTCACCCGTGAGAACCTGTTCTTTCCCGAATACGACTTTTCCTATGCCGACAAGATGCTTTGTTATTCAAAGGGGGCGTTGTATTATTATAACAGGCGCAGGGATTGAGCCGGACCAAATGGATGTCTCTCGATGATTGGGGGCACTGCAATCTGGCTGCGACCGACTCGTTTTAATTTGCACCGATCCTCGCGCAAATCGTGGGGCACTCCTCCTACCCGATCGTCGCGCTCGCGACGCCGTCTTTCTTGTTTCTGATGCGGTTCAGCGATTCCGGCGCCTCTCTCGTTCGCGCGACCGAGTGGTGCTCAGATCCGGCGCGCTTAGGACCGTCCTGATCGACGACCGCCTTGGATCCAGAATTCTTTATGCGCTCGCTCTCTATTTTTGTGTCCATTCCATAAGCGCTTCTGCAACGGCCGCTCGCTTCAGGATAATAGGCCTGGAGCGATTTGTTTGCCGCAGGTTCTATTTCAGAGTGCCCCATCGATGCAGCGCTCGTGCTTGGCGTGCTCGAGTTCATCTGCTGGAATGGCGATGTTGTCCGTGTTGCGTTCGCACTGGACAGCCATGATCGCGAGGTCATCAGCTAGGTGGCAACGACAGCTGGAATCTCCGGCGAGATGGTCAGGGACATGATGGTGCAGTGTGTCGAGCAGCGGTTTGGCGACCTCCGGTCACCTCACAGGGTCCAATGGCTGACGGACAACGGTTCGATCTTCGCTGCCAATCGCACCCTGTTTCCTGTTTCGAAGCCTTCGTGAAGACCTTCAAGCGCGACTATATCCGGATCAATCCGCTTCCCGACGCCCTAACCGCGCTCTCACGGATTTTACAACTCTGAACACCCGCATTCCGGCTAGCTCGCCGTGAGATACATTGCATCACTTCAACAAGCCGCGTGTCCGTTCTAACAGGGGCAACTCCATGCAGACGTGCTGCAACTCTAATCGGAAGTCGCGTGGTCCGAGGCCATCGCCGCGGAGACTGGGGCATGGCAAGTGACACAATCGCTTCTGCCCGCCACAACTTCGGGACTGCTTCAAGGCCCGTGCAAGGATCGCTGCTATGAAAAGCTACATCTACTAAAACGCGCCTCCATGCAGAATCATGCAAAAGCCTCGGTTTTTCAATGGTTTGACAGAGTTAAATACGATGGCGCTCGAAGAAATGCAGTGCAGTTGATACAACTTGACTGCTAAAGTACAGTTCAAGCTCGACTTTCGATCAGGAACAAACGGCTCGACGAAAACGAGAGTTAACCAAAGCCTTAAACGACAGAGCCCGTTGGATGCGGGCTTGGTCGAGGAAATATGGATGAACGTAGCGGGACAATTCTCTTCATTTGCGATCGACGGCGACCGGAATTCTGGGTCTCTTCCCTGGTTGCAGGTTCGCGATTTTTTTGTAAGGCAATGGCGTCTGGTAGCGTTCTTCACGGCTCTTGGGATTATTGTCGCCATCGTGTATCTCGCGATCACTCCCTCGCGATACACGGCGCACGTGG
>Ga0306920_100003020_pt1 | contig 21324 bp, 25 predicted proteins | sample flu12Cox44000170_FD_204666 | JGI IMG/M metagenome (GOLD analysis project Ga0306920, IMG submission 204666) | Lab enrichment of tropical soil microbial communities from Luquillo Experimental Forest, Puerto Rico - flux4day.12C.oxic.44.000.170 (v2)... | ecosystem: Environmental > Terrestrial >... | reverse complement strand
CCGGCTGCTGGGCGACCGGAGTTTGTCTCGACCGCATGTGGGATACGAAGGAGTAGAGCGCCGTTATGTTGGACCACTGCCAGGCAACCGCCCCGGCAAGAGCACCAAGGATGGCCAGGACAACGACGAGTCTCGCCAATCCGCGGTAAGAGCGCGGCGGACGCGGCGCCCGGTAGTCCGGTTCCCGAGGTGGCTGCGCACGAGGCCCCCTCACAGGGGCGACCTGTCCCTCGTCATCGTAGTCGCGCGACTGTTCAAGCCCACGCATCGGCGGCGAAACGTCGTCGAGAAGATCGGAAGATCTGTCGGTGTCGAATCGCAGCTCGACGCTGTCCTGATACCACTGTTTTTCGTCGTCGGAGAACTCGGCCGGCAATTCGCCTGAGTGGGGATCGCGCATGTCGTTCGGCGCCGCTGCGCCGCTGCTGTCCGGGGCGTCGAGATCGTCCGTACCGGCCCCGCGAAAGCCTTTCATTTCCTCGCGTGGGGCTGGGGCGGCTCGTGCGCCAAGGAGCCGGTTGCGCGCGCTGATTTGACCCTCGGGACGCCCGGTCTCGCTTGGAACCGGATCGCTTGGTCTGCGCAATGGTTCGTTTCGCGGCGGGTCGGATAATCGCTTGTCGGGGCGCAGCGGGGGCGGAGGAGAGGGCGCATCGCCGGGCGGACCGCTTGAACGTTCCCGCCATGCCGATGGCACCGGGGGAGGAGCTGGGCTGGCAGGGTTCCCGAGGTTTGCAGAACGCGGTGCTGGAGCGGGAGGACGCGGTTCCGTGCGCCATTTGCGCACCGATTCGGCCTCGACCTTGCGAATTGCATCCTCCAAGGCCAAGCGTTCGCGGGTGATCTCGGCCTCGGACAGCGGCGGTTTGACGCCACGGAGCTGCGCAACCAAGGCGGTGCGCGCGCGCTCATAGAGCGTGCGGCGGGCCTCGGCAGTGCTGGTGCCGAGCCCCTCTACGGCGCGCGTGATGAGCGGACGATAGTCTGCCATTTCGTCAGTTTACGCTTGGCTTACCGAACTTGCATCCTATGCTTCAAACGGATTTTTCATCAGGATCGTGTCCTCACGTTCCGGGCTGGTCGATAGGATCGCCGCCGAACAACCGATCAGCTCTTCCAAACGGCGAACATATTTGATCGCTTGGGCGGGTAGATCGGCCCAGGACCGGGCATGGGCGGTTTTTTCGCGCCATCCCTCGATGGCTTCGTAGATCGGCTGGACTCGCGTCTGGGCGTGCTCGCTGGCCGGCAGATAATCGATCTCGCGCCCATCCAGTCGATATCCGACGCAGACCTTGATCTCATCGAAACCGTCCAAGATGTCGAGCTTGGTCAGCGCCAAGCCCTGGATGCCGCTCGTTCGCACCGTCTGGCGCACCAGAACCGCGTCGAACCAGCCGCAGCGTCGCGGCCGGCCGGTCACGACGCCGAATTCCTTGCCACGCTCGCCGAGCGTTCGGCCGATCTCGTTGACCTGCTCGGTGGGAAACGGACCGGCGCCTACGCGAGTGGTATAGGCCTTGCAAATTCCGAGCACATATCCGATCGCCCCGGGGCCCAATCCCGACCCGGTCGCGGCTTGAGCGGCGACCGTGTTCGACGACGTGACGAATGGATAGGTGCCGTGGTCGATGTCGAGCAGCGCTCCCTGCGCGCCTTCGAATAAGATGCGCTTGCCTTCGCGGCGCCGTTCGTCGAGCAGCGCCCACACCGAATCCATGTAAGGCAGAACTTTGGGGCTTATTGCGGCCAATTCGTCGTAGAGTGCGCGCGGCGCGACTTCGCTCATGCCAAGCCCGCGCCGCAACGCATTGTGATGCGCAAGCAGCCGCTCAATCTTGCCGTTGAGCATCTGCAAATCGGCAAGATCCATCAGCCGAATGGCGCGCCGGCCCACCTTGTCCTCGTAGGCTGGGCCGATGCCGCGGCCAGTCGTCCCGATCGCCCCTTTGCCCGAGGCGCGCTCGCGCGCGACGTCGAGTTCCTGGTGCAGCGGCAGAATAAGCGGTGTGTTCTCAGCGATCCGCAGATTTTGAGGGGTGATCGTAATACCCTGTTTTTCAAGCTGCGCGATTTCCGCCAGGAGTGCGCGCGGGTCAAGCACGACGCCGTTGCCGATTACCGAAAGCTTTCCAGGCCGCACCACGCCCGAAGGCAAAAGCGACAATTTGTACGTGGTGCCGTCGATGACCAGCGTATGGCCGGCATTGTGTCCGCCCTGGAAGCGGACGACGATGTCGGCCTGCTCGGACAGCCAGTCCACAATCTTGCCCTTGCCCTCGTCGCCCCACTGGGAGCCGACCACGACAACATTTGCCATGAGGAAATGTCCCCAAAAGGCCGATGACTACTCGGATGGATCGGATACCGGCCGCAGCCGATCGTTCCGATACTGGATGACGCCCTGGGAAGCAAGGAAAACCGGCTGCTCGGGCTTTTTCATGCTCGCCTCAAGGCCTTGGTTTTATGAAAAATTTGCCGTTAGCCATGTGTTGAAGGATACGGCGGGAGCCGAAGCGGACGCGCCGTGTGGCGGGCTAAACGGGCCGATTGTCGCAGCGGGCTTGAGCCGATTTAGAATTGCAGGGGTTTGACCTGCTGAACGTGCGGAATCTGTCGGACCCTGTCGAGTACGCCGGCCGGAACCGCACCGTCAATCTCGACCAGTGCGATGGCGTTGCCGCCTGCGCAATCGCGCCCGAGATGGAAGGTCGCAATATTGATGCCCGCGTCAGCAAGCAGCGTGGCAAAGCGGCCGACGAATCCGGGTTTGTCCTGGTTGGTCACGTAAAGCATCGACGGCGCAAACTCAGCGTCCATGCGGATGCCCTTGATATTGACGATACGCGGCCGGCCATCGGCAAAGACCGTGCCCGACACCGATCGCGTTTGCCGGTCGGTGACCACGGTCAGCGTGATCAGGCTGTCGTAGTCACCTTCGGCGTCGCGGCGGGTCTCCTCCACGGCGATGCCGCGGTCCTTGGCGACAAGCGGTGCTGAGACGACGTTGACGTCTTGCAGCATGGGCCGCAGTAGTCCGGCGACGGCCGAGGCCGTCAGCGCTTTGATGTTCATTTGGGCAACGACACCTTCATAGGTCATCCGGACCTGCTTAACGCCGCTTTCGGTGAGTTGTCCGGCGAATGAACCGAGTTTTTCCGCAAGTGCGACGAAAGGTTTGAGTTTCGGCGCTTCCTCGGCGCTGATCGAAGGGAAATTGACGGCGTTCGAAATAGCGCCGCGCAAAAGGTAATCGGACATCTGCTCGGCAACTTGGAGCGCGACATTTTCCTGCGCCTCCATCGTCGAGGCGCCAAGATGCGGCGTGCAGACAACATTCGGTAGTTCGAACAACATACTTTGCGTGGCCGGCTCTTCGCGAAATACGTCGAGCGCGGCGCCCGCGACATGACCCGCTTTAAGCGCCTCGCCGAGAGCCGCCTCGTCGACGAGTTCGCCGCGGGCGCAATTGATCAACCGCACGCCGTTTTTGGTCTGCGCCAAGGTCTCGGCATTGACGATGTTGCGCGTCTTGTCGGTGAGCGGCGTATGCAGCGTGATGAAATCGGCGCGACGCCATAGTTCATCGAGTTCGACCTTCTCGACGCCAAGGGTGAGTGCCCGCTCGACGGAGAGATAAGGATCGTAGGCGATGACCTTCATCTTCAAGCCGAGCCCTCGGTCGGCGACGATCGAACCGACATTGCCGCAACCGACGATGCCCAGCGTTTTTCCGAAAATTTCGACGCCGAGAAACTTGTTCTTTTCCCATTTGCCAGCGCGCGTCGAACTATCGGCTTCGGGAATTTGCCGCGCCAATGCAAGCATCAGCGTGATCGCGTGTTCGGCCGTGGTGATCGAGTTGCCGAATGGGGTGTTCATCACGATTATGCCGCGCGCGGTCGCCGCCGCGATGTCGACATTGTCGACGCCGATGCCCGCTCGGCCGATCACTTTGAGGTTCTTGGCCTGCTCCAGCGTCGTGGCGGTGACTTTGGTGGCGGACCGAATCGCCAAGCCGTCGAAGCCATTGATTGTCGCGGCAAGCTTCTCCTTGTCTTTGCCGAGATTGGGCTGGAAATCGACCTCAAGCCCGCGATTCTTGAAAATCGCCACCGCTGCCGGCGAAAGCGCGTCCGAGATGAGAACCTTGGGCGGCATTTATCCGTCCTCTTTAATCCTCGCCGCCGGGTCGCGACTCAGGCCGCCGCGGCAAGTGCAGCTTTGGCTTTGGCGTAGGCCCAGTCGAGCCACAGCGTGAGCGCTGCGACGTCGCTCGATTCGACCGTCGATCCGCACCAGATCCGCAATCCCGCCGGTGCGTCGCGATAGGCGTTGATATCGTAGGCGACAGCTTCGTTCTCGAGCGTCGCCGCGATGCCTTTGGTGAATGCCGCTTGCGCTTCCGCCGAAAGCCGACCCACGGCCGGATCGACGACCCTCAGGCATACCGAGGTGTTGGATCGCACGGCCGGGTCGCGGGTAAGAAAATCGATCCAGGGTGTACGCGCCACCCAATCGGCAATGACTTTCGCATTGGCGTCGGCGCGCACATGCAATGCCCGCCAGCCGCCGATCGACTTCGCCCATTCCAGCGTGTCGAGATAGTCCTCGACGCACAGCATGGATGGTGTGTTGATCGTTTCACCCCGAAAGATTGCTTCGTTGAGCTTGCCGCCTTTCGTCATTCGGAAGATTTTCGGCAGCGGCCACGGCGGCGTGTAGCTTTCGAGCCGCGTCGCCGCGCGCGGCGACAGAATAAGCATGCCGTGCGCCGCTTCTCCGCCCAGCACTTTTTGCCAGGAGAATGTAGTGGCATCGAGCTTCGGCCAATCCAGCGGCTGGGCGAACGCGGCGGATGTTGCGTCGCAGATGGAAAGGCCGGTGCGGTCGGCGGCGATCCAATCGGCGTTCGGCACGCGCGCGCCCGAAGTCGTGCCGTTCCAGGTGAACACGATGTCGCTTGCCGGATCGATCGAACGCAGATCCGGCAATTCGCCGTACGGGGCGCGCAGTACCGTCAGATTGTTGAGCTTGAGCTCCTTGGCGACATCATTAACCCAACCTTCGCCGAACGATTCCCATGCCAGCATCGTCACCGGCTGCGGGCCAAGCAGGGACCACAACGCCATTTCGATGGCGCCGGTATCCGAAGCCGGCACGATCCCGATGCGATAATCGGCTGGCACCTGCAAGACTTCGCGGGTGAGGTCGATCGCGCGTTTGAGCTTTGCTTTGCCGGTTTTCGACCGATGCGAGCGGCCAAGAAATGCGCCGGAGAGGTTTTGCGAGCTCCAGCCGGGGCGTTTGGCGCAGGGACCGGACGAAAAATGCGGCACAACCGGCCGCACTGAGGGCATCGCTGACGTCATGGCCTATCCTTCCAGATAGTCGCCCCTCGGTGGGGAGGGGTGTCCCGCCGCCGGAAATAAGCGGGCGAACGGACCGCGTCAAGCGGGACCGCAAGACGTCAGAGCCGAGAAGTCCGGGCGTTGTCAGAATTTGAAGCCGAGGCCGCCCCGCACCGTGCTGATCGAGGCGGTGATATTGGAGATCGGCGCGAACTGAACGTATTCGTATTCGCCGCGCAGAAAGAAGTTGGGAGTGAGCGCGACATCCAGGCCGCCGCCGACGGAGAAGCCGTAGAAAAACACCCCGCTACCGCCAGCGCTATTGGGGAAGGAAAAATCGACGCAGGTCGGGGAAGGGGCGCATGGCAAAGTCGTGGGCGGGGTCGCCTGCTGTCCGGATACGAGCGTGCCGACCGCGTAACTGCCGTGCCCGATCGCGAAACCGGCAAAACCATAGGGCAGAAAATCTCCGAGGATCCAACCGGCGCGCGCTCGCAACGAGCCCATAGTCGGTCATGCTCAGCGAGGCGTTGGCGCTGATGTTGACACTATCCGTATTCGAGCCGGCTGGGAGGACGAGACTTATTGGCGAAGAACTGGCAATGATTGTGAACGGCGAATGTGTGTAGTTGGCCTCGAAGCCGAGGACCAAGTCTTGCCATTGGGAATTGTAGCCGACAAAGCCGCCGAAGCCCGTAACATTGGTCCCGGCGTTGCGAAGGACCTGGAAAGTGGAGGGCATGTCTTGCGCCTCCAGCACGAGATCACGCAGGCTGAAGCCCACGAGTGGTTCGGAGGCTTTGGAAAAATCGGCCCGGGCGCCGCTGTAGCCGACCTGCCCGCCGAAATAAAAGCCGGCCCAGCGCGTGAAGGTCGCCGGTCCGACGGTCACCGGGCTCACAGGGATGTATGGGTTATAATCGGCCGCGAACGCGCTCGGCGCGAACGCAAGGAAGGCCCCGCGGCGCAGAGGAGCCAACGCATCAGCCGCGCTCCGTCGTGCTCGATATGGCTACCCCAAAAGCCTGAATGGGAATGCTGGCACTGGCCATTGCTTTCAACCTTTGTCCCGGCGCGTTCGTGGGTGACGCGCGTTGGCAGTCAGGTGAAAGTTAGTCACCAATGCTTAAGCAGTTCTTAACCTTAACTTTTAACCATTGTTGAAAAGGTGGCGGCCGACGGGCCGGATTTCGCACCAAGTTGCTCGCGGCGATACGGCAACCATCCGTTAATTTTTGACGCTGGAAGAGGCGGCGCAGCCGAAGCCGGTCAGTCCTCGTCCTCGTGAAGCTCGCCGATGTGGTGCTGCGCATAAAGCTCAAGGCCGAGCTTGGCGACCAGGTCGAGCTGAGTCTCGAGGAAGTCGATGTGTTCTTCCTCGTCATGCATCAGTTTCTCGAACAGATCGCGCGACACGTAATCCCGAACCGAATGGCAATGGGTGGCGGCCTCTTCGTAAAGCGCCCGCGCCGACATCTCGGCGGCGAGATCGCAGTCGAGCACTTCCTTGACGTTCTGGCCGATATGCAGCGGATCGAGCACCTGCATGTTGGGAAAGCCGTCAAGAAAGATGATGCGTTCGACCAGTTTGTCGGCGTGCTGCATCTCCTCGATTGATTCTTTCCGCCACTGTTTGGCGAGCGCCTTATAGCCCCAATTGTCGAGCAGGCGATAATGCAGCCAATATTGATTGATTGCGGTCAGCTCGTGCCGCAGCCCTTTGTTGAGATAGTCGATGACACCGGGCTCGCCTCTCATGACCTTGCTCCTGCAATTGACAAAAAATACCGCGCCCAGCGCGCCAGGCGCGTCAATTATAGCCGACGCGCCAGCGACCGGAAGCCGTCCTTTCGCTCAAGGCTTCAGGTATTCACGCTTTATGAAAAGCTGGGATCAGCGGCGGGTGGGAGCGTTTCGGCAACACGACGGTTCGGCCGTGGCCAGCGCCTCGTCCATGATGCGTCGAATGGTACGGGCGCAACGTCCGCACTGTGCGTTGCAACCCAGGCAATGGTAGACCTGTCCCGTGGTGCGCGGGACGTCTTCGCGCGCGGAAAGCGTCGCGCGCACGTCGTGGTCGGTGAACACGTTGCAGGAGCAGACAATCATTGCACGTGGGAGCGTTGCGACTGTTCGTTCGATTTGAAGTCGTCAATAATCCAGGCTTCCCTTGGTTGCAAAGAAAAAATCACTTTTTATAGGGATTCTAATTTGGGGTCGGGTCACCGCGAACTATCGTTAAATATAAATCGGTTTACGCTGTAATTTTGAACTTGAGAGTGCGGCAACAGCCGCCGTCAAACGCGCTCAGGCCGCGGCCGTATCTTCGGAATCTTCCGAGCGTCGTCGCCGGCGTGGCCGCAGCTGGCAAATCCGCTCCGATACGCGACAGAGGTCGTCGAGCAAGCCAGCAAAGCGCTGCCCGCGCGCGAGCGAGCGGTCGAGCGCCGCCATTGTGCGCGCCAGTCCCGGATCGTCGTCATGGATCCAAGTCCGCAAGACGCCGCCGTACAAAGCCGCCAAGCCCTGCGCGCGGATCATGCCGCCGGGTCCCGAGGCGCCGATCCCCGCCGCCGTCAGCATCCATTGTTGCGAACGCACCGCCATTGCATTGAGTAGCAGCGCAAGCGGCGGATTGCGGCGCGCCGAGCGCAAGAGCGATCGCACCGCTTCGCGGTCAGGCGCGAGTATTTCGAGCCTGCGCATCAGGACATCGAACAGCCGCTCGCGCGGCGGCTCCTCTTCGACATCGCTGAAATCCTGGCCTAGCACGGCGCGATCGACCGATTTGATGTGAGCGGCCAGGATTGCCAACGAGGAGGGAAATTCGCCGCGCAACTGCGCGAGCGACACCCGGGCGGCTTCGGCGATGTCGGCAAAGCCGATCTGCTCGATCCGCTTTGCGGCGAGAAGATTGAGAAACGCTGCGATGATCTTTTCGCGGTCGGTTGCCGGCGGCGCCGCAGTCGGGGGGCGTGACGACCCTGCCGGCGATTTGCGTGCGGATCTGCGGGCCATGACGAAACTCTCCTCAAGCAGTGCAGCCACCCAACACCGAACACCATCCAACGATGGCTTGCCACGGCGGCCGCCACCCGCTGCGTTTGCCGCCACCTTATAATGTAGCTTGCCCGGCGTGCCGTTCCAAGGCGGCGGAAATCAGCGGTCCAATTCGCGCGACCGCTCCGTGGCCGCGGCCACGGCTCTGGTCATCAATGCGCTAAGGCCGTTTTGACCCATCAAGATCGCCAAGGCCGCGGAAGTGGTGCCGCCAGGGGACGTCACATTCTCGCGCAAGGCCGCCGCTTCTTGCCGGGATCGATGCAACAGCTCGCCCGAGCCGGCGACGGTTTCGCGCGCGAGCTTTTCGGCAAGCGGCGGCGGCAAGCCGGCCGCCGCCCCGGCCTGCGCCAGGGCCTCGGCGAGCAGGAAAATATAGGCCGGACCAGAACCCGATACCGCGGTAACCGCATCCATCAAGGTTTCGTCCTCGATCCATTCGACCACGCCGGTCGCGGCAAGAAGCCGATCGGCAAGTGCGTGCTGATCAGCACTGATCTGCCGCGGCACGGCAACGGTGATGCCGCGGCCAATGGCGGCGGGAGTGTTCGGCATCGCCCGCACGAACGCGCGAGAACGAGGAAGCGCGGCCGACAGGAATTGCAGCGTCCGACCAGCCATGATCGAGATGACAAGCATGGAGGCGGAGACGTTCGGCGCCAGGGCAGCCAGTGCCTCTGCCGCCGCTTGCGGCTTAAGTGCGATGACGATGACGCTGGCGTCGCGCAGCGCTGCGGCCTCCGGATTAAGGCGTACGCCGCGGCTAGCGAGTGCCGATATTTGAGGCGAGGGGTTTGGTTCGAGGACGGCGACCCTGCGTGGACTAAGGCCAAGCCGCAGCCAGCCTTCGAGCAATGCTCCACCCATTTTGCCAGCGCCAACCAGAACCAATAGGCCGGAAAAATCGCGCAAATCCGGACTTAGACCGGCGGACGTCACGCCTCGCCCGTGGTCTCGAACATCGCCGAATCCATGGCTTCGCGCGCCGACTTACCTGCCCAGATCACGAACTGAAACGCCGGAAAATAGCGCTCGCAGGAGTCAAGCGCTGTGGCGAGCACCGCTTCGCATTGTCGGCTGGATGCCGTGACACCGCCAGCCAGAACCAAAGCATGGCGGAACATCACGACCCCATTTTGAGTCCAGACGTCGAAATGTCCGATCCACATCTGTTCGTTGATCAGCGCGATCAATTTTTGCACGTCGGGTAGCCGGGGCTCCGGCACCTTGACGTCGAAAGCGCAGGCAAGATGCAACGTTTCGATGTCGTTCATCCAGGTAAACGACACCTGATAGTTGGTCCAACGACCGGTGACGACAAGGCCGATCTCGTCTTCGCCCGTGCGCTCGAATGGCCAATTGTTACCGGCGGCCATGCGCTCGACAACGTCGAGAGGACTGTCATGATGATCGTGTGTAGACTCGATAAGTGCCATGCCGTCTCCACAGTGGCAGTAGGTGGAACGCACGCCACAGCACCGTTCCAAATACCGGCTGCATTTTGACGCAGGGACGACTTTTGCATGCCGATTGACTGAAAGCCCCGAATCAGCCCGTCCCCAGACTATAATCGGCCCGATTCAAATCGCCAAAGCCCGTCCAAGACCTTGTCCCCGCGACGATACTGGCACTCATGAAGTGATTTGGCCATTCGGCACAATCCTGAAAAGTTTGCCGTCCACAGATCGATCCGCGACAAGTTGACTCGGGACGCCGGAAGACCCGCCTCCGGTAGCCGGGATGGGTGTGTGGTTTCCGGTCAGTCGAAAAGACTAGACACCGATTCCTCGGCGGCCGTTCGGCTGATGGCTTCGCCGATCAGCGTTGCAATCGACAACACACGAATATTTTTCGCCTCTGTCACTGCTTTGGTGGGCTGTATCGAATCCGTAATCACCAATTCTTTTAGTCTTGATTTGGCGATCCGGCTAATCGCGCCGCCGGACAAAACGCCGTGGGTGATATAGCCGTAGACCTCTTTGGCGCCCTTATCGAGCAACGCATCCGCGGCGTTCACCAAGGTGCCGCCGGAATCCACGATATCGTCCACCAGAACGCAGATGCTGCCATCGACCTCGCCAATGACGTTCGCCACTTCGGATTCACCGGGGCGCTCCCGCCGCTTGTCGACGATGGCGAGCGGCGCATTGATTCGTTTGGCCAGTCCACGCGCTCGCACCACGCCGCCGACATCCGGCGAAACCACGATAACCTTGGAAAGATCGAACCGTTGCTTGATGTCGCGTACGATCACCGGGGCGGCGAAAAGATTGTCGGTGGGAATATCGAAAAAGCCCTGGATCTGACCGGCGTGCAAATCGAGCGTCAACACGCGGTCGGCTCCGGCATGGGTGATCAGGTTGGCGACAAGCTTGGCAGAAATCGGCGTGCGCGGGCCGGGTTTGCGATCTTGCCGGGCATAGCCGTAATACGGAATCACCGCCGTAATCCGCCGCGCCGAGGCGCGCCGCAGCGCGTCGATAATGATCAGCAGCTCCATCAGGTGATCGTTGGCGGGAAACGAAGTCGACTGGATTACGAACACGTCGGCCCCGCGCACGTTCTCCTGGATTTCGACGAAGATTTCCATGTCGGCGAAGCGCCGAACGACGGCCTTGGTCATTGGCGTGCCGAGATAGCCGGCAATAGCTTCGGCGAGTGCAGGATTAGAGTTGCCGGCGACGAGCTTAATCGCTCCATTTTTGCCCGCCATGCCCGCCTCTCCTGCGCGCCTACTCCGCGGCGCATGACCCGCCGAAATATTGAGGCGAATGCCCCTAACTGGAAAAGATCATGCCCGAACAAAAACATCGCCCTGATACAAGCCAGGTACCGGGCTGGCAACATGAATCAACATGAATCAAGGCCTTTCCCCTATGGGTTTTTCCAGTGCGGGCCCAATGGCTTGGCCGGCATCGCGGTAACCTTAAAGGGCTTGTTAGATGGGCAAACTGGGCACCGAACGCTATTCGGCCGTCAATGCGATCGCGTTGACGTGGCGGCCGTAATCGGCTTCGGCGCGGTGGGTGGTGCGGCGATAGCTGAAAAACTGTGCCGCGTCGGCATAGGTGCAAAGACCAAGGTCCTCGACATAGCCCACGCCTGCACGCTTTAGCCGCGCCGCGACGTAGCCGCCGAGATCGAACAAGGCGTGGCCGTTCCGCGCGGCGGATAAGAAAAACCGACGGCTTTCAGGATCGTCGGCGTGAAAGCGCGCCAAAAGATCGGGACCGACTTCGTAGCTCGATTGCCGGATCATGGGTCCGATCGCGGCACGAATCTGATCGCGTGCGGCGCCGAGCCGTTCCATCGCCTCGACCGTGGAATCGACAATGCCGGTCAATGCGCCGCGCCACCCGGCGTGGGCCGCGCCGATCACGCGCGCTCGCGGTTCGGCGAGCAAAACCGGGCCGCAGTCGGCCGTCGTCACGCCGATCGCAAGCGCATGCATTCGCGTCACGATCGCATCGGCGCGGGGGCGGTTTTCGGCCGTCCACGGCGCTTCGACGATGACGACATCCGGCGAATGTGTCTGGTAAGCGGTGAGCAAGCGGAACGGGTCTACGCCCAGCGTCGCCGCCATACGCGCCCGATTTTCCGTGACATTGGCGGCGACATCGCGCGAGCCGACACCACCGTTGAGGCTCTCGTAAAAGCCCGTGGAAACTCCGCCGGCGCGCGTGAAGAACGCGTGGCGGATGCCGGTGAGCGCGAGCGAGGAAGCTTCGATCTTCATGCCTTCGTCTCAAAGCCCGGAAGCGGTCCAAGATTCGGCGCAGCGAACGCGATTGCCTTGAACAATTCGCCCATTCCGCGGGCGCCGCCTGCGATCAGCCGGGAAAATGCGCTCTCGATTTCGGCCGCTTTGCCTTGTGGCGCATTCGCCTTCAGCGCCGCCGCCCGTTTTTCGATGCCGAGGCGAAGAAATAAGTCGCCTTGTCGTATCGGACCATGAATGCGTGCGCCCATGGTCTCGGCGCACTGCGCCAAGCCCTCGAAATCGACGTGAGCCGTCAAATCCGCCATGCCGGGTGCACGCAACGGGTCGGTGAAGGAATGCCGGGCGACCGCTTGGAGCGTATCGCCGAGTCCGAAATGAGCATGTCCGTAGTCAATGATCAAAGCGACGCCATCGCCGCGCGTCCGCCGTCCCAGTTCGAGCGCAAGGGAGTCCGCACGCCATTCGTAGATCGAGCCGATCGGCGCTTGGCGCAATTGGCGGGGCATCGATGTTTCGAAGAACGGCAACGGCTCGCGTGCCGGCTCGATCGCGAGGGCGCCGTCGGCAGTAGCCACGACCACCCGTTCATGCCAGCCGTCGGTTTGCTTGACGGCCTGGTGAACGGGAAGCGCATCGATAAACTCGTTAGCGATGATGATGCTTGGGCCGCCGGGAACGTCCTCGAGCTTGTCATGCCACTGGACCGGCACCTCGGTCTGCGCGAGCCGGCGCCCCTGGATTTCGCGGAGCGCAGGGCTGATCTCGACGAGATGGAGCACGACCGCGTCGTAAAAGCTCTTTAGCACCTTGGCTGCACGCAACGCATCATGCATTAACGTGCCGCGGCCAGGGCCTAGCTCGATAACGCGCAGATTTTCCGGCTCCTTCATCTGCTGCCAGACCGTCGCCATCCACAGTCCGATCAGCTCGCCGAACATTTGGCTGATTTCCGGGGCCGTGATGAAATCGCCGCCGGCGCCCAGCGGATCGCGGTTAATGTAATAGCCATATTGCGGATGCGTCAGGCACAGCCGCATGTAGTCGGCAAGCGGCATCGGGCCGCTGATCGCGATGAGCCTGCGAATTTCGTCGAGCAGCGGCGGGCGCGCGTCAGCCATTTTTGAGATTGGCCGGACGCTTGAATGCGACGACGAGCACCGCCAATCCGGCGAGTATCAGCGGCATGCATAAAAGCATTCCCATAGTAAGGCCGCCCCACAGAAAACCGAGCTGCACGTCAGGCTCTCGAAAAAATTCGCATGTAATGCGCGCGGTGCCGTAACCGATCGCAAAAACACCGGTCACGACGCCCGGCCGCTTGAGCGCGCCGAAGCGGACTAAAAGCGCCAGCACGATGAACAGCAGGACTCCCTCGAGCGCAGCCTCATAGAGCTGGCTCGGATGGCGAGGGAGGGGTCCGCCACGCGGAAATACCATGGCCCAAGGAACGTCCGTGGGCCGGCCCCACAATTCGCCGTTGATGAAATTGGCGATGCGGCCGAGAAACAATCCGATCGGCGCCACGGCCGCCGTCACGTCGCCAAGCGACAGTACCGGGATTTTTCGCCGCAAAGCAAAGAGCACGATGGCGGCTGTGCAGCCAAGCACACCGCCGTGAAAGGACATCCCGCCGTTCCACAGCTCCAGAATTTCGATCGGATCGGCTGCAAAATGCGCAAAATTGTAGAACAGCACGTATCCGATGCGGCCGCCGAGAATGATGCCGAGTGTGATCCAAATGACGAAATCGTCGAAGTCGGTCACCGTAAGCGGCGCCGGGGCGCCCCATAAGCGCTCGGATGAAATTATGGCGCGCGCATAAAACCAGCCGGCGATAATGCCGACGATATAGGCAAGGGCATACCAGCGCACCGAAAACGGCCCGATCGAAATCAATACCGGATTGATCGCAGGAAACGGAATGACCGGAACAACGAACATCGCTGGATTTTCCTCAAATGCGAATTGCAGTCATTGCGGCATAATTCCTGCGGCAAGCTTGCGGCCGAACCCCTTGCGGGGCGCTTGCACCATTGCCATTGTCTTTACCCGTGGCAAGCGGGACGCGCAGGGGCAGGTACATCCACAGGCTGCGGAGGCGAGGATGGTGCAGACAACGAATCGGTTCTTCGACGAGGTCGCCCGCTTAATGAATGACGCCGCCGGCGTCGCGCAAGGCGTGCGCCGGGAGTTTGAGACGTTGTTCCGCAACCAGGCGGAACGATTTCTTCGTGACCTTGACGTCGTCAAGCGCGAGGAATTCGAAGCGGTCAAGGACATGGCACGGATCGCTCGCGAAGAAAATGAGGCGCTTAAGGCGCGTATTTCCGCTCTGGAAGCAACGCTTAAGGAGACTGCTCGGAAGGAGCGAGCCTCCGATCCTTTGAGCTCCAACACTGATAGGACCGCCCCGGCGGAGCCAGCCTCCGATCCTTCGAGCCCCAACGTCGATAGACCTCCCGGCTAGACGCTCAGGCGGTCATTGTCGGCCCATCGTGAAGGTGCGGTGGGCCACTTTCCTTCTTGGCATTTCTTGTTTTTCAGGGCTCGCGCCGCTATAAGCGCGGCGGCCGCGGCTTCACCGGCACCCCTGGAGGCTGACGCGGCGATTTCCCTGTGATTGCAGGTTTTTTAGGTGAGGAGACACCATGGCAACCGTCAATTCGATTAAGGCGGCGGCACGTTCGCGGGCAGGCAAGGGGGCCGCCCGGGCTGAGCGTCGCGCCGGCCGCGTACCCGGAATCATCTACGGCGACGGCAAGCCGCCGCTGCCGATTTCACTCGATTACGCCGATCTGCGCCAGCGCATCTATGCCGGCCACTTCTTGACGACAATTCATGACGTCGAGGTCGACGGCGTGAAGCACCGCGTCATTCCCCGCGACTTTCAGCTCGATGCCATCCACGACCTGCCGCTGCATGTCGATTTCATGCGCTTGGGCGAAGGCGCGACCATCCGCGTCAATATCCCGATCTATGTGCGCAATGCCGACCAGTCGCCCGGTGTCAAACGCGGCGGCACCGTCAGCATTGTCACGCACAGCGTCGAAGTGCGCTGCCGCGCCGACGCCATCCCCAGCGGCATCGAAGTCGATATCGGCGGCCTGGAGATCAACCATTCCAAGCATCTGAGCGACATCACGCTGCCGGAAGGCGTGCGCGCCATGACCGGCCGCGATATCACGCTTGTCACAGTTGTGCCGCCGTCGGGCTATGCCGAAGAGATGAAGGCGGCAGCCGAAGCGGCTGCCGCTGCCGCGGCGGCTGCTGCCGCCGCCGTAGCAGCGGGCGCGCCGGCAGAAGGTGCTGCTCCCGGCGCTGCTCCAGGCGCAGCGCCTGGCGCGGCCCCCGGTGCGGCTCCGGCCGCGGCGCCCGCAGGCGGTGGGGCCGAGAAGAAATGAGGTTATCCCGCGCGGGATAAATGGCGATGCTGCTCCTGGTCGGTCTCGGAAATCCGGGAGCGGGTTATGCCGGTAACCGGCACAATATCGGCTTCGTGGCGGTCCAGGAGATTGCCAAGCGCCACGGCATCGGGCCGTGGCGCCGACGCTTTCAAGGCATCGCCTGCGAAGGGCCGCTCGGCGGCGAGCGGACGCTTTTTCTGCTGCCAGGAACCTATATGAACGAATCCGGCCGTGCCGTGGCTGAAGCCATGCACTTCTATAAGCTCTCGCCGGCAGAGGTGATCGTGTTCCACGACGAAATCGATCTGCCGCCGGGAAAGGTCAGGGTTAAGGTTGGCGGCGGCATCGCCGGGCACAATGGATTGCGTTCGATCTCCGAGCATATCGGCAACGACTACCGGCGCGTGCGCATCGGCGTGGGCCACCCCGGCGACAAGGATCTGGTGCAGCACTACGTGCTCAGCGACTTCGCCAAAAGCGACCGAGGCTGGGTCGAAGCGCTGATTGGCATTCTTGCCGAGAATGCCGAGCTGCTGGCACGCGGCCAAGACGCCAGTTTTCAGAACAAGGTTCATCTCGCCATGGTGGCAAAAGGCTTCGGCGAGTCCGAACACGACGAGGAATTGACCAATGGAAATTCGAAATAAAGATGCTGGCAAACACGCAACCGTTTTAGATCCACCGCGCGGTTGAAACCGGCGAAATGACATCAACCTTCAAAAAATTCGAAAAACGTGAAATAGCTTCATGGGCTTTAAATGCGGCATCGTCGGTCTGCCCAACGTCGGCAAGTCGACCCTTTTTAACGCGTTGACGGAAACCGCGGCGGCGCAGGCGGCGAACTATCCCTTTTGCACCATCGAGCCGAATATCGGCGAAGTCGCGGTGCCCGATCCGCGTCTCGAAACTCTGGCGGCGCTCGCCAAATCCGCCGCGGTCGTGCCGACGCGGCTGACCTTTGTGGATATTGCCGGACTGGTGCGCGGCGCGTCCAAGGGAGAGGGGCTTGGCAATCAATTCCTCGCCAATATTCGCGAAGTGGACGCCATCGCGCATGTCGTGCGGTGTTTCAAAGACGGCGACGTGACGCATATCGAAGGCCGGGTCGATCCCATCGCCGATATCGAAACCGTCGAAACCGAATTGATGCTCGCTGATCTGGAAAGCCTGGAGCGGCGCGGCGACGGGCTTGAGCGCAAAGCGCGCGGCACCGACAAGGATGCAAAGGAGGCGAAAGAGACCCTTGATCTCATCGGCCGCACGCTTGCACTCTTGCGCGACGGCAAGCCGGCGCGCCTGACGTCGCGTTGGCCGGAGGAGGAAAAGGCCTTTCATGCGCTCGGCCTTCTGACCTCGCTGCCCGTGCTTTATGTTTGCAACGTGGACGAAGAATGCGCAGCTGACGGCAATGAGTTTTCCCGCGGAGTGGAAGCTAGGGCGAAAGGCGAAGACGCCGCCGTTGTCGTCATTTCTGCGAAGATAGAGGCCGAGATAGCAGTGCTATCGCGCGCCGAGCGCGAGGACTATCTCGCCGCGATCGGGTTAAAGCAGGCTGGGCTCGATCGCTTGATCGCCGCCGGCTATGCGCTTCTTCATCTTGTCACGTTTTTCACCGCCGGCCCCAAAGAGGCGCGCGCCTGGACCGTGACGCGGGGCACTAAAGCGCCCCAGGCCGCGGGGGTCATCCACAGTGATTTCGAGCGCGGCTTTATCCGCGCGGAAACCATCTCTTATGACGACTATGTCGCTTACGGCGGCGAGGCCGGGGCACGCGAGGCCGGTAAGATGCGGCTCGAGGGGAAGGATTATGTCGTGCAAGACGGTGATGTCCTGCACTTCCGGTTCAGCCCCTGAGATGGGGGATGCAGACGCCCGCCGATCCGCACACCGGCTACTGATTCCGAAATCCGCCCTGATTGCGAATCGCACCTAGATGCTCGTTGATGCGAAACACAATGAGCACGAATTCGGCGAGGATGCGCGCCATGATCACGCCCATGGAAGCGCCGAGCACGCTGGTAACCAGAAATATCACCCCGACGAATGGATTATAGGCCATCGTCGTCAGTGAACTGATCGCGCCGGCAGCGCCTAGCAGGATCGCGATGATTACAGCGAGCCAATAGAAGACCTTGATCACAGTGGGAGTTACGAACCGCTCCCACTGAAACAGATCACCAAGGCCGAACATGGGTCCCCCCAAGCTTCACGCACATTTTCCCGTTTCGGGCGGCACACTGCACTGCGCGATTGCGGCGGTCAATCGCGCGACTTGTAGGATGCCACAAATTGGAAGATGCCATGATTTGTAGGATGCGGCTTCTCGCGCCGCATTCCGCAATGATCCGACCTCGCGCGCCACTTTGTTGACGGAGTTCGGCACGGCATTTAGGACCTTCGGCATGGCCATGCGAAGGTTTTCCTGGGAGAACTTCACGCCGCCGGCGCCGCAAATGTCGAGCGAGCAGCGGCGCGCCGCCTCTGTCGCGGCCGTGGCGCATGCGCGCATTTTTTACACCGGCACCATCGGTTCCAGTGCGCTTGCTCCGGTGCTGTTCGGCCGCGTGGGCGACACGCTGGGCGCGTGGCACGCCTTGGAATTGGTCGCCGCCTTCGTGCTGCTGACACTACCGCTTGCTGCGCTGCTGCGAGGTTCTTTGTTGCGACGATAAGGTCGGGAAACGGCGCAAGCACATCAAATTTGCGGCGGCGGAACTCGAATCGCTTCGGTTGCCGCCGCTAGGCGCGAATCCGTTTCGCGCGCGGCGCAAAGTTCTTTGCGCACGTTCTTATCAGGAACAGGCTGGGGCCGATCAGCGTTGGCTTGGTGGCGCGGTTCCAATGTTCGTATTCAAACGGCACAGCAATGGAGTAGACCTATGAGATCTCATCTCCTCTTCGGCGCGCTCGGTCTGGCGCTTGCGGTCGGCCCGCCTGCCGCCGGTGCGGGGACGGTGATCGCGCCGGGGTTTGGTAAGCCAGTTGGAGCGGTCATTGTCCCGCAACAGCCGCCGATCCCGACAGCAACCGTGGTGCAACCGGCCGCGACGATACGGACCACCGAAACCGTACGATCGGTCAGACAAGTGCCGGCGCTGCCGGCGCATCGTCAGGTCGTGACGCGTAATAGTGCGAGTCGACCATGACCAACATCGCCGTGCAGGCGATTCCCCGATGATCCGGGAAGACTAACTACACAATGGCAACGCGCGCTGCCGAAAGCCGGCGCGCGAGCCATCACCGCAGGAAAAAGGAGGCGCGAATGAAAGGCCGCGGTTCAATAGCGCTTATTGCCGGAATACTCACGCTTGCATGCTGTGTCGGCGGGTCTCCTGCGAGCGCTCAGACCGACAATGCCGTTGGCGCAACCACAAAAGGCGGCGACGTTGGCGTGAGCGGCGCACTCGAACAAAGGCTCATTCTCACTCCCGCACAACGCCAGGCGATCTACGAAGAAGTCAGCAAGGACAAAAGCAAGGTCGCGCCAAAGGACTTTTCTCCGGTGATCGGCGCGGATGTGCCGCCCATGATTGAGCTCTACGCGCTGCCTGACGAAGCGGTCGCGAGCGTTCCGGCCGCTAAAATCTACAAGTACACGATGGTGGAAAATAAGGTGGTGGTCGTAGATCCGACAAAAATGCGCATCATCGACGTTATTGGTCCGCCCGGCGCGCACTGACGCGCGCTCTATTCCGGAAAATTCGGCGGAACTATTAACCCTGCAACTATGGTGCTGCCGCTTTCTTTCCCGCCTCGACGACGAATTTGGGAAGCAGATCGAGGTAAGGCCCCATGAAGAAAGCCTCGCCTGAGCCTTCGCCATAGTATTGATCGTAGGCATCAATCATGGCGCGCACTCGCGCGACGCATGCCGGCATCGAGGCGACGATCAGATCCCCGAGCGGGGCGGAAGTCTTGCCATAGCGGGGATCGGTGATGACGGCTTGAGCGATGCATTCGGTTGCCGTGCGCGCAAGCGGCTCTGTCGCTGCGCTTTTCTCTTGCGCCGACAGGTGCGCCGCACCCTTTGGATCGTCGATTGGACCGGTGGCAACGGTAACAATCAGGGAAGCGCCGAACAGCGGCGCAAGAGCCGATCCAGGAATCATTGGCTATATCCTTACCCTCGAGAGGCGTAGCCATAGCGGGGGGCCCGGCAGTCGGTCAACTGTCGACAACGCCTCCTCACAACAAATGTTTTATGCAGAATGTACGTGCTATATTGGCTATGAACAGCGATAACGGAGTTCGGCCATGATGCTGCCAGTGGCGTTGATCCTTGGCGTGGGCCTGATCGCGCCCGTTGTTGACAGTGTACCCAAACTCAACGTTGAACAGGTCTGCCAAGGCATTGCACAGCAGGGCGGCGTATCCTTCCACGATGCCGATATCGCCGTGGAAAAGAAAAATTGCCTCGAGAGCGAAAACGCGATTCGCGATCAACTCACCAAGCAATGGTCGGACTTTTCGTCGGCCGACAAAATCGCCTGCACGAACGAGGCGGTAATGGGCGGCGATTCGAGTTACACCGAATTGCTGACTTGCCTGGAAATGGCGCGCGACATCAGAACGATGCATACCGAAACGAAAACGCCAGACCAGCCAGCGGCGTCAGCTGCTCCGCGCGGCCACGCGCAACCCAAGCCCTAGCATTTCCGCCGGGTGCCTCGCAGACTTCGAAAAAATCAATATCCGATCAGGACTTCAGTCACGGTTGGCTTGACGGCCAGCATTTGAGGATCTTGCGAGGTATATTCCTTGTCGGGAGACAGGGCGCTGAGGGCATCTGCAGGCGCTTTGGGATCGGCATGCAGGGTGAGCCCCGATTTGCAGCCGCCAGGGAGACTGGCGAGCACCCCCTCATCCCAATCGCTGACGGTGGAAGCGCCGTCTTTGTCGAAGCCTTTCACCTTGAAAGCCTTCTTGTTGAGCTTTTCCAGTTGCTGGAGTGTAAGGCCCAGCCGCAGCCCGCCGGGCGCAGTCCAAGTCGACTTGCCGTTGATGACGATCAGATAGGTTCCGCTGCGCGCCGTGGGGTTCGACCACCACACTTCGAGCCGTCGCTTTGGGTCGTCCGGGAACAATACCGACGCCGGCACCTTCGTGCCATTGCTCGCGTCAACATCGGTGGAGGTGATGTTCTTGGAATCGAAACTCATCGCAAGCTTGAGATGGCTCGAATCCTTGGCGAAGATGCCGCCACAGGCCACGGTGTGGAGCGGTACCGATGCGGGCGCTGCCCGGGCGCGGATCGGAGGACTGGCGGGCGTAGTCGAGGACGCCGGCGCTTGAGCGTGCGTGCTTGTTGCACCGCTGGGTTCGGAGACCGCCCCTGGGATCGGCTGCTTCATCTGTGAGGGTGCAAGCTGATCGTCGGTATCGAGATCGGGATTGCTCGGATAGGATTTGTGCGCCTGCGCCACCGCCGGACCACTCGCGGTCAGTGCGGGCGACACGACAACGGCCAAAGAAAGGGCCGTGTTCAGCCCCATGCCAATCCATATCCTGCGCATCAACGCCTCCCACGATCTCATGGCGCCCCGGTTGCCACCATAGCATGCAAAGTGCGGGCCGGGCGCGGCCTCGCGCCGCATGTATTTATTGGATTTATCGCAGTTGCAAAATTTTCGAAGACCTGCCGAGACGGCCGTTGGGATCCATCGCGTTAGAGCGCCTCGATGAACTGCACCATTTGCCGCCGCTGGTCGGGGTTGGGAAGCGGACCATGCATGGCGCCGAGATTGTCGGTCATGTGCAAGGCGTTGGAGCTTCCTGGGATGACGGCGGT
>Ga0306920_100003019_pt1 | contig 21324 bp, 23 predicted proteins | sample flu12Cox44000170_FD_204666 | JGI IMG/M metagenome (GOLD analysis project Ga0306920, IMG submission 204666) | Lab enrichment of tropical soil microbial communities from Luquillo Experimental Forest, Puerto Rico - flux4day.12C.oxic.44.000.170 (v2)... | ecosystem: Environmental > Terrestrial >... | reverse complement strand
TTTTTTGACTCAGAAACTTTGCCTCGACAACGCACCGCCAGACGCAGCAGGCTATCGAAATACCCGCATTGGACCGGCGTTTTCTGTGTTGCGAGGTCGGCGGGCCCGGTTAATGGATTAGATCACTACAGAAATTGTTGGTGCTATTTCGTAAACTGCGGCTAGTACAACGAGAAAAAAACTGTATGCGTGAGGAAAACTGACGCGACACGGTTTGTGTGGACGCGGTGATTCGAGGGAGAGCAGGGGCTGTTGCAGTGGGATGCCCTGTGGCGGTGCTAACGGTCCCCTCGTTCAAGGTGGTGCTGCAATCAGGTGACTTGTGGGGCGCGTGTCAACGGAGTCTTCCTCCGGCCCGTGCCGTTAGCGATGCCATATCAACGTGTTCGTGGCTATCGCAAAGAACAAGAACAGCAACAAGAGTCTGATGAAAAACGTTCGCATTGGCAGAGTCTTATATCTGCGGAACAGTCGCCACAACAACCGCGTTTTGCGCCGAGGCTTGGAGGGAGGGCGGAATTGCAGTCAGGTTCAGGTAGGTGCAACACCCCTCCGTGACGGTTTAAGAGAATATTACCATGCCGGGGTCACCTGGAGCCAGGTATACAGTCGATCCCAGACCGCGCTGCCATCGAATCCCGAGCACAATGAGGATTCAAATCGTTATGTTTCCTCCTCGGATATTTCAGAAGATAGCTCTTGTGTGTTTCTTTGGGTGGGGATTCTTACTGTTGACGTATCGGAAACAGTGCTGCCGGACTATGTCGTGGGGTAGGACCCCGAATGCGGTCCAACCTGATGCGTCCAAGGTTTGTTGGACACATGGGATTGTTTTTCGGGTGCGTCTTCCTCTTCGAAATCGCGTTCGGATTGATTTGACGCGCTGGGTTGGGTGGTAGTCAACGCTGGGACTTGTCCCGACACAGCCGGAAGCCGCACAGCCTTCTCACCATACGGCCCCCAGCCGTGCCAGAAACATCGAGGCCACGGCTCTATAGAGCATAGCGTCTACGGCTAAAAGTGCAAATTTTGCGCGTGTGATCGCGAGACGAATAAACGCCCTTCTCGCTCCGCGTTACGCATGAGATGTCGGCGGCTACGGGACGTGACCTCCGGCAGGCATGGCATCGAGCTTCTAGGGACCTCTGGTAGGTAATGACCGTGAAGGAAGGAGAGGGGACAGGCCGGAAAACTCCCCTCCGTTGGTCTTGGTGTAGGTGGTTGCTCGTTTGATGCTCTGAGTCCGAAAGGGGATACAGTCGATCCTCGGCCGCGTCGTAAAGGAACGTTTTAGAACGGAATCGACGTTTTGCGAGCTTGTGAATCCTTGAAAGCATGCTCGGATGTACTCTTAGATAATGCCAGCCAGACTCAAGCAGCAACGCCTCACAACAACTAGGAATTTATTGTAAGCACTGAATCTTGACGGCTTGCGCCTGCAGCGTGCGGTGAGGGCCAGGCGCCTCGACCGCCGCAGGTCAGCCAAAAATACGCGGATTTTCGCATGGATTCAGGAGCCAGTCGCGCCAGTCGACTGCAGTTGACAGCCGCCTTACCTGGCGTATGATCCTCTTATTACGGCAATCCACCTCAGGGGCGGAAGATTGCTTTCCTGAGGACAAGTCGCACAGCCTCAGCGTGCCTCTGCGCAGTCTCCGCCCCTTCATTCCGGGGCAGCACTAGAGCAACATTATTGAATGCCGGGGAAAATCCCGACGACGTAAGTGCCGCGAACAGGCCGATCTGAGGAATGCACCACTACCGACATTCGATGCGACTACCGAGGGCAGTCTCTGTTAAACGTTCCCCGTAACTTGAGCGACTCGGACTCTAACTCCAACCAATTTCTGTGTGGTCCACTATAATGCGTGGGGAGGATTCAAAGCATTGATGGATACATCTCCTCGGGGGTCCGGGCGATGGAAACTCATCGTGCCCGTCGTTTTGGTTATCGTGCCGCTACTGGGCTTTGCGGCTTGGACGTGGATCACCTTGCACGTTGGTTATTCGAATGGTGAGCGGGTCGGCTACGTCCAGAAGATTTCACGCAAGGGCTGGGTGTGTAAGACCTGGGAGGGTGAATTGGCAATGGTTAGCATGCCGGGGACTGCTCCTCAGATTTTCTACTTCACCGTGCCAAGCGACGTCGTCGCTCGCAAGGTAATGGATGCTGCGGGTCAGCGGGTGGCACTGATTTATGAGCAGCATCGTGGAGTGCCCTCCAAATGTTTTGGCGAGACAGAATACTTCATCACGGAAGTTCGCGTGCTGGGTCCTTGAATAATGATCACAAGGCCGACGCCGTCACCTCGCGCCCTCCTATCCCACGGACCTTTCCGCGTCCGATGCGATATGTGTGGCAAGGAATATGTCTATAAACGTTCCGAAGTGCTGAGAATCGAAAGGGAGCTGCCTAGGCATTCGTTCCTCATCCGTTATTTCGTGATGATGCGACGTAACCCGAATCAACGAGTCACTAGCTGATACCATAGCCTCCGGAGTTGGAGGAGCCGACTGAGCCCTGCGAAAGTGGCTGCGGTTGAGAACGCGATTATTCAGGTTGCCTCGTCATGGAACACATCGACAGGCGGTGGCCGAAGGAACCCTATGCGTGCACCAGCTTCTGGGCTTGCGTCACTTCGCCGCCGCTCGTCGGATTCGCTTGGCGAGTTCCGGTTCGACGAATCCGCCGCTCACGTAAAACCTCTTGAAGACGAGGTCCAGCACGCCTTCCTTGGCAGTCGTCTTCGGGTCTGGTAGAAAGTTCCACCAGAAAGACACGTATTCCTGGTCGGCGGCAATGACTTCAGCAATGCTTGGGTACTTCATGGTGGCACTTTTCACCAGTCGGCTGCCACAAATAGCGCGGGACGAGTACGCACCTTCCCACCAAGATTTCCCGTCCCGCCCTACCACTCGCACGATAATCAAATTTTAATTTCTATTGAGCTAAACGACATTGCCCCAAGGCAATTTCCGCGTTGCTCCAGGCCAATCTCACTCGAATACTCGTATCAATCAACGCCGTCAGGTCGAGACCGACAACGTCCACCTGCAATTTGAGACCGTCGCTGTCGTGAATCACGGCGCGAACAATGGCGTCCTCAATTTTGCCGCGGTGAAGGTTGACGCGGATTCTGTCACCGACTCTGAATTCCTTGCCGCCTCCTGGTTTTTTCCCGGCTGATTATTCCGCGGCTTGCAGAACATTTCCCAATCGTCATAGTCACCGGGCTCAACCGTCCTCTTTTTTGGCGGTTCGGGCACACTCCAGCCTCTCTGACGCCGCTCGACCCTAACGAATCTTGGTAACACCAATCCGTCTATGGCTGTGTGTAACCGTTCCGTCCCCTCCTGATTGCCTCTACCTTCCTGTTGGGTCGCCACCAAGCGAATAAGACGGCCATGAGGATCGCCGCCTGCGGAAAGGTAAATTTGAAAATAATGTTCCAGCAAGGCAGCGCATCCAGTAAGGAACGAAACGCCAAATGCTCTAAAGCACTGTTTCATACGATCACCAGTTGTCAGAATCGGCGATGGGAACGCGGCCAACGGGACGGTCATGCGGCTTTTTGTTCCCTGGCACGCGAGGCTGTATGACGCGCGGGGGAGTGGTTTTCAAGACTGTCGGGCAACGAAATAGCGTGGGACGAGTGCGCACCTTCCCACCAAGATTTCCCGTCCCGCCCTTACCACTCGCAGGATAGTCAATTTTAATTTCTAATGAGCAAAACGATGTTGCCCTGGGGCAACTTCACTCACGCGGGCAAACCCGCCACAAATAGCGCGGGACGAGGCGAACCGATTTAATGTTGCAAAATTCATCTGAGTGTTGCAAACTTCTCGCTCTCCGGCCCCTCTTAGCGCCCGCAGCCTAGAGAACCTAAAGAATCAGGATGGGAGCAGTATGGTCCCCCCGTCTTTCCACGAAAAGGCTGTACCTCGAAGCGGAGCCGAAAAATCACTCGTCTCGCAATTTGAGATTGTTGCTGAAGCGTTCTTGGAATCGTTTGAGCTACTCGAGGAGTACGCACCTATCTGGTACACCGAGCAACACCACAAACGGGCTCTAAATGCGTGGCGAATCCTGCAAGCCAATCCGTCGCACGCAATCGGCTCGGAACGCCACCGCGCGTCTCAGCCTTGCAAGTGAGAAATAGCGCGGGGCGAGAGCCTGTCCACCACGGACGCCCCGGTCCCGCACCTATCAGCTGAAGGCTGGTAATCCAAATTCTAGCCTCTGATGGATAGCGACGGTTGCCCCGATAACCCTTTCCGTCTGCAATTGCATCCCTGCAGTTGCCAATCTGTTTTTGAATTGCCTCAACGCGCCGCCGCATCGACACCCTGAATACTCAGGCGCGTTCGGCGCTGGACACGCTTTGGCGCGGGCCAGTCTAGTTGTTGCCGCTCCGGTCTTCGCGGAGCTACTTGCCGCCCCTCCAGGTCGGAAGCCTTCCTCGATTCATTCTGCAAAGAAACGGGTATCGCTGTGGATTGGAGGTCACGGCCATTCTAGAACCCAATCCCCAACACGCTGGCGCCAATCGCCAAGATCGATGCCGCACCTACCGCATAGCTCAACGGATCCCGCATGGCGAAGGTGATCGGGTCCTCATTCAGTTCCCCACGATGGGCTCTCAGCCAGATCCGGCTCAACCAGTAGAGAATGATGGGGCAGAGCAACAGAAGAGGGCCCGGTCTTCGATACAGCAGCCCGACCTCCTGGCTGTGGACGTAAAGACTCAGGATCACCACGGCCGCGAAGCTGCTCGCGATCCCGAGTACCAGGAGCACTTGCCGGTCATTTCCCACATAGCCTCGCCCAGACTGTCCGCTCTTGATGAGTTCTTCGGCATGGACCAATTCCGAATAACGTTTTGCCATCGCCAGACTCAGGAAAAAGAACATCGAAAAAACCAGAAACCAATGCGAAAGGGGGGTGCCGGTGATTGATCCTCCGGCAATGAGGCGCGCGCTGTAAAAGCCGGACAGAATGAAAACGTCGAGAAGAGCGATCTTTTTCAAACAAAGGGAATACCACATTGTCAGTACCGCATAGCCGCACAGCACCATTCCAAACTTGGCATGCAGTGAGAACGCGACACCGAGAGACCCGGCCAGAAAAACAAACGCAATTGCCAAGCCTTGCGGAATGGAAAGCTCTCCTGCGGCGAATGGGCGCTTGTGTTTCCAGGGATGGCTCCGGTCAGAATGTAAATCCAGCAGGTCGTTCAAAACGTATAGCCCGGACGCACAAATCCCAAAAAGAACGAAACCGGCCAGGGTCGCCTGCCAGGCAGAAATGCTTCGTTTATGAGCCAGCGCCAACGGCAGAAACAGCAGAATGTTCTTAAACCAGTGATGTCCGCGCAGCGCTTGCAGCCACGTTTTCAGTGGAGCCCGTTTTGCCGGGAGCACTTTTCGAACTTCTGTGACCGGCGCGGCGCGCCGCGCCAGGTCTTCCTCTCCTACGACGTAGCCGGCCTTCGCCGCACCCCATACTTCCATATCTGCACTTGAATCTCCGACGTAGTCGAACCCCCTGTCACCGAAAAGCTCGACTAGGAGCTCTTTCTTGGCTTTTCCTTTGAGGTTCGTCTTTCCGTCACTTGCGCACACCCGATCGAATATCCCGAGATGTTCCGCGACGGCATCGGCGAGCTGACGCTCCGAAGCGGTTACCAGTGCGATTTGCCGTCCCGAGACCCGCTCGGTTCTCAGGAACTCCACCAGTTCGGTGCGGTACGGTAAGTTTGCCGCGCGGAGGCCGGCGTGCCTGGCCAACTGCCGTTTCAGATTTGCCCGGCCCCCCAGGAGCCAGTAAGGAGCCAGGAAGAGCCATAGAGGTTTCATCTTCAGCAGGATCAGGACACATTCCCACAACAGGTCGCTTTTGATGAGAGTGCCATCCAGATCAACGCAAAGGACGGGAATGGAAGACGTCCCCGGCTGGGTTGAGGCGTTCCGCCGCATTTCGTCCTGGCCCTCTACGGAACTCCCTACCTGAGCGTCGCGCCTGACCTGCGTAGACATTTAGCGGTCCTGTTCTTCATGGGGCAGTTGACAATGCCTGCAAACTTGCTTTGGCCTCAATACCGTCACTCTTTACGGCGAGTGCGGCCTGAAATTCCCGCCGGGCGTCCTGCACATCTCCGCGCAGGGCGAGCGCCCGTCCATACCAGTAATGGTAATCATAAATGCCGGGGTCCAGGGCAACAGCCTTGCGAAACGATGCCTCCGCTTCGTTGGTCCGGCCGGTCTGGAAGTAGACTCGCCCAAGAAAATAGTTGGGACCAGCCTGGCCGGGAGCCGCCAGAACGGCCCGCGATAGCAGGCTTTCCGCATCCGCGTATCGTCGCGATAAGAAATTCGTATTCCCGCAGTCATAAAGAGCCGAGTAAAGATTCGGATCCTGCTGCAACACCTGCGAACAGAGCGCCAGAGCACGATCGTAATCGCCCAATTGGCTGTAAAGTCCGGCGAGATCGATTTTGCTTGTTTCTGACGTCAGGGTGCCGTGAGACAGCGCTACCGCTCGGTCCAACATTTCTCGTCCCAGCTCCATACGGTTCGCTCGGATATAGGTTTCAGCAAGTGAGAAGTACGCCCGATCGTTGTCGGGATGATTCTTAATGACGCCTTCAATCAGCTCGATTGCGCGATCATACCCCCCACGCCGACTCAGCTCCTTGGCCAAACCCAGAGCGGCATAGTCAGAAGACGGATACAAGCTGTGACCACGCGAGAAAATCAGCAGTTCACTTGCCCAATAGACCTCCTGGGCGTAGGTGCCCACGCAATACCCAAGTGCTAATGCCCCTACCGCAGCGGCGCGCAGCCTCAAAGAACGGAAACTCTTGATGTCTGGCAGGAGAAAAATGGCCTTGGCCAGAAGAATGACGAAGCCAACGGACGGCAGGTAAATGTAACGGTCCCGCACGAAGTCGCCATTGCCGAAATTGCGGAGATATAGCGCGGGAAGAAGGGTCACGACCATCCACAACCCCGCGAATCGAACCAGGCGATCTCCGGTTCGACGCGACCAATACCATATTCCCGCGGCCACTCCCGCGACCAGCAACAAAGGAAGCAGGAATCTTGTCACGTCGAAGCCCTGGACGTAAGGGTCATAGTAAAGCCCCGTGAGTCCAACGGGAAGGGTCAAGATCTTCAGGTACTTGTAGAGAACCAGAGGCCAAGTTCGCAACATGTCGATAAACCCGTGTCGCGGGTCAAACGATCCGGTCACGTGGTGTAAAGCGAACCGCCGCAACAGCAGGTACACAACGGTGACCGCGCCGTATGGGAGTGCAACGAACAAGCTTTGCCGAAGCGCTTGTACTTTCGAGTTCACCTCGGCCGGCGGGTACAGGTAGGCATAGAAGCCCACGAGCACGCAGAAGGTGAGGGCCATTTCTTTCGTGAGCAACGCGCAGAGCAGCAGCAGAATAGACGCCGCACGCCAGCCAAACCAAGGCTTTTGTTCGGGCTCCCGGCTATTTAGAAATGCCAGAAAAGCTAGTACGAAAAAGATTGTGACCATGGCATCCGATGCGGCGGAAATCCATGCGACACATTCGATGTGCACCGGGTGCAAGGCAAATAGCAAGGCGGCGGTCCCCGCAGTCCAGTATTCAAGACTCATTTTGCGTGCCAGGAAAAACACTGCAACGACCGCCAGGATGTGAGCTAAAACGGCCCCGAGGTGCCAACCCCACGGATCTAACGCGAAAAGGGAATAGTTCAGCGTGGACCACGATGTGAACAGCGGACGATAGTACACCTGTTGACGAGTGGTGTGGTACCAAAGGTCGCTTCCGAACGCCCGCGGCACATTACTCCAGGTCCGAATGATCGGGTTGTTTACTATCTGCGGATTGTCATCCCAGACAAAGGGAAACGTGAGAGTGCCCACATACAGGACAAAAGTGAGCAGTCCCAGGAACAGGAGTAGGATGGCCTGATTTTGCAACCAAACTGCCATCGATTCTGTTCTCCCGGTAGTCTTTGCATCTATGCCCGGGAAGCCACTTTCGCCGCTCATAAGCCGTTTTCCTGGGACGTCTGCGCCCCGGCCACGTGACCTGCCCGACCAACGAGTTTTTCGTCCCTCTCCATCATTCTCTCCGCTTAATCCCCAATAATAGCAACAGCCTCGCTGTGCCCTCACTGTTAGCTGGTGCAGTGTTGGCGTAAGAGTCTAGAGTACCAAGCTGAAGGTAGTTCTTTCATCGCGCTCCACAAGAAAGAGTCTCCGACTATCTCGGGGTTAGGCAGGCGTTTTGGCTAGGTTCTTCCAAGCGGAGGCTTGTCTGCTACGCTTCCGCACCTGCCTTCAGTAACGTGCTGTCTACCTACGACTACTCCATCAGCGAACGGTCAGATGCGGTTCTGGCGGCGACTCGCACAAACATCATCGAAGCGAGGGCTGAGGTTCTGAAAACAGTATGGCCTGTCCTGATTTGTACAACTCCAAAATTCGCACTGTTGAGTACGCGTAAACCCTGTCAGAATTTCGAACGGGCAAACAGCGGGGTGTTTCACTTGTCCGTGCCCTGTAAACCATACCCATCAAGAAACCGAAGTGCATCAAAAAACCGGGAGCCACGGTACTGTTAAGTACGCGAATTCCGAAGCGGACCAGGCAGTGGGATGTTTACTTGTTAAGATTGTGTTTCCCGATTCTAAGCTCGAGGATTTAAGGCAAATTGGGAACGCTCGGCAAGGAGGAGGCGCCACAACCAGAACAGCGCCTTAGCTGAGCACGGCTCTGGCCACCCGTTGGAGGCATGATGACCACCCCTCTCATCCACCGTCGCCCCACATCGCAGACGGACAGCGACGCAGCCCTTCTGCCAGAACCCCTGCCGGACGCTCGCCCCTCTCTTCCCGGAGTTTCCCACGCAAAAATTTGGCTTGCCTGTGGCATTTTCTTGCTCGTTGTTGGCCTCTATGCGCTGTCCAGTCCGGGTCGCATCGACATCATCGACGGACAGGCCCGCTTCGACGTGAGTTACAACTGGCTTGTTACAGGGCGGCCGGCCATAAGGGACAACTGGATCGGGCCTCTTATGGGACTAGCGGGGCGAGACGGCCTTCGCTACTCCTACTACGGAGCGCCTGCCTCCCTCTTAGCAATGCCGCTGGTGTGGTTAGGCCTCCATTTCGGCTCTCCCGCCGTCCCTTTTAGTCAGTTCCTCTTCTCCCTAACGTCCACGATTTTCGGCGCAGCCGTCGCCTCCGTCCTGTTCCTTTTCTATCTGGAGTTAGGAGTGACCACCCGGAGGGCGATCGCTTGGACCATGGTGAGCAGCTTCGCCACTCTCCTTTGGCCGGTCTCCAACTCCACTTTCGACAACTCGCAGCATGCCTTTTTTGCCCTCGCGGCTCTTTACTTTGCCTTCTTGAGCGCGAGGCGCAAGTCTCGGACAATGGCTGTGATCGGTGGGATTTTCGCCGGAGTTCTGATTCTTTACCAAGAGTATTTCTTGCTGATCGTTCCTGCCCTTGCTCTCGCAACCTTGGATTGGGGACTTGCAGACAGGGAATCTCTGACAACAGAGTCCGTCGTTCCGCGAGTAGCTTCCTTTCCTAAGCGGGTCCTCCAGGAGGCGTGGTACCTGATTCGCACTGCATACGACCGTTCCGGTGACGCTCGTGCTTCCTGTGTGCGCTACTGTTTGTTTGTAGCGGCTGTAAGTCTGGGAGTAGCCTTAGCTCTGGGCTATAACTATTTCCGCTTCGGATCCTGGCTTGACGATGGTAAGTTTCGCTTTCTTGCTCTTAGACACCATCCCTTACTGGGTAATCCGGTAGCTGGCTTTTTGACACTTCTATGTAGTCCGGGAAAGGGTGTCTTTCTGTACAGCCCGCCTCTGATACTTGGGATACTTGGGATTGCCCGGTTGCGGCGTCGTAGGCCGGCGCTCGCAGGCGCGATCGTAACCTCGAGTCTCTTGTTGGTGCTTTTCATTTCTTGCTTCGCCTGTCCGGGAGGGGACTGGTGCTGGGGACCTCGCTATCTGACTCCGCTATTGCCGCTCTGGGCTCTTGCTTTCCCTGTGATAGGTGATTTCCGGATGAAGAGACCTCTCGTTCTCGCTATTGTCGTCTTGGGTTTTCTGGTTCAGGTCCTGGCCCTAAGCGTCGAGAATCAACGCTTCTTTTTTGAAAAGGGTTTCAACGATTTCTTCTGGGCAGAAGACTCTTGGGTCTACTTCAAACACAGCGCCCTGCTTGCTCGCGTGGGCGAGACCTTCTCGCTAAGTCAGGGTGTGCCGACCACAGCCCGCTTCTTCAACTCCATTCCAATTCCAAACTGGACGACCTACGCGCCTTTGGGCACTCCTGCGAATGTGCCCCGATCGCTGGCGCCGCTATGGATCCGCAACTTCCAAATCTACTTTCTTCCTCGACCATGGCCGCTATGGATGTCGTCGCTTCCCTCAGATCTGCGTCCCCTGGACCCGCGCTCCTGGCTGGCAGGATTTCTGGGTGTGAGTCTCCTGGGGTTCTGCTTGATCTTTCGCGGCCTTAAAAACAGGGAAAATCTATGACGGAACGTGCAACCTTGAGCGGCCTGCCAACCGAATACGGCGCGGAGAAACAAGCCCAGGCTCGGGCGATCCACAACTCCACGGTTGCAGACAACCCGATATACCCGGTTTCCGCGCACGTGTCCCGGCTGTGTTGCGCGCGTCCCAGCCAAAGTTTGTCTGATTTTGACTAACCGACCACGCGCCGAAAAAAACGCAAGGTAATGAAATTGGAGACCGGGGGTGCTAACGAGGTACTGCGAGTACTGCGAGAGATCATTTTTGCGGACGAGTCCCTCTTGTTATTCGAGACTGGGAGCGAATCTTCCACATCGCATACTCAATGCATGAGACCGGATGGACTCTTAGGTGTGTTCGCTGCGAACATCCCGAAGACGGGCTGGATCACTACATGATCTTTCGGCTCTCTAGAAATCAAAGTGCAAAGCCTGCGTCGTCCTCACAGCGATGACTGAGGTACTTTCCGCTGAGACGCATCTGCAGGAGCGCAAAACACCACGAAGGCAGGCATGTCGTTCTTCGGCGCCAGGAGAATCCCGGTCATTTGCGAGTTGGCCGACTGAAGAAGAAGTGTCGTTGCTCGATGAAATGCGATGAGCCTCGTGAATAAGAGTTTCAAGCATTGATCCCGATTTTGGTGTGGTCCAAAAGTCTCCGGTAATGGCGCCGCAACGATCCGACCTTCATGCGGCCACCTCGATTTGGAACGGAATCACCAGGCTTGGGCTAGTGGCTCCATGGTGCGGCCGGTAACGTCCACATTCGCTGAGACTTAGAAAATAGGGATGCAAACTCGATCCCCACCGCCCCTAGCAAACCTCATGATTCCAAATGCTTTGTTGAAGCCTCTGGCCTAATAAGGCATTAGGCGCCGATTGAACTAATTCGCCGCGAGCTTCGCAATGCGTTGCTTCATTCTCCACCGCGTCTCGCTGCTGAGTGCCCACGACGTGAGCATAGATCCCTAGAGTAATTCGTGGGTCACTTTGCCTGAGTTGCCCTTGTACGACAGCCGAAGTTGCGCCGTCTGCCAGCAGGGGACTGGCTGCACCGTGCCTCATCGAATGGAAGTCGCCGCGCTCGATTCCCAGCTTTTCTAGGAGCGCATGCCGTTGCTTCGCTCGTTTTCAGCCTGCATCACAAACTGCATGCTCCGATCTCTACACGCGGGCAAGACACGATCCCTTCCTTGTGCGCTGGGCTGGAAGGACCCGAAGGTCATCCTCTGGCTCGCACGAACTTACGAGGCCGTCCCAATCTCTGCATGACGTTATATGGACCGGCGGCTTAAACGAACTGAACCCACCTATCGCAGCATCGTCGCCCTTTTCACCATCGATCCCGTCTTAAATAGGCGTCAGACGCCCCCTCTCGGTAAATGGAGGTGTGCCCATATCTGTCACGGATTCCCGTCCGAGTTCCTTCCTAATGCAGATTCTAATTTCCTACAACGATAGGGTTCGGAATGCCCCACAGCAATTCTGAAGTTGCCTAGCGAGCACGATTAGTGAGTCGAGCACAAGTGCCAAGAAATGGTACTTGCGGCCTATCCTACACGGCATGAATAAAACCTAACCTGTAAGGCGAGAAAATTCGCTCTACAAGCTAGAACAGCTGCTAATCAAAAAGGTCGATGGAGATGAACATGTTCAGCCTCAAGTTCCTGCCGGTGGTCCTGGCGTTTAGTGTGATGCCGCCAGCCGCAACAGCCCAACAACCACTGGTCCTGAACGAAGTAGTGGACAAAATTGCGGCGCGAGAGCATACAGAGATGCAGTTGCTCCAGCGGTACTCGCCACTGGTCGAGACCTACATCCAGTATATCCGCGCGGACCAGCACTTCGGAGAAGTGCCCGATGGCGACAAATACTTTCTTGGCCGGGCGGTGTTGGCAAAAGGTTTGGAGCTGGAACCGCTGAACCGTGAGGCAGGGATGAAGCAGAAGATGTTGGGAGGCTGGGGGGATTTTTTCTCCATGGAATTTGTGCCCGCTGGCTTCCTGCAGATGATCTACCTGGACACAAATGGGTTCGACCGCCAGCACTATAAATTCGAGTACGTGCGGCGCGAGTTTTTGGGCGAAGTTCGCTGCATGGTGTTTGACATCGAGCCCTTACCGAAGGCAGGCAAACGGCGCTTTGTCGGCCGCATCTGGGTAGAAGACCATGATTACCACATCGTGCGGTTCAACGGCTCTTACGGCACGGCGTCATCTGGGAGTTATTACTTCGATTTCGACAGCTGGCGAATGAATGTGGGGCCGAACTTATGGGTCCCTGCCTACGTTTATGTCCAAGACGGCAGCGTCCGCAATGCTAAGGCAAGGAACCTGGGATTCAAAGCATTCCGAGCGCAGACACGCCTGTGGGGCTACCACGTTGGGCACGTCGGCGCAGAACAAGAGCTCAGTAAAATCCTCGTAGACGCGCCGGCCCCCGTTACGGATCAGACAGAAACCGACGGCGATTTGTCGCCGCTGCAAGCAGAGCGTTCCTGGAGTCGGAAGGCCGAGGACAACGTTGTGGATCACCTGGAACAGCAGGGCTTGCTGGCTCCGTATGGCGAAGTGGACAAGGTGCTCGAGACGGTGCTTAACAACCTCGAGGTGACCAACGGCCTGGACATGCAGCCGGACGTGCGCTGCCGTGTGCTGATGACCTCGACGCTTGAGTCGTTCACTATGGGTCACACCATTGTGCTGAGCCGAGGTTTGATTGACGTGCTTCCCGACGAGGCCAGCCTAGGGGCCATTCTGGCTCATGAGCTTGGTCACATCGTGCTGGGACACCGCATGGACACGCAATTTGCGTTCGTCAACCGGCTGCGGTTCGCCGAGAAGGAAACATTCCGCCACTTTGACTTTACGCGGTCACCCGAAGAGGAACAGTTGGCGGCGGAGAAGGGCGCCGCGCTGCTGAAGAACTCACCCTATAGGGACCAGTCCTCTAGCGTGCAACTCTTCCTGCAGACGCTCAAGGACCGGTCGAAGGAGATCCCAAACCTGATCAGTCCGCACCTGGGTGACAAGGTCCCAACCGACTGGGTCGTCACGCCCGCGTCGTCCTCTGCGGCGCCGAACAACACAAAGGCCAACGATGTTTTTGCGGCACTGCCGGTCGGCGGACGCATTAAGGTTAACCCTTGGAATGACCAACTCCGGATGGCGAAGTACAAGCCAGTTGGTGCTGTCGCCGAAGACGAGAAAAGACCTTTGCAGATCACACCGCTGGTGCCCTATCTGGCGCGGCCGGAGAACGGTTCACCGACAGAAAGTGCCACGGGAGTACCAGCTGAGTCTGGTCCTGCAACACCATAGCTGAGCGACGCCAGGTGTTCGCTCGCCCGTAAACCGTTAAGTCATCTTCGACTCTTGCTCCGCGTCGAGCTGATCATCACGGCTCACGCGATGGGCTCCGGCACGTGCGCCTCCAGAGATTCTTCGCCCCGCGACTTGCGCGAGCTCAACATGTCGAGGCAGAGCCGCGCCACAACCGTCGTCAACCATCCTCCGAGATTCTCGATGCTGCTGGCATCGCAGCGGCTGAGTCGTACCCAGGCTTCCTGCACAGCGTCGTCCGGCTCGCTCAGGGAGCCCAGCATCCGGTAGGCGACCGCCCGCAGGTGACTCCGGTTCTCCTCAAATCGCTCGGCAAGCCATTCGAGCTACGCCATCAGAGCCCCCAGAGTGCGACTTGGCGGTCGCAGCATTTTCGTCTTCATGGCCGTGCGGACTTCTTTCTGCTGATGTCACAGAGCATGTCCGAGTGGATATTGAGGCCGATGTTGGTCATGTTGTAGAGGTGCTCGCTTGCAACAAGCCAGACGATCTCGCAGATCTGCCGTTCGGAGGAATAGCGCGCCATGGAGACAAAGGTGTCGGGACTGATGCTCTTATTTTTGGTGAGCTCCGTCACGTAGTCCAAGGCGGCTCGTTCTGCATCAGAAAACAGCGGGCTCGTGCGGTATTGCTCCAGGCTATCGAACTTGGCTTCGTTCAGGGAGGCTCTGATCGTAACCGAGCGTCCGATGTCCATGCAGAAACGGCAAACATTTATCCGTGCCACCTGCTCTCGAATGAGCAGGACGGTCTCCAGCGGCAGCACCAGCTTTTTATCAAGCTGGGCGACCTTCGAATAAAACATTCCAAAGGCAGACGGCAGCCGTGCCGAATGCACCTTCAGCGGGGTGAGCACTTTTCCGAACTGGCGACGCGTAAAATAGTACGCCAGCTTCATCATCAGCCCCTTAGGCTTATCTATGGGAGGAAGAAATGTGTCCACCTCCGGTCTAACGCCGGTAACTGCCGCTGTACTGCTCATCGAATAGTCCTCCTTCTATCATGCTATCCATATTCTTCGCTCTAGGCGCCACGGGTTCGAGCCTCTGACTGTTACTCGGCTTCATCGGCCACCTTCCCTCGGCGTCCTCCGTCATACCGCTGATTGCCCATAAGAATGACGAAGGAAAGCGATCAGATGTGACAAAGCGGCTAGGCGGGAACAATGCATCTGTGGTGGGAGGCCGGAAGCTCCACGGTCTTCCGAGGAACTAGAGGGCAACGCGACATGCTGTTTCCGTGCGCTGTGGCGTATGTTTTTCCGCGGAAATATTGCCTTTCTTGCCAATTTTCGTTGGCCCCGGTAAACTCAGTTGTTTACAACCCGCAAAGGAAAGCCCCTGAGATGCTTTTGAATCGCGAATACGTCGGCCACATGGCCTCGGAAGTGATTAAGAAACTCGTCGAAGACAAGCTCGTCGAGATCAAGGAAAAGGATTTGGAGCCGCTCATCGCCCGTGTGCGCCTGCGGATGATGGAGGAAATCACGGTTGAAGACAAAGTGAACGATGAAGTGCGCACCATCCTGACCCAGTATCAGGATGAAATGCGGCGAACCGGCGTCTCCTACCAGGAAATGTTCAAGAAGGTGAAGGGTCAGATTGCCCGCGACCGGAAGCTGATTCTGCGGTAGCGAAAGGGAACTGAGGCCAAAGCGAATATGCGATTGACGCGCGAAAAGGTTGTTCGCATCTCCCATCAGATCGTGGACCTGCTGGTGCAGAGCAATGAAGTGGAATTTGTGGAGGACCGCGATACCATCCGGCAGCACATGGTCCAGACGATGACCAATGTGCTGAAGGAAGAGGAAAAAATCGAGCAGGAAGTCCGTAAGCGGATTACCTCGCAGAAAAAGGAAATCCTCGAGGGCAGCGAAGAGTGGGACGTTCTGTTTCGCAAATATTATTCCGAGGAATTGCGCCGCATGGGCATCTCCGCCGCTCCGGAAGAACACCAGAGGGCGGGACACCGCTGAAGATTGTTGTACCGCTTCATTCCGGCGGCTTTGCCCTGTCGCGGGGTGCTCGCCGCGTGGCACGTTCGGCATCGCCCACCGGATCGCGGCTCACTTCCGCAAGATTTCTTGCCTCCCTCAGCAAAGCGACAAACTCCGCCGCTGGCCCTGGATACTGGCAACAAGGCCCTCCCGGAACTTGTACTCACGGCCAGCTATCCCTGCTCGCCGGATCCCCCGTATGATCGTTGATGTACTTCATCCCTTTCCGTCGGAGGTAACACCGACTGAGCCGAGGCGGCAGAACCCGGTGGTGCCTGCGGTTATCGTTACCCTTTTCCTTGGATACCTGGTGTTCATGCTCGCCAGCTGAAACACCCGAGCGAGAGGTTCGGGCTTTGGGGAAAACTCGCTTAGCGGTTTGTTTCTGCGCTTGATGTCGAGGCCGGTTGCTTCGGAGGAGAGTCCGCGCGTCCTGTTCGTCCCATACTCTCGCGCATGTGGAGCAAAGCCTCATGACCGAGTGAGCTGTACGACGCGCGGTTACAGCTCGTCTGGGACAGTCATTGAATTGCGGTTGCTGCGCCGGATCGTCCGGGAAAAACACTTTGGAGTTGCATTGGGCCATGGTCTTGAGCGGGAACCGGCGAAAAGCGGGTAATGTGCGTCTCTGCTGCAATTCTCCGTAAAGATGTAGGAGCCACGGTCCGAAAAAACTGTTTGCTTCGATTTCCAAGCAACGTTGAGCTTTGAGGCTGCGCTCATCGCGAATGGTGGCCGCGTGCACCTAAAATCCACAGGCCTGTCCGCTAGTACAGGTGCTTCGGGAATCCCGTACTGTCTATGATGCTTCCAACAAGGTGGAAGGAATGAATTTGGGGACCGATCTGTTGAATCTGCGGCGCAATAAAGCATCCACGGTGGCGACGTTAATCGGTGGCATCGAGCGGCTCGCGACGGCACGATCAGAGACAACGATGATGACGCGTGCCTTTGCTCTGAACGAGCTTGCCGATGCTGTCTTGGCGCAGGTTGCGGTTCATGCGCTCGAAGCCTGCTGGGGCACCTCGCCGCCTCCGAAAACACGACGTGATGCCAGTTCGTCGCGCCGGAGACTTTGTCAAACGGATCCCGGGCAGTGGCATCAGCGGCGCCTGTTTGCTTAGGCCATGCCCAGTTGCACGAGATTGTCGGGACGGAGTGTCACTATGAGTGACTGCGAACCAAAAGACCGGGATGAAGGCGGGCACGAAAAGTCCGCGCTCGAAGCAGAATCAGGATACGTTGAGGAAGTTTTTCGCGAGCTGTTCAACCTGTTGGAGCAGTACGCGCCCGTTTGGTACACGGAGGAGCATCACAACCGCGCCCTGGCTGCTTTGCGCGCCCTCAAGGAGGGTCGACAAGCTGCGAAGGCTGAAGCGGCGCGGTCTCAAAGCGCGAGTTGACTCAGAGCGCCGAAACTCGAGGCTTTCGCTTCGCGTGGGTACCTCCACCGGTTTCCTCGGCCATGCGTTGCAGCCCCTGCTTGCCGCGTTCGCTTACGGCGGCGAGAATGACGGCGCGAAGGGGGCGGTAGGCTCGAATAGGGTCGGCAAAGCGAATCGAGTAGATGATAGTGTCGGCGCGCTGCGCGAATTCGATGGCCGTTCCGGTCGAAACGGAATCCCTGAAGGCCACGCCATCGGTGAGCAGGATAAAAGCCTTGCGGCCTGACTATTCCCGCATGACATTTTCGGAACAATCTTTAACCGCACTGAAGACGAGCGTGGCGTACTGTCCTGAAATTCGGAGCTTGCCGAGAGCGGAAGCCAGCTCGGGGCGCGAAGAAGTCAGTCGGCTTGTGTCGACGAGAAGGCCGATGGTCAGAGGAAGATCGGATTCGCGGGAGAACTAGCCGATCTTCTGTGAGGCACCGTCTTCGAACAGGACAAAATCATCTTGAGTCAGGTTCTTGACGACGCGGCCGTCCCTGTCGTGAACGGTGGCTAAGAGCGAGACGACATTGACCTTCGTTTTGATGGTGGGAGCTTGTTGATCCGACGCACCAGTTGCCAAAGCAAAGATCAGAGTGGGCAAGACGATTTTCGTAGGTGGTTCCCGACGCTCCTTAGAGTGGGACCACCCGGGAACTGCAACATCCTTGAACCGCCGTGACTTGCCGTCACGACGCTGCAGGGCATCTTGACCAGATGTTAGAGTGTGACCTTGAGTTGCAACGGCACGCAGCCTGAGCCAAATCAGGGAGAACTTGGCGAGGTGGTCGACGAGCCGTCGTCGGGACGGCGCTTCAGGGTCGGGCGATCGTCGTCGGGATTGGAGTTTGCGTTTGGATCGCTCGTCGTTTTCTGCTGGGTTTGTTCGGTCTTAGTACGCAGCGTGGGTTTGCCGGGCTGGTTATCCTGGACCTTGCGGGCAAACATGACGTTTCGCAGGCGTGACTTCACGCCGTCGAATTCGGAGGTTGTGACGATGTACTCGTCGCGTTCCGGCAGAATGCGGGCAATTTCTTTTTGGGCATCGGCGATGCGTTCGGGCGTCGGCGGATGAGTGGAGAAGAACTTGGGAATGGTGCCCGGACGACGCTTCTCGTCGGCCTGAATGCGTTCAAAGAAGGTCACGTAGGAATTGGGGTCGTAGCCGGCTTTGTACATATACTGGATGCCGAGGAAGTCCGCTTCGCGTTCGGCATCGCGCGAGAACTTTAAATACGAAAGAGGAATGGCGAGCTGCAGGGCTTCGTAAATGCCGTAGCCCGCCCATCCACCGGGGCCAAGTAAGATGAGGGGGATGGTTGCCAGCTGCATCATTTCGCCTTTTGTGGCTTGCTTGGTGCCATGACGAGCGACGACATGGGAAATTTCGTGGGCCATGACGCCGGCGAGTTCCGATTCTTCCTGCGCGCGAAGGACCAGGCCGCTGTTCACATAGAAGAAGCCGCCCGGGAGAGCGAAGGCGTTGACTTCATCGGAGTCAATGACCTTGATGGTGAAGGGCACACGCGCGTCTGAGTTGCGGACGAGGTTCTGGCCAACGCGGTTCACGTATTCGGTGACCACCGGGTCATCGATCATCTTCGAGGTGCGCTCGACTTCCTGAGCGAGTTGCTTACCGAGAGCAATTTCGTGTTCGAGCGAGTAGAAATTGACACCCTTGCCTGGGTTGCGGTTTCCAATTGCGTCCACATCTTCTTTCGCATTCTTTGGGTGCACGGTCTGCTGCTGGGGAACCGGCTGGTCAGACCCTGGCGTTGACGATGTGGAAGGCTGCTTCGTCGGGGCCGGCGTATCAGTTGGCTGAGGCGACGGGGGTGGCGGTGGAGGTTGCGGCGAGCTGATCGGAATTGGACCGGTCTGAGGCTGCGAATTGGGGTCCTGTGACTGCCCCTGCTGACCGTTCTGCCCCTGCGGCTGCTGTTGAGGTTGTTGCTGCTGCGTGGACGGCGTCGACGAGGAACTCGACTGACTGTGCGCAGGGCTCGAAACCGCCCAGGAGACGAAGAGGACAGCGAGCAGAGCGGCCAATAGCGGGATTCTAGAGGAGCTTTTCCTCATGCCTCACCTCCGTGCAAGCCTGTCTCCGTGATTATACACCTACCGCGGTAATCGTTTTCCAGTGCGTAGGATGTCAGGGCTCGAAATAAGGTTTTCTCGGGTTTTGGGCTATTTGAAGAACAGGTTACCCTGGTGCAGGGCGGCGGAACCAAGCGCCCTGTTGACACTTTTGCGCTGCCTATCTAGAGTCAATAACAACGATGAGCGTGAGAAAAATTCAGATTGGCCAGCTTTGGAAGAAGGACGGAACCGGCGAAACTTACCTAGTAACCCGAGTTTACACGGAGGCTTTGAGTACGATCGTAGTGCTGCGCAAGTCTGGCGCCGAGGAGGAGAGCCAGATCCGCTTGAAGGTGGAGCGAACGTCGGAAGGTCAGAACATACCCGGATTCGTGCCAGCGACGGAAGACGACGCGTTCTAGGCATCAGCACTCTGATGCGCGAACGGCGGTCGTAGGCCGCCTCGGTTTTGCGCTTGCCTCCCCTGCTGTCACCCAGGCCGAACGTCTTATTTTGGCGCAGCCTGAAATTCAGTTCCGATAAAAGCCTTGACTCCTTCTTGTCCCGTCAATCGAAGGCACAATTGTTTTCCTCCGCCTTCCAAAGCGATTTGAAAATCAAAGAACGGACAGCATTTGCTTTCTGCGACGGCCCAATCCGCTAGCTCGGCGAGCGACACGTCGGTGGGACGGTATTGGAACTCGTAGCCCTTTGCCCTTTCGATGACCCGGGTTTTCTGTCGCAATAGAAGCTTTTTTGTGCGGGCATGTTCTGCCTTTCTGCGCTGCTGTTCAGCTCTCGGATTTGGGCGAGCGCAGCAGCACCGCGTAACAGGAACACCGCCAGGGCTACACCTGCCGTATGGAGCGTTCGTGCCTTGCCACGATGCTTCTTTGTCTCGTTCTGCAAGGTAATTCCCCCGATCAGGATTTGTCGCGGACTACGGCAAAATGCTAGAAGTTAAAGCTGACTTTAAGTCAAGGGCATCTTTTCGATCGAGGTGAACGAGGAAGGAACATGAAGATTGGAGAACTGGCTGCCCGTGCGGGGCTGAGCACCTCTGCGATTCGCTATTACGAGAAGATTGGTCTTCTTGCGGCGCCGATGCGAGTCGGTCGCCAGCGCCGCTACTCAGATGAATCGCTTCATCGAGCCCTCCTAATTCGGTTCGCCCGGGACATGGGCTTCTCACTCAGCGAGATCAAGGTCTTTCTGAATGGACTCAGGGAGAAGGGGGCAGTTGGGCCAAAATGGAGAAGATTAGCTTACCGCAAGATCGCGGAGGTCGAGGAGACTATAAACCGTTCACGCCGACTTAAGGTCCTTCTGCAGCACCTGCTCCGTTGCCAATGCAGTTCGGCGCAGATGTGCGTCCAGCGGTTGAGCCTGAGTCCGAAGTTGCGCGGCATGAGGTGGGAAGCCCATGACTAAAGAACGATAGGAGCATGAGATGAAGTAGGCAGAAGGCGCGCCGCAAAAGGGCAAAGCACTTACAAACGAGGAAGAGGGCATGAGGAGACCTGTATCGAAAAACGGGCGCGCAGGCCGAACGAAAGCTCAGCGCCTACAAAGGTAACGAGGTGGGCGGCCTGTCAAATAGAGCAAACGGGGAGTTTGGTGACGTCATCTACAGCTAGCAGTTCCTTCTGCAAAAACGGCTCGCCATATTCCACGCCGATCATCTGGCCATAGTGGCGCGCGAGTTGGTTCATCTCATCTTCGAGGCGGTCGATGGCGAGGAAAACCCTGCTCCTTTTCTGGTGCGCTTTAGGGCGGAACTGCGAGCCGTAGGCCAGGATGGCCTTGCGGCGGACATCGAATTCTGACGTGATGTCGACGACGAAAGTGGGACGAACCGTTGCGTAAGAAGTGGAGTAGAGGATCTTGAAGGGCCGGTGGGGTTCGCCGCCGATGGGCAGCTGC
>Ga0306920_100003018_pt1 | contig 21328 bp, 20 predicted proteins | sample flu12Cox44000170_FD_204666 | JGI IMG/M metagenome (GOLD analysis project Ga0306920, IMG submission 204666) | Lab enrichment of tropical soil microbial communities from Luquillo Experimental Forest, Puerto Rico - flux4day.12C.oxic.44.000.170 (v2)... | ecosystem: Environmental > Terrestrial >... | reverse complement strand
CATCGTCCCCGAGCACGCTCGCCACCGCGAGCCCCTCCGCGGCATCGTTGCTGGGTGTGCCCGTGCCATGGAAGTTGATGTACCCGATCTCGTGCGGCTCGAGGCGCGCGGCGCGCAGCGCCTGCAGCATCGCAGCGCGCGCCCCACGTCCATCGGGCGGCGGCGCCGACATGTGATAGGCATCGCTCGATTCGCCGGTGCCGACGAGCAGCACGGCATCGGCATCGACCGCGGTGTCCGTGCGCTCGAGCAGCGCGAACGCTGCAGCCTCACCGATGGAGAGGCCGTCGCGCGCGGCGTCGAAGGGACGGCACGGCGTGGGCGCCACGAGCTGCAGCGCATGAAAGCCGTGGAGTGTCGTCAGGCAAAGCGAATCGACCCCGCCGACGACCGCGGCATCGATGAGGCCCGCTTCGATGGCGCGCTGCGCCGAGGCGAACACCTTGGCACTCGAGGAGCAGGCGCAGGAGATCACCGCCGCGGGCCCCTCGAGATGCAACGCGCGCCGCGTGAACGCGCCGAGCGAGAAGGTGTTGTGCGCACCGCGATAGCGGAATCCTTCCGGCAGCGCGCCCGTCTGCGGGTCACGGCGACGGTAGGCGAGCTCGGTCTCGAGGATGCCGGAGGTGCTGGTGCCGAGGAACAGCCCGACGCGCCGACGCCCGTAGCGCGCGACACTCTCGGCCACCCTGTCGCTGAATCCGTCTTCCCGGAGCGCGAGCCATGCCAGGCGGTTGTTGCGGCATTCGAACTCGGCGAGCTCGCGCGGCAACGCCACCTCGTCCACTCCGGCGACTTCACCGACACAGGTGTCGAGGCTCACGGTCTCAAAGCGGCAGGGAGCGAGCCCGGAGCGCTGCGCCTCGAGGCTGGCGAGCGTTGCGGCAAGCCCACGGCCGATGGCGCTCGTCGCGGTGAAGCTCCTGAGAACGAGCGGGCTCACGCGAGCTCGGCGCGCAGCAGGAAGTTGACGAAGGGTGTGCCCTCGCTCATCGGCAGGGCGTGCGTCCGGAATCCGCATGCCGCGAGGAGCTGCTCCCAGACCCGCAGCGGCCGGCACTCGAGCCGTACCCAGCGACGGCGACGCACGAGCGCCACTGTTTGGTCCATCGCCTTGCTGAGCGCGAAGCGCGTGCCTCCGGCCGCGTCGCCGACACGCAGCAGCAGCACACCGTTCTGGCCGAGCGCGGCGCGCACGCGGTGCAGCACTCGCTCCTGCGCGGTGTAATCGAGGTAATGCAGCACGTCGAGGATCACTACGGCGTCGGCGCTGCCGTAGTCTACGTCGCGAATATCGCCGTGCACGAACTGCATGTCCGCGCCCGGATCGAGCGCAAACGCACGCCGCGCGCGCGCGACCTCCCGCGGATTGATCTCGACCCCGGTGTACTCGCGCAGCCACGGTGGCTCCGGCCAGCCGTGCGGCCAGGCGCGCGCGTCATCGCTCGCGTGGCAGGCGCGGGCGGCGAGCAGCCACGCGGCGAGCAACGCCTGTCCACAGCCGAGATCCAGGATGCGGCTGCGCCCGCTCAGCAGGCCCCGTGCGAGGATGGCTGCGAATGCCGGATCGCGGCCGAGCTTGCCCCGTGCCCAGTGCCACGCAAAGTGTCCGGCGCCGCGGTAGTAGGCGCTCGCGGAATCGATGAGCGGCTCGAGCGCTTGGGCGCGGCTCACGTGGGGACGCCCGAGGCCGCAGACAACTGCGGCGGTACCGATGAGCGTGCCAGTGCCGCACGCAGCGTGATGGAGGCCAGTTGCGCCGCGGCGAGTGCCTGCAGCAGCCGCGGCAGCACCTCGAGGATGACGGGCGAACCGCTCGAGGTGCGCGCCGCGTGGCCGTCGTGCAGCAGCAGGATGTCGCCACCCTGCAGATCGCGGGTGAGACTGTCGAGCACGCGTCCGGCGCTGCCACTCACGGTGTCGAAGCCGCGCCGTGTCCAGCTCACGAGCTGCAGATTCGCGCGCCTGAGCACCGGCTCAAGGAACGGGTTGCGCAGGCCGGCCGGCGCGCGGAAGAAGCGCGCAACCTCGCCGGTTGCCGTACCGATCGCCTCCTGTGCGCGGCCGATCTCCTGCGCCAGGCCGCGCGGGCCGAGGAGTGAGAAGCGCATGAGGTGGCGGTAGGTGTGATTTCCGATCTCGTGCTGCCGGGCCACGATTGCGCGCGCCAACGCCGGGTGGCGATCGACGCGCTCGCCGATGCAGAAGAAGGTCGCCCGCGCCTCGTGCTCATCGAGCAGGTCGAGCACCCGGGATGTCACCTCGGGATCCGGCCCGTCGTCGATCGTGATGGCGACGGCCGCTCGCGGGGCTCCCGGCGCAGGGACCCCAGCGAGCGGTGGAAGATGTGTCCAGTTCGGACCGAGCAGGTGGCTCCGTGGCCAGAGCCCGCTCGCAGTGAGCAGCAGGTGATCGGCAACGACCGCCGAGAGCGCCCAGGGCCACCAGTGCGGACGGATGATCACCGCCCCGATGGCGCCGGCGTGCAGCGCCAATGAGGCGCGAATCAAGGGCGTCGGCCGCCAGCGCCGCGAGGGAAGTACCTCCATGGGTGAAATTCTGCCGCGAGCCGACGCTCACCGCGAGCCGACCGGCATCTTCCGGCTATGGTTCGACGGGTTGAGGCTTTGGCGCGAACCGTGCAACGAGAAATCGGTCCCAGAGCCTGCGCCAGGTGAGCCAGTCGTGACCGCCCGGCACCACATCGACGTCGTCCCGGCGCAGCGCGGCGGCCATCAGAGCGTGGCGGCGAGCGAATCGATCCTCGCGACCAAGCCCGAGGTGCACGGGCAGGGACCCGGCGCCCAGGGTACGAATGAAGCGCCAGACGCGCCGCTCATCGTCATCCTCGGGAAACTCTCCGGGTTGCCAGCTCTCGAGACCCTGGGCACGCTCGATCTCGGAAGTGACGAGGTAACTGCCGAGATAGGGTGCAAAGAGGCACAGCCCCGCGAGCTCACCTTGGTGCCGTTCGGCGTACCCCAGTGCGAGATAGCCCCCGAGCGAGATCCCGCCCAGCCACACGGCGCAGCCGAGAGCGGCTGCCGGCAGAAGGATCTCATCCCGCAGCCGGGTGAAGACGCGCCCGTCGTTGACCTCCTGCAGATGAAACCCTGTGAATACCAGATCGACCTCGAGTGAGCGCTCGCGGACGGCACGCGCGAACCCGTGCTGCACGAAGTCAGAGGGCTCGGCATACGCGGCGGGCAGCATCAGCACGCGGATCGGGGAGGTGCGGCCCGGGTGCGCGGGCTCGAAGAGCGTCGGCATCATCCTGAGGCCGGCCGCGGTGTGGTGGGGGTGACGGGCGGCGACAGCATGGCGGCAAACAGCAGCGCGAGAAGTGTCCCGGGCGCGACGGTTGCGCCGAGGTGCGCGAGCACCGGGACGCTCGAGGCGGCGAGCACCCCGAATGCGATGACCGTGGCGAGGTTGGCCACTACGAGCGATGCCAGCGTGAGTGGCAGGGATCGCGACTCGGGGTGAGTGGCGGCGCGATCGAAGAACAGCGCGTAGTTCGAGCCCACCGCGACGATGAGCAGCATGCCGACCACGTGCAGGATCGTGAGCGCGTGTCCGAGCGCCGCGAACAGCGCGGCGACGGTCAACACGGAGAGCGCGAGCGGCGCGACCACCCGTACCACGCGCGCCGCTGAGCGCAGTGCGATCAGGAGGAGCAGCACGATCGCCACGAAGCCGCCAATCGCGAGCCGCACGGCCTCGCTGAGATAACCGGAGTACAGTCGGTCGGCTTCACCCTTGAGGTCGAGGAGCTCGGCACCGACCGACGCACTCGCCACGGCCGAGCGAACCTGTGTGACGGCAGAATCCGGAAGATTGGCCGAGTCGCGCGCCGAGACGGGCAGGAGCGCCGACCATCCCGCAGGGCCTCTCACGAGCAACGCATCGACGACGGGGCCGAAGGAGCTGCCCTCGAGATCGGCGCGGCGCAGCAGCGGCCCCTCGCGGGCACGCTGGACAGCGTCGACGAAGGGCTCGAGCCTCGCCGTCGTGAGTGGCAATCCCTCGAGCCCCTCATCGAGGCTCGCGCGCAGCACGGCGGCCGCCGGCAGGGTGCGACGCCGCGCCTCCTGCACTGCACTCGAGGGCAGGAAGCGCGTCGGTGAATCAAAGCCACCGATCACACCCTCATCGACGAGCGGGGTGAGTCGCGCGCCCACAGCATCGGCGGCGGCCAGCGCCGCCTCGCGGTCCGCAGCCGTAACCGCCACGATGTAGCCCGCATCCGGCAGCCCGGCTGCCGCACGCAGCTGCTCATCGAGCTGCATGTCGGCCGCACGAATCGGACTCAGGGCGTTGAGCTCGCGGCTCCACAGCGCGCCGCGGTGCAGGTACAGAAGTGTTCCGGCGAGGAGCGCGACCACCAGCAGGGCGCCGCGCGCCGCACGCAGCCGCCCGAGGAGGCGCTCGAGGTAAAAGCCGGCTGCGGTGAGGTCGCGAATCCTGGCGGCCCGCGGTAGCCATTCCGGCAGGACGAAGCGTGTCACGAGGGCCGCTGCGGCAAGACCCGCAATGGAGTAGAGGCCAAGCTGCGACAGCCCGGGGAACGCGGACGGCAGCAGCGCCGCAAAGCCGCAGATCGACGTGAGGACCCCCAGGCGGATCGTCGGCCAGACCGAGCTGCGAAAGTCGCCCGATCTCTGGATGAAGAGATAAATGGCATAGTCGACCGACTCACCGATGAGTGTGACTCCGAAGCCGAGTGTGATGCCGTGGACCGCCGGAAAACCGAGCGCGACCGCCGCCACTCCCGCGAGTGCACCCGAGGCGACCGGCACGAGCGTGAGGAGGAGCACCGGAAGCGAGCGATACACGGCGAGGAGCAGCAGGGCGATGCAGGCCGCGCTCACACCCGAGAGCCGCCACACCTGGCTCTTGATCGTCGCCCGCGAGGCGACGGCGAGTACCGGCGGACCGCTCATGCTGAAGGCGAGCGCGGTACGCTGCGCCGGCGGAAGGCCGGCGATCGCGGCGGTGAAGCTCCTCTCGAGCGCAGCGCATGCGGCCTGCTGGCCGTCGATGTCGGCACCGCTCGCGCGGGTATGAGCGAGGATCAGGGCGCGCGTGCCGTCCGGCGAGCTCCACACGCCCGCGGCAATGTGCGGCGCATGAGTCGCATCGAGTGATTCGATGATGGCCAGTGTCTCGAGCGTGGGGTCGCGGAGAAACAGCGGCTTCACCAGCGGCCCGGCGGCAGATGCGAGCACATCGAGCGCCGCACCGATGGCCGCGTGCAGGCCGCCGGCGGTGAACAGCTCCGGCGCGACACGTGGGCTCAGCAGGTAACGATGCGCGAAGAGGAATTCGCGGTCGTGCTCGAGCTGCGCCTGATTGCCGTTGTCGATGGCAAGAACTGCAGGGTTGGCGCGCAGCTGCAGCGCCATCCGCTGCGACACTGAGGCGCGCGTCCCGGCATCCGCGCCGGCGATGGCGGCGATGATGAGGTGCGCCGCAGGGCCCTCGCGCAGCTGCGCGACCAGCAGGCTCTGTGCCGCGGTTGCGCGGCGCGGCAGGAAGGCCGAGAGATCGGTGGTGTAGCTGGCACGGAGGGCGATGACGGCAGCGAGAATCGCCGTGAGGGCCCAGATCAGCGTGGCCGTCATGCCGGCACGCGTCATGGGGCGACTGCGGGTCCGATGGTGAGAGTGGAGGTATCGCCATCGCTCTGGCGGATCTGCACGGTGCGGATCTGGTCAGTCTCACCCGTAATGAGAACGTGCTCAACGGTGCGCTTCAGCGTCGCATCGCTGGGTGTGAGCTCGAGAGTCCAGCGCCCGAGCGTTCCGGAGAACTGCACCGTGAAGTAACGCATGAGCGCGGCCCGGTCGCCGGCGAGCGTCGCGCGCACGCTCTCGACGAAGGGCACTGCCTGCGGGAAATCGCGCAGCGCTACGCTGCGGCGATGATGGCCGCGCTCGACCGAGAGCATGCCGTGCTCGAGAACCAGGTCCTCGCGGCGCGGCGCGAGCGTGCGCTTCTCGAGGCGGTCCGGCGCGTCGTACAGCAGCTCGCCGGAAGAGTGCAGGGGTTGATCGAGTATCGCGAGCTGCTGCACCTCGGTGAAGGTGACATGATCGTGGTGCCGCTCGGCGAGAAGCTTGAGCAGCTGGTCGAAGGCCGCGGTCTCATCGGCGGATTCGGCAGGGCTTTCGGCAAACGAGGGGCCGCCCACCGCCAGGGCGCCGGCGAGCACGGCCCAGCCCACGAGCGCACGCCTCACGCATCCGCTCCGTGAGAGGCACCCTGCCAGAAATCGTAGAAGTTGAACCAGTTATAGGGATCGCGGCGGCAGCCTGATTCGAGCAACGCCACGTAGCGCTCGATGGCCGCGCGCACCGCCGCCTCGCGGGACTCGCGGCTGAGTCCGGAGAAGTCGGCCAGGGGTTGGAAAATCACGTGATAACGATTGCCGCCACGGTACAGGCCCGTCATGAAGATCACCGGGCACCGGAGCGCCGCTGCGACACGCATCGGGCCGGAGGGAAACAGCGCCGGCTGGCCGAGGAACGGGACAGACTCCGCCGGTGAGTCGTCGAACGTGCGGTCCGCCAGCATGCCGACGAATTTGCCTTCCTCGAGACAATCGCGGATGCGCAGCATGCTCTCGAGCCGACCGAGCGGAATGATCTCGGGCGCGCCGGCGGGTGGGCGGGTGCCAAAGAGCGCCCCGAGGCGGCTCGCCTGCTGGGTATACATGGCCAGCGCGACGCGCGGCCCCCGCCGGCGGCGCCCGACGGCGCTCATGATCTCGAAGCTGCCGAGGTGCGCGCCGAGCAGAAACGCGCCGTTGCCACGCTCCAATGCGGCGCGCATCAGCTCCTCGCCTTCGATGGAGACATCGAACAGCTCGTAGCGCCCGCGGGTGAGGTAGAGACGATCGAGTATGGTGGCCGCAAAGGTGAACACCTGCCGGTAGCGGTCCCTGGCGGTGGGTTCGCGCCCGAGCGCGCGGCGCAGGTACGCACGCGCCTCGCGCCGCGCCCGGGGTGCGAACACGAAGAAGTAGGCGGCGATGAAGTACAGGATGACGCGCGCCAGCGGGCGTCCGAGCCGCAGCGCCACGAAGACCATCAGAGTGATCAACAGGGCGCTGCCGCGCTCGCGTTGTGCGGCCCACTGCACGGTGCTGCTGCGCCGCACCGCGCCGGCCCGTGCCCCGGGCACGGCCTCAAGCGGTTCGCGGACCATCGGGAACGAGTACGCCGTGCGCGACCGGCTCGCCTGCGCGCAGGACACTGAAGCGGATCGAGCCGCTCGGCAGCCGCTCCTGTCCGAGAGTCAGCGTCTCGCCGGCGTGCACCGGGCGGACGAATTTCGCCCGGCCGATCCGCCAGCGGCCGCCGTTGCTACCGCTTTCCACGACACGCACCATCTCATCGAGGAGCAGCACACCGGGGAGCACCGGCGCACCGGGAAAGTGGCCGGCGAGCGCGGGGTGCTCGGCGGCAATAGTGAAGGTGGTCACGGGGTCCACGAGCGCTCACGCCGGCGTTGGGGACTTCGCCTGTGCGGCCAGGGACTGCAGCGCCGCGAGTGGCAGCTTGCCGGTGTCATTGCGCGGCAGCCGCGCGACGAACAGCAGCGGGCGTGGCAGGAAGACCGCATCGATACGCTCGCGCAGCGCCTCGAGAAGCCGCGCCGCATCGAGCGCCGGTGCCACGACGCACGCCGCAACGCGCGCGACACCGGTGTGTGAGCCCGAGGTCTCCGAGGCGTGGAAAAAAGCGCCGTCTTCGACCCCGGGGATGGAGTTCAGCTGGTGATTGAGGTACGCGAGGGAGCTGCGCTTGCCGGCGATATTCACCAGGTCCGATACGCGTCCGTGGAGCAGGAAGGTCTCGGGACCGGTCATCTCGAGCACGTCGGGAAGCAGCGTCGGCTGCTCGATGTGCCCGCCGCGCGCCCGGCTGCCGTCGCCTTCGAGCTCGAGCGACACGCCGCTCCACAGCTGCCACTCGGCGGTGTGGGTGGGGCGGCGGATGGCAATCTGACCGGTCTCGGTCGAGCCGTAGATCTCCAGCAATCGCGCGTGGAAACGTCGTTCGGCCTCGGCGGCGAGTTGCTGCGCGAGTGGCGCGGTAGAGCACAGCACGAGATCCACCGCCGGCAGCTCGACACCCGAGCCGAGCAGTGCCCGCAGGTGCACCGGGGTCGTGACGAGCGCGCGCGGGCGTGGCAGCCGCTCGAGGGCGGCAGCGATGTCCGCCGGATAGAACGGCCGCTCGGCGCACAACGCGTGACCGCAGGTGAGTGCGAGCAGCACGCTCGACTCAAACCCGTACATGTGCTGCGGAGGCACCGTGGCGAGGATCGCCCACTGCGCCGTGCCGGCGAGCCCGAGGCGGCGTGCCCCCTCTCGCATACACTGAGCCAGAGCCCCGAATCTCTTGCGGTGAGGAAGTGGTGTGCCAGTGGAGCCGGAGGTGAATGCGACCGCGGCGAGCTGCGCCTCATCGATCTGCGGTACCTCGTGCACTCGAGCCCGTCGTGACGCTTCTTTCGCACGTGCGCCGCGCGCCGCGGGGGAGTCGAGCAGGCGCGGCAGTGCCATGCTGCTGTCCGCTTCGTCGCTCAGGCAGATCGCATCCGGTGCGAACGCGCCAAGCTGCTGCATCGTCTGCGGTGCCTGGCTCGAGGGTAGAAGGCTCACCCTCCCCGAGATCAGTGCTGCGGCGACACCCACCGTGAAGTGATAGCGGTCGGCGCACGCATTCAGCACGTGGGTACACGGTGGCAACGCGTGCGCGACGCGGCGTGCATCGGCGAGGAACTCGGACACGAGAACCGGCATGCCGGCGCGGTAGGCGATCACCGCATCGGGGGAGGCGTGTGAGATCAGCGGCAACGTGGCCAGATGCCTACTTCGTCCGGTGAGTGGTGATGTAATCAACCAATTGGCGCAGGGAGCCGAAGATACGGGTGTTCTCCCCGCTGTCGGCGCGCAGCTGCACTCCGTACTTCTTCGACACCACCAGGGCGATTTCCAGGATGTCGATCGAATCGAGTCCCAGGCCCTCACCGTAGAGCGGTTGATCCGGTGCGATCTGCGCCGGCGATATTTCCAGGTTCAATGCCTGGACGATCAGCCCGGCGACCTCCGCGCTGAGCTCGTCGGCATTCGCGATGGCAGCCGGATGCCGTAGGGATGCAGCTTGATGATCGGACATGGGATCTTAATAGCCTGATAGCCTGGAAAGATTGGGGCGGCATTATACAAGCGGGGCCCGGCTTGACCGTGAAACCCGCCGCGTTGCCGGCAATTGAGCTTTCCTCGGGGCCGAACCCCGCCCGCGGTCAAGACGACCTCGGGTCCAGCCGTCCGACAGTCAAGCCGCCCCGGGTCACGCCGGCCGTACACGGTGCTTTAAACACACCCCATGCCGCGGGCAGGCCGTAATGTGTGTGCCAGTCGGTCATTACAAGGCCCGAGACTCAGATAATATCGTTTCGGGAGCGGTGGGGGACGGACGCAGATGTCGGTAGTGAAGTCCACGATAACGGCGCAGTTCCGACAGGTTGCCAGGGAGCAGGACCGCATGCTCGCGCCGCTGTCCGACCAGCTGAAGCTGGTTCAGTCGGGGCTGGATTCGCTGAGCTTTGCGATTATCGTGGCGCGACTTGAAGACTCACTTGGCGTCGATCCGTTCAACGCGGCGGAGACCGCAGAGCTTCCCGTAACCTTCGGTGACTTCGTCAGGTTGTACGAACGCTTTGCCAAGTGAGTCGCTGTGGGAGTCGATAAACGCCGCTGGCTCGCCCTCGGGACGCCTGTACGGCATCCGCCACGTCATCCCACTCGCTGAGCTCTGGCACGCCACCAGTCTGAGCGGCCGGCTCGAGCAGCTGCGCGACCGGAGCGTCGTGCTGCTCACAAAGGATCAGCTCACCGCGGCACTCGCCCTGATCGAGCTCGACGGTGTCGCCCGGCGCATGGTGCTGTGTCCGCCGGACCTCCTGCCTGAGCATCTGCCGATGGTTGTCCGTGACGCTGAGGCGGACGCTTGTGTCGTGGATGAGCAGACTGCGGCGTCTGCTTCGGATGTCCCGGCGTTTTTCGCGATTCGCCCGGATCTGACGCGCAGCGGAATCTCGCGACGCTGCTCGTGCGGCACCGAATGGGTGCTTCTCACCTCTGGGACCACCGGGGTACCTAAACTCGTGCTCCACACCCTGGAGAGTCTCACGAACGCACTGCGGGCGGGGGCGCGCGCGCCGGCAGAACAGGCCACGTGGAGCACCTTCTACGACATTCGCCGCTTCGGCGGCCTGCAGGTGTTCCTGCGCGGGGTCCACGCGGGCTCGCTCGTGCTGTCGGATCCCGCCGAGGCGGTGAGCGATTTCCTGTCGCGCGCCGCCGCCGCGGCTGTCACTCACATCTCGGGCACGCCTTCGCACTGGCGACGCGCCTTCATGAGCGGTGCGGCGGCCACCATCGCGCCCCGCTACGTGCGGCTCTCGGGTGAGATCGCCGATCAGCCGATCCTCGACAGCCTGCGCGTTGCGTATCCTGCTGCCACGGTTGCACACGCCTTTGCCTCGACGGAAGCTGGCGTCGCCTTCGAGGTGCGCGATGGAACCGCTGGCTTCCCGGCAGCGCTGGTGGGTTCGCCAGGGGCGGTGGAGCTGCGCGTGGCGGATGAGACGCTGCGGATTCGCTCCCCGGGAACCGCCCAGCGTTATCTTGGTCAGGGAGCCGAGCCGCTGCGCGGGACGGATGGCTTCGTCGACACCGGCGATCGCCTCGCAGAGCAGGCGGGGCGATACTATTTCATGGGCCGCCGCGGCGGGGTGATCAACGTCGGCGGCCTCAAGGTACACCCGGAAGAGGTCGAAGCCGTGCTCAATGCACATCCCTGGGTGCGCATGTCGCTCGTGCGGGCGCGGCGCAATGCCATAACGGGCGCGATCGTCACGGCCGATGTGGTGATCGCAGCGGAAGAGAGCGGGCGCGGCGCACCACCCGCCGTTGACGTACTCACGCGCGAGCTGACTGAGCGCTGCCGCCACTCGCTCGCGCCCCACAAGGTGCCGGCCCAGATACGGATCGTGCCGACGCTCGAAGTCTCCGGGTCCGGAAAACTGGTGCGCCCGAGTGCGTAACGTCATCGTCACGGGCGCGAGCCGGGGCCTCGGGCTCGCGATCAGCGAGGCACTCGCCGCGAGCGGTTACCGCGTGCTCGCCATTGCCCGCTCGCCGACGGAGCAGCTGCACGCACTGATCGCCGCGGCCGCACAGGCCGGGCGGGGCGCGGTGCAGTTTCATCCGTTCGATCTCCTCGATACCGCGGCGATGCCGCAGCTGGTCAGCCGTCTGCGCCAGGAAGTCGGCCCGCTCTACGGGCTCGTGAACAACGCGGGCCTCGGCACCGCCGGCGTACTCGCGATGATGCGCGATGAGCAGATCGAGACGCTCATTCGGTTGAATACCCTCTCGCCCATCGTCCTCACCCGGCACGTCGTGCGTTCGATGATGAGCCAGCGCGCCGGGCGCATTGTCAACATGTCCTCAATCGTGGCGATGACCGGCTATCAGTCGCTGTCGGTCTACTCCGCCACCAAGGCTTCGCTCATCGGCTTCACGCGCGCGCTCGCCCGCGAGGTCGGCGAGCTCGGCATCACGGTGAACGCGGTCGCACCCGGATTCGTCGATACCGAGATGACACGCGAGATGGATGACAAGCAGCGTGAGCAGATCATCCGGCGCAGCGCCCTCCGCCGGCTGCCTGAACCGACCGACGTTGCCGCCACGGTGAAATTCCTGCTCTCCGAGGAGGCGCGCAACATCACCGGCACGACGCTCACGGTGGATGCGGGCAATACAGCGTAAGAGAAAGCTCAACTGCGCCCTGCTATGCGCGGGAGGTCAAGGCGGCGCTGGGTGCGCGGCCGTGGCGCTTTCTCAGAGTCGCAGCTTCCCGGCCTCCAGGCGCGCATGCATCTCCGCATTGAGCGGCACGTAGGCCGCGCATGAGGCATCGTCGATGTAGAGGGCATCGCGCACGCGCGCGGGGTCATAGCCTTCGAGCGCGAGCTCCTGCTTGCGCAGCTTGAAGGTGCCGGTGAGCTCAAGCGCGCCCACGATGCGCAGGAAGAGCGGCCGAGCATAATCGGGCAGGCGCTCGATCAACGCGCGCCGCAGCTCATCGAGATCGAAGTCCGCGGCGGCAACCACCGCCGCCATGCCGGCGCGACCCTCCGTCCCGGGCACGCTCACTCCATATACAACAGCATCCACCACTCCGGGGCACGAGGCCATCACCCCCCCGACCTCGCTGGTGGACACGTTCTCACCCTTCCAGCGGAAGGTGTCGCCGACGCGATCGACGAAGTAGAAGAACCCCTGCTCGTCCTGGCACATGAGATCGCCGGTGCGATACCACGCGTCCCCCGGCGCAAACACATCGCGCAGGATCTTCTCCGCGGAGGCCGCATCGTCGGTGTAGCCCTCGAAGCGCGTTGCACCGTTTTCGGAGAGGATCTGGCCGAGCGCCTCGCCCGGCTCGTGTGGCGCACAGCGCATGCAGCGTCCCGCGGCATCGCGGGCGGGCGCCTGTGCCTCGACATCGAGCTTCACCAGCGCCACGGGCAGGCGATGAGCGAGGAAGGGCGGAATCCTTCCGATCGCGCCCGGACGGCCCTCGCAGTTGTAGAGCGAGAAGTTGCCTTCGGTCGCTGCATAGTATTCGAGAATCTGGGGCATGCGGAAGCGCTGCTGAAACTCGCGCCAGACCTCTCCGCGCAGACCGTTGCCGCAGGCGAGACGCAGCACGTGTCGCGACTCCTCATCCTGAGGCGGGACCGCCAGCAGATACCGGCACAATTCGCCGATGTACTGAAACAGCGTGCAGCGCTCCTCGACCACGTCCTTCCAGAAGCCACTCGCCGAGAAGCGCTCGCGCAACACCACCGCACCCCCGCCGACGAGCGTGGCGCCGGTCGCGACGACGCCACCGACGCTGTGATACAGCGGCAGGCAGTCGTACATGCGATCGCCGGGCTGTACGTCCATGAGACCGGCGAACCAGTGGCTCCACTGCATGAGGCGGCGGTGACTCACGTTGGCCGCCTTCGGGAGCCCGGTGGTTCCGGAGGTGTAGATGCACAGTGCACGATCTGCGAGCGAGGGCGCGTGCCCTTCGCCAGCGCGCAGCACGTCGCCGGGGAGCCCCGCAATCGCCTCATCGAGCCGCGGCAAGTCCCCGCCACCTGCGCCGCTCACCCAGCATTCGATACCCGGGGCAAGGAAGGGCTGGACTGCGCGCACCGCCTCACCGAGCGATGCGCCGGCGATGACATAACGCGGTGCGACCAGGTTGAGCGAATGTGCCAGCAGCTCGCCGCGCAGGTTCGTGTTGATGAGCGCGACCGTCGCGCCGATGCCGGAGAGACCCAGCCAGATCGCCATGTAATCGGGACAATTCGCCATGACGAGACAGACCGTGTCTTCCCGCCCGAGCCGGCGGGCGAGCCCCCAGCGCGCATAGCGATGGCAGGCCGCGGCGAGATCGCGGAAGCTCAGCGCGGCATCCGCGGAGAGGAGTGCCGGGGCGTCGCCGAAGCGCTCCCCCAGGCGTCCGATGAGGACCGGCAGAGTCAGCGCGGGGTCGCGCTCGATCGCGGCCGTGCGCTCGAAGGCCCGGACCCAGGCCTTGAGAGGCGATCGCTTGTTTTCGTCGCTATGCGCTGCCATCGTGCCGTCATTCTATGACAGCCAACACAATAACGACGCGGGACGGCATATGAGACCCGAAACCATCGCGCTGCACTCGGGTTACGATTCCGACCCCGCCACCAAGGCGGTCGCGGTCCCGATCTACCAGACCGTCGCCTACTCCTTCGACAGCGCCGCGCACGGGGCGGCGCTGTTCGACCTGGAGGAAGAGGGTTTCCGCTACACGCGCATCAACAACCCGACGAGCGCGGTGCTCGAGACGCGCGTCGCGGCGCTCGAGGGCGGGATCGATGCGCTGGTGGTGAGCTCCGGCCAGTCAGCCATGTACTACGCGGTGCTCAACCTCCTCGAGCCCGGGCGCAACCTCGTCTCGGTGCCGCAGCTCTATGGCACGACACACACGTTATTTGCGCACATCCTGCCGCGCTTCGGCATCGATGTGAAATTCGGCCGCACCGATCACCCGGCGGAGCTCGAGTCGCTGATCGACGGCAACACGCGGGCACTGTTCTGCGAGTCGGTCGGGAACCCGGCCGGGAACATCTGCGATCTCGAGGCGCTCGCGGCCATCACCCAGCGTGCGCGCATCCCGCTCGTGGTCGACAACACCGTGCCGACCCCGATATTGCTGCGGCCGATCGAGTACGGTGCCGACATCGTCGTGCACTCGCTCACGAAGTTCCTCGGTGGCCACGGCACGACACTCGGTGGTGCCGTCATCGACAGCGGCCGCTTCCGCTGGGAGCAGATGGGCATGCGCTACCCGATGTTCACCGAGCCCGACCCGTCCTATCACGGACTCATCTACACCAAACACTACGGCGACAAGGCGTTCATCGGGCGCATGCGCAGTGTCTTTCAGCGCACCATGGGCGCGGTGCTCTCACCGTTCAATGCGTTCCTGCTCATGCAGGGTATCGAGACGGTAGCGCTGCGCGTCGAGCGGCACGTGGAGAACGCGCGGCGTGTGGCGGAGTTCCTGCGCGGTGATGCGCGCGTCGACTCGCTGAGCTACGTGGGCTTCCCCGACAGCCCCTACTATCCGCTCTGCCAGAAGTACCTGGGCGGCCGTGCCTGCTCGCTCCTCACCTTCACCGTCCGCGGCGGCAACGACGCCGGCACCCGCTTCTACGACGCGCTGAAGCTCTTCAAGCGCCTGGTCAACCTCGGTGATGCGAAGTCCCTCGCCTGTCACCCCGCCTCGACGACCCACAGGCAGATGTCGCCCGAGGAGCAGCGCCAGGCCGGCATCGGCCCTGGGACCATCCGTCTGAGCGTCGGCATCGAGCACATCGACGACATCGTCGCCGATCTCGATCAGGCGCTCGACGCCGCCGCGGGGCCGAAGCTCCGGCAGACGGCTACGACTTGAGAGCGAGGAGCCGCGTCACCAGCGCCTCGACGCTCGCCACGGAGCGAAAGTTATCGGGCGTGATTTCACGCTGCGGAATGTTGAGATCGAATTCGCTCTCCAGGGCGAGCATCAGATTTACCATCCTGATCGAGCTCATGCCGAGCTCGCTCAAGCGGGTGTCGGTCGGGAGGGAGGATGCGGCCTCGGCGGGCTTTCCCAGGATTTGCCCTACCAGCCGCAGGAGTCGGTCACGGATTGAGGGGTGTGGGCCAGCAGGGCCGTCGCTCATAGCCAGGTCGATGATACCGGTTCCGATGCTTGAGCTTAGCGGTTGGGTGGCGCGGCAAAGCGCCCATTCACGTGTGATTGAACCGTTCGGGCGCTGACGAACGCCAGCCAGTTGCGATAGATCGCCACGGCCGATGATCGCCAGGTGTTCTCGAGTCCGGCAGCCACCGTCGCGAAGGGGAAGCTCTCCATCAGTGCCGGATTGCGTTTCGTGAGCGCCTGCTCACGGAATTGCGCGAGCCGCACCGTCGCTTCGCCAAAGAGATAATCATGGGGCAGGGTCGGATAGTGCGGTTGTTGCCCGTTCAGGTAGCGTCCGACATCGCGGCGGTACTCCTTGAGAAGCGTTGTGTCCTCGTACTCGGGGTGCCCCTGGAAGAACACGAGAAGGCTGCGCTCTTCGCGCACGAAGGCATCCGCGCCAGTCTCCTCGGACCAGCTCAGCAGCGTGTAGCCGGCCGCACGCAACTGCGCCGGCGGGATCTCGTTCCAGCGTGAGTGGGGCATCGGAAGCGGCGAGCTGACGCCTTTGAGGAGCGGGTGTCCGCACAGCGTCCGGTGCCGGTACACGCCGCAGCGCTTCTCTTGCAGCCGCTGACGCTCAATGCCATCGAGATGCATGACCACTGCGTGCGCCGCGAGACACGACCAGATGCTCGCAACCGTGCGCTCGCGCGCAAAGGCAACGAGGTCCACCAACCGCTGCCAGTAAGGCTCCTCGGTGAGCAGTGGGGCCCGCGGCTCGGTTCCCGTCACGATCAGGGCATCGGGCGGTACAGCGAGCAGTTCCTCGAGCGACCAGTAGCCGCTAACCCGTATATGCTCAAGAGCCTCCTGCGAGCGTGGGAGCTCTGGGAGCGCGGTGAGGCGGAGCCGCACCGTTTGCCGTTCTGAAGCTGCCTGAAGAAGCCCGGCGAACTGGTTTTCCGTGGCATGCAGAGCCGTGTCGGGCATGTTGTTCACGAGCCCGATCACGATCGGCCCCGCTGGCGCGCCACGATGGGGAGCCCGGCGGGCAGCGGCAGGCGCCGCGCGCGGGTCGATCTCTACGGGCATAAGATCATTTCACTTATTGGCCTGCGCCTTTTGTGACGCTCCCACCGGGGATGTACCAAGGTCTGAGGTACCATGGCTTTTGTAGATTACCGTTCACCCACAAGGAAAACTAATCTCAGGGTTACTTGATGGAAGCACAGCAGGTCGCGGAGCCTCGCCTCCCAGGCGGAGCTACTCCCACGGAAGATCTACCCACCCGCGTCAAAACTGTGGCCGACGTGGCTGCCGATCACGCGATCGCAGTCGACAGCGCCGCCCGTTTTCCCGCGGAAGCGTTCCACGCCATCAAGGCTCGCCGACTGCTCGGCATCCAGGTACCGAAGGCGCTCGGAGGCGAGGGCGTCGGCATCGGCGAAGTGGCTGACGTGTGCTACCAGCTCGGCCAGGCCTGCGGCTCGACCGGCATGATCTTCGCGATGCACCAGATCAAGGTGGCCTGCGTCATGCGCCACATGGGCGAGAACGCGACGCTGCAGCAGATACTGCGCCGCCTGTGCGCCGAGCAGCTGTTGCTCGCCTCATCCACCACTGAAGGGCAGGGCGGCGGCAACATCCGCTCGAGCGAGGCACCGGTCGAGCATCGGGAAGACGGGCGCATCACGCTTGAACGTAAAGCCAGCGTGATTTCCTACGGCGCGTACGCCGATGGCGTCGTGACCACTGCGCGCCGCGCTGCGGACGCCGCGGCTTCCGACCAGGTGCTGGTCACATTGCTCAAAAGCGACTACACGCTCACGCGCCTCCAGGGGTGGGACGCACTCGGCATGCGCGGCACCTGCAGTGAAGGCTACACGCTCAAAGCCTCGGCAAGCGCCGAGCAGATCCTGCCTGAGCCTTACGAGAACATTCACGCCCGGACCATGGTGCCCTTCGCCCATCTGCTGTGGGGTTCGGTGTGGACCGGGATCGCAGCAAGCGCGACCGCGCAGGCACAGGCTTTCGTCCGCAACGCGATGCGCCGCGGTGGGCAGCTGCCGCCGGGCGCGCCGCAGTTCACCCGCGCACTCGCCACCCTGCGAACGCTGCGCGGAATGCTGACTGACTCGTTGCGACGCTACGAGCAGTGCATGAACGATCCGCAGGCGCTCGCCGGGCTGGACTTTCAGACGTTGATCGCCGTCACGAAGGTCGAAGCGTCGGAGCTCGCCGCCCAGACCGTCATGCACGCGTTGCGTGCTTGCGGCCTTTCCGGTTATCGCAACGACAGCGAGTACAGCATCGGTCGCCACCTGCGCGATGTGCTGTCCGCGCCCGTCATGATCAACAACGACCGCATTCTCGCGAATCTGGCGATGCCGGTGCTGATGAGCCCGATGGCGGCGTCGCTCCACGACTGAGTGCCGTACATGACCGCGCCCGTACCCGAAGCCATACTTGCGGCCGATGACCCGCTCGCCCCGATCGCAGGGAGCCTGTTCCAGCCGCTCGGCGTCGAGGGCATCTATGCCCGCACCGCGCTTTACGAGGGCGTCATGGAGCGACTCGCGCAGTTCTTGTCGCGGCAACGCGATGAGCGCGCGGAGGTGCTGCGCTTCCCGCCGGTGATGAGCCGCCGCCAGCTGGAGAAGTCCGGGTACCTCAAGGGTTTCCCGAACCTTCTCGGCTGCGTGTGCGCGCTGCACGGGAGCGAAGCCGCCATCCGCTCCGCCGCCGACCGCTACGAGAGCGGCGGCGACTGGACGACCTCCCTCGTCGCTTCCGATCTCGTGCTTACCCCAGCTGCCTGCTACCCGCTCTATCCGCTCATCGTCAGTCGCGGCCGCATCCCAGCCGGAGGCCTGATATTCGACGTCACGGCCGACTGCTTCCGAGGCGAACCGTCGCGCTCGCTCGACCGACTGCAGTCGTTCCGCATGCGCGAGTTCGTGCGCATCGGCCGGCCGGAGGAGATCACCACATTCCGCAACAGCTGGATGAGCCGGGCGCGCCAGCTCGCCGATGAGCTGGCGATCCCGTATTCCATCGAGGTCGCTAACGACCCCTTCTTCGGGCGTGTCGGCCAGATCATGGCGGTAAGCCAGATCCAGCACGCGCTCAAATTCGAGCTCGTGGTTCCGTTCGACGCGAAAGCCAAGCCGACCGCCTGTATGAGCTTCAACTATCACCGCGCGCACTTCGGCCAGCTGTGGGGGCTGCAGGACAGCCGCGACGAGTCCGCTCACACGGGCTGTGTCGCCTTCGGCATGGATCGCCTGGTGATCGCGCTGTTCGCGAATCACGGACTTGACCTCGCGCGCTGGCCAGGTTCGACGCGTCGGGCCCTCAGGTTGTGACGGCCTTGCCGGCGCCGCCCTTACGCCTGCGCGGCAGCCGTTAGCATGCCGCTCGACCCCCAGGCTCGCCGGTTCCTCGAAACACTCGCCGCCATGAATCCCGCGAGTGCGCTTTCGCTCTCGATCGAGGAGCGACGCGCGGCGCTCGCGCACCTTCTGAGGTTCTGCGGTCCCCCGCAGGAAGTCGCGGCAGTCGAGGGGTTCGAGATCCCCGGGCCGGAAGGGACGCTGGCCATCCGCGCCTATACGCCCGCAGGCACCCGCACCGGCGAGCGTTTGCCAGGAATGGTCTACTTTCATGGTGGCGGACTCGTCGCCGGAAACCTCGACACCCACGATCCGGTGTGCCGCGCGCTCAGCAACGCGAGCGGCTGCCGCGTGCTGTCCGTGGATTATCGGCTCGCCCCCGAGCATCGCTTCCCGGCGGCCGTGGCGGATGCTCGCGCGGCCTTGGACTGGATCGCGGGACACGCTGAAGAGCTGTCCGTCGACCGTCGGCGGCTCGGAGTCTCCGGCGACTCTGCCGGAGCGACGCTTGCAGCAGTCGTCTGCCAGGCGCTCGCGCGCACGGGGACGGTACCACTCGCCTTTCAGTTTCTGTTGTGCCCGATCATGGACTTCGCAGCAGAAAGCGAGTCGCGCCGCAGCCTTGCGGACGGCTACCTCCTCGATCGCGACACGCTCGCGCACGATCTCGAGCACTACCTCACGCGGGACACCGACCCAGCCGACCCAAGGGTCTCTCCGCTTCGGGCCGCCGATGTGAGCAATCTGCCCCCCACAGCCGTTCACACCGCCGAGTTCGATCCGCTGCGGGATGAAGGACGTTCTTACGCTGAGCGGCTGCAACAGGCAGGGGTTCGTACCCTATACCGTTGTCATCCCGGTATGATTCACCTCTTCTACGGCATGGGGGCGCTGATCCCGTACGCCGGTGTCGCCTTCCAACAGATGGGCGCCGACACACGCAGCCTCCTCAAGCCACCGTGACGGGAAGAGGGGCACGCAATTGACCGATCGCCCGGAGATAGAACGGCTGGTCCGCGAGCTGCACGCCGCGCGACTCGAGGGGAGCCTCGAGCGTCTTTGTGCGCTCTATGCGGAGGAAGCACGTCTGCGCATCACGGGCTCCACCGACGGCAAACCGATCGCCATCGCGGCCATAGGCCTGGCAGAAATCCGCCCGTGGCTCTCGATCCTGGTGAAGACCTTCCGCCTCACCCAGTATACGATTCTCTCGCTCACTATCGATGCGCCGCGCGCCGCGGCGCACTGGCGCGTCGACATTCACTCGAAGGTCACGGGCGTCGTGGTTCCCACCGAGCTGGTCGATCTCATCGACGTGCGCGGTGAGCGCATTTCGTCGCACACCGAATTCTTCGTCCCAGTCTAGAGCGGATGTGGCTAGCGTCCGCGCAACAGGCAGGGCGGCTGCCTACCGCGCGCCAATCTCAGTAGGCGCTCTTATAGTCGCCCCAGATCACGAGAAGTGATCTGAACAGGATCTTGAGGTCGAGCCACGGTGACCAGTTGCGCAGGTACATCAGATCATAACGCACGCGCTGCGCCATCTTTTCCACGTTCTGGGTCTCACCGCGCATGCCGTTAACCTGCGCGAGCCCGGTGATGCCGGGACGTACCTTGTGGCGGATCATGTAGCCGCTGATCAGCCGTCGGTATTTCTCATTGTGCGCGATGGCGTGCGGGCGCGGTCCGACGAGGCTCATGGTTCCCTGCAGGACGTTGAAGAGTTGCGGCAGCTCATCGAGTGAAGTCCGGCGAATGAAGCGCCCGATACGGGTAACACGCTGATCATCGGCCGACGCCTGCCTCACCACTGGTCCGTCTTCGCAGACTGTCATGCTGCGGAACTTGCAGACCTTGATCTCTTCACCGTTCAGTCCGTAGCGGCGCTGGCGAAACAGGATTGGGCCGCGTGAGGAGATCTTCACGGCGAACGCGATGAGTGTCATGACCGGCGCGGCCGCGATCAGCGCCAGACTCGCAAACACAACGTCGAAGGCACGCTTGAGCACGGCATCCATCCCGTGGAACGGTGTATCACATACCGAGATCGCTGGTATGCCATTCAGGTCGATCAGCCGGCCCTGGATGACGTCGAAGGCGAACACGTCCGGCACGAAGTAGATCGATGCCGTGGTGTCGCGCAGCTCGTGAATCATTTCACCGATGCGCGGCGCGTTGCTCAGCGGCAGGGCGATGTAGATCGCGGTGACGCCGTGCCCGCGGGCGTAGCTGGCGAGGTCCTTACAATGCCCGGCGAGTCTTTCCAGGTCGATGACTTGCGAGACGCGGTCGGCGCTGCGGAAGTCGAAGAAGCCGAGAAAGCCTCTTTGAGGCAGGCGACGGAAAAGCTCGAAGCCTACATTGTTGGCGCCGACAATTATGTAGCGCGGGTGGTTGCTCTCGGCCAGGATCGATAGCGCGCGCATGCGCAGGGCCTGAACGATGAGCAATGCAATGGGCGCGGCGCAAAACCAATCAAGAACAACCAGTCGTGAAAAATGGGCCTCGAAGTTGAAGGCAAATCCCAGGAACAGCAGGATTGCAACTACCTTGGCCCACTCGACCAGGATACTCGAATAGATCGTCCACCAGCGGATGCGGGCGATGCCGCTGTGCCGGTCAGAACGAGTCAGAATC
>Ga0306920_100003016_pt1 | contig 21339 bp, 17 predicted proteins | sample flu12Cox44000170_FD_204666 | JGI IMG/M metagenome (GOLD analysis project Ga0306920, IMG submission 204666) | Lab enrichment of tropical soil microbial communities from Luquillo Experimental Forest, Puerto Rico - flux4day.12C.oxic.44.000.170 (v2)... | ecosystem: Environmental > Terrestrial >... | reverse complement strand
GAGAAGGCGGACCGGTAGCAATCGATCCGGTCAGTCCCGACAACTGGTATGTGAACAATTACGCGGGGGTATCGATTCATCGCTGTTCGCAGACAGCCGGTTGTGACGCAGTGAATTTTGGTGCGAGCCCAATCGTATCCAACGCTGACGTAGGCGGAGACGGGAGTGTGATGGCCTTGCCTGCGTCCTTCATCGTGGACCCGCTCGATACATCGCAACTTCTTGTGGGAACCTGCCGCGTATGGCGCGGGCCTGCGAGCGGTGCATGGACCGCGTCGAACGCCATCAGCCCAATGCTGGACGGAGTGAAGGGGAATAGCCATTGCGTCATTAGCGACGCGCTCATTCGCACGATCGCCGCATTGCCACTGGCAGACGGCCGCGAAGTGATCTATGTGGGAATGTATGGCGCTTCCGACGGCGGTGGGACGCTTGCCGGTCATGTCCTCAAGGCAATCTACGATCCTGCTGCAGGTTCAATGCCTGCGTGGCAGGACCTGACGCTCAACCAGGTCACGAATGACACGCTGCGCCTCAACTACTATGCTCTCGACATCTCCAGTATCTTCATCGATCCACAGTCTCAGACCCCCGGAAGCACCGTCTACGTGACTGTGCAGGGATTTCCTGACCCTTCGCACAATGTGCGAACAGCGTATCGCTCCACTGATGGCGGAGCGCATTGGGCTGTCATCACTTCGAATCTGCCAAGCTCCCCGGCTAACAACCTGGTCGTAGACCCTCTGGACCCAAACACTGCCTACATCGCAACGGACAATGGCGTCTATTCGACGCCGCAGATCGCAACCTGCGCCACGGCTGCTTCGCACTGCTGGTCGGCGTTCGGAACGGGATTGCCGCATGCCCCGGTAGTACAACTGAGCGCTGCTCCTGCGACGGCATCACTGAACGTGTTGGTGGCCGCAACCTACGGGCGCGGAGTGTGGCAGATCCCTTTGCTTACTGCAGGCACTCAACTCACGACTGCCGCCCTTGCTCCCGTCTCGCTGACATTCGCTTCGCAGCTTGTGGGCACTGCGAGTGACGCTCAGGAGGTGATCCTGACAAACACTGGCGGAATCACACTGACCCCGTCCTCTATTGGGGTGTCCGGTGATTTCACCGAAACAGACGACTGCGTAAATAAAGGAATCAACGCAGGCGCAACCTGCACGATTGATGTGACATTTACGCCCGCGCAGCGCGGCGTTCGGTCCGGACAGCTCACGATCAGTGCCAACGTTCCGGGCGGTCAACTTGCTGTTGCTCTCGATGGAACCGCAACCAGCCCTGGCCTCGTCAGCCTGGCTCCCGGATCGTGGAATTTCGGCCAGGTTGCAGTCGGATCGACATCGAGCCAGCAATCCATCACGGTTGAGAATGCAGGTGACACGGCCGTGCCGATCACCAGCGCAAGCGCAACTGCGCCGTTTGCCATTGCAACAAATGCATGCGGCAACTCAATCGTGCCCAACAGCGATTGCCAGCTAACGGTGGTGTTCAAGCCGACACAGGCGGGCGCTGCCACCGGTACGCTGACGCTCGTCGATGCCGTGGGCACGCAGACGGTGACGCTTGGCGGCACCGGCGCAGCGGTTGCCACGGATGATGTGACGCCGTCGTCGCTCACTTTTCCAGCCACCGCGATTGGACAGTTCGCGCCTGCGCAGAATGTCGTACTCGCAAACGATGGCGACCTTCCACTCAACTCAATTACCACCTCGGTAAGCGCGGGATATCACATAAGCGACAATTGCGCAGGCTCGCTCACGGGACACGCCAGTTGCGCGATCAGCGTGGTGTTTGCACCCACGCAAGTTGGCAGCCAGAGCGGAATGCTCACGGTGAGCGACGCATTGCGAACGCAGTCAGTCACATTGTCCGGGACGGGCCTTCAGGCGCCCGTCCTGAGCGTGAGTCCTGCGCAAATCAGCTTTGGCGTTCAACCCGTCGGCTCACAGAGCGCACTTTCCACACTTCAGGTTACGAACAGCGGCGGAGCGCCGATGGCGAATATCGGACTTCAGATCGCTGGCCCGGCAGCGAGCAGCTTCTCTGTTGGATCCAATACATGCGGGTCGACGCTCGCCGCCGGAGCCACATGTAGCGTACAGGTGACCTTCTCCCCCACAATCGCCGGCGGATGCACCGCAACGCTCGTGGTCTCCTCTTCAACGATGGGCGTCGACGCGGTTCAGGTGCCGGTTAGCGGAACAGGACTGGCAGTCTCAGGACTCGATATCACCCCGGCGCAGCTTGCGTTTGCGCAGACGCAAATCGGCCAATCGAGCGCGCCCCAGACTGCAACCATCTCGAACCTGAGCTCCATCGCCGCCACCGGACTGACGCTAGCATTGAGCGGTCCCTTCAGCGTTACGCAAAATGCATGTGGAAGCATCCTTGCCGCCGGAGCCAGTTGCACCACGCAGATTGTGTTCACGCCTGCGGCAAACGGAACATCCACGGGCTCGCTGACCGTCAGCTCCAATGCGTTTGCCAGTCCCGCCGTGCTTGCATTGACCGGCACAGGCGGTGCAGCCGGATCATTGCAGATCCAACCGGCCCTCCTGAACTTCGGCTCGGCCGCCGTCGGCGCAGTGAGCGCGGTCCAGTCAGTCACGATCACGAATTCCGGAAGCGTGACATTCACTGACCTCGGAGTTGCAGTGTCGGGCGCATTTCAGATTTCCGCATCGACGTGCGTCGCGGCGCTCGCGCCAAGTAGCGCATGCACGGTATCCGTAACGTTTGTGCCAACGGTTGCCGGCCAGCAAAGCGGCAGCCTGACGGTATCCAGCAGCCTGCTCGCCAACAGCGCGCAAGCTCCACTATCGGGCATGGGATTTGATTTTTCGGCCTCGGTCGCCGGTTCACCGAGTCAGACAGTACCGAGCGGACAAACAGCGCGCTACACGCTTGCTTTGTCACCCATGAATGGCTCCGCGGGCACATTTACCTTCCAGTGCGACTCTCTACCGCCGCACGCCGCCTGCATCTTCAATCCGGCCAGTGAAACGGTTGCTTCCAACACAACGGGCAGCGTAATGGTACAGATCTCAACAGGGCAGGCGACGGCGTCCAACCAGCGAATGAAGCAGTCCATCGGCCCGTATCGGCGCGCCCTCCCAATTGCAATTGGTCTGCTGCTATTTCCATTCGCGTGGCGCAAGCGGCGACAGACGTTGCTGCTCATTGCAATTCTGACTCTCGCGGCAACCGGCGCGATCAGCTGTTCCGGAGGCGGCGGTGGTTCCAGCGGCGGAGCCGTACCTCCGCTGTCCACCGGCAACACGCCCGCAGGGAAGTATTCAGTGGGTGTAACGGCGACAGCAAACGGAGTGTCTCGTAAGGTGACGCTGTCATTGACGGTTGATTGAGGGCGCACGGCGAAAGAAGGCGGCAATCTTTGACCAGCTATACTTTACTTTCGGAACGCTGCACGAGGATAAGTCTGAATGACTGCCAAAGTAACCGTGGAAGACGTCGGGCGCGTGGCTGAGTTGGCCAATCTGAAGCTCACCTCAGAGGAATCCAACTCCATGCTGCACGATCTGAATGCGATCCTCGACTATGTCGCCACACTAAATGAACTCGACACCTCGGGGGTCGCTCCCTTGGCGCAAGTCAGCGAACTGGGCGGAGCCGGTGGTGCTGGTACTCTTCGTCAGGATGCGGTTCTGCCCTCGCTGCAACGCTCTGCGGTCATGCCGGGGGCGCCAGAGACCGACCAGGTCTTCTTCAAGGTGCCGAAAGTGATCGAGCGTTAGCCACGGACTCTCAACAAGGAAGACTCAGGTGCCGAGCGAAGAGATGACAACTGAATCCTACCTCGAGAAGCCGAAGACCCTCGCCGAACTGCGCGCCGCAATCTCGTCAGGCAAGCTGAAGGCAACCGAGCTCGCAGCCAGCTACTACCGGCGCATCGAGCAGGTGAACGCGCGTCTGAATGTCTATCTGAGCTTCACAAAGGAGCGCGCGCTCGAGCAGGCCGCCAGAGTTGACGATGCGGCGGCGAAGGGCGGTCCCTTGGGGCCGCTCGCGGGAATTCCGGTCGGCATCAAGGATGTGCTCGTGGTGCGCGGAGGAACAGCGACGGCGGGCTCAAAGATCCTGGAGGGCTATCACCCGCCCTATGACGCCACCGCCGTCAGCAGGCTTGAGGCTGCGGGAGCGGTGTTGCTGGGCAAGCTCAACTGCGACGAGTTCGCCATGGGCTCCTCGAATGAAAACTCAGCCTATGGACCGGTGCTGAACCCTGCGGACACAAGCCGAGTTCCGGGCGGATCGAGTGGCGGCTCTGCAGCTGCCGTTGCGGCCAATATGGCAGTGGCCACGCTCGGCACAGACACTGGCGGCTCAATCCGCCAGCCTGCAAGTTTCTGCGGCGTTGTGGGGGTGCTGCCCACCTGGGGACGCGTTTCGCGCTACGGTCTCATTGCCTTTGCCTCATCGCTCGACCGCATCGGTCCTTTTGCGGCGAATGTTCGAGACGCGGCCACGATGCTTAGTGTCATCGCGGGGCACGATCCTTGTGACGCCACCAGTTCTTCGGCCCCCGTCCCGGACTACGCGGCAGAGAGCGACAGGCCCGCGGAAGGACTCAGCATCGGCGTTCCGGCAGAATACTTGAGCGAGGGTCTCGATCCCGAAGTGCGCGAGCGGATCGAGCGGGGTATCGAGGCACTGAAGGCCGCCGGATGCGTTGTGAAGCCGATATCGCTGCCGCTCACACGATACGCGGTCCCGACCTATTATCTGGTCGCGACGGCCGAGGCCAGCGCCAACCTTGCCCGGTTTGATGGTGTGCGCTACGGATATCGCTCGCCCTCCGCGGACACGCTCTCCGCGATGTACAGCCACTCGCGCGACGAGGGGTTTGGCGCCGAGGTGAAGCGCCGCATCATGCTGGGTACCTACGCGCTGAGCGCCGGATACTACGATGCCTACTACCTGAAGGCGCAACAGGTGCGCCGTCTGCTTGCCGAGGAATTCCTGCGTGCCTTCGCCGAGGTAGACGCAATCGTCACCCCGACATCGCCCGTGCCGGCATTCAAACTCGGCGAGAAGACCGGCGATCCTCTGGCCATGTACCTGGCGGACATATACACAGTCACAGCGAGTCTTGCAGGCATCTGCGGCGTAACGGTGCCTTGCGGCGCCACAAAGTCCGGACTGCCGGTGGGCATGCAGGTGCTCGCCTCACATATGAATGAGGGCACCGCGTTTCGCGTCGCGCGCGCGGTAGAGTCAGCACAAAAGTAGGAGCAGGCAAGTGAGTCGGTCGCAGTTGGCGGGTGCAGCCGGTGTTCTTGGAGTGCTGATTTCTCTTCCTTCAGCATTCCACGGAACTCCACGCAAGGTGCACGTTGTAGGCGTCGGCGCAGCAAAGCGCGTTCCATATTCCAAGGTTGGAGACCCCGCCGGAGCAATGGTTGGCGAGGATGCGCTCAGGATTCGGCCTCTCGTGGTCGACGGCCAGGTCAAAGAGTGGACCACCGGCGACGCACACGATGTCACCGATCGCAGCTTTGTCGTTCGGCGGGCGCTCAGGCTGAATGATCAGTTGCCGGGCGAGAAAACCCGGCCGGGAGAATCGCACTGGGTCTGGCAGCGGGGTCCGTGGCTGATGGTGGATCGCCTCACTGGACATGTGACCGCGCTCAAGCTGCCCGACTATGATCCCGCTGTGAGCCGGGTGGTCTGGTTCCGCGACTACGGCGCTTATTGCGGAGTCACCTCCAGCGGCAAAAACTTGTATGCTGTCGTGGCGCAGATCTCGGCGCGCAAGCCCGTGCTGGCGAAGAAGCTGGATGCCTTTGACGCAACGGACCGAAGCCAGCCCGCCTGCGGTGCTCCCGAGTGGCAACGCGAGCCGCTGCGAGCCACATTTCACCCTACGGGACGAGCCGCCGCGATCTTCGACATTATTGCCGGATCGGCCGTGCTGGTCGAGGACTCCGGCGACGAGCCGGAACCAGCGCCGCAGGCGAAAAATTAGTCGGGCTACGCTGGCAACCGGTCCTCAAAAGGTTATGGGAGATGTTTCAATGGAATCCCTTGATGAGTTGTTGGAGAAAGCCAAGGTAGCCCACGGGCACCTGTGCGCGGGACAGATCCTCGGTGTGCGCATGGCCTTGCTGGGCCTGAAGGAACTCGGCATTGCCGATCCGCTGGACGTCGATCGCAAGCGATTGGCGACCTTCGTCGAAATTGACCGCTGCGCGACCGATGCGATCGGAATGGTCACCGGCTGCCGTCTCGGCAAGCGGACACTCAAGTTCAAGGACTGGGGCAAAATGGCGGCGACATTCGTTGATCTTGCCGCTGACCAGGGCGTTCGAATCGTGGCGCTCGAAGGTTCTCGCGAGCTCGCGCGCGAGCTATTTCCGCATATCGAGAGCAAAAGCGCACAGCAAATGCAGGCCTATCGCGAACTGCCCGACGAAAAGCTCTTTCGCATTGAACGGGTACAGGTTCATGTGGATCCGGCAGAGTTGCCCGGTTACAAGGCGGAGCGCGTCATCTGCGAAGGCTGCGGAGAAGGCGTCAACTTCGGCCGCTACGAGGTGGTTGCCGGCCAGCAACTCTGCCTCAGTTGCGCGCGGCCCGAGCGGCGTTATTGGATATCGAAGAGCTGACGGGCTCCCACTCTTAAACGCCATCTTCGTCTCAGTTCCGGCTGTCGATCTGAAAGACGCACATGATGCGGACGCGCGGCTGAGAGTAAGCCATCGTCTCTACTCTGATCACGCACTGGCTCGTGCTTAAGATCGCCTCGCCTTGAGGCTCAAGCGTCAGGTTCCAGAAAACCCAGAGCGGAGGGCTACACCCACCGCGTACGGGACAAGAATGAGGCCGATCAGACTGATTGCGGGCATTAAGTCGCTCCATCCGGACCGTCGGTTAGCAGTCGGAACCACTCGGCTGCCCAGCCCCGAAGCCCTTCATAGAAAAGAGAAACCCTTCACCGTAAGACTGGAGCAGTCAAGCTGTAAGGGCGATATAAAGGCGTTGCCCACGGAAGGGGCCGCTGACCTTGACATGCCAGCGGTTGCGCATTTCTTATCAAGGAAGGTCTTCTTCTTGGATTCCGGCGGGAGCGTAGGCAACCGCCAGTTTTATCTGTCGGATCCGAGGGAGGGTCTGTGTGTCGAACAGGAAGCAACGGTAAGCTGGGTCACAGGCTTGTAGCGCGGGTGGGGAGTATCGTTCGGATACCAGCAAAGCAAGCGGACCTGCCTTCCAGAGCCTGAGCCGGATGTACCAGGAGGCCAGGACCATTCCCGGAGACCAATTTAAGTCAGGCGCCCGCCGCGGCGGTTGTGCCTGTGCTCTGAGCGCCGAAACAACGCGCAGCCAGAGGTGAGTAAAGGATGAGTGTGACGACAAGTTTGGCATTGTTGGCGGCTGCGCCCGCCGGGGGCGGAAGCAGCATTCCAATGCTTCTGCCTTTATTGTTGATACCGGTCCTGTACCTGGTCATGATCCGTCCACAGCAGAAACGCCAGAAACAGTGGCAGGAGATGCTCGGCAGCATCAAGACCGGCGACCGGATCACCACCGCTGGCGGTATCCGTGGCACGATCATCTCAATCAAGGATGACGCTGTGATCATTCGCGTGGCGCCGGACAGCATAAAGCTGGAAGTGGCCAAAAATGCAATCGCATCGGTCACCACGCAGGACTCGACTTCCTGAGTTTGGACTGGCCTCCGTCGCATGATTGGAAATATTCTGGTCAGTTCGGCAAGTGGGCGAGTTCGATCGACGGAACGCGTTAGCGTTTGCAACTAGAGAATTGGAACAATGAAGAAGAATCTGAAGAACAAAATTGCCCTGATCGTCGCGGTCCTGTTGATTTTCATTTACGGCATCTTCGGGCTGCCTTCCGGCGTTTCCGGCAAGGCGCTGATGGATTCGCTGACCAGGCGCATTCACCTTGGTTTGGATCTTCGCGGTGGCGTCCATCTGATCCTGCAGGTGGTGGTGTCTGAGGCAGTCAATGCCGAAACCGACAACACGGTCGCCCGAATTCAACAGGATCTGCAGACCGCAAAACTGACCTATTCGCAGGTGTATAAGCCTGACCCGGCACGGCCTGACCTGATCAAGGTTGAAGGCACGGATCCCACCAAGGCTTCCGCCGTTCGGTCAGCGCTCGACGCCAAGTACTCCAACGAGTACGACGTTAGTGGTGGTTCCGATAACGCCTTCACCGTGACGATGAAGCCGACCATCATCAAGGCGATCAATGACAAGACGGTCCAGCAGGCCATCGAGACCATTCGCGATCGCGTTGATACGCTCGGGGTGAGTGAGCCTGTCATTCAGCAGTACGGCCTCGGTGACAACCAGATTCTCGTTGAGCTGCCGGGCATCTCCGATCTGGACCGCGTGAAGGCTCTGATTCAGGACACGTCGCGCCTCGAAATTCACGAGGTGGTGGGCGGTCCCTATCCGGATGATCAGGCCGCATTGGCCAGTGTAGGTGGCACACTCCCCGGCGATCAGCAGATTGTCCACGGCTCCGGCGTCATGGCGGCTGGCTCGGGCGCAGACAGCGCATTCGTTCTGAAGCGCGTCTCAGTTGTGGCCGGCAGCGACTTCCGCTCCGCCGATCCCGGGACCAACCAGAACACAGGCCAAAGAATCGTCCGGTTCACGCTGACCAACGAGGCGGGCGACAAGTTCTACGCCTACACCAGCGCCAACGTGGGTCGCAGCATGGCGGTGGTTCTCGGTGGACGGGTACGCGAAGTCGCGAACATCAAGAGCGCGATCCGCGACACGGGCGAAATCGAGGGCAGCTTCTCCCAGGAAGAGGTGGAGGCGCTCTCGAAGATGTTGCGCACGGGCGCTCTGCCGGCTTCGCTCAATTATCTTGAAGACCGCACCGTGGGCGCGTCACTGGGCGCCGACTCCATCAAGCAGGGAGTCACGGCGGCAATCGTCGGCATTCTGCTGGTGATGGTGTTCATGCTCATCTATTACCGCGGGTCCGGCGTGAACGCCGACCTCGCACTGATCCTGAATCTCGTTATTCTGCTTGGATTTATGGGGTTCTCGGGCGCCACTCTTACGCTGCCCGGCATTGCCGGAGTGATCCTGACCATCGGTATGGGCGTGGACTCGAACGTACTGATATTTGAGCGCATCCGCGAAGAAATGCGGGCAGGAAAAGTGCCTTCGGCTTCGGTGGACCAGGGCTTTGCGCATGCCTGGACGACGATTATCGATACGCACGTCACGACAATCGTCTCGGCGGCCATCCTGTTCCTGTTCGGCAGCGGTCCAGTGAAGGGATTTGCGGTAACGCTGACCTTTGGCCTTTTGGCCAACCTGTTCACAGCGGTGTTCGTCTCCCGGGTGATTTTCGACGCGCACCTCAACAAGCTAAAGCCGGGCGAGGCCGTTTCGATTTAAGGGCAGGGAATAGGCATCAGGGAGTAGGGAGTAAAGTGCGATGTGCATGCAGCCTAAGCCCCGTTCCCTTGCATGATCAGAGATAACGGAAACCGCGGGTTTCCGGTTTGAGGAAGGCAGAGATCCAGTGGAATTTTTTCGCAACGTAAATATTGATTGGCTTGGGAAGAAGTGGTACTTCCTCGGCTTCTCGTTGATCTTCAGCGTCGCCGGCATCATCTCGATGGCTTCGCATTGGGCGAAGATTGGCAGCCCTGTGCCGCTGGGAGTTGACTTCCGGGGTGGCACGCAGGTTCAGGTGCAGTTCCAGAATCCTCCAGACGCCAACCATATCCGCCAGGCGACTGAGGCTGCGGGCATCAAGGATGCGAGCATTCGCAGCTACGGCGCCGCCGGTACCAACGAGATGCTGATCAGCCTACCGGAACAGCTGGATGAGACCTCGCTTGACGCTGGGCGCGCGCGAATCGTAGAGGCCCTGCAGGCCCACTATAACAACCCATTTAATGTCAGGAATGTGCAGGTTGTGGGTCCAACGGTTGGCAAACAGTTGGAAAAGCAGGCCACCCTGGCGACGCTTTACTCGCTCCTGGGAATGCTCATCTACCTATGGTTCCGGTTCCAGCTCATCTACGGCGTAGCAGCCGTCGTCGCCTGCTTCCACGACACGCTGATTACAGTTGGCTTTTTTTCGCTGACCAGCCAGGAAATCAGCTTGACGGTCATTGCGGCCATCCTGACCCTGGTCGGCTATTCGATGAACGACACGATCGTCGTCTTCGACCGTATTCGAGAGAACCTGCGTCTGAGCCGTCGCGAGCCGTTGCCGGACCTGGTGAACCGCAGCATCAATCAGACCCTGAGCCGGACTGTGCTGACTTCCGGACTTACCTTCCTGACGGTGCTGTCACTCTACATCTACGGCGGGCCGGTTCTTCGTGGGTTTTCGTTCGCGCTGGTGGTGGGCATTCTGATCGGAACTTACTCGTCAATCGCTGTTGCAGCCCCGATGCTGGTGGCCTATCAGGAGTGGCGGGCGGGTAGTGGCAAGACCATTGTTCTGCCTGCGGCAAAGCGTTCTAAGGTGTAAGCTTTGTTGCGGGGTTATTGGGTTTTTTGACAGTGCTTTGCATGTGTCAGGTTCTGCTGATATAAGTGGAGCACGCTTTTTGGGGAACGTCCGGGCACTTGGGAACATTTGAACATCCCGCGGTGTCTAAATAGAGGTAACAACACCCGAGTTCGAGGCTGGCCATGTTTGAAGACTCCACTTTTGAATCCGGCAACAGAATCAAGAGCAAAAGCAAGTATTGGATGATGTTCACCTTCATCACCAACGGCTCAATACTGTTGCTGTTGATCCTCATTCCTCTGATCTATCCTGAGGCACTGCCAAAGGCAGCGATGCAGACCTTGCTCGTGGCTCCGCCACCACCGCCTCCGCCCCCGCCACCACCGCCGCCAGAGGTCATCAAGGTAGTTCACGTTCAGTCAGAGATGATGAACAACCAGCTGACCGCGCCTACCCGTATTCCGCATGACATCAAAATGGTTGCGGAGAAGGAAGCGCCTCCGAGCTCGTTTGGCGTGGCCGGAGCTGAAGGTCTTGGCGGCAGTTCATCAGGCGTTCTTGGAAGCGTATTCGGAAGCGGAAACGCGCCCAAGGTGCAGGCTGCGGCCCCGAAGAAGGTCAACATCTCGGCCGGTGTGGCCCAGGGCATGTTGATTCAGAAGACGGTGCCGGTGTATCCGCCGATCGCCAAGGCAGCACGCGTATCCGGGACGGTCGTCCTGCAGGCGACGATTTCCAAAACCGGAACCATCGAAAACCTGCATGTCGTCAGCGGGCCTGCCATGTTGCAGCAATCTGCCATGGATGCCGTGAAGAGCTGGCGCTACAGGCCCTACCTGCTCAACAACGAGCCAGTGGAAGTCGAGACCACGGTCAACGTGATCTTCTCACTCGGCGGATGACGAGTCTTTGGTCCTGTCCGGATTTTGGACAGGGTCTTGTTTTCGACCTGAATGCGAATCCCGAAAGAGCCGCATTCCAAGCAACCGCAAATAAGCAGTAGTTCACATACTCCTTAGGAGGAACGAATCAAGTGATTCTCGCTCAGCTCGCACATTTCGCTTCGCATACGGTCAACGCTCTGGCCTTCCTGCAGGAAGAGCAGACGGTCAGTTTTAGCCCCCTCGGGTTGTGGCAGCACATGGGCTGGTTGGCCAAGGCTGTTGCCATCATCCTCTTCATTGAATCGATCTGGTCGCTCGCCGTCATGATCGACCGCTACCTGTATTTCTCAGCCGCCCGCAAGCAGTCGCGCGAATTCGCGCCAAAGGTTGCCGGCGCGCTGAAGGACAGCAAGCTCGAAGAGGCAATCAAGATCGCCGATCGCAACAAGAAGTCGCACCTCGCCGAGGTTGTTACGGCTGGCCTGCAGGAGTTCCGCGCGTCAGGCGGCGCAGCCACTGAGAACACGATCCAGAGCTCCGGCCGCGCATTGGAGCGTGCTGAAGCCATCGTGCACGCCAAGCTGAAGAGAGGCCTCAGCGTTCTGGCCACGATCGGCGCCACGGCCCCGTTCGTCGGACTGTTCGGCACCGTCGTCGGCATTCTGAATGCCTTCCAGCAGATCGCCACTCAGAAGACTTCGGGAATCGGCGCGGTCGCCGGCGGTATCTCTGAAGCCCTCGTCACCACGGCATTCGGCCTCCTCGTGGCCATCCCGGCCGTTATGGCCTTCAACTACTTCACTGGACGCGTCGAAGCGTTTGACGTCGAGATGGACAACTCCTCGAGCGAACTCATCGACTACTTCATCAAGCAGAGCAACAGGCGCTAAGCGCGCTGCGGTTGTCGGCTCGAGCGAGAGACTCTTGTGGGTGGGAAAGTTTAGACACTCTCCCACCCCGGTTTCAAGCAGCGCGCCACATCATCTGCACGCTGAAAGCCGGAAGTCTCCGGGATAAAAACTTTCTAAGGCACGGAGCCCAACATGGGAATTGCAGTTCGTAACGAAGGAAGCAAGGTCAACTCCAACATCAACGTGACGCCGATGGTGGACGTGATGCTGGTGCTGCTGATCATCTTCATGGTCATCACCCCGATGCTCCAGAACAAGGTGGCAGTCGACATGGCCAAGGTTGAAAACCCCACCCCGATGCCTGATGCCGACAAGGAAGACGCGATTGTTGTGGCAATCACCCGGGATGGCGGCGTGTTCCTGGGTCAGAACAAGATTGCAACCAGCGAGCTCGGCTCCAAGGTTCGAGACAAACTGGCAGATACGCCCGGGAAGACGATCTTTATCCGCGCCGATGCACGCGCGCAGTTCAGGGCAGTCGAAGACGCCATTGACGCCGTTCGGACAGCGGGAGTCGACGAAGTTGGTTTGCTGACCAACAAGAAAGAGGCTGGTGGTCTCGGAGGCGAGTAGCTCTCCCGATGTTCACGGTCAATAACGGTTTGTACGAAACGAGGAGTTTGAAGCCATGGCAATGACAACTGGAGGCGGTGGCGGTGGCGCGATGGGCGACATCAATGTCACCCCGATGATCGATATTCTGCTGGTGCTGTTGATCATCTTCATGGTCATCGTTCCGGTGACGCCGAAGGGCTTGGACGCGCTGGTGCCCCAGCCCCCCAAAGACCCCCAAAAGACGCCGCCGCCGAGTGATCGCACGATCGTCGTACAGGTTCTCTATCGCCCCGGCGCCGCTCCGGCCTACAAGATTAACGAGACCGACGTCCCTAAGGCAGAACTGCTGCCGCGCCTGACAGAGATCTACGCGAACCGAGCCGAGCGCGTGATGTTCGTTAAGGGCGACGACGATCTGAATTTTTCTTACATAGCTGAAGTCATAGACATCGGCAAAGCCGCCAACGTCGATCACATCGGCATGATGACGCCGAAGATCATGGCAGGCCAATAGGCAGAGTCGCGATCGGTCGGCGCTCAGCCGCCCGCGCTAGATTTCTTGGCGTGACGATGGATGAGGTCTGTGCCTCTCGCCGCTCTTCTGATGGACGCCGGCAGCGCGGCTGTTGCGAATTGGGCAGGTCTGGCAAACCCGAGTGTAACGACTGGTTGATAGGCAAATCGGGACAAAGCGCGTCCTGCAAAATGGCAAGATCCCCCGGGGGGGCAGGATGTTCGGGGAGTAACAGGAGTACAATTCTTTTTCATCCCGGTTTCGGAAACTCCCGCCTGGAACCCGGATGCTTGAGTTTCCAGGCGTTGCAACTTAGAGGCGCGACCTGAAGGAGAAGGATACGAACATGAATGGACCCGCACGAATTACGGCGCTCACGGTTGCCTTGGCCGGCATGGTGCTTTCCATGGGCGGGTGCAACCGCCTTGCAGCCCGTGACCAACTGAACAAGGGAGTGGAATCGTACAAGAGCGCTCATTACGAAGAGGCAATCGGACACTTCCAGAAAGCCACGGAACTGGATCCGACGCTGCCCATGGCGAAGAGCTATCTAGCTACGGCACTCGCGCAGAACGTGGTCCCGGGACTCGAAACGCCGGAGAACCTAAAGAACGCACAGCAGGCGATCGCCATCTTCCAGCAGGTCCTCGACAAGGATCCGAACGATGCAAACAGCCTGAAGCAGATCGCTGCAATCAATTTCAGCATCAAGAAATTCGCTGAAGCCAAGGAATACCAGAAGAAGGTTCTTGCCGTTGACCCCAAGGATGCTGAAGCGGCCTACACCATCGGCGTGATCGACTGGACGCTTGCTCACGAAAACACTCTCAAGGCGCTCGCGCCCGCCGGCCTGAACGATGATGGCGAAGGCAACGTGAAGGCGCCCAAGCAGGTGATGACCACCATCAAGGACCAGAATGCTCCCCTGATTGAGGAAGGGATTCAGTATCTGAACCAGGCACTCGCGACCCGCCCCAACTACGACGACGCAATGTCGTACCTCAACCTGATGTATCGCCGCAAGGCAGACGTTGACTACGGAAACGCGGAAGCGGTCAAGGCTGATGTGGCCTCTGCGAAGGAGTGGAGTTCCAAGGCAATGGGAACCCGCAAGGAGAACGAGGCCAAGAAGGAAAAAGGCCCCGGCGGAATTACCATGGATTCGAGCGGCAATCTGAAGTAGTCTCCACGAACTCGTAAAAATGCAGCGGCCTCCGGCACACGGAGGCCGTTCTTATTTTCCAGTCGCATCGGGAGAGATGTTGGAATCGTTACGATTGGAGGTCGAGACGAGTGCCTGATTAATCGGGTCATGCCGAATCAGGACAACGGGCGGTTTGATCTTCATCAAACCAGACGTTGATTTTCACCGGCGGATGCAACGCAAACCAGTGAAATCAGCCAAAAGGTCTTCTTGAGTCCTGTGCGATTTCGAAACGTGCGTCTTGCGCGCGAAGATGATCCTGATTCGGATCTGGATCTGGATCTGTCACGTCGCGTCTTAATGATCTTGCCTCTACTTCGCGCCCTCTCTCAGTGTTTGCTCGGCAAAGTAGTTTCGCACCTTTGATTCGTCGCGGAGCACTTCGATGTATGCATTCTTGAGCAACTGCGCGTGGCTTTCACGAAGGTTCTGCCGGATGTTCTGTTGAACGCTGGGATTGCTTAGTTCGCGTTGTCCAGCGGGCTCGCGTGAAATGAGCTTGTAGATCGCGTAGCCGATTGTGCGGCGGCCGAGCCCGGAGCCGCCATAGAGCGGCTGCGCCTCCGTAATCTGGCCAAGCTTCAGCTTGCTGATTGCGGCGAACACCACCGGATCCCTTTGCTGCAACTGGCTCTCAGGAATGAATCCCATGTCTCCACCGCTTGACGCGGTGTTGGGATCTTCAGAGAGGCTTGCAAGATTGGCAAAGTCTTCCCCGGTCTCAAGACGACTATGGATTGCCTCGATCTTTTTCTTGGCATCAGCGTCGCTCGAGACCTTCTGGACATTTCCTGCCTGCTGCGTCGGCAGGCTCGTGGTCACGATCCAGGCAAGATGATATTGCGGCTCGATCACGTTGAATTCGGCCTTGTGCGCAGCATAGTAGTTGGCGATATCCGAGTCCGTGATGTTGATCTTCGACTCGATCTCTTTGTTCATCAGCTTGGTTTCAGTGAGCGACCGGCGAATCTGCGTCCTCAGATCGTCAAGCGTCATGTTGTTCTGTTTGAGTTCCTGATCGAATCCTTCCTGGGTGAATCGTGCCTTGAACTCTGTCAGCTTGGCGTTCACGTCCTCATCTGACGCCACAAGATTCAGCTTTGCCGCTCGTTGCTGCAGGATTTCGCTGTCGATCAAGGTGCGAAGCAGGTTCAGCCGCACAATACTCGCTTGTTCCGGGCTCGGCTCCTGAGGGTTGTCGCCGATGCTTGCCTTATAAGCCTTGTCCAGGTCAGAGCGCGAAATCTCTTTGCCGTTTACGGTCGCCATCACGTCCGGCGATGGGGGACGATGACACGCCGCGAATGCAACGAACAAAAGGCTTGTAGACAGACCCAGAGAAATGGACGTGCGATGGCGTGACAACGAACTTCTGACTTGCAACTGTTTCTCCTGAGGGGCCCGCAAAAGCCCCCGGTATTACAGGATAAATCCCACAGCCCGGGCTGCTGTAGGACGGACCTGCAATTTCAAGTCCCCTCGCGTTACCTCTGTGCCTTCGCCGGCGGCAGTGGTCACCACGAAACTTACCTGCCGGCGCCTTCTGGCTTCCCCGCGTCGTCTGCAGGGGATGATGGCGGTTCCACGCCCTTTGCTCGCAGTGCGCGGTCGATTACCAGCCAAACCTGCTGCTCCGGTACAGCGCCGTTGATGCGCTCTCCATCCACAAACAAGGCGGGCGTGCCATCAATTCCGAGCGATTCCGCCAGCTTTGACGAGGCGCGCACCTGTGCCTCGTCCTGTTTCGCGATGCAGGCGTTCAGCTTCGACTCGTCGAGCTTGGCCACCGTAGCTTCCTGTCGAGCGATTCGGTCCAGAGCCTCAAAGCTCTTGGTCACGTTACGGTCTTCGCCGGTGATGTCATGACCGTGTGAGTGAATGTAGTCGACGTAATTCCAGTAGATCTCTCCGTTCTGTTCCGCGAGACAATTTGCGTTGACCGCAGCATGCATCGCCCATGGATGGATCTCGACCAGCGGATCGTCCTTGTAAATGAAACGTACCTTGTCTTTGTAGCGGTCCAGCGTTGTAGGAAACAGTGACGAGTGCATTCGGGCGCAGTACGGACACTCCAGGTCGTCGAAGTTCACCACGGTGACCTTTGCGTTAGGATTGCCGCGGATCGGGCGTCCCGCCACGTCGATCGAGGTCCCCGGATCCTTCGTCAGGTCGAAAGTCTCCAGTCGCGCCATCGTCTTGCCGTCAGTCGAGATCAAGAAATCCACAACCGTGGACTTTGCACCGCGGGAGAGCGTGACGGGTAGAGTATCAAAGCCCGTGATTTTGCTCGGCTTACGTACGCCGACCACGACGTTGTAGTCCTGCGGAACATTGAACTGCGAACGCACCATAACCTCGATGCGTCGATTTGTCGCCGCATCGCTGGATGCGGATGCAGTGGACTGAGCTTTGCAGCCCACGGTCAGGCACAGTGCGAGCAGCCCAGTCAAAAAATGAACTCGTGACAAATGAAAAACCTCTCAAGCAAGAATACTCCAGTGAACATGCTTAATTCTTCCCGGCATCCGACCTCGCCAATTCGGCAGGTAGTTTGTGGGCAAAGGACAAGTAAATCAACCAATTACGACCCTTGAGGCTAGTAGCGGGGCGGCATCGACGGGTCATGAAAGACAGTGTTTGACCTGCGAATGTCGCCGACCGAGCCGAAATTCGCAAGCGTGAAGCTATAAAGATACTGCGTCTCATCGCGAACCGATCCGAGGGCAAACCGTCGATAGCCCAGGCTCAGGCCGCAGCAGTTCCAGTTGTAAACCGCCTGAATTCCGGCATATTGCAACTGACTTTGCACAAAATCGTATCCGCCGTTGGCCGCCAGGTTGAAGCCGCCTCCATTGGGCTTGCCAATATAGAGAAACGGCTGCAATTGGTTGCTTTGGATCAACGTCGCTGCGATGCCCTTTTCGTCAACTGCATTCAGCAGCGAGTGGCCAAGACCGACTGTGGTTCGCCCGAAGCTGTAACCCGCATACACGTTATCTGCCCCCAGCCGCCCGCCGCGCGGATCATAGTCCAGATCCCACTCGATCCTCAGGTTATTGATTGCCTCAAAACGCAATCGCGAGATGACCGGCGACAGGTTTCGTGGCGTGGTGAGAAAAGCGATACCGCTCAGGTCGAGTGTGGAATCGAAGACGTTTCGGCGATCAGGAATGATAGCTCCGCCAAAGTTTGGATTGAGAAAGTACTTCTGCGTAATTCGCCAACTGGCCCATTCGCGCTGTTCCGGGCTGCAACTGCTCTCCTCCCCTTCCGCGATCGTGCAAGGCTTCTCCTGGGTTTTGCGCATGTACAACCGCTGCGTCAGCGTATATCCCACCTCATTGGTATCGGTGGCAATGTCGGTCGTATCGATGAGAGTCACGTCTCGCGCCTTTGTTCCGATGCCACCCACGAATCGATAGGTCACTTCAGGCTCGATGACATGACGAAGCTGCCGTCCCCACCGTCCAGGTCGAAAATCCCGTTCAATCGCAGGCGGACGAATGTCCACGGATGCCTCCGCATCCGAACGGCTCAGCGGATCGTGGCTCACCGAAGGACTTCCGCGGTTCGCTCCATTCAGATCGGGAATCTGGCTGCCTGTGTATCCGGTCTCGCGCAAGGCGGCTTCGGGGACGATGCTCCATCTCCCGACTGTGATGGGCAAGGATATATGCGGATTCAAGTCGAACCGCCCCAGATTGCGAAAGTGGAAGTTGAATTCTGAGCGCCCAAGATAGCTGATCGATGAGCCCATCCCCCAATAGAGAGGCGAGGTGTGCAGCGGTTGGTCGAGCACATCAAAGCGCAGGCTCGGAAGATGCAGAATCTTCACCTCGTCGCCCTCATTAGAACTCGCAAAATTCTGCAGTCTGTCGAGAAACGCCGAAGCGGCCAGCCCGTTGTGGATGTGTGTGATGTTCAGATTGCTGTGCACCTCAGACGTGACCGCCTGGGTGTAGTTGTCATTGAAGACCAGCTTGTAGACATAGCTCGAGAGGTACTCTGCCACCACCGCGGCGCGAGTGTGCGGAGTCAAATCGAAGCGGCCTACAGCGAAGATGTCTGCGCCGCCCTGATCGATCTTTCCGGTCGCCGGCGGGGTCGCTTGGACACCACGATCGAACAACGCATTCCACCGTAGATTCAGGTAGTTCAGCCCGGAGCCCTTGAATCGAAAATCGCCATTCGGCGCCCAGCCGCGTTTGCTGTAGTACTCCGTGCCGAGCACCATGTCCATGCTGCGATTAAGAACCACGTAGACCTGCTCGCCAACTACGAGGCCCTTGATGGTCGAGTTGCTGATTACAGGAATCAAGAGTCCGCTCTCGCGCCCGTTCGCATCCACGGGGTGCCGCAGGTAAGGCACGTAAAAGATCGGAACACTAAAAAGCTTGAAGAAGATGTTGGATGCAGACGCGCGGCTGTTCTGCACCGCGATGGCGCGGGAGATCAACTCCCAGTCCGGGCGCGGAAGCCGGCAGTTGGTCATGGAGCCGTCAATCACTTTGTAGCTGCCCTCTGCGGTCTGCAACAGAACCCGGCCCGAAAACAGAAACGGGTTTGTCGTCGAGTACACCGTCGTGCGGCCCGTACTCCGCACGCCCATTGAGCCCGTCACGTTATAGAACCGTGCAGTGTGCTCGTTGAGATGCATATCACCACGCGTGGCCTCGATGTATGCATCACTCGGTCCGCCGGTCACTCGAAGATTGCCCTCAGCCTCCAACTCTGAAGTGGATTGATGGTAAGCGATCTTGTCAGCGCGAATGATGTAGTCGCCATAGTGGATCACCACGTTGCCGCTCAGTGTCCACGTATCGCCCGTGCGCGACTGCCGGTCGGCGTCCACGCGGACTGGGACCCCGCTCTCTGGAGCCGGTTCAGGCCGCGCAACAGGCAGCACCTCTTGTCCCGGATCTTCTGGAAGCTGCTGCGCTGACTCATTCGTGCCGGCATTCGCGGTACTCGACGAGTCTTGCGAAGAAGGTAACGAATTGGTCAACATCTGCCCTGCAAGTTGCAAGTGACAGAGGGTCATCACCGTGATAAACACGAAAGTGCGAGGATGCATCGAGAACCAAGGCCAGCATAGCAAATGAGAGCAGCTGGTGATTGGGCCCTCGACCAAATGTCCGCAGCATCGTGATGCGTCGAAGCGACTGCTGTCGGACACTCTTCGGTGCATGCTCGATTCAACGAAAGACAGGGTCCGTATGCCGGCCCAGTGACGCTCATAGAAGGGATTCAGAAGTCTTGAGCACAATGCCTAGCTCGCCCGCGCCACAGCCTTCGTGGAAGCAGGAAGTGAACCGCCGCCTTGCGGAGCATAAAAATCGTAAAGGCATATCGGTTGTAGATCAAAATGTGTCAGAGGGGTCGCATGGCTCGGTGAACAGCCGCGCTGCCGCGGCAGCTGCGCGTGTCGCCGAGCGCTATGCCAAGGCTCCCAGCTATAGCGATATGCAGGCTGCTGAAGCACGCGCGGCTCTGCGGGCAGCAGAGGCCGCAACGCGCGTGGCACTTCAGGCACAAGCCGCGGCTCAGGCCGCGTTGGAAAACCTTGAGGCCAGTGACGAAGAGTACAAGATCGAAGCATACGAATATCAGACGGCATCCCCTCGCATAGAAGAGCCTGAGCGCCGGCAGGCCTGGGAGAATCCCGCTCTCGAGCCGGCTCAATCGCTTGAAATCAAGTGGGAGCCGGACATGCCGGTGCACAGAGGCGCGCCCGAGCAGGCAAATGCGCAGTCTGAACCATCAACATGGTGGGCGTTCTCACACACGGGGCAAGACGATCGAAATGACGAGCAGATGATCGAGCAGGTCGAAGGAGCTCGGCCCATCCACGCAAACCTCATCGAGTTTCCCCGCGAACTGATCGCCACCCGCCGGATACGGCCGCGTTTGACTGAATCGCTCAACCCTGCAGCGGAACCGTGCGGCCAGCTCAGCATTTTCGAAGTGGATCCGACCACCATCTCGATTGACCCGGCGATTCCCGACGATCAAACCCACACGCCTTCCTGGAGCGGCCGGGAGTGGAAGGCGATCGAACTCGATGAGCGGCGCGACTCGATGCCGGAATACTACTACCAGCCGGCGGCTGAGACTGCGATGCTCCATCAGGCGCCATTCTCGCGCCGGATTATGGCGACCATGGTTGATGTCGCGCTCATTCTGGGAGTGGTGTGCGCCATTGCAGCCTTCCTCGCATCAAGGCTGCATCATCTTCCCGGCATGAGAGCCTCCGAAATCCTCGCAGTTGTCACCCTGGCCGTCGTTACCGTGCTCTATCAGGTTCTCTTCCTGCTCTACGCGAAGTGCACGCCTGGCATGCGCTATGCCGAAATCGCCCTATGCACATTCGACGATGAGTATCCGACGCGCGCGCAGATGAAGACGCGCCTCGTCGCCATGTTGCTCTCGCTTCTTCCGATGGGACTGGGAATGCTCTGGGCCATCTTTGACGAAGATAGCCTGAGCTGGCACGACCGCCACTCGCGGACCTACCTCAGAATGAGTTAGCGCGCCGAGTCATGAAGAACATCAAGGCTTGGAATCGAATCAAACCTGTGGTCATTCCGAGCGAGTCCGCGCAGCGGACGAGTCGAGGAACCTGCATTTGTCTCTGCCCGCACCACGCAATCTGGGTGCCCCATTCATGACGAAGTCATGAGTGGGAGATCACGAACCCCACCCGGCACGTACGGAACTCACAAGATCTTGGGTGCCCCAGGTCTCGCTTCTGAGACCTGGGAAACGAAGATACATCCC
>Ga0306920_100003015_pt1 | contig 21342 bp, 19 predicted proteins | sample flu12Cox44000170_FD_204666 | JGI IMG/M metagenome (GOLD analysis project Ga0306920, IMG submission 204666) | Lab enrichment of tropical soil microbial communities from Luquillo Experimental Forest, Puerto Rico - flux4day.12C.oxic.44.000.170 (v2)... | ecosystem: Environmental > Terrestrial >... | reverse complement strand
AGGTGACGAACCCGATCCAGTCGATGCGTCGTTCCCGGGTGTCCTTCGACTCCGAGATCTTGGACAGTGTGATGAGCACGGCGACCACGCCGATCGGCACGTTGACGAAGAAGATCCAGCGCCAGCCAATGCCGCTCGTGATGGCGCCACCGATCAGCGGGCCGACCGCCACCGCCCCGCCGATGACGGCCCCGTAGATCCCGAAGGCGGTGCCGCGGTCCCGACCCACGAACGCGTTGGCGATGAGTGCCAAGGACGTCGCGAACATCACGGCCCCGCCGATGCCCTGCGCGGCGCGCGCCAGGTTGAGCATCAACGGCGTCGTCGAGAGACCGCACACCAGCGAGGACACCGAGAAGATGGCCAGGCCGATGGCGAACACCTCGCGTCGGCCGTAGATGTCGCCGAGGACGCCGGCGGTGAGCAGGAACGCCGCCAGCGTGAGCGAGTAGGCGTCGACGACCCACTGGAGGTCCGAGAAGCTCGAGTGCAGCGAACGCTGGATGTCGGGGAGCGCCACGTTGACGACCGTGATGTCCAGCAGGAGCATGAACACCGCGGTGCAGACCGCGATCAGCGTCCACCATTTCCGATCGAGAACCGTCATTGGCGGAGTGTACCGACCGTGCTTCCCCCGTGCCCCGTACAATGTGCCGTGATCGTCGGATCGGCTCTCACACTGGAAATCGGCGACCGGACGCTGCTCGGCGACGCCTCGTTCGTGGTGGGCGAGGGGGAGAAGGTCGGCCTGGTGGGTCGCAACGGGACCGGCAAGTCGTCCTTCATCTCCGTGCTCGTGGGCGAGCCGGCGCCCCAGTTGCGTCACCGGGGCAACGTGCGCATCCTCGGTTCCTACGGCTATCTGCCGCAGGCGCCCGTGGCCGGGGGCCTGGGCGTCGAACCGACCGGTTTCTCCCACGTGCTCTCGTCCCGCGGGCTCGACGTGCTCGACGACGCCATGGGTGCGGCTCGTTCCGCCATGGCGACGGACCCGTCGGCGGAGAACATCGAGTTGTTCACGGACCTCGAAGAGCAGTTCCGCACGAACGGCGGCTACGAGGCGGAGGGAGTGATGGCCCGGCTCGCCGACGGCCTCGGTCTGCGCGACGAGCTCCTCTTCGAAGACATCGAGTCGCTCTCGGGTGGACAGCGCCGCCGCGTCGACCTCATGCGCGTGCTCTTCCAAGAGCCCGACCTGATGATCCTCGACGAGCCGACCAACCACCTCGACCGCGCGGCCAAGCGGTGGCTCCTCGACGAGCTCGCACGGTTCGCCGGCGCGCTGCTGGTGGTGAGCCACGATCTCCGGCTGCTGGACCAGTCGATCACCAAGGTGCTGCACATCGCGAACCAGCGCCTGACCGAGTGGAAGGGCAACTACTCACGCTTCGAGGCGCAGCTCTCGGCGGACGTGGCCCAGCGCGAGCGGTCAGCCGAGCTCGAACAGCGGGAGATCGCGCGCCTGTCTGCGCTGGCCGACTCCATGCGGGCGAGCACGGAGAAGCGGGCGCGCAAGGCCAAGATGTTGGACAAGCGGGTCGAGCGCCTCGAAGCCGGCCGCACCCGGGTCGACAAACGAGAGCGGGCCAGCAAATTCAAGCTGCCCGTCCCCCGGCGCTCCGGGACGACGCCGCTCGACGTCACCAAGCTCGGCGTCCGCTACGGCAGCAACGAGGTGCTGACCGACGTCACCTTCCACGCCCGCCGGGGCGACCACATCGTCGTCATCGGTCGCAACGGCGCGGGGAAGTCGTCGCTCCTGCGCTGCCTGGCCGGCGTGCAGGAGCCCACCAACGGCGTCATCGAGCTCGGGATCCACGTCGCTGTCGGCTACTTCGCCCAGGAGCACGAACAGATCGAACCGGACAAGACCGCGTTGGCCAATGTGAGCCATGCCGTGCTCACCGCGGAGCGTGACCGGCGCGCGCTGCTCGGCTCGTTCGGCCTTCCCTCCAAGGCGGCCGACCAAATGCCGGCCACACTCTCCGGTGGGGAACGGGCCAAGCTCGGTCTGGCCATGCTCTCGGCCGGCGAGTGCAACCTGTTGCTGCTCGACGAGCCGACCAACAACCTCGACCCGTCGTCCATCGACGCCGTGGGGGCCATGCTGGGCGCGTGGCCGGGCACCATCGTGGCGGTCAGCCACGAACGCGGCTTCGTCGAGGCGCTCCAGCCGACCTATTGCCTCCGCCTCCCGGAGGAGCGCTTCACCCATTGGCGCGAGGAGTACCTCGACGACGTGGAGATGCGCTGAGAGCTACGACCTCCAGATCTGGGTCGGCCACAGCACGCCCTCGCTGAAGCCGATCGCCTTTGACCCTTTCGGGGTCGTCGGGTTGGCGAAGTTCTGCACGCTGGGGTCGGCGACGACAGCCCAGGTGTCCCGGGCCAGCCACAGGTACGGGATGTCCTCTGCCAGCAACTGGTTGACCTTCTGGTAGTGCTTGGTCCGGTCCGCCTTGTTGGCCGTCGTCCGCCCCGCCTCCAGCTCCGTTTGGATCCTGGGGTCGGAGTTGTGCGCCATGTTGATGGACAGCGCTTGGCCGACGGTCGTCGTGCTGAACCACACGTAGTTCTCGTCCGGATCGATCGCGCCGAACTGGCGCCACAGGGTGGCCTGGTAGGTGCCGGCCAAGGCGTCGTTGATGATCGTGGCCTGGGCCAGGATGTTGATGCTGCACTTCATCCCGGCCCCGTTGAAGGCCTGCTGGAGGTACTGGGCTGCCGCCAGGGTCTCGGGGTCGCTGGTCGAGTTGAGGTTGAAGGTGGGCGTCTTGCCCGTCTCCTGGATGACCTTCTTCACCAGCGAGGCCGCCCCGGAGGGGTTGTGCTTCGGGTAGGAGGTCGAGGTGTAGTAGGGGCTGCCCTGCTGGAAGAGGCCGTACATGGGCGCGTCGACGCCCTTGTCGATCACCTTGGAGAACTGCGCCTGGTTGACGCACATGGCCATGGCCTTGCGCAGGTCGTGGTTGGTGAAGGGCTCGGCCATGACGTTGAGCTGGACGCACTGCACGGTCGGCTGGCCCACGATCTGGCCGCTGTTGTCGTAATACGCATACTTCTTGTTGCCGCGGAACTCCAACAGGTCGTCGGGCGCATTCGAGTGCAGCATGTCGATCTCGCCCGTTTGCAGCGCGGAGGAGCGGGACTGGTGGTTGATGATCGGCTTGTAGGTGATGGAGTTCAGGTAGGGAAGGCCCTTGCGCCAGTAGTGCGGGTTGCGCGTGGCTGTCATGTGGGTGTTCGGGACCCAGTCCTGGAACACGAACGGCCCGGTGCCGATCGGGTTCGACGTGCCGCCGCTCGGCTTGCTGAGCATGGAGGGCGCAGCGACGTACGCGGTCTGGCCCTCGGCCAGGTAGTAGGGGAACGGCGCCCAGGGGCCCTTCATGGTGATGGTCACCGCCAGCGGACCGGTCACCGAGGCGCTCTTGAAGTTCGCGAAGGCGGGCCCGGTCAAGGCCGAGGTCGCCACGTTCTCGATGTTCTTGTACAGCGCGTTGCCGTCGAGCGGGGTCCCGTCGTGGAACACGATGCCGGGTCGCAGCGTGATCACGAAGGACGTGAAGTCCGCGTTCGGCGTGATGGACTCGGCGAGGTACGGCTCGACCTGACCCTGTGCGTTCACGATCGCGATCGGGTCGAAGACGGTGCGCCCGTAGAGGAAGCCGCCCTCGTCCCAACGCGCGGTCCCCGGGTCGAATCCGCTCTCCTCGGTGTCGATGCCGAAGGTGACCGAGCCGCCGTACTTGGGCTTCGCCGTCGAAATCCCGTTGAGGCCTTTCCCGTTGGTCTGGTTCGCTCCGGCCACGCCGGCGTCGCCGAGGGCACCCGCGAGTGCCGCCCCGGCACCAAGAGCAAGTCCTCCGGCCAGAAACGACCGACGATCAAACGACTGCGACATCGCAAACCCCCCAAGGTCTCGATCCCCAAAAACCCGTCGCCGGGCGGCGACGTCGGCAGGTTACAACTCCATGACGGATTTTGAGTGGCAGGCTCTGCGCAGCGATTGTCAGCGGCCGGCGGGGGTATGGCAACCTGGGCGGCGGACGACCTCGCGGCCCCGGCGGGCCGGGCGCAGGAGACGAACCACAGCACAGAAGGAGACAGCGCATGGCGATCGCAGTCGGTGACCGGGTGCCCGACGTCAAGGTCTTCACCTTCGGCGAGAAGGGCCCGCAGGCCACGACGTCGGACGAGGTCCTCGGGAAGGGCAAGGTCGTGCTCTTCGGGGTACCGGGGGCCTTCACGCCCACCTGCTCCGATCACCACCTCCCGGGGTTCGTGCTGCGGGCCGGCGACCTCCGGGCCAAGGGTGTGGACCGCATCGTTTGCGTCTCGGTGAACGACCCCTTCGTCATGGGGGCCTGGGGCCAGGACCAGCAGGTCGGCGACGCCGTCGAGATGCTGGCTGACGGCAACGGCGAGCTGACGGAGGCCATGGGCCTCACCATGGACGGGACCGGTTTCGGCCTCGGGACCAGGTCGCAGCGCTACGCCGCCATCCTGGACGACGGCATCGTCGCGTGGCTGGCCGTCGAGCCCGGACCGGGACTGAGCGTGAGCTCGGCCGAGGAGGTCCTGGCGGCGCTCTGATCGCCTTTGTTCGGACCGGTCTCCCTTTCGGTCGTCCACCCCGCCGGCCCGTCTGCCCCTCTCCTCGGGTGCCGGCCCGGCTTCCGCCCCCGAACCGGGCGACCGGCTGGCTCCGGGCCTTGACATGCAACCTGTCGGCTGCTTATCTAGAGAAAGGCAACCAAATGGCTGCCTAAACTAAGCCAGCGGGACGGGTTGGATGCAGGACATGGATGTGGTCTTCAGGGCGTTGGGCGATCCGGCCCGACGGACGCTGCTCGACCGGCTCAACGCGCACAGCGGCCTGACCTTGACCGAGCTCTGCGCGGACATGGGCATGACCCGGCAGTCCGTCACCAAGCACCTGGACGTCCTTGAGGCGGCCGAGCTGGTGACGACGCTGCGCCGGGGCAGGGTGAAGCTGCACTTCCTCAACGCCGCGCCCATCAACGACATCGCCGACCGCTGGATCCACCACTACGACCGGGCCCGGGCCCAAGCCCTGTCCGATCTCAAGACGGCACTGGAGGCCACCCCCATGGACGAGACGACCTTCGTCTACACCACCTACATCCACGCCACCCCGGAGAAGGTGTGGCAGGGACTCACCGATCCCGCCTTCACCACGCGCTACTGGCGGCACCCCAAGGCCGGCGGGGTGGCCATGTCGACCGACTGGGCCAAGGGCTCGGCCTACGACGTCGCCTACGACGAGGCGGGACTGGTGATTCAGCACCCCGAGCAGGTCGTGCTGGAGTCCGACCCCTTCCGTCGGCTGGCCTACACCTGGCACACCTTCACGCCGGAGTGGGCGGCCATCCACGGGTTCGACGAGGAGACCGCGGCGTCGTGGCGGGCCGAGCCGCGCTCCAAGGTGGCCTTCGACCTCGAGGAGACGGGCCCAGGCGTCGTCAAGCTCACCGTCGTGCACGACGGCTTCGTCCCCGGCAGCGAGGTGCTCCAAGGCGTCCGCCAGGGCTGGCCGGCCGTCCTGGGCAGCCTCAAGACGCTGCTCGAGACGGGCGACCCCTTGCCGTCGTGAGCCGAGCCCGGGTGCTCTCCAGCCTCGAGACGCGGCTGGAGAGCCGGGCTGCCCCGCCGGAGGGGTAGGAGGCAGAAAGGCGCAGCCGACCCCTTGCCAGGAGGCCGATCTCCGCATAGGATACTGAGTATGCTACTCCGAAGAGGGATGCCGTGAGCGTCCGGCACGCCCTGCTCGCGCTGCTGAGCGAGGGGCCCAAGTACGGGCTGCAGTTGCGGCAGGAGTTCGAGGCCCGGACCGGCGACGTCTGGCCGCTCAACGTCGGACAGGTGTACACGACACTGCAGCGGCTCGAGCGTGACGGCCTGGTCGAGGCCGAGGACTCGAGCGAGGAGGGCCCGCAGAAGGGCTTCCACATCACCGACGAAGGTGCCGCCGAGCTGGCGGAGTGGCTACACACGCCGCCCGACTTCTCGTCGCCCCCGCGCGACGAGCTGGTGATCAAGGTGCTGGTGGCGCTCGGACTCCCCGGCGTCGACGTGCGCGAAGTGATCCAGGTCCACCGTCGCTACCTGGTCGAGCTGATGCAGCAGTGGACCCACCTCAAGGAGGACGAGTCCCGCTTCGACCTCAACTTCGCCCTCGTGGTCGACGCCGAGGTGTTCCGGCTCGACTCGTTGGTCCGGTGGCTCGACACGGCCGAAGGCCGACTCAAGCGAGCAGCTGCGGGCGTTGCCGCGCCGGCCCCGCAGCCGTTCCCGCTCCCCAAGGCCCGGCGCAAGGTGGGAGGCCCCAAATGAGCTATCTCGATCTGCGGGACGTCACGAAGATCTACGGCGAGGGCGCCACGGAGGTGCATGCCCTCACCCGCATCGACCTCTCCGTGGAGGCCGGCTCACTGGTGGCCGTCATGGGTGCCAGCGGGTCGGGCAAGAGCACCCTGCTGACCATCGCAGGCAGCCTCGAGGACCCCACGACCGGCGAGGTCTACGTGGGCGGCCGCGCTCTGTCGTCGCTGTCGCGCAACGGCAAGGCGCGCCTGCGCCGCCAGACCATCGGCTACGTCTTCCAGGACTTCAACCTGCTGGCCGGGCTCAGCGCTCTTGAGAACGTCTCGCTGCCGCTCGAGCTCGACGGCGTATCGGCTCGCAAGGCCCAGTCGGCCGCCATGGAGTCGCTCGAAGACTTCGGGCTCAAGGACCGGGCGTCGCACTACCCCGACCAGCTGTCCGGCGGCGAGCGCCAGCGGGTGGCCATCGCGCGGGCGGTGGTGGGCGGGCGCCAACTGCTGTTGGCCGACGAGCCGTCGGGCGCGCTCGACTCGACCAACGCCGAGTCGGTGATGCGCCTCATCCTCGAGGCCTGCCACCGCGGCATGGCGGCCGTCGTGGTGACCCACGACGCCCAGTTGGCCTCGTGGGCCGACCGCGTGGTCTTCCTGCGCGACGGCCGCATCGTCGACCAGACGCTGCCGCTCGAGAGCCCCGACACGTTCCTCGCCGACCTCCCACAGCCATGAGCGTCGGCGTCCTCGAACGGCCGGCCACCGAGTCGACTCCCGAGCCCACCACCGGCGGCGTCCCGGCCCGCCGGGCCATGCTGCGCTGGGCCTGGCGCCTCTTCCGGCGCGAGTGGCGCCAGCAGCTGATGATCCTGTTGCTGGTGTGCGTGGCGGTGGCCGCGGTCGTCGTGGGATCCGCCGTCGCGGTCAACACGCCGCCGCCGTCCAACGCGGGGTTCGGCACGGCCGACGACCTCGCGATCTTCTACCCGTCGCCGCCCTCGGCCCACGGAGCCAAGTCCGGCTCGCAGAGCCTCTCGAGCGTGCGGGCACAGATCGCCGCGCTCGAGCGCCGCTACGGCACCGTGCAGGTGATCGAGAACGAGACGCAGCAGGTGCCGGGCCTCACCCAGACCTACCAGCTGCGGTCCCAAGACCCGCACGGCCCCTTCGGCGGTCCGATGCTGCAGCTGCTCTCGGGGCGCTACCCGTCCGGGCCGAACGAGATCGCGTTGACGCCGGGCCTGGCGTCCGAACTCAACCTGCACGTCGGCGACGTCTGGCCCCAGGGCGGCAAGACCGTGGTCGGCATGGTGCAGAACCCCCAGAGCCTCCTCGACGAGTTCGCGCTGGTTGCGCCGGGCCAGCTGACGAACCCGACGCAGGTCGACGTCCTCTTCAACGCCCCAGGCGTCGACCCCAGCCGCATCGGCTCGAACGTCTACACCCCCGCGCACAACGCGAACAGCAACCCTGTCAATCCCGACACCATCGTGCTGGCGGTGGCGACGGTGGGCATGCTGCTGATCGCGCTGGTGTCGATCGGCGGCTTCACCGTGCTGGCGCAGCGCCGTCTGCGCGCGCTCGGGATGCTCGAGTCCATGGGGGCGACCGACCGCAACGTCCGGCTGGTAATCCGCGCCAACGGTTTCATCGTCGGGGTCGTCGGCGCAGTGATGGGGTTCGTCCTCGGCCTGGCAGTGTGGCTGGCCTACCGGCCGCACAACGAGCAGGACGCGCACCACCTGATCCCGATGTTCGCGCTGCCGTGGGTGGTCATTTTGCCGTCGATGGCGCTGGCGGTCGTCGCCACGCTCTTCGCCGCCGACCGGCCGGCGCGGGCCGTCACCCGAGTGCCGGTCGTCTCCGCCCTGGCCGGACGGCCGGCGCCACCGCGGCAGATCCGCCGCTCGTTCGTCCCCGGCGTGATCGCGCTCGGCATCGGGTTCGTCTGCTTTTCGCTGTCGGGCGCGGGTCAACAGGGCAGCGGCGTGATCTGGCTCATCCCCGGCTTCGTGGCGTTGATCGCCGGGATCATCTTGGTGTCGCCCTTCTTCCTGGCCGCCTTGGCCAGGGTGGGGCGGCGTGCCCCCATCGTCATCCGCCTGCCGCTGCGCGACATGGCGCGCTACCGCGCCCGCTCGGGCTCGGCGCTGTCGGCCATCAGCGTGGGCGTGCTCATCGCCGTCGTCATCTGTGCCGTCGCCGTCGCGCGCTACAGCAACGTCTACGACTATGTGGGCCCGAACATGTCGGCCAACGAGCTCAACGTCTACAGCCCGCCCGCCGCGGGGACCCAAATCTTCAATCCGGGACAAGGCACGTCGACGGCGCCCACCCCGCCCAGCCTCCAGTCGCTGGAGGCCACCGTGCATTCCATCGCCTCCGCCGTGGGCGCGACGCACGTCATCGAGCTCGACGCCCCGGCGGTGAACCTGCAGAACCCCAGCGCAAGCGGCCGCCAATGGAACGGTCCGATCTATGTGGCGACGCCGGCGCTGCTGCGGGCCTACGGGATCGACCCGTCGTCCATCCCCGCCAACGTCGACGTGCTCAGCTCGCGGCCGGGTCTGGCCGGGTCGGGCGTGCAGCTCACGTTCCAGGGCGGCGGCAAGGATGAGCCGCTCGTCGGACCCGGAGCAGGCGGCCCGGGGAGCGGGGCCCCGGGGCCGGGCAACACGAACCCGTGTCTACCGAGCTCGTGTCTCGCGCACCCCGTCGTGCAGGAAGACGGCCGGCTGCCCACGGGCACCTCGGCGCCCAACACGCTGATCACCGAGAGCGCGCTGCGCCGGTTGCACCTGGCCGACCAGAACAGCCTGCAGGGCTGGATGCTCCTGTCCGCCAATCCGATCACCTCCCCCCAGATCAACAACGCCCAGACGCTGGCGGCCAGCAACGACCTCAGCATCGAGTCGAAGAACGACGCGCCCGACTCGCACGAGATCGTCAACTGGGCCACGCTCTTCGGCATCGCGCTGGCCTTGGGCATCCTGGCCATGAGCGTGGGCCTCATCCGGAGCGAGACGGCGAGCGACCTACGCACGCTGACCGCCGCCGGCGCCAGCTCGCGCGCGCGGCGCGGCCTGACCGCGGTCACCGCCGGCGGCCTGGCCTTCCTGGGCGCACTGCTCGGGACCCTGGCCGCCTACGTCGGCCTGTTCGGATGGTTCCGCTCGAACACCCTCGAGGGCGGCGTCTCGGACATCATCGATCACGTTCCGTGGACCAACCTGTTCCTGATCGTGGTCGCCATGCCGCTCGCCGCCGCGGTCATCGGCTGGGTGCTGGCGGGCCGCGAGCCGAGCGGGATCGGCTCCCGGCCGATGGAGTAGGCGACGCCGGTGACCGTCCGGGACTCCACCGTGGTGACCCTCACGGCTCCCGCTGTGGCGGCCGACGCCCCGCTGGCACAACGCCGCCGGGTGCGCGCCCGTTGGCTCGTCCACCTCGGCCTCATCGTGCTGTTCGCGGCGTCGCTCGCCACGGTCACCGCAATGACCGAGGGCACGCTGCACCTCGCGGTCGGCTCGGCGTTCGTGGCCCTGGCCGTCGTGCACGTCGCCCAACGCCGGCACACGGTGGCGCGGCTGGTCGGGAACCTGGGCCGCGTGCGGACTTGGCTCACCCGCCGCGGGCGGCTCGCCTGGTCGGACCTGGTGCTGGCGCTCCTGACGCTCAACGTGCTCGTGTCGGGGACCGACGACCTGATCAGCGGCAACCAGGTGATCCTCCATCCCCGCGCCGTTGGGATCCCGTTTCGTGACATCGGCTGGCACGTTGCGTCGGCGCTCGTCCTGCTGGCGTACCTGTGCGTGCACGTGGCGCGGCGCTGGAGCCGGCTGCGGCGTTCGGTGATCCGCTAGGTCGGCCAGCCGCTCAGGACTCGAGCGCGACCCCGAAGCGGTCGGTGTAGAAGCGCAGGGCCTCGCGTCGCTGGTCCGCGTCGAGGCCGAACTGGCCCAGGTCGTACTCGACCGTCCCGAACTTGCCGCGCGGGTGCTCGGCCATGAAGCCCTCCATGGCGCGCCGAGCCGGGGGCTCGAGCGGTTGGCCCGCGAGCTCGTAGACGCGGGCCACCATCGCCATGTCGTCGCGCATGAACTCGTCGAAGTGGAGGTCGATCGTGCGTGCGGCCGGAAGGACGTCGCGCTGGGCGCTGCAGCGGCCGAGCATCGTCTCGAGACGGTTGGCCCAGTAGCGGCCGATGCCCTCGACGTCGACCCGGTTGCGGGTGAGGCGGGCGGTGTAGGCGAGCATGGTGACCATCGAGGTCGTCACCGAGACGGGGTCGCGATGGGTGACGACGAAGGTGGCGTCGGGGAAGGTCTCGACCAGCGCGGGGAATTGCTCGAGGTGCTGGGGTGACTTGAGCACCCAGCGCGTCCCGCCGCGCAGCCACTGCAGCACCTTGAGCACCTTGACCAGATACGCGTAGGAGGACCGCTGGTCGTGGAAGAGGTAGTAGTCGCGCCAGGTCGGCATGGGTGCGGTCGTCTCGATCAGCATCGTGGAGACGTCGATGGCGAGCAGCTGGATCTCCTCGTGGGTGTGCTCGACGGTCATCTCGTGCATGCGGTTGAAGTACGGGAGTGCGGTGTTGAGGAACGACAGCGCGACCGCGGTGCGCTCGAGCCGGGGGTCCGGCTGCCCGGGCGGCGGCTTCTCCCGGTCGGCCAGTACCGGCTCGAGGCTCTCCCAATAGGGGAGTGAGCGCAGCGCGGGGTCCGCCGAGAGCAGGTTGTGCAGGTGCGTGGTGCCCGTGCGCGGCAACCCGCAGATGACGATCGGGGCCACGATGCGCTCGTCGAGGATCTCGGGGTGACGTGCGACGAGGTCCTCAATGAGCAGCCGGTTCTTGAGCAGCTGCACGAGCAGTGTGTGCTGCTGGAAGACGCCGGCGCCGTTGAAGCCGCCCTCCTCGGTCATGGCCCGGCAGACGACCTCGAGTCGCTCCACGAAGTCGCCCGGCCCGAAGTCGTCGAGAGCGGTCTCGGTGGCCGCCTGGGCCATCAGCGTGTCCGGCTCGAGGCGCAGCTGGGACCCGGCCTCCTCCATGAAGTCGAGGATGGCCCGGACCTCGTCGCTGTGACGGGGCTCGGCGAGGTCGTCGATGCGGACCGGCGGCGGACGGCCGTTCACACCGAGCCCACCGGGACCACCGCCACCTCGCGGGGATCGGGCGTGCGCTCGGGCAAGAACCAGCGGAACCAGATGCGCCCGCGGGCATGGCCGGCGGTGGAGACCCAGTTTTGGTGGGACGGCCGGCGGGGCGACACGACGATGGTCCACGAGCCGTCGGCCTCGTAGACGACCTGCGCGCCGTTGATGGTGACGCGCTCGTAGTCGTAGTTGTACGTGTGCAGCAGGGGGTTCCACAGACACATGTTCCAGAAGACGCACTCGGGGGAGCGGCCCCGGATGACGAGCGCGTCGTCATCACCCAGGTCGAACGCGCCCATGGCATAGGCGGCGTCGCCGGCCGCCCAGCCGAACGTGGCCGTCGGCACCGGGTAGGGCGGGTCGATGACGTTGGGGGCGGCCGGGGGGAGAGGGACCATGCCCGCCTGTTCGCGCACCCAGGTCGTCATGGCCGTGAGGCGGCGGGCCAGGTCGGCGTCGTCGTCCCGGTATTCGGAGGGGGGGTCGTCCGCCTCGATGTGCCACGTCGCCCGTCGCCCGGCCGCCGGGTCCTCGAGGTAGTCGCGGGTGATGGCGGCGACTGCGTCGGGCTCGAGGCGGATCCAGGACGCGCCGTCGTCGGCGGGCTGCTGGGCGGAGAGGACGATGTGGATCGCGCCATCCGGCCCGCGCACGGCGTCGCGGCTGTTGACGGACCCGACGATGCGCTCGGAGTAGCGCCCGTCGCGCGGACCGCCGTAGACGGTCAAGGACATGTAGACGGCGTCGCCCGGGTGCAGGGTGACCCGATAGGTGCGGGCGGGATCGACGGGGGCGTAGCAATAGAAGGCGTCGGCGTTGTCACCGCCCCACTTCTTGTACGGGCCCACGATCTCGACGAAGCGCGGCCGGGCCGTGTCGGCCCACAGGTGCACCTCGGCCGCCACCTGGAGGATCGACAGGACCCACTTGTGGGCCTCGAGCAGCGTGGCGGTGTCGCCGGCTTCGGTGAGCTGGTCCGTCAGCCGGCGGTGCACGGCACCGACCTCGGAGAGCAATTCGGCGAAGGCCTTCTCGGTTTCGGTCGTCACTGTCCCCCCGGGCTCGGCGTGGCGCCGATCATATGGAGCACAGTCACTCCGGGCCGTCGGGGGCGTCCGGGACGCCCGTCTTGTCAGGCCGGGAGCGTGCGGGGCAGCCCGAATCGGTCGAGCACCCCGGTGTCGAACCGAGTGATGGCGCGCACGTGGGTGCCGGCAAGGGTCAGGACCAGGATTCCGGCCGCCCGGGCGAGCCCCGTGACGGCGTCCACGAAGTAAAAGGCGAACGCGGGCTGCCCGTTGGCCCTGGTCGCCACCATCTTGAACTGTGGGTGCCCCGGACGGAACACCACGAGTTCGAAGAAGCGGGTCGCGAGCTCGCGTCCCTGGTACTCGAGCGGCATCGGCGGCATCGACAGCCAGACGTCGTCCGTCAGCGCGGACAGGATCGTCTCCATGTCGCCCGACTCCCACGCCGCAGCGAGGCGGTCGATGAGTTCGCGCTCCTCTTCGGAACCCGGCGCGGCGGGTGGCTCATGCGCGCGTTCCTCCGCTCGGTGCGACGAGAGACGACTGCGGGCTCGCTTGAGGGCGCTGGTCACTGATTCGTCGGTGGTCTCGAGCATCGTCGACACCTCGCTGGCGCGGAAGCCCAAGACGTCCCGGAGGACGAGGACCGTCCGCTGCAGCGCCGGCAGCGTTTGGAGCGCGGTGACGAAGCCCAAGGAAATGGCCTCGCGCGACTCGATGCGCGCCTCGGGACCCGGCGCCACATCGGCGACGTCCTCGAGGATCAGATCGGGGTACGGCTGGAGCCACGTCACCTCACCGAGCCGCGTCGGGTCGGGCACCTGGAGCCAGCCCTCGGGCGTGTCGGCCGCGCTCACGCGCGGTCGCCGACCGGTCGATCGGAGTGCGTTGAGGCACCGATTCGTGGCGATTCGGTAGAGCCACGTCCGCACCGACGCGCGGCCTTCGAACTCCCCGAAGCCCTGCCAGGCGGCGAGCAAGGTCTCCTGGAGCGCGTCTTCGGCGTCTTGGAGCGATCCGAGCATCCGATAGCAGTGCACTTGCAGTTCATGGCGATACGGGTCCACGAGTTGCGTGAAGGCCATGTCGTCGCCCGAACGTGCCCGGTCGATGAGGTCGGTCACGGTCCCATCCTTTCATCGCGATCCTCCGAGTTCGCACCCTCCATGAGTTCTGACACCGGCGCGAACGGGAAATGGGCGCTGCTGCGCCCACTTTCTCGGCGCCCGGGTGTCGGTATGGGGGACCGGCACCGCGCCGGAAGCCGAAAGGAGCAGGACAATGCCGAAATACGTGTTCGTGTACCGGGCACCCGACGACTACGTGCCGGGCCAGCCCGACGCCGTCGCCGAGTGGGGGACGTTCCACGAGAGCCTCGAGGGGCGGATCGTCGACTTCGGGAACCCGGTGTTCGAGGCGTCGAGCCTCGGAAATTGCCGGGACAACACCCATCTGGGTGGTTACTCGCTCATCACGGCGGACGATCTCGAGTCGGCTGTCGCCCTTGCCAAGGGTGCGCCGGTGCTCGGCATCGGCGGGGGTGTCGAGGTCGGGGAGATCACCGAGCTCATGTGAGCCCGACCGGCGACGTGGGCCGCCGCGTGCCAACCCAGTGCCGAGCGACCCGCGCCGCCGCGCCGCCAACCAGTGAAAGGACTGTCAGATGACCACGACCTTGACGCAAATCCCCGGCGCGAACTCTGGACCGGGCTCCCCGTCGAGCGGCAACAAGACGATGACGATCATGCTGACCGCGGTCGCGTATTTCATGGTGACGCTGGACGCACTCGTCGTCGTGACCGCGCTTCCCTCCATCCATCGCACCCTGGGCGGCGGCATCAGCACGCTCCAGTGGACCATCAGCGCGTACACCATTGCCTTCGGCGCGGGCATCCTCACCGCATCGGCGATCGGCGACAGGCTCGGGCGGCGCCGTGTCTACGTCGTGGGGCTCTCGCTGTTCACGATTGCCTCTGCTGCATGTGCGGTCGCACCGACGGCCACCTTCCTCATTGCGTTTCGTGCCGTTCAGGGCGTGGGTGCGGCGATCGTGATGCCGCTCAGCCTGACCATCCTGACGGCGGCCTTCCCGCCGGAGCGGCGTGGCGCGGTCGTCGGGATCTGGGGCGGGATCGCCGGCCTCGCCGTCGCCTGTGGACCCCTCATCGGCGGCAGCATCACGCAGGGTCTGAGCTGGCACTGGATCTTCTGGGTCAACGTCCCCATCGGGATTCTCGCCACGATCGGCGCGGCGACACGCCTGCGCGAGAGCTACGGACCGAAGGCCGACCTCGATGTCCCTGCGCTCGTGCTGGTTTCGGCCGGCGTGGGGCTCCTGATCTGGGGCCTCGTCGAAGGAGGTCAGGACGGGTGGGGGAGCGCGCAGAATGTCGTCGGGGTCCTCCTCGGTGCCGTCCTGCTGGCCGGGTTCGTGTGGTGGGAATCGGTCACGTCCGAGCCGATGATCCCCTTGCATCTCTTCCGACGGGTCTCGTTCAGCTCAGCGGTCGGCGCACAGTTCTTCATGGCGGCGGCCATCTTCTCGGCCGCGTTCTTGACCAGCCAATTCTTCCAGTTCGCGCTGGGCGACTCGCCGCTCGGCACCGGGCTGCGCTTCCTGCCGTGGACGGCCACACCGCTGGTCGTGGCACCCATCGCCGGGGCGCTCTCGGACCGGATCGGCGCCCGGGCGCTGATCGTCCCGGGCCTCTTGATGCAGGCCTTCGGGCTCGGATGGATCGTCATGATCGTTGCCACGTCGTCCGACTACACCGCCTTCGTGGCGCCCTTCGTGATCGCGGGGGTGGGGATCTCGATGGCTCTGCCCAGCGTGACCGCGGGCGGGCTCAATGCGGTGCCGCCGTCCCTGTTGGGTAAGGCATCGGGCACGCTGAACACGATGCAGCAGTTTGGCGCGGTCTTCGGGGTCGCCGTCGTGACGGCCGTGTTCAATGCGCACGGGAGCCTGGAGAGCGCCACCGCCGTCACGAGTGGCTATCGAGCTGCGCTCGCGGTGTCGGCGGGGGCGTCGGTGCTCGGCGCGATCGTGGCCCTCGGGATCCGGCGTTCCAAGGTCGTCGCACCCGAGGCGCTCGAGGACATCGCGCCGATCAACCGGCCTCTCCCGGCGTTCGAGGCCAGTTGAGACCTCGTGGCGACGCCATCCTCGAGGTCTCGATGGAACCAGGGCCTCATCCGCCTCGGCGCTGGTCAGCCTGCCGCCGGCACGACGACACGGATCACTCTCCCCGATACTCCGCATCGGTGACGTGGTCCCCCCACTCGGCCTCACCCTCGCTCACGGCGAGATGGGTCATCACGTGGTCCGGTGCGGCGCCGTGCCAATGCCACTCTCCGCCCGGCGCGAACACCGTGTCGCCCGGACGCAACACGACCAGCTGCTCGCCGCGTACTTGGATCCGGCCCTCGCCCTCGCTGACGTAGAGGCTCTGGCCCACCGAGTGGCTGTGCCAGGCGGTGCGCGCACCTGGCGTGAAGTGCACGTGGGCGACGGTGACGGGCGAACCACCGTGAGAGTGGGCGAGGGCGTCGATGAAGACGTCGCCCGTGAATCGATCGGACGGCCCTTTGACGGTTGGCGACTTGGCACGGTGTTCCATCACCATGACGCTATCCGTGCGTCCCTCCTTTCGGCGGAGAGTTCACCGGCGCGAGCACGACGGGGTGTCCATCAGCGCCATGGCGGGCGCCCCAGGTCAGGGTGCAAGCCAGTGCGGCGTCGACCTGCTCCGCCGAGAGCCGCCCGGTCAGGTCGCCGCGTGTAGATCCGTCCGTCTCGCTCGCATTCGGCGGTACTCCCGCCACGTGAGCCAGATGATCACGATGTCGAAGACGGTCAAGAGCGCGAGGCCCAGCGATGGGGCGTAGGTCATCCGGTAGATCTGATAGACGACGAAGCCTCCCAGGAACACGAAGGCGACGTAGTAGGCCCAGTGCTCCCGTCTGAGAAGGCCGATCACGATGATGAGCTTCACCAGCCCGTGCGTGAGCAGGTAGATCGCACCGAACAGCTGGGTGTTGTGCAGGTTGGAGGTGAGCTTGAGCAGGTGATTGGCGATGAAGTCGTGCGGGTCCTCAGCGAGCTCGTGTTGCGTGAGCCAGTAGGCGAAGTGGTTGATTGTCTCGGGGGAGACGAGGACGAGGACGATTCCACCGACGAGCTCGAGCAGGCCGTCGAGACCCTTGAGGATGAGGAGGACGTCGAAGGTCTTGTCCAGTCCATCTCGACGGCGCTCGCCGCTGGGAGCCGGCGCGGCCGCCCCCGTCTCAGTCATAAGGGCGTCGTCGACGCCAGCTGCCTCTGCAGCTGCGTTTGCGGTGCCACGGCGATCGGCTCGGACCCCGGAGGCCACGTTCGCGACGGTCGTCGGCGGGAGACGACGGACCGCCGAGGTGGACGCGATCCGAGACCTTCATCTGCTCATGATGCCTACTCAAAGACGGTGACGTCGGCCGCGACGTCGTTGGTGATCCCGGAGCTGCGGTGGGCGCAGCGTTACATTGAGGTGCGGGACGACCATCACCGCGACGGGGCCGCGGCCGACAAGGAGTTGCATGTCGTATCTGCAGGCCATCGTGATCGCCCTCGTGCAGGGTGTCACGGAGTTGTTTCCCATTTCGAGTCTGGGACACTCGGTGCTGGTCCCGGCATGGATCGGCGGTGGGTGGGAGACCCTCGTCACCCAGTCCTCCCAGCAAAGCAGTGAGTCGTCGTTCTACCTGGCGTACATCGTGGCGCTCCACTGCGCCACCGCAATCGCCCTGTTGTGGTATTTCCGTGCCGACTGGTATCGAATCATCCGCGGGTTCTTTCGGAGCGTGGGTGCGAGCGTCCGTGCGCGACGGTTCACCGTGTCAGGTTCCGACGAGCGACTGGCCTGGATGATCGTCCTTGCGACGATCCCCGTCGGGCTGACGGGCGTCGCGCTCGAACACTCCTTCCGGACGCTGCTCGCGAAGCCAGTCGCGGCCGCGGTCTTCTTGTTCGTCAACGGGCTGGTCCTCTTGCTCGGTGAACGGTTGAGCCGTCGTGCTCGGGCCCGTACGCAGGGCCCGGTCGTCCCGGCCGCCGACCCGCGTGACCCAGCCGCTGCACCGTCGCAGACGAGACGCGGGCGCCAGCGCACAGAGATCTGGGCTGCGAGAGCCGCCGACGCCCGCATCTCCAAGCTGCGGTATCTCGACGCGTTCTACGTCGGTTCGCTCCAAATCGGAGCCCTCTTCGCCGGCATAAGCCGGTCGGGCACCACCATCGTCGGAGGGTTGTGGCGTGGGCTCGACCACGAAGACGCGGCTCGATTCGGCTTCTTGTTGGCGACGCCGGTGATCCTCGCGGCCGGTGTCCTGAAGCTGCCCTCCCTGGCCGGATCGGCCGGCGCCCACATCCACGGCCAGGTGGTGGTGGGGGTCATCGTCGCCGGTGTCGCGGCCTACTTCTCGACGCGCTTTTTGATGCGCTGGTTCCAAACCCGCACGCTCACGCCGTTCGCCATCTACTGCTTGGTGTTCGGTGCAGCGAGCTTCGTCCGCTTCAGCTGAGGACCACACGATCCTGGTGACGGCCTGAATCCAACCTGGCGCACGCCGCGTTGCCGATGCCCGTTCGACCCCCGGGGTCCTCGTCGCGAGCGGCACGCCGGTCGTTCGGTCTGTGCATCACACACGGGCGACCGCTCCCGAAGGGACCAGAGGCGGTCCCTCACTCGGGCCGGTTGACCGCCGCCGGGTCCGTGATACCCTATAGGGGTATTGGGTAAGCGAGGTAGGAGGTACCATGCGGCCCGGGTACATCGACGACAAAGAAGCCCTGCACAAGCGCCTCCGCCGCGTGGAAGGGCAGGTGCGCGGGATCCAGAAGATGGTCGACGAGGATCGCTACTGCATCGACATCCTCGAGCAGGTGTCCGCCGCCACCAAGGCCCTCCAGGCGGTTGCCCTCGCGCTCTTGGAGGACCACCTGGCCCACTGTGTGTCGGATGCCGTTCGAAACGGGGGGGACGAGGCGACCGAGAAGCTGAGCGAGGCATCGGCTGCGATCGGACGTCTCGTGCGCTCCTGATGGAGATGCTCGCTGCGTCCTCTGTGCTCGTCGACATCGGGCGATCGCTGCGCGAGGGATTCTTCATGTTCTGGGAGACTCTCTGGCCCCTGATCCTGGGCTTTGGTCTGTCGGGCGCCGTCCAGGCCTTCGTGAGCAGGCAGTCCATGCAACGAAAGCTCGGCGACCACCGGGCGTCATCGGTGGTCCGCGCAACGGGCTACGGGATGGTGTCGTCCTCGTGTTCCTATGCCGCGTCGGCCATGGCCAAGTCGCTCTTCGTCAAGGGCGCCGACTACCTGGCTGCGATGGTCTTCATGTTCGCGTCCACCAACCTGGTGATCGAGCTCGGCATCGTGCTGATCGTCCTCATGGGTTGGCAGTTCGCGGTCAGCGAGTTCGTCGGCGGAATCATCATGATCGCCCTCCTGGCCACGCTGGGTGGCCTCTGGCTGCGCGGGCGCAGCATCGCCCAGGCTCGCGAGCGGCTCGCAGCCGAAGACGAGAGCGACGAGCACCACCACGGCCCGGACGAGTCCGCCCAACGCCCACCATGGAAGTCGCGCATCCGGACGGCCTCAGGGTGGGCCGACAGCGCCACCTACACCATGGCCGATCTCACGATGCTTCGCCGAGAGCTGGTGATCGGGTACACCGTTGCCGGCTTCCTCGCGGTCTTAGTGCCGACGGAGGTCTGGCATTCGGTCTTCGCCACCGGCCACGGCTTCTGGACGAGCCTGCAGAACGTCATCGTTGGACCGTTCATCGCCATCATCAGCTTCGTCTGCTCCATCGGCAACGTCCCCCTCGCCGCGGCACTGTGGCAAGGCGGCATCTCCTTCGGCGGGGTGATCTCGTTCATCTTCGCTGACCTGATCGCGTTTCCCCTTCTCATGATCTACCGCCGTTACTACGGCTGGCGGTTGATGTGGCGGTTGCTGATCCTGTTCTGGGCTCTGATGTCCACGGCCGGGCTCATCACCGAGGGGATCTTCACCGCCTTCGGCCTCGTCCCGACGGTCCGCCCGACCACGGTGGCGCCGGCACACTTCGAGTGGAACTACACCACCTACCTCAACATCATCTTTCTCGGCCTCTTCGGCGTCCTCTACTGGCTCTACCGCAACCGGCGACGCTATGGGGCCGGGGTCGGCTACGCCCGGGACCCCATGTGTGGCATGCAGGTCCAGACGGAGAACGCCGTCGCCTCAGTGGTCCACGACGGACAGCGGGTCTACTTCTGCTCGGACCACTGCAAGGCACGCTTTCTGGCCGACCCCACACCCCCACTCGGTGAACCCTCGGAGCCGGACCCCACGCACTCCCAGCATCACCAACCCGTCGTGCCGCGTGCACAGGAAGGTCATGTCAGATGAAGGAAGAGCGCATCCTTGAGCAGCTCGACAAGATGGTCGCTTCGGGCCGAGTCAGCGAAGGCGAGGCGGCAGCGCTCCGGGCAGCCGCGGGCACCGACGAGTTCGAGCGGGCGGTCGGAGCCATTCGGGCCCGCCACGCCGGCGAGCACATGGACCGCGCCGTTGCCGCCGGTGACATGACACCCGAAGAGGCTGCGGCCTACACCGAGCGGCTGCGGAGCGGCGACCATCCGACCGGGTTGCGCGCGCGACTCTCCAAGCACCGCAGGCCGCGACATCACCCCACGGCGACCGAGGACAGCGACGGAGGCATTGCCTGAGTCGAGCACCGCCTCCTGAATCCTGGCAGGGAGTCCCAACTCTGGAGTCGTGCTGAGACGCCCGCAATTCGCAACCGTGGTACGGTTCGCCCGCTGTAAGGCAACGCTGTAAGGCAACAAAGCAACTGCCCCGAGGGGAAGCCGGTGAGATTCCGGCGCTGGTCCGCAGCCGTGAGCGGTGCACTGAGGTGACACCGTCAGCCGGGATACCTCGAGGCGGATGAGTTCCCATCTGTCGAGACACATGGACCGGGGCTCGGTGCGACCCCGTGCGAATCGGAGTTTCCGGGCTGAGGTCCGGGAAGCGAGCACCATGCACACAGTCATCCGCACCTGGCGGGGAATCCTTGCCGCTGCGTCGACGGCCTTCCTCGGGATCGTCCTTGCATCGGCGGGCCTCGGACCCGGTGTCAGCGCTGCGAGCACACCGATGGTGACGCTGCCGCAGGCTCCGGCGGCGATCGGAGCCGCCCGGTGGCTCGCCGGCCAACTGACTCCCGGCGGCTACATCCCGGGCAATTCACCGGGGACCGCGAACGATTCCGCCACCGTGAACACGCTCCTCGCGTTGGCCGCAGCCAATGTCAGTCCCGCTCTGGCCCAGACCGGTCTCTCCTACATGGAAACCAACGCGGAGGCCTACATCTCGGCGAACGGCAGTGACGGGCCGGGGCAGCTTGCGCTGCTGATTCTCGCGGCGCACTCGCTTGGAGCGAATCCCACCAACTTCGGCGGCACCAATTTGGTGAACCGACTGCTCGCGACCGAGCAGACCACTGCTCCGAACGCCGGTCGCTTCGGCACCGATGCACAGGTGCCGTTCTTCAATGCCGGACCCTACGACCAAGGCCTTGCGCTTTCTGCACTTCAGGCGGCCGGCGTCAACGCCCCCGCAGCATCGATTTCGTGGCTTGTGCAGGCCCAGTGCCCGGACGGGGGGTGGACGGCACCCGATCCCGTGGACAACCCCTGCGACGGCGATCCGGGGCTCGGCGCCGGGCCCGACACGAACACGACCGCCCAGGCGCTCCAGGGCCTCGCGGACCAGGGCGACCTCCC
>Ga0306920_100003014_pt1 | contig 21343 bp, 14 predicted proteins | sample flu12Cox44000170_FD_204666 | JGI IMG/M metagenome (GOLD analysis project Ga0306920, IMG submission 204666) | Lab enrichment of tropical soil microbial communities from Luquillo Experimental Forest, Puerto Rico - flux4day.12C.oxic.44.000.170 (v2)... | ecosystem: Environmental > Terrestrial >... | reverse complement strand
TGGCCCGCATCCGTGCGCAGATTCTTGCCCAGACGCCGCGAGTTATGCGCGATCAGGTAGTTGGCCGCATCGAGAATGTGGCCGTGCGAGCGGTAGTTCTGCTCCAGCTTGATCATGTGCTTCACGCGGAACTCGTTCTCGAAGTCGCGCATGTTGCCCACGTTCGCGCCGCGGAACGCGTAGATCGACTGGTCGTCGTCGCCCACCGCGAAGATCGCGTTGCCCGGCCCCGCGAGCAGCTTGAGCCACGCGTACTGGAGCTTGTTGGTGTCCTGGAACTCGTCCACCAGGATGTCGCGAAAGCGCCCCTGATAGTGCGCTCGCAGCGGCGGGTTGTAGGCAAGCAGCTCGTAGCAGCGCAGCAGCAGCTCGGCGAAATCGACCACGCCTTCGCGCTGGCACTGCTGGTCGTAGGCTTCGTAGAGCTCGACGAACTTGCGGTTGAAGTCGTCGCTCACGTCCACGTCCTTGGGACGCAGGCCCTGCTCCTTCGCGTTGTTGATGAAGTACTGGAGGTTCTTCGGCGGATACTTCTCGTCGTCGATGTTCAGGCCCTTCATCAGACGCTTGATGGCCGAGAGCTGGTCGGCCGTGTCGAGGATCTGGAAGGTCTGCGGCAGGCCGGCGTCGCGGAAATGCGCGCGCAGCATGCGGTTACAGAGGCCGTGGAAGGTGCCGATCCACATGCCGCGCGTGTCGATGGGCAGGAGCGCCTGCAGGCGCCCCATCATTTCGCGCGCGGCCTTGTTCGTGAAGGTCACGGCGAGGATGGTGGACGGCGAGGCCATGCCCTGCTGGATCAGCCACGCAATGCGCGTGATGAGCACCCGCGTCTTGCCGCTGCCGGCCCCGGCCAGAATGAGCGCCGGCTCGTTGGGCAACGTGACGGCGGCGAGTTGTTCGGGGTTCAGGTTCGCGAGCAGTTCGGGCATGAGCGGAAAAGAAACGTGACCCAGGGAGGTGACCCAAGGGCGTGGCGCACTTCACAGGCGCGCCGTTGAATGGCAGACCGCCATTATAAGTGCGCACGCACGCGGCGGCTCGAGCGTCCCGGGCGTGGCGCGCCGGGCGCGCGGCATGCCCGCTGCATGGGCCCGTGCGTGGGTCCATGCAGCGGGCCGCATCGGCTGGCGCGTCGGCTCCGACAGCACTTCCCCTTATAATCGAACGTTTCCGCATCCTTTTTTCGGCAGATTCCACCCATGAGCGACAGCACGCTAGCGAAAAGCTTCGAGCCCCAGACGATCGAGGCCCATTGGGGCCCCGAATGGGAGCGTCGCGGCTACGCCGCCGCGACCTTCGAGCCCGGCCGCAACAACTTCTCGATCCAGTTGCCGCCGCCCAATGTCACCGGCACGCTGCACATGGGGCACGCGTTCAACCAGACGATCATGGACGGCCTCGCGCGCTACCACCGCATGCTCGGCGACAACACGCTGTGGGTGCCGGGCACGGACCACGCGGGCATCGCCACGCAGATCGTGGTCGAGCGCCAGCTCGACGCGCAGAAGGTCTCGCGCCACGACCTGGGCCGCGAGAAGTTCGTCGAGCGCGTGTGGGAATGGAAGCAGCAGTCGGGCTCGACCATCACCGGTCAGGTGCGCCGTCTGGGCGCCTCGATCGACTGGTCGCGCGAATACTTCACGATGGACGACAAGATGTCGGCCGCCGTGCGCGACGTGTTCGTGCGCCTCTATGAACAGGGTCTGATCTACCGCGGCAAGCGCCTCGTGAACTGGGACCCGGTGCTCCTCACCGCCGTCTCGGACCTCGAAGTGGCGAGCGAAGAGGAAAACGGCAACCTGTGGCACCTGCGCTATCCGCTCGCGGACGGCTCGGCCACGCTGACCGTCGCCACGACGCGTCCGGAAACCATGCTCGGCGACACGGCCGTGATGGTGCACCCGGAAGACGAGCGCTACGCGCACCTGATCGGCAAGATGGTGAAACTGCCGCTCACCGACCGTGAAATCCCGGTGATCGCCGACGAGTACGTGGATCGCGAGTTCGGCACGGGCGTCGTGAAGGTCACGCCCGCGCACGACTTCAACGACTACCAGGTGGGTCTGCGCCACGGCCTGCCGATGATCGAGATCCTCACGCTCGACGCGAAGATCAACGACAACGCGCCCGCCAGATACCATGGCCTCGACCGCTTCGAGGCGCGCAAGCAGGTCGTCGCCGACTTCGAGGCGCTGGGTCTGCTCGACTCGGTGCAGCCGCACAAGCTCATGGTGCCGCGCGGCGACCGCACGGGCGTGGTGATCGAGCCGATGCTCACGGACCAGTGGTTCGTGGCGATGACGAAGCCCGCGCCCGAGGGCACCTTCAACCCCGGCAAGTCGATCACCGAAACCTCGCTCGACGTGGTGCGCAGCGGCCAGATCAAGTTCGTGCCGGAGAACTGGACCACGACCTACTACCAGTGGCTCGAAAACATCCAGGACTGGTGCATCTCGCGCCAGCTCTGGTGGGGCCACCAGATCCCGGCGTGGTACGGCGAGAACGGCGAAATCTTCGTCGCGAAGAGCGAGGAAGAAGCGCGCGCACAGGCCGAAGCCAAGGGCTACAAGGGCGCACTGAAGCGCGACGAAGACGTGCTCGACACGTGGTTCTCGTCGGCGCTCGTACCGTTCTCGTCGCTCGGCTGGCCGCAGGAAACGCCGGAGCTGAAGGCCTTCCTGCCTTCCTCCGTGCTGGTCACGGGCTTTGACATCATCTTCTTCTGGGTGGCGCGCATGGTCATGATGACCACGCACTTCACCGGCAAGGTGCCGTTCGACACGGTGTACGTGCACGGCCTCGTGCGCGATGCCGAGGGTCAGAAGATGTCGAAGAGCAAGGGCAACACGCTCGACCCGATCGACATCGTCGATGGCATCGACCTCGAGACGCTGGTCGCCAAGCGCACCACGGGCCTCATGAATCCCAAGCAGGCCGCGACGATCGAAAAGAAGACGCGCAAGGAATTCCCGGAAGGCATTCCCGCCTTCGGCACCGACGCGCTGCGCTTCACGATGGCGTCGATGGCCACGCTCGGCCGCAACGTGAACTTCGACCTCGCGCGCTGCGAGGGCTATCGCAACTTCTGCAACAAGCTCTGGAACGCCACGCGCTTCGTGCTGATGAACTGCGAAGGCCACGACTGCGGGTTCAGCAAGCCTGGCGCATGCCAGCCGGGCGACTGCGGCCCCGGCGGCTACACGGACTTCTCGCAGGCCGACCGCTGGATCGTCTCGCTCCTGCAGCGCGTGGAAGCCGAAGTCGCGAAGGGCTTCGCGGACTATCGTTTCGACAACGTGGCCAACGCCATATACAAGTTCGTCTGGGACGAATACTGTGACTGGTATCTGGAACTGGCGAAGGTGCAGATCCAGACGGGTACGCCCGAGCAGCAGCGCGCCACGCGCCGCACGCTGCTGCGCGTGCTGGAAACGGTGCTGCGCCTCGCGCACCCGGTGATTCCGTTCATCACCGAGGCGCTCTGGCAGAAGGTGGCGCCGCTCACCGACGCCTACCCGCAGGGCGCCGCCCAAGGCGAAGCATCGATCATGGTGCAGCGCTACCCGGTGGCGGAAGCGAAGAAGATCGACGAAACCGCGGAGCAATGGGCCGCCGACCTGAAGTCCGTGATCGACGCATGCCGCAACCTGCGTGGCGAGATGGGCCTCTCGCCCGCCACGAAGGTGCCGCTGCTCGCCACGGGCAACGCCGGGCGCCTCGCGACGTTCGCGCCCTATGCGCAAGCGCTCGCGAAGCTTTCGGAGGTCCAGATCATCGCCGACGAAGCGGCGCTCGACGCAGCCTCGGCAGGCGCGCCAGTTGCTATCGTCGGTACGGACAAGCTGGTGCTGAAGGTGGAGATCGATGTCGCCGCCGAACGCGAACGTCTGTCGAAGGAAATCGCCCGCCTCGGCAACGAGGTGACGAAGTGCAAGGCGAAGCTCGGAAATGACAGTTTTGTAGCAAAAGCTCCGCCGGCAGTCGTTGAGCAGGAGCAGAAAAGACTGGCAGAATACCAGGCAACGCTGGACAAGCTGACCGCGCAACTCGCGCGGTTGCCGGCCTGATAGCCAATTTGGCAAACAAGGCTGTAGCGCATGGCATCGCACCCGCGGTGCCATGTGAGCACCAGGACAGGGACTAAAGACATGCTGAAAGTGACAAAAGCGGTATTCCCGGTTGCGGGCCTCGGCACGCGCTTCCTTCCGGCCACGAAAGCGAGCCCGAAGGAAATGCTGCCCGTGGTCGACAAGCCGCTCATTCAGTACGCGGTCGAAGAAGCCGTGGCTGCGGGCATCACCGAAATGATCTTCGTGACCGGGCGCAGCAAGCGCGCGATCGAGGACCATTTCGACAAGTCGTACGAGATCGAGGCTGAACTCGAAGCGCGCGGCAAGGCCAAGCTGCTCGAACTGGTGCGCAACATCAAGCCGAACAACGTCGACTGCTTCTACGTCCGCCAGCCCGAAGCGCTCGGTCTCGGCCACGCCGTGCTGTGCGCGGAAAAGCTCGTGGGCGACAACCCGTTCGCCGTGATTCTCGCGGACGACCTGCTCTACGGCACGCCGCCCGTCATGCAGCAGATGGTCGAGGTGTTCGATCACTACCACAGCTCGGTGCTCGGCGTGGAAGAGATCCCGCCCTCGGAAACGCGCTCGTACGGCATCGTCGACGGCAAGGAGTGGGAAGACTCGATCGTCAAGCTTTCGGGCATCGTCGAGAAGCCGGCGCCCGAAGTCGCGCCGTCGAACCTCGGCGTGGTCGGCCGCTACGTGCTCAAGCCGCGCATTTTCGAGCATCTGAAGTCGATCAAGCCGGGTGCGGGCGGCGAGCTGCAGCTCACCGACGCGATCCAGTCGCTGCTCGCCGACGAGCAGGTGCTCGCGTACAAGTACCACGGCACGCGCTTCGACTGCGGCAGCAAGCTCGGCTACCTGAAGGCGACGGTGGAGTTCGCGCTGCGTCACCCGGAAGTCAGCGCCGATTTCGAGGAGTATCTGCGTACACGCAAGCCGGTACTCGAAGGCTAGGCGCCCCCGGCTAAACCGCTCCGGACTGCATCAATGAAAATGGCCCGCGTTCACTCACGCGGGCCATTTTTTTACGTCTGCCGAGGCTCTTAGCGTCGGCGCATCAGAAACACGAACGTCTCGTCCTGCTTCGAGCTTTCCACGATCTCGTTGCCCGTTTGCTTCGCGAAGGCGGCGAAATCGCGCTGCGAGCCGGGATCGGTCGCGAGGACCTTGAGAACCTGGCCGCTTTCCATGTCGGCGAGCGCCTTCTTGGCGCGCAGGATCGGCAGCGGGCAGTTCAGCCCGCGCGCATCCACTTCCTTGTGAACCTGAATCTGCATCGGGGTTGGATCCTTCGGTGGCGCACCGTCGCGGCGTGAGACGGCGCTGGCAATAGCGTCGATTTTACCGCAGCCACGCCAGTCGCCGCTTGCCTCCCGATTGCCGCACCGCTCACAACGTCACTGCCGCCCCCGTGTGCAGCGATTCGCGCAGCGCCTGGCCGATGCGCGTCGCCTCCAGTGCGTCTTCGAGTGTCGCGCCCTGGCTCGCGCTCTGCGCTCCACCGCCCTTGCGCGCCGCCACCTCCGCGACGAACGCCTGCGCCTCGATCAGGAACGCCTCTTCGAACCGGTCGAAGAACGTGGGCGTGCAAACGCTGCGCACGCCCGTCGCGTCATACACCTCCACGCGATTCGCGCGCGGTATGCGCCCGATTGCGAGCCCCCCCGCCGTGCCGATCACCTCGCTCGACGTGTCGTTGCCGTGCGCCATCGTGCGCGAAGCATAGAACATCGCGAGACGCCCGCCCTCGAACTCGCAGATGGCCACGCCGTTGTCCACGTCGCCCGATTCGCGCAGGCCTTCGTGCAGCGCGATCGCGCCCGCCGCGTAGACACGCGTGGCGCGCGGCTTGCCGAGCAGCCAGCGCGCGACGTCGATGTCGTGCACCGTGCAGTCGAGGAAGATGCCGCCCGAGGTGGGCGCGAAGCGCACGAAGAAGCCTTCGGGATCGTTGAGATCGCAGGTCTGCGAGCGCACGAGAAACGGCCGACCGATCGCGCCCGCCTGCACTTTTGTGTAGGCATCCTGATAACTCGGGTCGAAGCGGCGCATGAAACCGATCGTCACCTGCCGGTCAGCGTGGCGGCTCGCCACGTTCACTACACGCTCGCATTCGGCCACGTCGAGCGACAGCGGCTTTTCGCAGAACACGTGCTTGCCCGCTTCGAGCGCCTGCACGATCTGCCCGGCGTGCAGCGCCGAAGGCGTGACGAGCCACACCGCGTCGACCGAATGATCCGCCAGCAGATCGGCGTAGTCGCCATACAGGCGCGCGGCGGGCAACGCCTCGCGCGCCCACGCGAGATCCGCTTCGAGCGGACTGCACGCCGCCGCGAGCGTCGCCCCCGGCACGCGATACGCCAGGTTCTGCGCATGCCGCCGCCCCAATCTCCCAAGTCCCGCCACGCCCACGCGCAACGGCTGGGCACGATCGATTGCCTGCATCCTTGTTCTCCTCGCTTGATCTGCGCTTGCTTTGTGTGCGATCCGGGTCAGCCGCCCACCGTCACCACGCGGCCCTCGCGCCACGACAGCGAGGCGGCTTCGGCCAGTTCGAGCGCCTTCAGACCGTCGGCGACCGTGGTGCGCACCGGCACGCCCTGCGTGACAGCCTCGTGGAAGTGCGCCATCTCGCGCGCATAGGCAGCGCGATAGCGTTCGAGGAAGAACGCCTCGGGCACGTCCTGCGCCACGGCCGTTTTCGACCACGCGACTACTTCGGTCGGCTTCATGTTGCCGGCCTGGAGCATGCCCTCGCTGCCGAGCACCTCGAAGCGCTGGTCGTAGCCGTAGGCCGCGCGCCGCGCCGTGTTGATCTGGCAGAGGCGACCGCGCTTCGTGCGGATCGTCACCGCCGTCGAGTCGATGTCGCCCGCGTCGGCAATCGCCGGATCGGAGAGGCAACTGCCCGTGGCGTGCACGGTCAGCGCTTCGTCGTCGAGAATCCAGCGGAAGATGTCGAAGTCGTGGATCAGCATGTCCTTGAAGATGCCGCCCGAGTGCTTGATGTACTCTACCGGCGGTGCACCCGGGTCGCGGCTCGTGACGATCAGCATTTCCGGCGTGCCGATCTCGCCCGCTTCGAGGCGCGTCTTGAGCGCGGCAAACGTCGGATCGTAGCGGCGCTGGAAGCCGATCATCGCGACGACGCCCGCCCGCTCGACCGCCTCGGCGCAGGCGCGTGCGCGCTCGATCGTGAGATCGACGGGCTTCTCGCAGAAGATATGCTTGCCCGCAGCGGCCGACTTCAGGATCAGTTCGGAGTGCGTATCGGTGCTCGAGCAGATCACCGTGGCGCCGATCGACGCGTCGCCGAACGCGGCGTCCACGTCGGCCACCTGCGCGCCGTGCTGCGCGGCGAGCGTGGCGGCGGCCTCGCGGTTCACGTCGATCACGTACTTGAGACGCACGCCCGGCTGGCGCGCGAGATTCGCCGCATGAATGCGGCCGATGCGCCCCGCGCCGAACACCGCCACATCGAGCGTTTTCGCTGCGCCGCTTGCTCCACTAGTCATCGTATCCTCCGGTGTCGGTCGATTCTTCCACGTTGAGTTCGAGCCGGTACGCAAGCGCGATGAAGAGCGCCTGGCACAGGCAGAAGGTGCTGGTGAGCGAGCGGAACGCAAACGCGCTCCCCTCCTTCACATAGAGTTGCGCGTTCGCGTGGCGCGCGAGCGGCGAAAGCTGGCTGTCGGTGATGACGAGGGTTCTGGCGTGATGCTGCTGCGCCACGCGCAGGCAGTACTGGGTTTCCTTGCCGTAGGGCGCGAAGCTGATCGCGATCACCACGTCGCCCTTCTTCACGCTGCGAATCTGCTCGTGGTACATGCCGCCGAGCCCCGAGACGAGGTGCACGCGCTTGCGCGTGTGCTGCAGCGCGTAGACGATATAGCTCGCCACCGGAAACGAGCGGCGCACGCCGATCACGTAGATGTTGTCCGCCTGCTCCAGCATCTTCACGGCTTCGTCGAACTGCGCGCCGTCGAGGCCGGCTTCGAGCTCGTCGAGGCCGCTGCGGCAAGCGCCGATGAACTCGCGCGCGACGGCGCCGCCCATGTCGGGGCTCGCCTCGCCTTCCTTCGCGTCGATCAGCTGACGAATGCGCTGCTGGTAGCTCGTGGCCGACGCGCCCTGCCCCGCATACGCCTGCCGGAACACGGCCTGCAGGTCGGAGAAGCCCGAAAAGCCGAAGCGCTGCGCAAAGCGCACCACGGCCGAGGGATGCACGCCGCAGCTCGCGGCGATGTCGCTCGTGCGGTCCATCATCACGCTCGCGCGGTGCTGCTCGATGTAGGTCGCGATGCTTTTCAGCTGACGCGGCAGCGCCTCGTAATCCTGCGCGATGCGCTGCATCAATTCGTCCACGCCCGCTACGGCGTCGGTTGTGTCATCCGCCATGATCGTTATCCTTGCTGATTGCCGCACTGCCGCAAAGCCTTGCCAGGCCTGGATTTCACGGCATGCCGACGGAGCCGATTATAGGCAGCGCCACGCACGAATGGAACAGATTTTCCATTTTTATTTGCAATGAAATTTTCGTTGCAAGTCGCGAGGCGATGTCCTAATCTTGTCGATGAGCGCGGCACCAGGCGCAACGCTTCACGAGATTGCGCACGACAACGCGCGGCTGCGGCGCTCGCCCCAAGAACGAACGACAGACCGAGAAAGGTGGAGACAATGACTCAACGCAAGGGCAAGACCATGCTCCGAAGGTTGGCCGCAATGCTCGCGCTCGCAGCGGGACTGAGCGGTGTGAGCGTCCTGGCCGCGCAAACGGCGCAGGCCGCCGACGCGCATTTCGTGCTGATCAGCCACGCGCCCGATTCCGACTCGTGGTGGAACACGATCAAGAACGCCATCAAGCAGGCCGACGAAGACTGGAACGTCGAGACCGACTATCGCAATCCCCCCAACGGCGACATCGCCGACATGTCGCGCCTGATCGAACAGGCTGCCGCGCGCAACTACGACGGCGTGATCGTCACCATCGCCGACTTCGATGTGCTCAAGAGCTCCATCGGCAAGGTCACGCAAAAGAAGATCCCGCTCGTGACGATCAACTCGGGCACCGAGGAGCAAAGCGCGACGCTCGGCGCGATCATGCACGTGGGCCAGCCTGAATATGTGGCAGGCCATGCCGCGGGCGAAAAAGCCAAGGCAGCGGGCGTGAAATCGTTCCTGTGCGTGAACCACTTCGCCACCAACGCCGTTTCGTTCGAACGTTGCCGCGGCTTCGCCGAAGCGCTCGGCGTGGACTACAAGTCCTCGACGATCGACTCGGGCCAGGACCCGACGGAAATTCAGTCCAAGGTGAGCGCATACCTGCGCAATCACCCGAACACGGGCGCGATCCTCACGCTCGGCCCGGTGCCGGCGGCCGCCACGCTCAAGGCGATCGACCAGATGGGCCTCGCGGGCAAGATCTACTTCTGCACGTTCGACTTCTCGGACGACATTGCGAAGGCGATCCGCGCGGGCACCATCCAGTTCGCGATCGACCAGCAGCCGTACTTGCAGGGCTACATCCCGGTGGCCGTGCTCGCGATCGTGAAAAAGGAGCACACCACGGATCCGCAGAAGATCCGCCAGATTCTCGAAGCGAATCCGAAGTTCAAGCAGCGCCTCGAAACCTATGGCCTGCAGCCCTCGTATGGTCCGAAAAATATCCGCTCGGGCCCGGGCTTCATCACCAAGGAGAATCTCGACAAGGTTGTGAAGTACGCGGGTCAATACCGCTAGGTTTTTCTTCAGCCACGCGCGGCGACGGCTAGCATCTTCCGATGCCCATCGCCTCTCGCCAGCCTCGCCGCGCGCCATTCGCCGTGTTGCTTTTACTGCAAGGCAGTTGCTTGCGGGGAATGCGCTCGGGTATTCGCCATTGCATGAGACTGAGGCGGTCAAACAAGCTTCGGTCGACCGCTTACCAGGCATGGGACCAGTGCAAGCCCTAAAGCGTCAGCTCTGGTCGACAGTTCTACATGGGACCGGAGTAAGTGCTCTGCACCAACTCTGGTCTACAAAGGAGACATCATGGGTGTAGCCGGTAAACACTTCCCCTCGCGCGCACCGGAGAGCGGCGCTCAAGACGCGCCCACGCCGCAACCGGGCGCCAGCGACGAACGCGTGCGCCGCGAATCGTGGTTCGGCCATCTGCTCGGCCGCCCTGAATTCGCCGCGATTTCCGGCACCGTGCTGGTCTTCGCCGTCTTCGCGATCGGCGCGGGCGGCTCGGGCATGTTCGATCTCGACGGCGTGATGAACTGGTCCCAGGTTGCCGCTTACCTGGGCATCCTGAGCGTCGGCGCGTGCCTGCTCATGATCGCCGGCGAGTTCGACCTCTCGATCGGCTCGATGATCGGCTTCGCCGGCATGATGGTGGCGATCCCCACGATGTACTTCCACTGGCCCATCGCGCTCTCCATTCTCTTTGCGTTCGTGGGCTGCACCGCACTCGGCGCACTGAACGGCTACCTCGTGATGCGCACGCGGCTGCCCTCGTTCATCGTCACGCTCGCGTTCCTGTTCATCCTGCGCGGCCTGACACTCGCGCTCTCGATCATGTTCGCCGACCGCACGATCGTCTCGGGCGTGGGCGACGTGGCCAAGGCCGACTTCGTCACCAACCTGCTCTTTCACGGCACGGCGTTCAAGGGTCTCTTCGTGGCGCTCGCGCATATCGGCATCGGCAAGATGCTCGACAACGGCCAGCCGCTCGTGCCCGGCGTGCCCAAGGTGATTCTCTGGTGGTTCGCGCTCGTCGCGATCGGCGCGTTCGTGCTCGCCAAGACGCGCTACGGCAACTGGATCCTCGCCGTGGGCGGCGATTCGAATGCCGCGAAAAACGTGGGCGTGCCTGTGAAGCGCGTGAAGATCTCGCTCTTCATGCTCACCGCGTTCTGCTCGTGCCTCTTTGCCGTGCTGCAAGTGTGTGACATCGGCTCCGCCGCCGCCGACCGCGGTCTCCAGAAGGAGTTCGAAGCGATCATTGCCGCGGTGATCGGCGGCACGCTGCTCACGGGCGGCTACGGCTCGGTGATCGGCGCGGCGTTCGGCGCGCTCATCTTCGGCGTCGTGCAGATCGGCATCACCTATACGAACATCGATTCGGACTGGTTCCGCGTGTTCCTCGGCGTGATGCTGCTCATTGCCGTGCTCTTCAATCACTATGTGCGCCGCCGCGTCGCGCAATCGTAAGCCGGAGGCTCTCAAATGTCCGATACGCTCAACACCGCAAACGGCGACACGATTCTCGCACTCGAGAACGTCAGCAAGTACTTCGGCAAGGTGATTGCACTGAACGACGTCACGCTGCGCCTGAAGCGCGGCGAGGTGCACTGCCTGCTAGGCGACAACGGCGCGGGCAAGTCCACGCTCATCAAGACGCTTGCCGGCGTGCACCAGCCCACCTCGGGCCAGTACTTCGTCGATGGCAAACCCGTGATGTTCGACTCGCCGAAAGACGCGCTCGATCTCGGCATCGCGACCGTCTATCAGGATCTCGCGCTCGTGCCGCTGCTCTCGGTCGCGCGCAACTTCTTCATGGGCCGTGAACCGCAGAAGAAGCTGTTCGGCTTCATCAACGTGATGGATCTCGATGCGAGCGCAGCGATCGCGAAGGAACGCCTCGCGGGGATGGGCATCAACGTGCGCGACCCGCATCAGGCCATCGGCACGATGTCGGGCGGCGAGAAACAGTGTCTGGCCATTGCGCGCGCCATTCACTTCGGCGCACGCGTGCTGATCCTCGACGAGCCCACCGCCGCGCTCGGCGTGAAGCAGAGCTTCAACGTGCTCAAGCTGATTCATGCGGCGCGCGCCAAGGGCATCTCGGTGATCTTCATCACGCACAACGTGCATCACGCCTACCCCATCGGCGACTCGTTCACGCTGCTCAATCGCGGCCGCTCGCTCGGCACCTACACGAAGGACACGATCAGCAAGAACGAGGTGCTCGACATGATGGCGGGCGGCGCGGAAATGCAGAAGATGATCGCCGAACTCGACGGCGCGACCATCTGAGCACGCACGCCTCGCACGGAACTCACCAGGAATACACATGGCCCACACTCGTTCAACTCCGAGCCGCTTCGCCCCCGGACGCAGCCGCGACGTCGTCTGCCTCGGCCGCCTCGGCGTCGACCTCTACGCGCAGCAGGTGGGCGCGCGGCTCGAAGATGTCTCCACCTTTGCGAAGTATCTGGGCGGCTCATCCGCGAACATCGCGTTCGGCTGCGCGCGTCTCGGCCTGAAATCCGCGATGCTGACGCGCGTGGGCGACGACCACATGGGGCGCTTTCTCGTCGAAACGCTCACGAAAGAAGGCTGCGACACGAGCCACGTGCGCGTGGACCACGAACGCCTCACGGCGCTCGTGCTGCTGGGCCTGAAAGACCGCGACACGTTCCCGCTCATCTTCTACCGCGAGAATTGCGCCGACATGGCCGTCGATGCGCACGATTTCGACGAGGCGTTCATCGCTTCATCGAAGGCCCTGCTCATCACCGGCACGCACTTCTCGACCGAACAGGTGAACCGCACGAGCCTCGCCGCACTCGACTACGCGCGCCGCAACAATGTGCGCACCGTGCTCGACATCGACTACCGGCCTGTGCTCTGGGGCCTCACGGGCAAGGCGGATGGCGAGACGCGCTTCGTGGCGAGCGAAGGCGTGAGCGCGCATTTGCAGCGCATTTTGCCGCTCTTCGATCTCGTGATCGGCACGGAGGAAGAGTTCCGCATTGCGGGCGGCAAGGAAACGCTCGTCGACGCGCTCGAGCGCGTGCGCGAAGTCACGGGCGCGACGCTGCTCGTCAAGCGCGGGCCGCTCGGCTGCCAGATCGTGGAAGGCGCGGTGCCCGCTTCGATGGACGAACTGCCGATGCAGCGCGGCGTGGAAGTCGAGGTGCTCAACGTGCTGGGCGCGGGTGACGCCTTCGCTTCCGGCTTCCTCTCTGGCTGGCTGCGCGACGCCACGCTCGAAGACTGCGCGCGCGCGGCCAACGCGTGCGGCGCGCTGGTCGTCTCGCGGCACGGCTGCGCGCCTGCCATGCCCACGCCGGTGGAACTCGACTACTTCCTGCGCGAAGCCGCCGCCGACCCGGTGCGCATGCGCCGCCCCGACCGCGACGCGACGCTCGCGCGCCTGCATCGCGTCACGCCCGCGCGCACGCCGCGCGACGAAGTGCTCGGCTTCGCGTTCGATCATCGCAACCAGTTCTTCGATCTCGCGCAGCAGACGGGTGCGGACGAAACGCGCATCGCGCATCTGAAGAATCTCTTCGTCGAAGCGGTCGAGCAAACCGAGCGCACGCTCGGTTTGCACGGACGCATCGGTGTCCTGATCGACGACCGCTACGGCCAGGACGCCCTGAACGCCGCGACCGGGCGCGGCTGGTGGATCGGCCGCCCGGTCGAGCTGCCGGGCTCGGTGCCGCTCGTGTTCGACCACGGCCGCTCGATCGGCACGACGCTCGCCGCCTGGCCCATCGACCATACGGTGAAGTGCCTCGTGCAGTTCCATCCCGACGAGCCCATCGAGCAGCGCCTCGAACAGGAAGCGCAACTGCGCGCGCTCTACGACGCCACCCAGGCGAGCGGCCACGAGCTGCTGCTCGAAGTGATTCCGCCGAAGCTCAATGGCAAGCCGAATGCGCCCGATACGGTCTATCGCGCACTCAAGCGGCTCTACAACATCGGCATCTACCCGGAATGGTGGAAGCTCGAACCGATGGACGCCGCGCAATGGCGCGACATCGACGCGCTGGTCGCCGAGCGCGACCCGTATTGCCGCGGCGTCGTGCTGCTCGGGCTCTCCGCACCCATCGACCAGCTCGTGGAAGGTTTCCGCGCGGCGGCGACATCGAAGACCTGCCGCGGCTTCACCGTCGGCCGCTCGATCTTCTACGAGCCGAGCCAGGCGTGGCTCGCGGGCCAGATCGGCGACGACGAATTGATCGCCCGCGTGCGCCGCGCTTTCGAAACGCTGATCGGCGCGTGGCGCGCCGCGCGCGCCGAGGCGGATGGCACGCACCACACGCATGAGGAGAAAGCGGCATGAACCAACGCATCGCTCCTCGCGACGACGTCTCGCAGGACAGCCCGCCGAACACGGCGCACGCGAGCACGGTACGGCTCACGGCAGCGCAGGCGCTCGTGCGCTATCTCGCCGCGCAGCGCGTGGCGAGCGAAGACGGCTCGGGCCGCACCGAGCCGCTGTTCGGCGGCGTGTTCGCGATCTTCGGGCACGGCAACGTGGCCGGCATTGGCGAGGCGCTCTATCAACACCGGCATGAGCTGCCCACGCTGCGCGCGCACAACGAGCAGGCCATGGCGCACAGCGCGATCGCGTACGCGAAGGCTCACTTTCGCCGCCGCATGATGGCGGTGACGACCTCGATCGGGCCAGGCGCGACGAATCTCGTCACGGCGGCCGCGCTCGCGCACGTGAACCGCCTGCCCGTGCTGCTCCTGCCCGGCGACATCTTCGTTTCGCGCGAACCCGATCCGGTGCTGCAGCAGATCGAGGATCTGCACGATGGCGGCATCTCCGCGAACGACGCACTCAAGCCGGTATCGCGCTACTTCGACCGCATCGTGCATCCCGCGCAACTGCTCACCGCGCTGCCGCGCGCGCTGCGCGTGCTGACCGACGCGGCGCTCTGCGGCCCGGTCACGCTCGCGCTGCCGCAGGACGTGCAGACCATGGCCTGGGACTACCCGGCGAGCTTCTTCACGCCGCGCCTCGTGACGTTCCATACGCCCGCGCCCGTTCAGGCCGAAATCGACGCAGCGCTCACGCAGCTGCATCGCGCGAAACGCCCGCTCATCGTGGCGGGCGGCGGCGTGCTCTATGCTCGCGCCTCGCACGCCTTGCAGACGCTTGCCGCCTCGCGCGGCATTCCCGTCGCCGAAACGCAGGCGGGCAAAGGCTCGCTCGCCTGGGACGATCCGCTCAACGTGGGCGCGCTCGGCGTGACGGGCTCGCCCGCTGCCAACGAGCTCGCGCGCGACGCCGATTGCGTGCTCGCCGTGGGCACGCGCTTGCAGGACTTCACGACCGGCTCGAACTCGCTCTTCGCCAACGCGCATGTGATCGGCGTGAACGCCAACGGCTTCGACGCGCTCAAGCACCACGGCCTCGCCGTGCAGGCCGACGCGCGCCAGGCGCTCGCCGCGCTCAACGACGAGCTGATCAACTGGCGCGCCGACGCGAACTGGACCGCCCGCGCCCAGCGCCTCGCCAATGAATGGCGCGCGAACGTCGAACGTCTCACGCATGCACCCCAGGAACGCAACAGCCTGCCCTACGACGCCGACGTGATCGGCGCCGTGCAACGCTCGTCGAGCCGTTCGTACACCGAAGATATCGTCGTCTGCGCGGCCGGCACGCTGCCTGCCGAACTGCACAAGCTGTGGCGCGCGGGCCAGCCCGGCGCCTATCACGTCGAATACGGCTACTCGTGCATGGGCTACGAGATCGCGGGCGGCCTGGGCGCGAAGCTCGCCCGGCCCGATCGCGAAGTCATCGTCATGGTGGGCGACGGCAGCTATCTGATGATGAACAGCGAGATCGCCACCTCGGTCATGCTGGGCGCGAAACTCATCATCGTCGTGCTCGACAACCGCGGCTATGGCTGCATCAACCGCCTGCAGCAGGCCTGCGGCGGCGCGCCGTTCAACAACCTGTTCGACGACTGTGCCCAAGGGCCGCTCGGCGCGCCGCGCATCGACTTCGCCTCGCATGCGCGCTCGCTCGGCGCGCAGGCCGAACATGTGGCGAACGTCGCGGAACTCGAAGCGGCGCTGCAACGCGCGCGCGCCTCGTCGCGCACTTACGTGGTCTGCATCGACACCGACCCCGCGCGCACCACCGAGGAAGGCGGCTGGTGGTGGGAAGTCGCGGTGCCCGAGGTGTCCACGCGCGCAGCCGTGCGCGAGGCACGCTCGCGTTATGAAGAACATGTCGCAGAGCGCGGCGGACGCACGCAAGCGAGAGACGACGCCCCCGCCGGCAGCGACGAGCCCGACAACGCATGACGCAGCTGACGACAGAGACATCGAGGAGCGCACATGAGCGCATTTGAAGTAAGTATCGGCATCAACCCGTTGTCGTGGATGAACGACGACCTGCCTTCGCTCGGCGGCGAAACGCCGCTCGCTCAGGCGCTGACCGAAGGCCGCGAGATCGGCTACGAGGGCTTCGAGCTCGGCAACAAGTTTCCGCGCGAGCCCCAGGCGCTCAAGGCGCTGCTCGCGCAATACGATCTGTCGCTCGTCTCCGGCTGGTACTCGGGCATGCTCGCACGGCGCAGCGTGGAGGAAGAGATCGCGGCCGTGGAAAAGCATCTGGACCTGCTCGCGCAGAACGGCGCAACCGTGATGGTCTACGGCGAAGTCGCCGATTCGATCCAGGGCGCGCCGCGGCCGCTCTATCAACGGCCGCGCTTTTTCAGCGACAAACAGTGGGACGACTACGCCGCGCGCGTGGACGCCTTCGCGCGCCACACGCTCTCGCGCGGCGTGCGCCTCGCGTATCACCATCACATGGGCGCCTATGTTGAAACGGCCGCCGATGTCGACAAGCTCATGGCGCGCACGAGCGACGCCGTGGGGCTGCTGTTCGACGCCGGTCACATGACGTTTGCGGGCGGCGATCCAGTTGCCGAGCTCGACAAGCACATTGCGCGCGTGTGCCACGTCCACTGCAAGGACGTGCGCCCCGCCGTCATGAAGCTCGCGCGCAACCGCAACTGGAGCTTTCTCGACGCCGTGCTCGCGGGCGCGTTCACCGTGCCCGGCGACGGCGCCGTCGATTTCCCCGCGATCATCGCGTGCCTGAAACGCCACGGCTACCGCGGCTGGCTCGTCGTCGAAGCCGAGCAGGACCCGGTGATCGCGCCGTCATACGAGTATGCGCAAAAGGGTTACCGCACACTGCGCACGCTCGTCGATGCTACGGACACCCAATCGAAGGAGGCAGCATGACTCTGCTGGTCAAGGCCTCGCGCGAAGGCCAGACGATCGCGCGCGTCACGCCCGACACCGCGGGCTGGCGCTATGTCGGTTTCGCAGCCTATCGGCTCGGGGCGGACGAAGTCGTCTACGTATCCGAGCCCGATCGCGAAAGCTGCATCGTCGTGCTCTCGGGCGCGGTGGACATCGAGGCCAGCGGCGAGCGCTGGTCGAGCCTCGGCTCGCGCGACAGCGTATTCGAAGATGCCGCGCCTTACGCGCTCTACGTGCCGCCCGGCGTGAAGGCCACGGTGCGCGCGACGCGTGAAGCCGAAGTGGGTGTGGCGAGCGCGCCGGCCAAAGGCACACTGCCCATCCGCCTGCTCGAGCCCGCGCAGATGAGGCGCTCCACACGCGGCAAGAACGCGAATACGCGCTACGTATGCGATATCCTGCCGCAAGACGCGCCTGCGGAATCGCTGCTCGTGGTCGAGGTGCGCACGCCGTCGGGTCACTCGTCGAGCTACCCGCCGCACAAGCACGACGCCGACCGTCTGCCGCACGAAAGCGCGCTCGAAGAAACCTACTATCACCGGCTCAACCCGCAGCAGGGCTTCGCCTTCCAGCGCGTGTACACCGACGCGCGCGATCTGGACGAAACGATGGCCGTGGAAGATCACGACGTGGTCATGGTGCCGCGCGGCTATCACCCGGTGGTCGTGCCTTATGGCTACGACTCGTACTACCTGAACGTGATGGCGGGCCCGACGCGCGAATGGCACTTCCATAACGACCCCGCTCACGAGTGGATCATCGAGCGCGACGCGAAGTGATGGGCGCACAAAAAAACGCCGCGTTGTAAAGACAACGCGGCGTTTTTCGTTGCATCAGCAACCAGCGACGACCAGCGGCCGTCATCAGGCCAGCTGGAATTTCCCCACGAGCCGCTTGAGCACCTTCGCCTGATCGTCGAGCGACTGCGCCGCCGCCGTGGCCTCTTCCACGAGCGCCGCGTTCTGCTGCGTGCCGGCGTCCATCTGCGAGACCGCGCGGCCGATCTCCTCGATGCCCGAGCGCTGCTCGCGCGAAGCCGCCGAAATCTCGCCGATGATGTCGTTCACGCGCTGCACGGCCTTCACGACTTCGTCCATCGTCGAGCCTGCGTCCTGCGCCAGCGTCGAACCGTTGGCGACGCGCTCGACCGAAGCGTCGATGAGCGTCTTGATCTCCTTGGCCGCCGCCGCGCTGCGCTGCGCGAGGCTGCGCACCTCGCCCGCCACCACCGCGAAGCCGCGACCGTCCTCGCCCGCGCGCGCCGCTTCGACGGCGGCGTTGAGCGCGAGAATGTTGGTCTGGAACGCAATCCCCTCGATCACGCCAATGATGTCCGCAATGCTCTTCGCGCTGTCGTTGATCTCCTGCATCGTCGCGACCACGCGCCCCACGACCGAGCCGCCCTTCTCCGCGATGGCCGAGGCGTTGCCCGCGAGCGTGCTGGCCTGTTCGGCGTTCTCGGCGTTCAGGCGCACCGTCGACGTGAGCTGCTCCATGCTGCTCGCCGTGCGCTCGAGCGCCATCGCCTGCTCTTCGGTGCGGCGCGAGAGATCGAGATTGCCGGTGGTGATTTCGCCCGATGCCGAAGCGATCGCCTCGGCGCTCGCGGCGATCTCGGCCACCGTCGTCGAGAGGCCTTGCTGCATGTCACGCAGCGCGCCCAGCATGCTCGACGCGTCGCGCGCGTGAACCGCCACGGGCTGCGCGAGATCGCCGGCCGCGATGCGCGCCGCGATGGCCTTGGCATGCGCGGGCTCCCCGCCCAGTTGCCGCGCGATGCGGCGCACGACCCACTCGCTCACGAAGAACGCGAGCACGAACATGGCCACGGTCGCGACCGCCATCATCACGAACGACGAGTTGAAGATGAACCCGGCTTTCTCGATGGTCGCCTTGGCGGCCGTGCCGCGTTGCGCGACGAGGTCGTTGACGAGCGTTTCGAGCTTGCCGGTCTCCACGAGCAGCGACACGTCCTGGGTGCCCACCTGCCAGTTCATCTGCGAGAGATCGAGCGGCTGCTGCTTCACGAGCGTCACGAAGTCGCGCAGATGGCCGCTCCACGCCGTGGTCGCGTCCGCGAGCTTCTTTTGCAGCGCCAGCGCGTCGCCGCCCTGCTCCTGCGCGTATTGCTGAAGCTGGCTCATGCCGCGCTCGAGCGCGCCGAGATCCTTGTCGATGTCCTGGCCCAGTTCGTCGCGCTCGCGCGCCGTGGTCGCGGTGAGCAGCATCTTCTGCGCGCGGCTCGCGCGCAGCACGTGGCCGCGCGCTTCTTCCGCAGCGCGGCTCGCGACGTAGCCCTGTTCGTAGATCGATTGCGCCGAGCCGTTGAGGCGGCTGATTTGCGTGAGCGAAACGGCGCCAATGGCGAGCGTGCCGACCAGCACGAGCGCGAAGGCGAGGCGCAGTGTCGCTTTCACCGAGAGTCGCGAGTTGCGTGTTCCCGTCCTGCGTGGCTGCGCAAGGGTCGCGCCTGATGCCGGATCCTGCGGCACGAAGCCCGCGTGCCTGCCGCCTTGCGATACTGCTTTCATCTTTTTCGGTCTCCTTGCCGACGGGACCTGGCGCCTCAGCGCCTGGTCCCATCCCATGCAGAGCACTGCTCTGCCTGTTGTTCGACGTCACGCCATCGTTCGTGATTTGCGTACCGCCTCAACCCCGGTCTACGGCACACCATCGCGCAATCTTTAACGCCGCCGCGCGCGGTGCATCTCATAATCCGGCCCCGTATTTGCGCGCCTCGTGGGCGCACACATCGGCGGTTTATACACGGTCAAAATGAACGCCAAAAATCCCGGGTCAAATTCAAGCGTCGGCGCCAACCCTTTGCGACATTGGGCCGCGGAGCGAGGCGCATCTCACGTGTCCGATTCTCGACAAATCTTGTCCGTACAACTCGAGCAAGACACATTACACTGCGCCCATAACTCTTATACATGTCCTTTCATGCCGTCGCCGCTGCCTTCCCGGGGTGGTGCCCGCTGAATACTCTCTGCTGCTACCGACAACATGGAAACCAGTCTCGACAAGCGCGCCCTGCCGGGCGCCGCCGCGGGTTCGTCCGCGGCCGCCGCTCCCGCCGCTGCGGGCGCGCTGCAACGCACCGTCTACCCGGTGCTGGGGGCGATCAGCTTCTCGCACCTGCTCAACGACATGATCCAGTCGCTGATCCTGGCCATCTACCCGATGCTCAAGGACAACTTCTCGCTGTCGTTCACGCAGATCGGCCTCATCACCCTCACGTACCAGATCACGGCTTCTATGCTGCAGCCGCTCGTGGGCGTGTTCACCGACAAGCGGCCCCTGCCGTATTCGCTGCCCGTTGGCATGGGCTTCACGCTGTGCGGCCTCCTGCTGATGTCGGTCGCGCCGAGCTTCGGCGTGCTGCTCGTCGCGGCGGCGCTGGTGGGCTGCGGCTCCTCGGTGTTCCATCCGGAGTCCTCGCGCGTGGCGCGCATGGCCTCGGGCGGCCGTCACGGCCTCGCGCAGTCGCTCTTCCAGGTGGGCGGCAATGCGGGCACGTCGCTCGGGCCGCTGCTCGCCGCGGCCATCGTGATTCCGCACGGCCAGCGCAGCATCGCGTGGTTCTCGGTGGCCGCGCTCGTCGGCATGGTCGTGCTCACGCAGATCGGCCGCTGGTACAAGGCCCATCCGGCGATGAAGAAAAAGCGCGTCGAGGTGCCCCACGTCGTGCTCTCGCGCTCGCGCGTGGCGACCGCCATCGGCATTCTCGTGCTGCTCGTGTTCTCGAAGTACTTCTACCTCGCGAGCATCAACAGCTATTTCACGTTCTATCTGATCGACCGCTTCCACCTGGGCGTGCAGGCCGCGCAGATCCATCTGTTCGTGTTCCTCGCCGCGGTGGCCGCGGGCACGATCATCGGCGGCCCGGTGGGCGACCGCATCGGCCGCAAGTACGTGATCTGGGGCTCGATTCTCGGCGTCGCGCCCTTCACGCTGCTCCTGCCCTACGCCAACCTGTTCTGGACCAGCGTGCTTACGGTCATCATCGGCGTGGTGCTGGCCTCGGCGTTCTCGGCCATTCTCGTCTATGCGCAGGAGCTGATTCCGGGCAAGGTAGGCATGGTCGCGGGCCTCTTCTTCGGCTTCGCGTTCGGCCTCGGCGGCATCGGCGCGGCGGTGCTCGGCCAGTTGGCGGACGTCACCAGCATCGCCTTCGTCTACAAGGTCTGCTCGTTCCTGCCGCTCATCGGCATCCTGACCGTGTTCCTGCCCGACGTGGAAGACAAGCGCGCGAGGAA
>Ga0306920_100003013_pt1 | contig 21347 bp, 19 predicted proteins | sample flu12Cox44000170_FD_204666 | JGI IMG/M metagenome (GOLD analysis project Ga0306920, IMG submission 204666) | Lab enrichment of tropical soil microbial communities from Luquillo Experimental Forest, Puerto Rico - flux4day.12C.oxic.44.000.170 (v2)... | ecosystem: Environmental > Terrestrial >... | reverse complement strand
CGCCGCCCCAGAATCTGAGTGAGTTCGCAAGCCTGGTCATAAATCCGCCGGGGAGGCGAATGCTTATCTCGCAGCTGCATCAAGCCGATGCCCGCGTTCGCCAGCGTTTCGGCTAAGGCCACCAGGGGTGGGGAGCCGAAGTCGGGATCGAGGATGGCATAAATCGGAGGGAAGGACGGGACCATTCAACTATTTCACTTCTACAGGCGCCAGCCGTTCAAGGAAGTGGGTATCGAATTTGCCGGCCAAGAAGTCCGCGTCGTCAAGAATTCGCTTATGTAGCGGAATCGTGGTCCTAATCCCCTCGACAATAAAGCCTTCGAGTGCGCCGTGCATGCGAGCGATCGCCTCGGCACGATCTCGCCCGTGAGCCACGAGCTTGGCGATCAGCGAATCATAATAGGGAGGTATGACTGCGTCGGCGTATGCGGCCGTGTCCACGCGAACGCCTGGGCCCCCGGGGACACGAAACGCCGTGATGCGGCCCGGGGACGGCACGAAGGTGTCCGGGTCTTCGGCATTGATGCGGCACTCGATGGCATGACCGCGATGCTGAAAGGGTCCAACCGCATCTTCAAGATGCTCCCCGGCCGCAATCCGTATCTGAGCTTTTACGATATCCACCTGGGTGACCATTTCTGTGATGGGGTGTTCCACTTGGACCCGCGCATTCATCTCGATGAAGTAGAGTTTCCCGGAGTCATCGCGAAGGAACTCCACCGTGCCGGCATTCGAGTATCCGATTTTGCGCAATGCCTCGACGACCCTGTTTCCGATTGTCTTGCGTGTTTCGGGATCGATTCCCACAGAAGGCGACTCTTCGAGAACTTTTTGATGCCGACGCTGAAGTGAACATTCACGTTCACCTAGATGGATCACGTTTCCGAACTTGTCACCGAGGACCTGAAATTCGATATGGCGGGGCCTTTCGATCAACTTTTCCATGTAGACGTTGGGGCTGCCGAAGGCCTGTTCGGCCTCGGCGCGAGCGGTGAGAAACGCCGGAATCAACTCGCGTTTGCTTCGCACCATTCGCATGCCGCGCCCACCCCCGCCCTCGGCCGCCTTAATCATCAGGGGAAAGCCGACCTCACTCGCTACCTTCTTGGCGACATCTTCATCGGCGACCACGCCGTCGCTTCCCGGAATAATGGGAAGTCCGGCCGCGCCCATTTCCGCGCGCGCGCGGTCCTTTTCACCCATGACGCGGATCATGGCCGGCGACGGACCGATAAAGGTGATGTGTGATGCTTCGCATACCTCGGCGAAGTTGGCATTTTCAGACAGGAAACCGTATCCGGGGTGGATCGCATCGACGTTGGCTACCTCGGCGGCGCTGATCACCTGCGGGATGTTCAAATAGCTTTCGCTGCTGCGGGGTGGCCCAATACAGATGGCTTCGTCGGCAAACCGCACGTGCAAAGCGTGCCGGTCCGCTTCGGAGTAGACAGCGACGGTGCGAACCCCCAGCTCCCTGCATGCGGATAGCACGCGAAGGGCGATTTCACCGCGATTGGCGACGAGAATCTTTCGGAACATGGAGTCCAAGCACCCTGTTAAACAACAGGCCAGCAGAAATGACCGGCAACCCTGAGAGTTTTACTTCCTGCCGAGCGGGCGAAGGCCGAAGAGCGGCTGCCCGTATTCCACCGGGCTGCCGTTCTCGACATAGATCTCGGCGATTTCGCCAGCCACGTCACATTCAATTTCGTTCATCAGCTTCATGGCTTCAATGATGCACAGCACCTGCCCGGGATCAACGCGCGTGCCCCGCGACACAAAGGGATCTGCACCCGGGCTGGGGGCACCGTAGAACGTGCCCACGATCGGCGACTTGATCAAATGCAGATCGGAGGCGGGGGTGCTCTCGATAGGCTGTGCCGGAGCTACTGCTGATTCGATTGGCGCATGGGTTGCTGCGTGGACATGTCCTACCCCAGAAACGGCTGCTTCGGCGGGCACCGCACGAATGACGCCGGCCGGAGCCGCCGAACCCTTCTTGAGTTTGATGCGGACACCAGCGGCTTCATACTCAAACTCCTCGAGTCCATGCTTCTGCATAAATGCCAGCAGCCGCTCGATTTCCACAAGATCAACGCCGCGGATGTCACTTGCTCCGCCAAAAACCTGCTTCAATTTTTTTGCCATTTAGAGCTCAAGAAAATCTCGAGGCGCCGTCGTGAGGTCGTCGTACCCCTTAGCCGTGACGACTACGTCGTCCTCGATGCGGATGCCGCCCACGCCCTCAAGGTAAATGCCCGGTTCCACAGTTACTACCATTCCCTCGAGCAAGGCCGTCTGTTCGCCTTTTCCAAGCCGAGGCATTTCGTGAACCTCCAAGCCCAAACCATGCCCTGTGCTGTGTGTGAAATGCCGATCGAGCGGAATCGTGCTCAGGGAGGCTCGCGCGGCTTTGTCGACGTCCGCTGCTCTGGCCCCCGGTCGGACTGCCTGCTTGGCTGCCTGTTGAGCCTCAAGCACCGCGTGATAGAAGCGCTTGATCTTGGCCGACGCACGCCCCACGTGTACTGTGCGAGTCATATCGCTACAGTAGCCGCGGATTATAGCACCCTGGTCTAGGACCACCAACTCGCTTTTACTGAACCGCTTGGCGGTTGGACGGGCGTGCGCCCACGCCGAGCGTGGCCCGGAGGCCACAATCGTTTCAAACGACGCCCCTGAGCCCCCGCCCCCCTTGATGCGGTACTCGATCTCTCTGGCAATCTCCAACTCAGAGACTCCCGGGTTGATGAGCGAGATGATCGACTGGAAAACGTTGCTAATCAGGACGGCGGCCTCGCGCATCGCGGCAAGTTCCCCGGCGTCCTTGACGGCCCGGAGCTTTTCGACGACGTTCTCATCGGCGACCCAGCGAATCCTTTTACCCGCGCCCATTTCAAGCGCTTGCTTCTCCGCCACGGTCGTATGAGACAGGGAGTATCCAACTCGGTCGTGCCGTCGGCTCCGCAAGAGTTCTCCCGACGCGCGAAGAATGCCCTTCTTGGCGATCGAGACCTCCGCTTCAACGACCTCCTGGCGAGCCTGAAAGGTATATCGGGTGTCAGTAAAGAGGGTAGCTTTCGACTCCTCGACCAGCAGCAACCCTGCACTGCCGGAGAAGCCGCAGAGGTAGCGAACGTTGGGAAGGTGTGAAACCAGCAGGGCGTCCGCCCTCAGTTCGGAAAGCGAAAGTCGGAGGCGAGCCAACCGCGTACCAGGCCCGCCTTGAGTCTCGACTTTTTTCGCCTGCGCTAGGGTCACTAGCTCGGCAGGATACGAGGTGTAAGGAAGAAGAGCAACTCCTGTGACGTCGAACTCACCGTCTTGTGCTTGAACAGGTTGCCTAGCACTGGAACGCTGCCTACCACCGGAACCTGTTGAATGTTGGTTTGCTGGTTCGTTTGGATGACGCCACCAATGACTACCGTCGCACCGTCGTTTACGGTGACCTTTGTTTCCGCAGACTGCGTGTCAATGGCGGGGATGCCTTGAACGCGCTGGATACCGTTATCGATCTGATTGTTCTCTACGGTAACATCCATGAAGATAGTGCCCTCGGAGGTGATCTGGGGCGTGACATCGAGCTCCAGAACGGCATCCACGAATTGCACCGAGACGGTGTTGTTGACCACGGTCTGCACCGGAATTTTAACGCCCTGCTTAACTGTAGCTTTTTCGTTGTTTTGCGTGATCACCGTCGGCTTGGAGAGCAGCTTGCCTACGCCCCGATTCTCTGCCGCGGTAATGATTTCATCGAGCGCGAACTTCCCATTTTGGAAGATATAGGTAAAGCCGCTGGTCGGCGTAGTGGTCGGCAGATTGCTTAGGAAGGGCATCGAGCCATTCGTTTGGGTGGCCGTGCCAGGCTGGGCGACACATTGGGCGCCGACGCAGAAAGGCGGAGCGGGGAAATGGATAACCGGGCTCGTTCCGGCCGACTGTGCGCCGCCCAACGTGCTGTTTCCTGACGAGAGGGCCGCCGCGAGCTGCGTTCCAAATTCGCGCGAGAACTGGCGGGTCGCTTCGACTACCCGGGCTTCAATTTGCACTTGCTGTGATTTCTTGTCCAGCTGCCGAATGAGGTTGTCGACAACCGGCAGAGTGGCGGGGATATCCCGGATGATCAGAGTATTCGAACGATCGTCGGCGATGATATCACCGCGCGAGGAAAGAAACTTCTTGAGCGTCGTCGCAAGACTCGTGGCCTTTGCGTAACTGAGCACGCGCGTTGTGGTGACCACGTCTGCGGCTTCCGCCTGTGCCTTGGCCAGGTCGCGGTTCTCTTCGGCTTCCTTGCGCAAGGTTGCTTTGGTTGCAATCCTCAGCACATTGCCATCGAGCTGCTTGTCAAGGTCATTGTTCTTGAGAACAATGTCGAGCGCTTGATCCCATGGCACGTCATCGAGAACGATGGTCAGGCTACCCTTTACACTTGGATCGACTACGACGTTCAAGCCGCTGATTTCGTGGATCAAACGGAAGAAGTCACGCAGGTCGACATCCTTGAGGTTCACCGAAATGGGCTCGCCGGAGAACCTCTGCGCCGGCGCGGCAACGGCAGTCGGAGTTTGGTCCGCCGGCAGCGCATCGGCTCGGTCGGAGGAGGGAGCTCGCTCCCGCGTCAGGCTCGCGGCACGCATGGCTTCGGATTCGGCCGAGCGCGCCGGCATGGCCAGAGCAGAGGCGGGCTCGGTCAGAGATACGGGCAAGACCGCCGCAGGAACGGGAACCGAGACGGGCGCTGATGCGTTCTGAGTGTGGGCATTGGGCTCAGCGATCGCCTTCGCAGTCATCGTCCTTGCGGGGGCCACAGCAGGAGCGGCCGCTGGCTCGGTTGACGACGCTCTTTGAGCAAAGGCCACCGTCACCGTGTTGCCGGCCTTGTTGATTTTGTACAGCGCGGGCTCACGAAGGTCAATCACCACACGCGAAACCTCCGGCGTGAACTGGGCCAGCCGAATCTGTCGGACGGGATCCAAATTACTGGCTAAGTGTCTTTCCGAAGTGTTCAGCCGCGCTCCCTCGAAATCCAAAACCAGTCGATCGGGCCCCGCCAAAGTGATCGCATGGTACGTCAAAGAGCCGGAGCCGGAAATACTCACCTCTGTCTCGCTGCCGTTCTCGCTGAGGTGCACTTGCTTGATGGCACCCGTGTGGGTGCTGGGCGCCTCTCGATCGGCCGACTCTGCCGAAGCAGCAATGCTTAGTGGAGCTCGCGAAGGGCTCGTGCTCGCGGGCAACACGGCATCGGGGATGCGCGACACGACCAAGGCCAGGTCCTCGGAGCCCTTGCGCTCAAGTCGCGGCTCGAGGCCTTGACTCAGCAGTACTTCGATCCGAACAATCGGCTTCTCGCCCGCTGCAAAAGGCAGAACGCGATAGCTTTTGACGAGATCGGAAGCCACCACCCGAGCGCCCGCCGGGTCGGCCGCCGAAACGCCGCTCAGATCGACCACATACAAGCTGTCGCTTGGACGATAAGTAGTATATTCAAACGGTCCACTCGCCTCCGCTTCCAGGCGAACGCCGCCGTTGCTCACCACCGCTTTTACGTGCACGAGCGGCGCATCGGCCGCCAGTACTCCTCCCGCCCAAAGCAAACCAGTTGCGATCAGTGCGCCCAGCCCCCACGCCCGCCCTATGATCCTCATTGCTCCTCTCCTGCAATCGCGTAGATTCGCTTTGTCACCGTTCGCTCGATCGGGTGGCCAAAGGCGTCCTTCGAATCCTCTCGAAATGTCACGCCATCGAGTCCTATCTTCTCGACCGTACCGTCGTACAGACGATCACCTTCCCGAATGAAGTACACGCTGTTTCCGGGATTGGAAACGATGGCAATCATGCCCACCCCGGACCGTACCGTTCCGTCGACCCTCACAGTGGCAATCACCAATCCGGCTTTGCCCGGGGGCAAGTGGATTCCTGCACCGGCATCCCGCTGGTTGTTGATCAAGGCGGCAAAGGGGTCGCGTTTGCCGATGCGTTCGGCGCTGGCTAGGATATTTTGCCCGCCTGAAGGCTCCCCAAGGACCGCATCGGAGGCCGAGGGGCTGGATTTGGCCAGCGCCGCGTTCTTAACTTTCACAACCGCGCTCGGTTTACCGGCCGACGCGGCCTGCTGTGACCAACTGCCCGGCGCGAGGCACAAGCAGACCAGTAGTAATGCGAAAAGGCTTCCCGCAGCTGTAATGAGTCTCATGGCTCTACTTCTTCCCCGGCTGGTTTTGGCTTTTGCCCGTCGGCCCAGGAGCTTCTGTCGAACTCGTGAAGAACGTACTCACTGTAAATGCCCCGCTCACGGTTGTTCCCGGCGCCAGCCGAAACTTTCCGCCAGACGAGCCGTTCGGGCCTACAGAGGAAAGCTTCAGGTCTTGCACGTTGATGATGCGCGCGAGGCGCCCGAGCTTAGAAAAAAAGTCCAGCACCGAGTAGTAGGGCCCGTCCGCGGTGATATCGAAAGGCATCTCGGAGTAATACTGCCTCTGTGCAACTGGCTTTGCCGTTAGCGTCCGGATCGAAACACCTGAACCAATCGCGGACCGTTGCAGCATCAGGATGAATTGGTCCGTTTCCTTATCCTCAGGAACAATCGTCTGCAATGTCGCCAGTTGCTTCTCAAGAGCGTCCATCTCGGATTGAAGCTCGGCCTTGCGCTGTTTGTACACGCGCAGGCTTTGCACCTCAGCTTCTAGAGGTTTCAGTTCGGCCTGCGCCGATTCGAGCTGATTTCTGATATTCGCCAGGGGCAGGCCCGGGATATACAAGCCGGCCACGGTCAGGACGATGGCAAAGCCAAAAAACAGGAGGGCCTGCAACGGCCAGGGCCACTCGCGGAAACTGGACGCCATGGCTAGCTCCTCCCCTTCGCTGGAGCGGGCGGCTGCGAAGCGCCGGTCGGCTGGGTTTTGGCGCCACCGCCTGGCGACGCAACAGCCGCACTCATCTCAAAACCGAACGTTTCCACTCCGGGCTTAAGGTCATCTTCCTTGGCGGTCTTAATCTCGATTTTGTCGAAGTATCCAGAGCGCTTGAGCTCGGTAATGAAGTTTGCAACCGCGTTGATGGAGCCCGCTTCCCCTTTGATTTGCAGGGATTCGGAATTCCGGTCAAGCTCGGTCAGCCAGAGCGAATCCACCCGCACGACGGTGTTGGCAACCATTTGCAGCAACTCTTGGGCTCCACTGCGGTTCTTCTGCAGAGTCTCAATCACGTCAATGCGCTGCTGGAGCATGCTCTTCTGTGCCTCGAATTGGTCAACCTGCTGCTTGATTTGCTGCAGGCTGGCCTTTTCGGCTCGTAGGGCGGCAATCCGCTTGTTGGTGGTGTCGAGATCAGATTTCTCTCGGAAGTAGACGACGCTCAAAATCACGGCCGCTACGGCAACGGCGGCGATGAAAAGAACGATTTGCAGAGTTGCCTCAAGCGGGACTGCCTGCTTGGCAGCCTTTGGGCGCGCTTGACCGAGTAAGTTGATTCGAATCATGGCGTGTCAAAGCTCCTCAGCGCCAGGCCTACGGCGATGGCCAGACGCGGTGCCAACTCGCGAAGGTGGCTCTCGTCGTGACGCCCTGGGTTGACTGCAATTTTTCGAAAGGGGTAAAGCTCCTCCACCGGCATCGCGAATTCTTCTCTGAGCAGGTCCAGTAGCCCCGGAACGCGGGCCGTTCCTCCGGCCACGACGATACGGCGGATGTTTTCGCCGCTGGCCGTGGCCCGGAAAAAGTCGAAAGTCTTTTGAATTTCGAGAATGAGAATGTCGGAAACGGAACGGAGAATGGCCGTCCGTTGCTCCTCGCTGACGCCGGCGTGAGTCCCGCCCATCTTCAACTTTTCGGCGTCCTCAAAGCTCAGGTCCAATTCCTTCTGCAAGGCGTCGGTATACTGGTTGCCGCCGACTGAGACGTCACGAGTAAACAACGGCGTCCAGCCCCGGATGATGTTGATATTCATCACGCTCGCACCGATGTTCAGCAGCGCCACCACCTGCGAGGGGTCCAGCTCGTAGTTCACCTCGTAGCAGTTCTGAATGGCAAAGGCATCGATATCGACCACCACTGGCGCTTTGCCCGCTTGTGCGAGGACATTGGTGTGATTGAGAATCTTGTCTTTTTTTACGGCCACCAGCAGAACGTCCATCTGGTTTTCGGTGGCTTCCAGAAGCTGATGGCTCAAATTGACGTCGGCGATATCGAAGGGAATGTGCTGGCTGGCCTCGGCCTGGATCCGATCGTAGAGCTCTTCCTCGGTCATCAAGGGCATGCTCACACGTTTGACGATGACGGAGTGGCCGGAAACGGACGTCGCTACATCTCTGGTCTTGATCTTCTGGCCATCGAAGATCGAAATGATCTTCTCCGCCACCGAGGGGGCGTCCATGATTGCGCCGTCTACGACGGTGTCCTGCGACAGCGTTTCGAGGCCGAAACTCACCAGTTCATAACCATCTTTCGCCTTTTTCAGCTCGACAGCCTTTACCGAACTCGAGCCGATATCCAGGCCGATCAAAGCTCTCGTTTTACCTAGATTGAACATCGTGTGGCCCTCGCTCCTCACCGCCGCTTGGCAGCCGCCGCCCCGACGGTTCTGGCCGTCGCCGCCTGCCCGAACCTGTTCGTCGACCGTTCGCTTTGGCCTGCTAACACGCTTCTAAGACAGAGGAGAACTCGCTAGTACTAATACTTGTGGTACGTTCCCCGTTGCTGCGTTTATCACATCCAGCAGCGCAGACTGTCAATCGAGGTTAATTTCCCGCGTGTGCTTTTGGTAAAACCCGGCCGAAAGGACAGGCTGTCTAGTGCGAGCCACAGGGCGAAAGTACGGCCAAGGAAGGGCCGCTCGCGCAGTGAAAAATAAGTGAATGTTTGGCGAAGTGGCCGGCAGGGTCGGAATTCGCGTTATTTTTCCCTGGCGTCCAGCTTTAACTGCGACCAGAGTTGATCGACGCGGTTCTTGGTTTGGGCGTCCATCTGAATCTCGTCCGGCCAGCGACCCGCGTAACCTTCTTCTGGCCATTTGCGCGTGGCGTCAATTCCCATTTTCGAGCCGTAATCCTGCCGGCGAGCCGCATGATCGAGCGTATCGACTGGTCCCAACACAAACTGAATGTCTCGTTCCGGGTCAATCGCACATAACGCTTTCCACACCACTTCTCGCCAATCTTGGACGTCCACGTCGTGGTCGACAACGACAATCACTTTCGTAAACATGGCCTGCCCGAGCGACCAGATCGCATTCATGGTCTTCCGCGCGTGACCAGGGTAGCTTTTGCGGATCGAGACGATCATCAAGTTTTGAAAAATGCCCTCGGCGGGCATAGCCACATCGACAATTTCCGGATGCTGCATCTTCATCACGGGGAGAAAGACCCGCTCGATCAGGTGGCCAATGAAGTAGTCCTCCTGAGGCGGAGGGCCTACGATGGTAGTCAAGTACACCGGCTCCTTGCGATGCGTGATGCAGTCGACATGAAACACGGGGAACTGCCCCTCGAGCGAATAGAACCCCGTGTGGTCGCCAAAAGGTCCCTCAGTGCGCATCTCGGCTAGGTTCACGTGGCCTTCCAGGATAATTTCGGCGTTTGCCGGGACTTCCAGATCAACCGTCTTGCACCGCACCAGTTCCACCGCTTCCCGCCGGAGGAAGCCGGAAAACAGAAATTCGTCCAAATCCGGAGGCACGGGGAGTATCCCCGCCAGGCACGTCGCCGGGTCGGAGCCGATGGCCACGGCGACTTCCAGCGTTCCTTTCTCATCTTTGGATCGCGCAGCGCGAAAATGTTCGGCCCCATGCTTCTGTGTTTGCCAGTGCATGGCGGTGGTGCACCCGTCGAACACCTGCATTCGGTAACAGCCCACGTTCCGCTTCCCCGTTTCCGGGTTCTTGGTGATCACCATCGGCCAGGTGATATACCGGCCGCCGTCTTTAGGCCAACACTGCAGGACAGGAAACTCCAGTAGCGAGAACCCTTCTGTACGGACGACCTCTTGGCACTCTCCGCTGCGTACAATTTTCGGGAACAGGTTGCCTAATTCGGCCAGCTTCGGCAGCATCTTGACTTTGTCAAGGAGCCCTTGCGGCGATTGCACGTCCAGAATCGAGGAGATTCTCCCGGCCACCTCCTCGAGGGAATTCACTTCTAGCGCCAGATGGATCCTCTGTTTGCTGCCGACTAAGTTCGTTAGGGCAGGAACACGCGAGCCCTTGGGATGCTCAAACAGCAGCGCCGGTCCGCCTCGCTTGACCACGCGGTCAGTGATTTCCGTAATTTCTAGAAGCGGATCGACCTCCCTCGAAATGCGCCGAAGTTCGCCTTGCTTCTCGAGCCGTTTTACGAAGTCCCGCAGATCGCGATAGGCCACTTCCCCTCCCAGGGCCGCTTTAGCCCGCCCACTCTAACACGGAGTGATCCGGCCCTTGAGAAACCAAGCAGACACAGGCTGCGTCATAAAGATTGAACAGAGCTACCAGTCATCGTCCTTGCGGACACAGGTTATACACAGCCAACTCATGAAGGCAGAGGGACATGGCGTTACGCGACTCATATCAGGCGCACAGGAAGGCTTATCTTGCCGCAGCTGCTTGCCTTGTCTTGATTTTGGGCTATTGGTTTTATTCTCAAGCTAAATCGAAGGATCCCAAATACACAACAGCTACCGTTCGTCGCGGCGATCTGACCTCTGCCGTTCAAGCCACTGGTACGATCAACGCGCTCACTACCGTTTCTGTCGGTTCCTATGTGTCCGGCACGGTGCAATATATATTTGCGGACTTTAACACCCGCGTAAAGAGCGGCCAGGTGTTGGCCCAACTTGACCCCGCGATCTACGAGGCGCAGGTTCTACAGGCCCGCGGCAATTTGCAAAATGCCACGGACAACCTGGCCACCCTGGCTGCCAACGTTCAGGTAGATCAGGCGTCCCTAGCGAAGGCCCAAGCAAACGTCAAATACGAGGAAGCCACTGCAAAGCGATCGCACGATCTTTTCATCGCGGGTGTCGTTTCGGCCGACTCCAATGATCTCACGCAATCGACTCTGGGTCAGGCCAAGGCGGACGTGCAGTCGGCCGAGGCCGCACTCGAACAGGCAAAAGCTCAGCTGCAACAAGCGCGGGCGCAGGTTACCGCCATGGAAGGCGGGCTCAAGGCGGCAGAAACAAACCTCAAGTACACCACCATCCTGGCGCCGATCGACGGCACTGTCGTTGCCCGCAACATCGACGTTGGCCAATCCGTCGCCGCCACACTCCAAGCGCCCAACGTCTTTACGGTCGCCCAGGACCTGACACGCATGCAAGTGTACGCGGCGACCGATGAGTCCGATACCGGGAATATCCGAGTGGGGGCGCCGGTAACCTTTGCCGTCGATGCTTTTCCCAACGAGCTATTTCACGGCCGCGTCAGCGCGGTTCGGTTGAACCCGACCACGATTCAGAACGTGGTTACCTACAACACTGTCATTGACTTCAGCAATCCTGAGGAAAAGCTCCTTCCCGGTGAGACCGCCTACGTCACAATACCGACCGGCCATGCCAGCGGTGCCCTTCTGATTCCGAATCCCGCTCTGACCTTCAAGCCAAGCATTCCTCGCCCTCAACTTCAGCAACTCTATCAGCAGCACGACATCTCCCGCGAGGCTTCCACCAGCCACCTGGGCGGATGGCAGGTGCTGTGGAAGCTCGCGCCCAACAAGAAAGATTTGGTTCCGGTCGCGGTGCAGTGCGGCATCACTGACTACAGCAACACGCAGTTACTTCAAGGCGATATTCATGAAGGCGATGTCCTGGTCATCGCACAACAATCACAGCCGGGAGCGCCTGGCGGGCAGCGTCCGCCCGGCTTTGGCGGATTCGGGCCGCGATAAGGGGCAGCAGAGGTGTTCTGATGAATCCGAGAGAAGTCATTCGCGTGGCACTGAGGGCTCTGGCGCGTAACAAGCTGCGAACTATTCTCACCATGCTCGGTATTATCATCGGCGTTGGCGCCGTCATTTGCACCGTGGCCATCGGCCAGGGAGCCAGTGAGCAAGTGCAGCAACAGATCGCGTCGCTCGGTACGAATGTCATCATGGTCTTTGCTGGCAGCGTCAACACGAGCGGCGTCCGTATGGGTAACGGCGCGACGAAAACCTTGACCGCAGATGATGCGCAAGCGGTGCTCCAGCATGTCCAGGGCGTGACCATGGTTTCGCCGATGGTTCAATCATCTGTCCAGGTGGTGAACGGGAATCAAAACTGGCTCACTCGGGCCAGCGGTTCTTCGCAAGATTTTCCTCAGATTCGTAACTGGCCGGTTGTTTCTGGAAGCTTTTTTTCCCAACGGGACGTGGACATGGCCACCGACGTTTGCGTGCTTGGTAAGACCGTCGCGACGCAACTGTTTGGGGACGAAGATCCAGTTGGGCAGATGATTCGAATTCAGAACCTCCCGTTTCGGATTCTCGGTGTCCTGCAAGAAAAAGGGCAGAACCCGAACGGGCAGGATCAAGACGACATCGTCTTCATGCCCTATACAACGGTGCAGAAAAAAATCTCGGGCATCAGCTGGATCCAGATGATGATGGTGGCGACTTCTAGCCAGGAGGTAAACCCCACAGTGCAAAATGGCATCGCCGCGCTGCTCCGCCAGCGCCACCACCTGCGAACTGGCGAAGACGATGACTTCATCATCCGCAATCCCAGCGAAATGGCGCGAACGGCAGAAGCCACGGCCAACACGATGACCATGTTGTTGGGGGCCATTGCCGCTGTCTCGCTCGTCGTCGGCGGCATCGGCATCATGAATATCATGCTCGTCTCGGTCACCGAGCGTACCCGCGAAATCGGCGTGCGCATGGCCGTCGGTGCAACCGAAGCAAACGTCAAATGGCAGTTCCTCAGCGAAGCTCTGGTGCTCAGCTCGCTGGGAGGTTTGATCGGCATCGCCCTTGGCATGCTGGCCTCGGCTCTGATTTCCAATTCCCTCGGCTGGCCGACCTTGGTCTCCAAGCTTTCTATTGTGGTGGCCGTGGTGTTCTCCGCTCTGGTGGGGATCAGCTTCGGCTTTTACCCGGCCATGAAGGCGGCCCAGCTGAATCCCATCGAGGCTCTTCGATATGAGTAATGGTTTACGGTACAGATTTCTAGGCGAAGCCCTGGCGCTTGTGCTGTTCGCGCCAGTGGCGCTCACACCTGTTCTTCTTGCGCAAAGTCAGCAGCCGGGAGCTCCATCGGGCGCTCCCCATCGGCAGGACAGACCCGGCGGCCCGCCCCCGCACGGCACACCAGCAGGGCAAGCCGAGGGAATGCCCGCGGTAGGGACCCCTGGCGGCCCAGCCGCCGTGCAGGCAACCCCGTCGGTGGTTCCCGGCAAGAAGACACCTGCGGGAGAACAGTTCTTCATCGTCGCCTCGATCGACCTGCAGAAGTCTCAGCTGCTGCTTAAGTATCCAACGGAAGTTACCCAGCTGATGAAAGTGGATGGCTCGACTAAATTCGTGGACGAGTCGGGCCAGCCGCTCAAGCTTTCAGACTTTCGTGCCGGCGACACCCTCTGGGTGACTTCGCGAACCAGCGGAGAGGAAATCACGGCCGTTCACGTGCGTAAAGGCCGCATGGATGTCGCCGACTTGCACCGCTACTATCTCGACTACGCAGAAATAAAGTAGAGTAGCTCGAGCGCGGCGCCGTCGCCGAGGTTTCAACTGGAGAGAAAAGGGTGATTCGGACCGGCGGCTGGCCCGAGCTAGCCTTGCTCAGCAGCCGGTCTCCATTACCGCCCAGGACTTTGCTGCCAGGCCCCCACGGGGCGGGTCAAGACCCCGCAAGGCTGGGACCCAAAAGGTCCCGGCCGACTGCCTCGAATTGCCGAATCGCAAATTCCAGATCCTCGCGTGTGTGCGCAGCCGATAGTTGGACCCGGATGCGGGCCTTTCCTGGGGGCACAACCGGATAGGAAAAGCCAATCACGTAGATCCCCTTTTCCAGCAACCGCTCGGCCATCTTCGTAGCGAGCGCGGCATCGCCCAACATGATGGGCACGATCGGGTGCTTGCCGGGCAAAACATGGAAGCCGATCGCCGCCATTCGTTGGCGGAAGAATTGGGTGTTCGAATGAAGCCGGTCACGAAGCTCTTTCGTCAGGGTGAGAAGATCGAGAACCTTGAGCGATGTGGCCACGATGGCAGGTGCAACGCTGTTCGAGAAAAGATAAGGCCGCGAGCGCTGCCGAAGCAGTTCCACGATTTCCCTGCGCGCGCTCGTATAGCCGCCGCTTGCTCCTCCCAGAGCCTTGCCCAATGTCCCCGTGAGGATGTCCACGCGACCCATGACCCCATGGTATTCGTGCGTGCCCCGACCGTTTTCTCCCATAAAGCCGACCGCATGGGAATCGTCCACCATGACCATCGCTCCGTATTTCTCGGCAAGATCGCAGATCTCGGGAAGTTTTGCGATGTATCCGTCCATTGAGAAAACACCGTCGGTGGCAATCAGGACGCGCCGGGCGGACGACAGTTCCCTGAGCCGTGCTTCAAGATCGCTCATATCACCGTTGTGGTAGCGGACCCGCTGCGCTTTCGACAGCCGGATGCCATCGATGATGCTTGCGTGATTGAGTTCGTCAGAGACGATCGCGTCGCCCTCTGCCAGGAGTGTCTCAAATAACCCCCCGTTAGCATCAAAGCACGAGCTGTAAAGGATGGTGTCTTCCATGCCTAGAAACTCGCTCAGGCGCATTTCGAGCTGTTTGTGAATCTCCTGAGTCCCGCAGATAAAGCGCACGGAGGAAAGCCCATACCCCCAACGGTCCAGGGCTTCATGGGCTGCTCGGACGATTTCCGGGTGATCGGCCAAACCCAGATAGTTATTCGCGCAGAGGTTCAGGACCGCTCTCCGGCCGGGCAGATCGACGCGCGCGTTCTGCGGTCCTGCCAGTGTGCGCTCGGATTTATAGAGACCGGCATTGCGAATCTCCTCCAGCTGGGCGGCGAATTGTGGTCTGGCAATGTCGAACATGGTTCTGCTCCTGCCCGGCGGAAGGCTTAATCTGGCGCGCGCCAATCAAGCAGCACCTTGCCTGCCTCGCCCGATTTCACCGCTTCAAAACCCTTGGCGTAGTCATGCCAGGCCAACCGGTGCGTGATGACGGCTTTGATGTCCAGCCCCGATTCGAGCATGACCGTCATCTTGTACCAAGTTTCGTACATCTCGCGACCATAGATGCCCTTGATCGTGAGCATGTTGAAGATCACGCGCTTCCAGTCGATGGCCATTTCTGCGCTGGGAATGCCGAGCATCGCGATCTTTGCGCCATGACTCATGTTCAGAAGCATCTCCCGAAAGGCGCTCGGGCTGCCCGACATCTCCAGCCCCACATCGAACCCTTCCTGCATGAAAAGCTCTTTTTGAGCCTCTCCTAGTGACGTTTCGCTTGAATTAACCGCAAGCGTGACATTCATTTTTCGGGCAAGCTCCAATCGCTTCGCGTTGATATCGGTGATTACCACGTGCCGGGCGCCCGCGTGACGCACAACCGCGGCGGCCATGATTCCGATTGGGCCGGCTCCGGTAATCAAAACATCCTCACCCAAGACGGGAAACGAAAGAGCTGTGTGCACGGCGTTACCAAAGGGATCAAAAATCGCAGCCGTTTCAAGATCGATAGTGCCATTGTGCCGCCAGAGATTGGTCATCGGCAGCACGATATACTGAGCAAAGGCGCCGGCGCGGTCGACGCCCACCCCTGAGGTGTGTGCGCAGAGATGGCGCCGCCCCGCCAGACAGTTGCGGCAGCGGCCACACACTACATGGCCCTCTCCGCTGACGATATCGCCCGGATGGAAGTCGGTAACGTTTGATCCTACCTCCACGATTTCACCCACGAATTCATGACCGATAATCAAAGGGGGGTGAATCGCGACTTGAGCCCAGCCGTCCCAATCGTAAATGTGCAGGTCGGTGCCACAAATGCCGGTCACCAGCACTCGAATGAGCGCGTCGTTGATGCCCGGCTGGGGAATGGGAACATCCTCGAGCCACAGCCCGCGTTCCGGCCGGCTTTTTACCAGGGCGTGCATAGGTTTTCTGCTCGTTCAGATTTCAGACCGGTCCAGACCCGCTCGGATCTCCGTCGTTCCATACGAAGGTTCCCTGGACACGGTCCTTGCGTACCCGGTCAATCGGGAAAGTCTGACCGTGGATGACCACATGAACACCTGCCCCGAGGACTCGCGCGGCAAACAGGCTCTCCGTCAAATTTTGCAGCCCATCGGTCCCATCAAAACCGAGCGGCACCATCGCACCGGTCAGGATAATCGGAATGCGCAGCCCGGCCAGCGAGCGCCGGAGATAGAGACCCGTCTCGACCAGTGTATCCGTACCGTGGGTGATGACAATGGGCGCGTCGGCGGGAAGCAGCGCGGATACGGCCCCCAAGATGGCGCTCCGGTCCGCCGCGGTCATCTCCAGACTGTCCTTATTGAGCAGCGGAACCACGCGTACATCGGAGTCGGGAAGACGAAGCAGCTTCAAGTAGCGCTCGATCTTGCCCTCGAGATTGGCGACCGATCCAGACTTTTCCGAATACGCTTTTTCAATTGTTCCGCCGGTCGTAATGACATAGATGATTTTCATCGGCGACGATCCAATTTCGCGATGTCCTTCTACTACGTGCCTTGCGCCCGCATAATTTGGATCGCCCCGGCTTGATGCGGCCCCGCACGCGGTGAGAGAAAAGGCGTTTAACCCTTCCCTACCCAGCGAAGGATGGGTTTGCGGGCCGCAGTCACTTCATCCAGACGTCCGACCCGGGTCGTGTGAGGCGCCTGCTTTACGAGCTCTGGATCCAAGGCTGCCTCTTCGGCGATCGCCCGCATGGCCTCGATGAAAAGATCACATTCCTCCTTTGATTCCGATTCGGTGGGCTCGATCATCATGGCCCCGTGAACGATCAGTGGGAAGGCCGTCGTATACGGATGAAACCCGTAATCGATCAGCCGCTTGGCGATATCCAGAGTGCTTATGCCGTTCGCCTTCTGCCGGTGGTCGCTGAAGACGACTTCGTGCATCGAGGGCAGGTTGTAGGGCAGATCGAAAACGTCTTCCAGATGTTTGCGAATGTAGTTGGCATTGAGCACGGCGTCCTCGGTGGCCTGGCGTATGCCGGGCCCGTAGGCGAGGATGTAGGCGAGTGCGCGCACTAGCACGCCGAAATTCCCGGCAAAGGCTTTGACTCGGCCGATCGAGAGCGGGCGGTTCTCTTCGAGTGCAAGCGAGCCGTTGTGTTTTTCGATGAGCACGGGAATGGGCCGGAAGGGCTCGAGGATCCTTTTCATGGCCACCGGACCCGCGCCGGGTCCGCCCCCGCCGTGCGGGGTTGAGAAGGTCTTGTGCAGGTTCAAATGCATCACGTCGACGCCAAAATCCCCGGGCCGGGCCACACCAGCGAGCGCGTTCATGTTCGCTCCGTCCATGTACAGCAGCGCCCCTTTGCGGTGCAAAATGTCGGCGACCTCGGAAATGCGCTCTTCAAAAATACCCAGTGTGGATGGGTTCGTGATCATCAGAGCGGCGACATCCTCGGTGACAACTTCGGTAAGCTTCGCGACGTCGATCTGGCCACGCGAGTCAGAGGGAATGTTCTGAATGCGGTAGCCTGCGATTACGGCCGTTGCCGGATTGGTGCCGTGAGCCGAATCCGGAATCAACACCGTCTTTCTTGGGTTGCCCTGGGAAGCGAGATAGGAACGAATCAGCAAAAGTCCAGTCAGTTCTCCCTGCGCTCCCGCGGCCGGTTGCAAGGTCAGCGCATCCATACCGGTGATGGCGGCCAGACACTGCTCCAGCAGGTGCAGGATTTTGAGGCACCCTTGGGAGACCTCTTGCGGCTGCAGAGGATGCTCGGTCGCAATCCCTTCCAAGCGGGCGATTGTTTCATTGACCCGCGGGTTGTATTTCATCGTGCAGGAGCCTAGGGGATACATGCCCAGGTCGATTGCGTAGTTCCACCTAGACAGGCGGGTGAAATGGCGCAACACTTCGATTTCACTGACTTCGGGGAAGCCCACCACCCCTTCCCTTCTGTAGTTGTCGCCGAGGACCTGGGCAGGGTCCACAACAGGGACATCGAGCCGAGGCAAATCGAAACCTCGTTTGCCGGGAGAGGATTTCTCAAAAATGAGACCTTCATTTTGGCTGGTATGCCGAGAGGCCTCGGTGATTTTGTCCTTCATGCGCGCACCTCAAGCGGAGCGAGCGCCGCGTCCAGCGCATCGGCGAACCTTTCGATCTCTTCGCGAGTCGTCGTCTCAGTGACGCATACAAGTGCATGGTTGGGAAGTTCCGGGTAGGCCGGTTCAAGCGCCAGCGGTCCGATGATTTTCTTGGTCAGCAACTCGCGATTAATGGTCTCGACGGGTCTCGGAAACACCAGCGTGAACTCGTTGAAAAAGGGTGCACCAAAGGGCCGGGCCACGCCGGGAATCTTCAATAGCTCCCCCAGTGCGAACTGAGCTTTGGAGAGATTTTGAAGGGCCATCTCGCCTAGCCCGTCCTTCCCGAGCAGAGTCAGGTGCACGGCGGCTGCCAAAGCACAAAGCGCTTGATTGGTGCAAATGTTGGAGGTGGCCTTCTCGCGCCGGATGTGCTGCTCACGTGCCACGAGTGTAAGCACGAACCCCCGCCGGCCCCTGGAATCGGTGGTCTCGCCGGCCAGACGGCCAGGCATTTGCCGCACGTACTTCTCACGCGTTGCGATCACTCCGACGAACGGTCCTCCGTAGCTTGGCGCGAGCCCGAAACTCTGTCCTTCGAGCGCCACAATATCGGCTTCCAGGGGAGGTCGCACCAGGCCCAGCGAAACTCCTTCGGCGATGGCTACGATAAGCAAGGCTCCGACGGAATGTGCGGCCTGGGCCAGCACCGGCAGCTGCTCGAGGACACCGAAGAAGTTGGGAGAACCCACCACGAGCGCTGCTAGATCCTCCCCCAGCTCCGCTTGAAGGGCCTGCTGGCTGACGGCGCCATCCGTGTCGAAGGGAATCTCCACCACATCCAAGCCGGAACTCCGTGCGTAGGTATTCAGTACGTCGCGATAGTGTGGGTGAAGCGATCGGGCCACGAGCGCACGCCGGCGCTGCGTGATTCTCTCGGCCATCAGCACTGCTTCGGCCGTGGCGGTTGAGCCGTCCCACATGGAGGCATTGGCGACTTCCTGCCCGGTGAGCTGGCACATCAGCGTCTGAAACTCGAAAATTGCCTGGAGCGTACCTTGCGAAATCTCTGCCTGGTAGGGCGTGTAAGAGGTCAGGAACTCTCCGCGTTGAATAATGGTGTCGGTGACGACCGAGCGCAGGTGGTCATAAACACCGGCGCCGAGAAAACGGGCGTAGCCGACTGAGTTCTCCCGCGCCCGCTCCTTGAAATATTGAATAATCTCAGACTCTGCGCAAGGTCCGGGCAAGTCCAACAGCTGCCGCAAACGGAAGCGCTCGGGAATGCTCGAAAACAAATCCTCCATGGATCGGGCAGCGATGGCGGAGAGCATTTGACTGCGCTCGATGGGGCTTTTGGGCAGATATCGCATTAGATTTTAGATTCCGGGCAAAAGGCTTCGTAGGCGGAGGCGTCCATCAGGCTTTCGAGCTCCGCGGGATCCAAGATGCGCACCTTCGCAAACCAAGCCGCGCCGTAAGGGTCGGCATTCACTTTCTCGGGCGCGCTTTCAAGCGACCTGTTCACATCAAGCACCTCGCAGGAGAGCGGCGCGAAAACCTCAAAGACCGCCTTTGTCGACTCAACCGTAGCCAGTTCCTCGCCGCCCTTGAATGTTGTGCCGACTTTCGGTAGTCCGACGAACACCACGTCGCCTAGCTGCTTCTGGGCGAAGTCGGTAATTCCCACCGATCCGACGCCGGTGCCGTTGATCTCAATCCATTCGTGCTGTCTGGTATATCTGTAATTTCCCGGATAGCCCATCGCTTATCCTTCCTCCATTCTTGGCTAAGAGCGCCCGCCCAAATGGGCGTCGGCCGGTGTTGGTCGGGGTCGCAATCTTTTATAGAACGGGGTCGGAACGACGCACGCTTTCACTTTTTGGCCCCGGACATCGACGTACACCGCGCTGCCGATTGCGGCACTCTCAGGCGGGACGAAGGCGAGTGCGATATTCTTGCCCAGAGTAGGTGAGGGTGATCCGCTGCTGACCGCGCCAATGGCGTTGCCCGCCTCATCCAGGATCCGGTAACCGTCACGGGCGATTCCCCGCTCCACTATTTCAAGTCCCGCGAGCGTGCGTGAGAGCCCCGACTCCTTGGCTCGCCGAAGCGCGTCTCGGCCGATAAACTCGCCCTTCTCCATTCTGCAAAAGCGTTCGAGCCCGGCCTCCCACACGTTAATGCTTTCGCTGATTTCGTGGCCGTAGAGAGGGAGCCGAGCCTCAAGCCGCAGCGTATTGCGCGCTCCCAGGCCGCACGGCACCATGCCGAACTCACGTCCGGCAGAGAGCACCTTTTCCCACACATCCTCGCTCGTCTCCGGATCGGACGGAACATAGATCTCAAAGCCGTCTTCGCCCGTGTAACCGGTTCGTGCAACCAGTGTATCTTTTAATCCCGCTAGCGTGGCGTATGTACACCAATAACTTCCGAGCCTTGAAAGCGGGCTGTCGGTCAGTTTGGCGATCACATCGATGGCGCGAGGGCCTTGTATGGCGAGTTGCGTGTACGTATCGCTAAGGTCGATGACTTCGCAGTCGAAATCTTGGGCGTTATCGCGCGCCCAATGGAAGTCCTTTTCCCCCGTGCCGGCGTTGATCACCAGAAGAAAATCTTGATCCTTCAGCCGGTGGACGATGACGTCATCGACGAACGTTCCGGCGGGATAGAGCATGGCCGAGTATTGGGCCTGTCCAACGGCCAAGCGAGACACCTGATTCATGGTGAGGTGCTCGAGTGCCGCGAGCGCCGCCTGGGAAGCTCTCTTCCCGTATACGCGGATATCGCCCATGTGGCTGACGTCGAATACCCCGACGCTCGTGCGCACAGCTTTGTGTTCGGCAACCAGCCCGCCGCTGGATGGGTATTCGACCGGCATTTCCCAACCGCCAAAGGCCACCATCTTCGCGCCGAGTGCGCGGTGAACACCGTTGAGCGCCGTTTTGCGAAGGTTGACTGCCGTCGATTCGGCCAAAGCTTTCTCCCCGCACCAGCAAGACTTGGTGTTACCGCTCATCTCAGGCGGCACCTTCGAGCCCACCAGGGCGCCTGCACTGGCCCACCCCTATAACAGATCAGATCGATCTCGTCTTTCAAGATCAAAGCGCCTTTGCCTGAAATTAACGCCCATTGCCCATCGACCAAGCGAGACAGCCTTGAC
>Ga0306920_100003012_pt1 | contig 21353 bp, 20 predicted proteins | sample flu12Cox44000170_FD_204666 | JGI IMG/M metagenome (GOLD analysis project Ga0306920, IMG submission 204666) | Lab enrichment of tropical soil microbial communities from Luquillo Experimental Forest, Puerto Rico - flux4day.12C.oxic.44.000.170 (v2)... | ecosystem: Environmental > Terrestrial >... | reverse complement strand
GAGACATGCCGAGCAGCATAAAATCGCCTACCTCGTCTGTTTGTGTATTGACGACGAGCAGACCGTGGGCGGTAGCCGAGGGGATGTACAGTTCTCCTCCGTCAGGTTTCAGTAGAAGCGCATCGGGCCTTCCATCCAGCTCAAGTTCCGAGAGAAGGACGCCCCGGTGCAGATCGATCACCGAAATTTCGTCGCGTGTACCGGAGGAGACGAAGGCTTTCGAGCTGTCCAGGAGGATCGCTATTTGCTCGGGGGCAGGCGTCACCTTAACGACGGCGCGCGTGGCCAGGCTGGCGGAATCAAGAATGGATGCCGTCGCATCGTCGTGGTTCGAAACAACCACAAAGGCCCCATCGGGCGAAACTCGCGCGATCCATGGGTGGCGTCCGACTTTCGCCCGGGCCACTACCTGACGGGTTTCGCAGTCAATCGCGAAAACGGAATTTGATCCCGAGGCGGCGACATAGGCTCGCTTTCCATCCGGCGAGAAATCAAGTGCATAGGGAGCAGAGCCGACCGGGGTGCGCGCCACGATTTGATTTGAGACGGCATCGAGCACCCAGGCGTATCCGCCACTGGAGCTGAGCCCCCATACTTCTTTGCGCGTAGGGTGGGCGCGCACGCCGCTCGGCTCGCCGCCAACGGGAATTGTTGCCGCGGGAGCGAGCTTCACCAGGTCGATGGCGCTGATCGTGCCGTCGCTCGTGTTGGCCACATAGGCGAACAGGTGCAAGCCGGGCCGCAAATACGACGGGCGAATTTCAAGCGCAGCTTCGCGGATCGCAAGAGCGCTAAGAATCACCAGGAGCACGATAAGTCGATAATTGAGTCGAATTTTCAATTGAGGGTGCGGTTCAGAACGGCCGCGATGGCATTTGCTTCGCGAACCAATTGCTCGAATTCTTCCGGCAAAATAGACTGCGGGCCGTCAGAAAGGGCGTGTGCTGGATCGTTGTGGACTTCGACGAGAATGCCGTCCGCGCCGACTGCAACGGCAGCTCGCGAAAGCGGGAGCACCTTGTTGCGCCGTCCCGTGCCGTGCGAGGGATCGACGACGATGGGCAGATGGCTGAGTCGCTGAACCGCGGGAATTACACTCAAATCAAGCGTGTTGCGGGTGTGGTCAGCGAAGGTGCGAACGCCACGCTCGCATAAAATCACTTGATAATTACCCTCCGAAACGACGTATTCAGCGGCCATGAGAAATTCATCGAGAGTCGCGGACATACCGCGCTTTAGCAAGATCGGTTTGCCGGCGCGGCCAGCGCGTTTGAGCAACGAGAAATTCTGCATATTGCGCGCGCCAATTTGGATGACGTCTGCGTAATGTTCGACGAGTTCAAGCGATTCGTTGTCGATGGCCTCGGTCACGATTCCCATGCCGAATCGGTCTCGTACTTCCGCGAGGATCTTGAGTCCGGTCTCGCAGAGTCCCTGGAAACTGTAGGGGGAGGTGCGCGGTTTGTACGCACCACCGCGGAATAGACGCGCACCGGCGGCTTTGACGCGCTCGGCAATCGCAAAGGCCTGCGCGCGCGACTCAACCGCGCACGGCCCAGCGACGAGCGCGACGGCGCGATCGCCAAAGGTCACATCCCCCGAGGGGGTCGCTACGCGAACGACTGTGTTTTCCTCCTTTACGTCGCGGCTGACGAGCTTGTAGGGTTTGCTGACTGGAATGCACTCGATGACGCCCGGCATGGACTCGAGGCCCCCGACATCCACTTGCCCCTTGTTGCCGGTGATCCCAATGGCCGTGCGCGCGGCGCCGGGAATCGGGTGGGCACGAAGGCCGAGCGACTCGATCTGCTGGCAAACGGCGCGCACCTGTTCTTCGGTCGCTTGCGATTGCATGACCACGAGCATGTGAGGCTCTCTAGTAGACTCCCTCGACGAGCGAGTTTATCGCAGCAGAGGTCAGCGGCGCAAAGAGGTACCCCAAAAGCCGCAGCCCTCCGGTCACCTACCTTGAAGGAACACGGGAGCGCATTCTTCAAGCCTCCCGACTAGAGGCGCGGCGTTGCCGGGAGGGAGTGCGGCCGTTTTCGCCATTGAGCGCACCTCATGTTGAGTTAAACGGGTTTGGAATCATGGGGATAGGCTAAAGCACTTGTCGCTCAATCTTCTAGGGTTCCATTGCGGGATGGGAGCGCTCAAGACTGGAGGCGCGGGGCGGGATCGAACCGCCGATAAAGGTTTTGCAGACCTTTGCCTTACCACTTGGCGACCGCGCCGAGCGAGCCTGCATGATAGCACGAGCGACCTCGATCCCCTAGATCACTCGCTAGTTGTGGCCAGCTTGCCGCGTATCGTACAAGCCTCGGGCCATTCGGCGCTCCATGCTGGGTGCAAACATCATTTGTGTTTTGTGGGCCCGCATGCCATTTCCGTCACTCGCGTCCCTGATGTAGGCTGCTTTCCCTACACCCGCTCTTGTTTTACCCACGTCAATTTACGTCATCCTGAAAAGAGGCCGTTTGCGCGTCTGAACCGATTCCGCTAGAATGATTTCCTCCCGGACAATCTGAGGGAATGGCGGAGACCAAGCATCTAGTTGAACTGACTTTCGAACCTGCCGACGAGTACCGCCCAGAGCCTGCTGCCCCGCCTGAAACACCCGCCTGGAAAAATGGCACGATTCGAATCGGCATTCACACGTCCATTGCTGGAGAAATCTCCCGCTCGTTGGACATCGCGGCGGGCCTGGGCGCAAACGCACTTCAGATATTCTCAGCCAGCCCAAGGATGTGGGACCGCGGCGCATCGAGAATCTTGCCGTTGGATGCAGAGCGTTTTCGTGCGCGGCGTAGGGAGCTGGCGCTGGGTCCGCTGGTCGTTCATTGCAATTACCTATTGAACCTTGCTTCGCCTAATCCTGTGCTGCAAGCGCGTTCGGTGCAAGCGCTGTATAGAGAGCTCGTGCGGGCACTGGCGTTAGGCGCCGATTATCTTGTACTCCATCCCGGTTGTGCGATGACGAGCGATATTCCTACGGCGAGTTGCGCCGTTGCGCGAGGTCTAAGACAGGCTGCGCGTGGGCTGAAGCTAGAGGAACTGGGCATTTTGCTCGAAAACACGGCGGGGCAGGGAAGTTCGATCGGTTCGAGATTCGAGGAGTTGAAGGCGATTATGGACGCCTGCGCGGACTTGCCAGTCGGCGTGTGCATCGATACGGCGCATTTATTCGCCGCTGGGTGGGACATTCGGACGGCCGAGGGCCTCGAAAACACACTGTTCCATCTGGAGCGCGAGATCGGAGTCAAGCGCGTGCCGGTTATTCATGTCAACGATTCGAAGACGCCGCTCGGCTCCCGCGTTGATCGCCACGAACACATTGGCAAGGGCAAAATCGGGTTTGAGGCGTTCGCGCGAATTTTGAATCATCCGCTGCTTTCTACCTGCGCCTTCATTTTGGAGACGCCGATCGATAAGCCGGGCGACGACAAGCGGAACCTTGCCCAATTGTGGAAACTTGTCGGGCGAAAGGTACCGGCAACTGGCATACGCGACGGGATACGGGCAGCCTCGGGGAAACCGTCACGACGGAGTCGTCCTGCGCCGTTTACGGAGAGGACCGCCTCAAAAGACTCGCAGGTACGCTCCAAGGCTAAAGCCCTCTGACAGAAGCGTGTTCTAACGAAGGGGTAGACAATTGGCCGGTTACGATCCACAGCGAATCGAGGCGAAATGGCAGAAAGTTTGGGAAGAACAGGATGCCTTTCGCGCCGTTGAACACGATCCCGAGCGGCCCAAGCATTACCTGCTTGAAATGCTCCCGTATCCCTCGGGCACCCTGCACATGGGCCACATGCGCAATTACACCATTGGCGATGCTGTAGCCCGATATAAGCGCATGCAAGGATTCAATGTGCTGCATCCGATCGGGTGGGATGCTTTCGGTTTGCCCGCGGAAAATGCGGCAATCAAGCGCGGCGTTCCTCCTCGAGAATGGACGAACGCCAATATCGCCCAGATGAAGGCAGTTTGTAAGCGCTTCGGCTTCAGCTACGACTGGCGTCGCGAAATTTCAACTTGCGAACCGGAGTACTACCGCTGGAATCAATGGTTCTTCCTGCGCATGCTCGAGCGCAATCTGGCCTATCGCAAGCGGAGCCGCGTGAACTGGTGCCCACAGTGTCAGACCGTGCTGGCCAACGAACAAGTGATCGATGGTTTCTGCTGGCAGCACGAGACGACGCTGGTCGAGTCGAAAGAAATCGAGCAGTGGTTTCTGCGCATTACGAAATACGCGGACGCGCTCCTGGAAGGCATCAACGAACTGGCTGGCGGATGGCCCGAACGCGTCCTGATCATGCAGCAGAATTGGATCGGGAAGTCGCGCGGCGCCCGCCTGCAGTTTGCGGTAGCCGACCTCAGCGTAGCGCCACTCGAAGTGTTCACCACACGAATCGACACCATTTATGGAGTTTCGGCGGTGCTGCTCTCGCCCGCCCACGCGAGCGTCCCGCAATTGCTTTCCAGTGTGCCCGGCGCCGCTGCGCTCGAGCGGCAATTGCGGGCCATGCAGCAGCGCAGCGTAAAAATGGAAGAGCTCGCCACCGCCGAAAAGGTGGGATTTTTCACGGGACGCTTTGCGGTCAATCCATTCTCGAGTGAACGACTGCCGATCTGGGTCGCAAACTTCGTGCTGGCGGAATACGGCACTGGCGCGGTGATGGCGGTTCCGGCCCATGACCAGCGCGACTACGAATTTGCGGAAAAATATAGTCTAGCGGTGAAGGTCGTCATACAACCTTCCACGGGAGCAGCTGTTCGCAAAGATCGAATGATCGAAGCCTACACAGACTACGGGCGCCTGGTCGATTCAGGGCCGTACACAGGACTTCGCTCCGAGCAGGCGCTTGAGAAAATGGCAGCCGATGCAGCGGCGCAGGGGTTCGGCAGAACCGAAACGACCTATCGGTTAAAAGATTGGGGTATTTCGCGCCAGCGCTATTGGGGCACTCCGATCCCAGTTGTCTACTGTCGAGATCATGGAGTGGTTGGTGTAGGAGATGATCAGCTTCCGGTGCGGTTGCCGGAAAACGTGACGCTGACCAGGCAGGGTAAATCGCCACTGGCAAACGTGCCGGAGTTTCTCATAACGATGTGCCCGAAGTGCGGGGGAACCGCGGAACGAGAAACCGACACGATGGATACGTTCATCGACTCATCCTGGTACTTCTACCGCTATACGGACCCGCACAACGCTCGTGCTCCGTTCGACAAGGCGACGGCGGCGTACTGGTTTCCGATCGATCAGTATATAGGCGGCGTCGAACACGCGATTCTCCACCTGATCTACTCGCGCTTTTTCTGTAAGGTGATGAATGAGCTGGGACTGGTGAATCACCGGGAGCCGATCAAGCGCTTGTTTTCGCAAGGCATGGTGCTGAAAGATGGCGCAAAGATGTCGAAGTCGAAGGGGAATATCGTCGGTGCCATTGAGATGGCGGACAAATATGGCTGCGATACGGGCAGGATGTACACGCTCTTCGCTGCGCCTCCGGAAAAAGACTTGGAGTGGAGCGAGCAGGGAATTGAGGGTTCATCGCGTTTTTTGAACCGCGTGTTTAGGCTCGTTGACAGGCACGCCGAGCGTTTGCGGCAGCTGCCGTTGGATTGGGCCGCTCAAACCGAGTTGGCGGGCGGGACAGTGAAAGAGAAGATTCTCGTGCGCAAAGCGCATCAGACCCTGAAGCGGGTGACGAACGATTTCGAAGCGCGGTGGCACTTCAATACCTCGATCGCGCTGATTATGGAGTTGGTAAACGAACTGACCGCGCGGGAACCGCTCGATCAGGATGTCGCGCCGGATGCATTAAAGCGCGTCCTATCCATGCTTGTGCTCATGCTTTCTCCGATGACGCCGCACATTGCCGAAGAGATGTGGGAAATTCTGGGGAATGCGGGCACGATCGCCGGTTCCAAAGGAGCGGGGCCCGCTGCCTGGCCGTCTTATCGCGAGGATCTCACGCGCGAGGAGCAGGTGGAGGTCATCATTCAGATCAACGGACGCGTCCGAGGAAAAATCATGGTCGATGACGGGCTCGGCGACGATGAAATGAAAGAGATGGCGCTCGCCGATCAGAGGATCGCCCCCCTGGTGAATGGGAGACAGGTTGTGAAAACGATTGTGGTTCCGAAGAAGCTCGTGAATATCGTTGTGAAATAGAACGGAGGTTGAGTGGTAAAGATGGCGACGCCTAGCGGGACGGCGGTACAGCAGGAGCGTGGAGGGACGGTGAGTACAAAGCGCGGAATCGTGGTACTCGATTTCGGCGGCCAATACACGCAGTTGATTGCGCGGCGCATTCGCGAACTGCAGGTATTCTCTTCGATTCTGCCCTGTACTTCGTCGATCGAAGAGATTCAAGCGCAAGAGCCGGTTGGCATCGTGTTATCGGGCGGGCCGAGCTCGGTCTATGACCAGGATGCTCCCTGCTGCGATCCGAAAACGCTGGCCTTGGGCCTTCCCGTCTTGGGCATCTGCTACGGGATGCAGTGGCTCGCGCGAACCCTGGGCGGAAGGGTGGAGCGTGCGCAACGGCGTGAATACGGGCCGGCGCAGCTCCGGGTTGGGCGCGATTCAAAGCTCTTTACCGGGTTGCCGGCAAATCTGAAGGTTTGGGAGAGCCACGGCGATCATGTCGTGGAATTGCCGAGTGGGTTTCACATCACCGGCCAGACGGACAATGCGGTCGCGGCGATGGAGAACGCCGAAGGGAATTTTTACGGGGTGGAGTTTCATCCCGAAGTGAACCATACCGAACGCGGCGCGGAGATTTTGCGAAACTTCGTCTTCGAAGTCTGCGGCGCAGAACGGAACTGGAATCGTCGAGGTTTTATCGCGGAGACCGCTGATCACATTCGAAAGCAGGCCGAGGGCGCGCGGGCGATCTGCGCTCTGAGCGGTGGAGTCGACTCGACTGTCGCGGCCGTGTTGGTGGATCGGGCGATCGGCGATCGGCTGACGAACATATTCGTGAATACCGGGCTGCTGCGGCGCTGTGAGTTCGAAGATACGTTGGAGATGCTGCGCGAGCGACTGCACCTCAATGTCATCGGTGTCGATGCTTCCCGGCGGTTTCTGGAGAAACTGACAGGCGTGATCGATCCAGAGCAAAAGAGAAAAATCATCGGCAATGAGTTTATCTCTGTGTTCGTGGAGGAGCAGCGAAAAATCGCCGCGGCTGCAAACGGGTTGCCTGTAAAGTTCCTCGTTCAGGGAACACTCTATCCCGACGTGATCGAATCAGTTTCGGTGAAGGGTCCATCGGCGGTCATCAAGTCCCATCACAATGTCGGCGGCTTGCCCAAGAACATGCCGTTTCAACTGATAGAGCCGCTGCGCGACCTGTTCAAAGACGAGGTCCGCCAGATCGGCAGGGACCTGGGGTTACCGGAAGAGATACTGATCAAGCAGCCTTTCCCGGGGCCGGGACTTGCGGTGAGGATCGTCGGACAGATAACGCCGGAGAGGTTGGCGACCGTGCGGGAAGCAGACGCGATCGTCGTCGAAGAGATTCGAAGCGCTGGGCTCTGGGCCAAGACGTGGCAGGCCTTCGCGGTTCTGCTGCCGGTTCAGAGCGTCGGCGTGATGGGCGATGGCCGAACCTATGGAAACGTTATCGCTGTCCGGGTGGTCGAATCGGTCGATGCCATGACGGCCGATTGGGCCCGGCTACCGATGCAGGTGCTCGAGCGCATGTCGTCTCGCATCGTCAACGAAGTAGCGGGCGTTAACCGGGTCGTCTATGACATCAGCTCCAAGCCGCCGAGCACAATCGAATGGGAATAGCGCGCGCTGCTGCCCGCCCTGTCCGTGGGCAGAGAACACACCTGCAGTGAGCTCTGGAGGCTCTCTTGGCTAAAGACACATAGCGGGGAAAGGGAGCTTGGGAAAAACCGCTACGGGTTGGCCATTTTGTGGGGCCTACCGATTGGCCATCTTTTGAGCGACGTACAGCAACAGCCGCCGGTCACCCTCTTCGATCCGGCCGAGAAGGCGCCGGAAACGGCCGAGGTAGCGGGCGTCCTTGCCCGTACTACCCCATGCGATGTCGTCCGCGCTCTTCCGCTTGGGAAGGTTTGGAAGCACAGGCGGTTCTTCCCCATCGTAAAATAGCTGGTAGAGGGGTACTTCCATAGCCCGTGCCAGCTTCTCGAGGGTTTCGATTGCCGGAACTGTGTGGCCATTTTCGACGCGAGAGATGTAACATCGAAGCAGGCCGGTACGCTTTTCGATATCGCCTTGGGACAGTTTTTTCTGTTCGCGCAGTAAGCGGATACGGTCACCGATTATCATGACGGGTATTGTTACATGGACTAGTGCCTCTCGCAACAAGAAACATGTAAACTCAGCCATCTTCTTTGGCGTAACCGCACGCGGATGAGGAACGTCACAAAAGATGTGGCAGCCAGCGCGCCGGCCCTGACCCTCGCTTTTCAGCAAGGCGAGAAGAAAGTAGACGATCGTGAGCTCGTGCGCCTCTCTCAAAATGGCGCGGAGGCCGCCTTCGAGGAGCTTGTTCGTCGGCATCAGCAGCGCGTGTTTGCTTTGGTTGCCGGGATTCTGCATCGTCCCGATGATGTGGAAGACGTTGCACAGCAGGTATTTCTCAAGGCTTACTTAGGAATAAAGAGATTTGATCAGCGCGCCGCGTTTTCGACCTGGTTGTACAAGATCGCGGTGAACGAATGCTGGGACTACCTGCGCAAACGGAAAGTGCGGCCGTTGGTTTACGAAGCGGACCTATCGGAGGAGCAGGTTTCACGACTCGATGGGATCGTTTCCTCCAGCCGGCCTCCGGAAGGGCCGAATACGCGCGCGGAAATGCGCGAGATCATCGAGCGAATGCTCGCAGCGCTCTCTGAACAGGACCGGCAACTTCTAGTGCTCAAGGAAATCGAGGGATTTTCGGTGCAGGAGCTGGCGGAAATTCTCAGTCTCAACGTCAACACGGTGAAAGTGCGACTGTTCCGTGCGCGCGGTCGAATTATGGACACGTATCGGCGGCAGATTCCTGCGGGAAAAAGCCAGGTCGTTCCCGCTGAACAAGGGAAGGAGTAGCATCGATGGCAACAGACCCTGAAGTCGGGCATGCGGAGTGTGAAAGACACGAGGCGCTTTTGGAAGATTATCTGAACGGGGAGCTCAGCGCGGCCGACGCCAAGACGAGCCTCGACCATCTGGACAAATGCTCAGCCTGCCACGCCGCGCTGCAGCGTGCCGCTACGAGCACGCGGCTGTTGCGCCTTGCCGAGCCTTGGCCGGATCCCGGTCCAGGATTTGCCCGCCTGGTCATGGCGCGTATCCGGGCGACGGAAAGCGAAAGGGTCGCAGGCCGGGCGAATTTTTGGCAGCCCTTTGTTTCCTTCGGGTGGAGATTCGCCGCGACCGCGACATTTGCGGTTGTCGCGCTGGTGGGTTACAACGCTGGGTGGGGACACTGGGCGCAACCGAACGAGGTTGCGGCACGTCCTACACAAGGGTTCGATCTCTTTGCGCCGGAGCCGGCCCGGGTGCCGACAAACGGCGATGAGGTTTTGATGATGGTGGCGGACAACGGTCATGAAAAACACTAAGGCGCGGCTGGAGGCAGCCGCTCTATTCCTGGTGGTTTTTGTATTGGGTGTGGCGTTTGGCGTGCTCGGCAACCAGATCTGGAATCAGCGCGTATCCGGCGAACGGGCCGCTATTAATACCAAGCCGACACGCAGCGAAGTCATGGATGATTTGAGGCAGCGACTGCAACTTACGGCGGAACAGCAGCGGCAGATTCGCGCTGTCGTCGATGACACTCACGCCAAATGGCAGGCTTTGTACGCGCCGCTCGATGGGCAGCGCGAAATAATCCGGCAACAGGGCCGCGCAAATATTCGCGCCGTTTTGACGCCAGAACAGCAAGTCAAATTCGATGACTTTATGAAGCGTCTCGACGAGGAGCGCAAGAAGGAAGCCGAAAAACAGCCGGCGCACTGATCGCGAGAGAAAATAGACTCCCCGCCGAATTCTCGTGGCCCTGAAATCGCAATGAGTTCTCGCTTAACCGCATCCGAGCCTTCCCTGAATGCCGTAACCGCTTCGGGTCAGCAGATAGCAACCATCCGGCTAGAAAATGTCTACAAGACATACCACCTCGGAGAAATTCAGGTGCCAGCGCTTCGGGGCGTTTCCTTGGAAATCTTCCCGGGGGAGTTTGTTGCTGTAATGGGCGCGTCGGGCTCCGGTAAGTCGACGTTGATGAACATTCTCGGTTGCCTCGATCGCCCGACCAAGGGTCGCTATTTTCTCGACGGCCGGGATGTCTCGTCGCTGAGCAAGGATGAATTGGCGGCTCTTCGAAGCCACAAGATCGGATTCGTTTTTCAGCAGTTCAATCTACTGCCGCGCACCTCCGCGCTGGAAAACGTCGAGCTCCCCACGATCTATGCCGGCGTTCCTATTGAGGAGCGCGCGAAACGAGCAGAGGAGGCGCTCAGGCGCGTTGGGCTGGCCGAACGAGCGGGCCATTTCCCCTCGCAGCTCTCGGGGGGGCAGCAGCAGCGCGTCGCCATTGCGCGCGCTCTGGTGAACAATCCTTCGCTTCTGCTGGCCGATGAGCCGACAGGGAACCTGGACAGCCGCACGAGCGTGGAAATTATGGAGATTCTGCAAGGGCTCAACGAGCAGCATGGATTAACGGTCGTGATTGTGACGCACGAGCCGGATATCGCCCAATATGCGAAGCGCGCGCTTGAGTTTCGCGACGGCAAGCTGCGAAAGGACGCGATGGTTCAGAATCGGCAGCTGGCCTCGGAGGTGCTCCCCACCTTGCCCGCCATTGGCGCCGAGGACGAGGCGGACGCGCTAGGGGATCGAGCGAAGTCAAGCAACGGCAATACGCCGGCAGACTGATGCGTTTTTCCTCTACGCTTGGATTTCAATTCGGGGATGGGACCCCAGCGGAATTTGGGCTATCCTATCAACTTGTTGTTCCGGGGCAGGTTTCACAGCAGCAACCGAAGATCTCCCGTTAACCTAAACTTGGGTCGGGAGTGGCCAATCTCCTCTCTGAATGTCGACTGGCCGAGGGTGTCTTTCCGTCTGCTTTGAATCAGTTTGTGGATCACCGCTTGTTGGCTGCCAGAAAATGAAGGAATGAGATGCCGTACCAATTTGATTTCAATTCCAAGAACCGCATCTTGCGTGGTCGACTCACAGACCGAGTGGATGACGACGAACTTGCGGACTATTACCGGGTGGCCATGCTTCTGAGTCAGTCCCTTCATCCGCACGCGGGCATCACCGACCTCTCACCGGCGGTTGTTTCCGTTAGTTCCCAGACGATCAAGACACTGGCCAAGTTGCCGCCAGCGATGGGGGAGCCGAGCCGCCTGCGTTTCATCGTGGCGCCTTCAGATCATGTTTTCGGTCTGGCGCGAATGTTCCAGATTCTCGGAGAGGCAACTCGTCCGAATCTGCATGTGACCCGCTCTGCGGAACAGGTCTGGGAGAGTCTCGGCATCGCGCCCTTGGAATTCGAGCCTCTTTTGGGCAGTCAGTAAATGTCGGTGGTGAACCGGTTGGCTAAAAAGGAATATCCTCATCGGAGATTTCGGGCCCGGGCGCGCCTTCATCCGGTCCGGAGCTAGCGATATCGAAGTCAGCATCTGCCGCGCGGCCATGAGCCGTACCGCTCTCTGCCCCCGCAGCGGCAGCGACGCCTTCGGCGCGCGAGGTAAGCATGCGCATGACATTGGCTACGATTTCCGTTGTCTGGCGCTTTTGGCCGTCACGCTTGTCCTCCCATTGTCGCGTTTGCAGTCGGCCTTCCACGTAGACGAGCATGCCCTTCTTGAGATACTGCTGGGCAATCTCGGCGAGCTTGCCCCAGAGAACAACGCGGTGCCATTCTGTGCGTTTTTGACGCTCGCCGCTGCGGCTCTTGAAAGATTCGTCTGTGGCAAGTGTGAAATTCGCTACCGCCTGGCCGCCCGAGGTGTAGCGCGTTTCTGGGTCGCGCCCAAGGCGGCCTACAAGAATCACTTTGTTGACGGACATGAGCAGGAGTATAGCCCAAAGTACGGCGATAGGAAACGCAGGTCGCCAGGCGTTGCACGGCCAAGGGATGGTACCAAGCACCCGAGGCGGCCGTCGCTACCTGATAGAATGCGCCCTAGCCGTGCGTACCAGCCCCGGGGGAGGTCCCGATGAGCCGAACTCAGAATTTCGAGAACCATGGACGATTCGTGCCGCCCTTTCACCTCTTGGTGCTGCCAACGCTCTTGCTCAACGTGGTTTGGTCGATCGTGCGCCTGGTCCGCAGTTTTTCGTTCGGTACCATCGTCTCGGTGCTCGTTGCCACCGCCCTGCTTGTGCTGGCGTTTTATGCGCGGATCTTTGCCCTGACCGTGCAGGATCGGGTGATCCGACTCGAGATGAGGTTACGAATGCAGCAGGTCCTTCCCGCGGACCTGTGCGCGCGAATTCCTGAATTCACCCTCGATCAGCTGGTTTCATTGCGTTTCGCAAGCGATCGGGAACTGCCGGCGCTTGCGCGAAAGGTTCTGGATGAACAATTGGTGGAGCGGAAGGCGATCAAGCGAATGATTCACGATTGGCAGCCGGATTTCCTCCGCTGTTAGCAAGGCATCCCAGCAGATCAGAGAGCAGCAATCTAGTGCGCAGGGGCAGGGTGGGTTGTCGTGGAGGCACCGATTTCACGCAGCTTGGCTTGAGCGCGGCGAGCGTCGTCCGAATTCGGGAAGCGCCGAACAACGTCGCGCAAATCCCGTGTTCCACTCGTTTTCATGCCGAGCTCGAGTTCCGCCAAGCCCTTCTTCAACAGCGAAGCACCCAGTTTAAAACTGTTTGGATAATTCATCAGCACCACCTCGTACGCCGCGATGGCGCCTTTGTAGTCGCCTTGCGAATAGGCCACCTCCCCGAGATAGAACTGCGCGTTGGAGGCTAAGTCATTCGACGGGAAAGTTCTGATGTAGTCGGAGAATTCCTGGCGGGCCAGATCGTATTTGCCTGTGTTGTAGTCGCGAAGGGCGTTTTGGTAAAGAGTGTCGGCCGAGATGGGCGGCATAGAGGGCATTGCGGTGCTAGCCCCGGTCGGTTGGGTGGCACCCGGTTGTAGGCCGCCCGGCGACGGCGCGCCGCCCGGAGCGCCGGCCCCGGAGACCTTGCTGTCGATGCTTTGCAGGATATTCTGAACATCGGTCAGTTGCTGCGAGAGTTTTCCGACCCGCGCTTGCACATCCTGAACGTTGTCAGAAAGCCCTTGCGTTTGTTGACCAATGGTATCGATGCGTGATCCAGTGTTGGCTTGTACTTCCTGCACCGTCTTTTGCACGGAAGCCATCTCTCCGCTGAGCCTGTTCACCGAATCTAAGGATTGCTGCACCAGGGTGCGCAGGGTCGCGTTGTTGGTGTCCACGGTGCTGCGGAGGTCCTGCTGACCCTGAAGGAGTTGCCCCACTTGTTGCTGGAGCTCGATCATCTCTTTCGATACGGCCCCCGCCGGCTGTGGCGCGAGAACCGCTCCACCGACAGCGCCGAAGAACATTGCCGCGAATGCAAGCAAAAGCCATCGTGTACGCAAGGTCCTACCTCCTCAGAAAGCAGCTGCGCCTACGTGTAGCCACTAGAATTTGCTCCAGGCCCGCTCATTTGCGATCCGACTGGCGACGGACTCAAAGCGCGGCGACATCCGATCAGGAGCAATCAGTCTCAGCCGCCGCTTCTGAGTCATGACCCATTATTGCGCCAGCACGAAGTGGCCGCGACGATTCTGTTGCCAGCACGTGTCTTCGTGCTCCGTGCAGAACGGCCGCTCCTTGCCCCAGCTCGTAGTTTCCATCCGGTCAGCGGAAATACCCAGCGAGATCAGGAAGTTTTTCACCGCTTCCGCACGACGCTGGCCTAGGCCGAGGTTATATTCCGTCGATCCGCGCTCGTCACAATGTCCTTCAATCGAAATGCGGACCTGCGGGTAGGAACGTAGAAATTCCGCATCCTTGGTCAGCGCGGTGCGGGCGTCCTCACGCAAATCGGACTTATCCAGGTCAAAAAAGGCGTCCTGCACGTTCTGCGAAAACAGTTCGCTCATATTCGGTGCCGGCGTCGGTGCAGGTGCCGGAGCCGGAGCGTTCACATCTACACGCGCGGTGGCGGTTGCGCTGCCGCCCGCGCCGGTGGCGGTGATCGTGTAGGTTGTCGAAGTCTGCGGATTCACCGGCGTAGTACCTTGCGGCGCCACTTTGCCAACACCCGGTTGAATGTCCAGGTCGGTCGCATTCGTCGATGACCAGGACAGAGTGACCGCTCCGCCCGGACTTACGGTCGTGGGCGAAGCGTTGAGTGTGACAGTAGGCTGAGCGGGCGGCGCAGGCGCCGGAGCCGGAGGCGTTGCCGCAACTTTCTTCTTGCAACCACCTACAAAAGCACCAACCAGAATCAAGCCGAACAGTAGTGCGAACGTCCGAAACGCAGCGCGCTGCATCAGGTGCCTCCTTGGGCGTTTCCACGAGGGCTTAAGCGAAAACGCCGCGAAAGAATTTATACCCGGTGGAACAGGGACCTTCCAACGCAATACTTCCTGCTTGTTTCGAGAAAAAAACCCCATGAACCACTTTCATTTGGGCGACCAATTCGGCGATTCATTCTGCCCCTCAAAAGTGAGTTGGCGCGGCTGGCTGCCATCGGCAAGCATCGACCAAATCTGCCTGGTGCCGGTGCGCGTGGATTCGAAGACGACATGCCGGCCGTCGGGCGCCCAACTGGGTCGTTCGTTGCGCCCCTGGTCCTTGGTCAATTCGACCAACTGTCGGCTGACGATATCCATCACGTAGATGTCGTAATTTCCGCTCGGCCGGCGCCAGCTGAAGGCCAGTAGCTGGCCGTTAGGAGACCAGGATGGATCGACCACGTACCCCATATCGGGCAAGTCCAGTTTCGTCACGTTTGATCCGTCCGAATCGGACAGGTAGAGGACGGGCGCCCCGCCGCGGTCGCTTACAAAAACCATTTGCCTGCCAGTTTTCGGATTCCACACAGGCGACGTGTTTACACCGGCCGCAAATGTGATTCGATGAAGGTGTGTGCCTCCTGCGTCCGCAATATAGATTTCCGGGTCGCCGTTCTGGCTGGACATAAAGGCGATCTGCGATCCGTCAGGAGACCACGCTGGCGAGCTATTTGTCCCGCGGAATCGCGGAAACGCGATGAGACGGTTCGAAACGGTCGAATAGATACAGATTTGTGCGGAGGTCACGCCACGGTAGGGTACATAGCAGGTGAAAGCGATTCGCGTTGCGTCGGGTGACCAGCGCGGCGTGAGCGAGATCGACCTGAGCCGAGTGAGCGCGCGCTGATTCGCGCCGTCGTAATCCATCGCCCAGATCTCCTTATTTCCCCCTCGAGCGCTGACGTAGGCGATTTGCGTTTGCGCGATTCCCGATTGTCCCCCACCCAGGTAGGCGATGATATCGTCGGCAAATTGGTGCGCCAGGCGACGAGCATCGGCGTCGGTGGCCGCGCCGCGATAAATTTTTTGAATGACGGGAGGCGCTTGCGGATTGTGCACGTCCGATAGATAGCCGGCGAATGAGATTCCCGTGCCGTCCATGGTCATGTTTCCGTAGGCGACCATGTAGGCGTTGGCTGGCGCGGCGGACCAGGCTGCCGCGTTCAATTCACTTGGCTGACCGGGCGATTGCAGCGGGTAGAAGCTCGGGCTGACCAGATCGAGAATTCCGGAATAGTCCAGATCAGCCCAAAGAACGTCGTGGAAGGTTTTGGGCAGCGGCTGGGTAAACGAAGAGCGAGCCGCCGTATCGGGAACGGCCACGCGTGCCTTGGTGATTCCAAGCCCGGTCCCGGTCTTGAACCAATCCTGGGCACAGACAGGCCAGGCCTCGAGAAGGAATAGAACCGTTGCCGTAATCAGGGTTCGAAAGATTGCATTTTCTTTTCGCATGACGTTTATGAAATCCTATCTTCGATAATCGAAGTAAAACTCCACGCTGACGCGCGATCCAGAATACGCTGACGGCAGGGGCAGAAGGGGACTGGCCGACTGCACCGCGCGAACGGCCGAGTTATCGAGCGATCGGTTGTTGCTGGACTGGATCAGCTGGACATTGGTAACCGTGCCATCGCGCAAAATGTCGAATGTCATCGTCACTCGTGGCGCCCACGTGACACTGGGATCGATCGATGACTGCAGCCATTCGCGGCTGATGCGCTGTTGCACCGCGGTTACATAGGCAGCAAAGCGCGACGCAAAATCGCCTCCACTCGCACCGCCTACAGCAAGTCCCGCCGCTGTCGCGCCTGTCGTGCCCATGGTGAACGAGCTGACTGGCACGGTGGGGGTGCCGCCGCCCCCATAAGGAACTGCATTCGGAGGTGGAGGCGTCGGGTTTTCGAGAGTCTTGGACGGCCGGGTCACAAACTTCTTCGGCGGTTTCTCTTTCTCGAATTTCTTGATGGGCGTGGCATCGAGTTCCGGCTGTGGCTTCGGTTGTGGCTCGGTCTTGAAGAGTCCCTTTGATTCATCCACGACACGATTGGGCGAGGCCACCTCCGGCTGCGGCAGGGGTATGGCCGGTACGCTGCCTACCAAGCCGACCGTCACCGAGCCACCTGGACCGCCCCAGTTTTCGCCCGTCCGGGAGAAGTAGGTGGAGATTCCGACGCCAACAACCAGCAGGGCATGCAGCACAATCGACGCGAAGACGAAGCGCTTACGGCTTTCGTCCTGGCGGATTGTCACGGCGTAAGCCATTTCAGGGGTTCTGCGGCTGTCCATTCAGGGGCTGCGTGACCACACTAATGTTTTGGATGCCCGACTGGCGCAACTCGTCCACTACGGTGGCCCAGCTTCCGAACGGCACAGTTTGATCGCACCTCACGTATACGGCCTGATTTTTCCCACTGTGCGACTGGGAGAGAATCTGCTGACCCAGTTGATGGATGTTGACCGGCTGATCATTTAGATAGACGCGCTGGCCGCGATCAATCGTCACCACCATGCGCTGCTCGGTCAGTTCCTTGACGGTCTTGGTTTTCGGGACGTCGACATCGATTCCAGACTGCAGGATCGGCGCCGTGATCATGAAAATGATCAGCAATACCAGCACGACATCAATGAACGGCACCATATTGATTTCTGACAGCGAGGTGCCGACTTCGCGTTGAATCTGCGGCATGGAGTCTACGTACTGTAGATCGTTTCGATTTTGGCCACGAATTCGGCGGCAAAATCACTCATCCGCGAGGCGATACCGCGGATACCGTAAAGATAGTGGTTATAAGCAATCAGCGCGGGAATGGCGGCAAACAGGCCGGCGGCTGTGGTGATCAGAGCTTCGGCAATCCCGGGAGCAACGGCGCGTAAGCTAGCCGCGCCGGCGTCTCCCAGTCCGGCGAAAGCGTCCATCACGCCCCACACAGTGCCGAAGAGCCCAATAAAGGGCGATACGGAGGCGATGGTTGCTAGGGTTGACATTCCTTTTTCGAGGCGGCGGACCTCTTCGCCAGCGGCAACTTGCATCTCAACTCCGACCGCATTGGCGTTCTTTATCCGTCCGCTGCCGCCCGCACGAGGATTAGCCCCATTCATCTGCGCCTCAAGTTCGCGATAGCCGGCCGCGTAAACCGCTATGAGCGGACTCCTACCGACACCGGCTCGTAGGGTGTTGGGATCGGACAGCCCCCTACCGCCGCGAAACATCATCAGAAACTTTTCGGTTTTTCTTTCCATGCCGCCCAGTTGGGCAAACTTTTGCAGAATCAGGGCCCAGGAAAAAACGGACAAAATGAGAAGAAGGGCTAGAATTACGCGTGCAACACCGCTCGTCTGCTCGAGAAGGGTGAGCGGGTTGGACAAGAGCAGAAACGCCGGGCTGGAAATTGTTTCCCCCCAAAATCTAACTTTTTTTTGCCAGGCGAATCTACCGTAGCACACGCACTTAGCAGATTCAAACGGGCTTCGCGAAAAATCTTGCTGCCTGAAACGACACAGCAGTTTTCGAAAAAAAATCGCAGGCCGCGCCCGAATTTCGTAGGCTCCGGCCGCAAATTGTGTTATTCATGGACGGTGGCTCACAAATTCACCGGCGAAAGCGTGCAGTACCGTATCTCGCCCTATAAGTTTTTCCGCTTGCTGGAATATACCGCTAGCTACTTCTAGCCGTTCTTCCTTGGAAAATCGCTCCCTAGGCTACGGGTGTTCCCAGCCCCTCGCTAACTTCAAGTTTCGCAAACAGATTAGAGTTTAAAGGAGGAATGATGATCGCGTCTGATGAGAACGCGTGCAAACAGCCAATTACGCAGTTTATCAAGCACCATTACCGCCATTTCAATGCCGCCGTCGTGGTCGATGCCGCCGAAGGCTATGTGAAGCATCTTTCGGGTGGCGGCAAAATGCTGCTCACTCTGGCGGGAGCGATGAGCACGGCCGAACTGGGCCTTTCGGTTGCCGAGATGATCCGCCGAGGCAAAGTTCACGCGATATGCTGTACCGGAGCGAACCTGGAAGAGGACGTCTACAATCTCGTCGCGCACCATCACTACAAGCGCGTACCGCACTACCGTCAGCTCAGCCCGCAACAAGAGGTTGAACTTCTTGAGAATCACCTGAACCGCGTCACCGACACGTGCATTCCTGAAGAGGAGGCCATGCGGCGGATCGAACGCATCGTGGTCGAAGAATGGTACGCCGCAGATCGCAGTGGCCAGCGAATGTTTCCGCACGAGTTCCTCTACAAGGTGCTCTGTACGGGGAAATTGCAGCAGTACTATGAAATTGACCCGAAAGACAGCTGGATGGTCGCGGCCGCCGAACGGAATCTGCCTCTGTTCGTACCCGGGTGGGAGGACTCCACGCTCGGGAACATGTACGCGGCTCAGGTGATCAGCGGAAAAGTAAAGAATGCCACCACCCTACGAGGGGGCGTCGAGTACATGGTGCAGCTCGCTCACTGGTACATGCAAACCGCTCCGGCGACTCCGATCGGCTTTTTTCAAATCGGCGGCGGCATTGCCGGCGACTTCCCGATTTGCGTGGTGCCCATGCTGCATCAGGATCTGCGGCGGGAAAGCGTGCCTCTCTGGGCTTATTTCTGCCAGATCAGCGATTCGACGACAAGCTACGGTTCCTACTCAGGGGCCGTTCCCAACGAGAAGATCACCTGGGGCAAGCTCGGCGCCGATACCCCACGGTTCATCATCGAATCGGATGCAACCATCGTAGCGCCTCTTGTGTTTGCTTACGTGCTGGGCTGGTGACCACCGGAGGAGCCCCCCAGGGGTCGGACCCGTTTGCGCCCCGAGCTGGCGAGCGGGTCTTCTTGTCTGCGGAGTGGCGCGACCTGGTAGTTTTGAATTACGAGGTCGACCCCCTGGTGCTCCGAAGTTACGTCCCCCCCGGCACTGAGTTGGACGAATTCGGCGGACGCACATTCCTCAGCCTGGTCGGTTTTCGATTTTTGCGAGCCAAGCTGTTTGGATTGGCGAGCGTGCCCTTCCACGCGAATTTCGATGAAGTGAACCTGCGCCTCTACGTCCGGAGGCGCGCAGGCGGCCAACTCCGGCGGGGCGTGGTTTTCATCCGGGAGGTCGTGCCCCGAACGGCGATTGCCTTTGCTGCTCGGCTCGCCTACGGAGAAAGCTACTCAGCCCGCCCGATGCGCCACCGTTTGAACCTCTCGCCTACTGGCGGGGCGGGGCGTTATGAATGGCTTGTCGACGGCCAGTGGTGCGGACTGGAAGCGAGCGGCGTAGGCCACGCTGCGCGGCCGGCCCACGGCAGCTTTGAACAGTTTATTGCCGAACACTATTGGGGCTACTCTGTGAGTCGCGGAGGTTGCTTCGAATACCGGGTTGCGCACCCGCCGTGGAATGTTTGGGCGGCCAGCACCGCTCGTTTCTATGGCCGGGCCGACTCACTGTATGGCCCGCTGCTAGGGGCAGCCATTCGCCGCACACCCGATTCTGCATTCGTCGCTGACGGTTCGCCCGTTCTGGTCTTCACGGGCAGACGTTTCGATTCGCCGTGACCTGGCGGAACTCTTGGAACTTCGACTGCCTTGTCGGGTTCGATGGAACCGGGGAAGGGAACCGGGGCTAGAGGGATCCAGCGCCAACACCGTACCTGCTAGCGACCTCATCTGGCGTTTTTTCCGCGAGCACCCCAAACGCTGAATCCATCAGCGGGTTTCTCTTTAATGTGCGCCAGCCTTGTGAATGTAAATATTGCCATTAAAATTGCTGAGCTGGACTGCGCTGCCCCCTCCGTTGATCGTGGCGTAAACGCCGCCGCCGATTCGCACATGTCGTGGACCGGTTCCAGAGCTTTCCGTAGAGCTCTCCCCGAAAGAATTCAGGAATTTGACGTCGAAGTCGCTGAATACGCCGCCGCGCTGTGAGTGCAGGCTCAGATTGGCCTTCGCATCAGAGGGGAAGGTAACGTCAATATCCCCGTTCATCGAGCTAAAAGCGATCGGTTTGGACTCATTTAGGCGACTGAACGTCGCAGTGAGATGCCCGTTGATGGTGTGCGCGACGGTGCTTCCCGAAATGTCCGTCAGCGTGATGGGGCCATTCACGACCGTGGCATCCACGTCGCCGTCGACGCCGCTCACCGTAATGCCGCCTCCATTGACAGTCCGCAACGAGAGCGAAGTATGAGTGGGAACCGTTAAGGTCACCTCCACGGTGTGAAAGACGGAATCCGTGGTCACGCTGACATTGTTGTTCTCCTCATCGACGGTCAGCCCAGTTGTGCCCACTGACAAGCGATGCATCCCAGGCCTCGGCTCCTCCCAATGCATGCGCGGCTCGTCGCGAAGACGGGCTTCCACCTCGATTTCCTTGCCGTTGTAGGCCTTGACCGTGATGCTGCCATTCACCAGCTTTACGTCCACTGCGCCGGGCCTGGTCGGATCGCTCAAGTGAACGGTGAGCCGGTCCACTCCATCGCCGGCCTGCGGCTGCGCTTGGCCGAACACTCGAACTGGCGCGACGAGTGCGAATGCCGCGCCCAGAGCTCCGAGGCCGCGCAGGATGCGCCGCCCGCTTGCGGTTTGCCTAGTCATGTTTCTCCAAGATGCGAATGTCCCCATTGAGGTTCTCCACACGGATCAGCGGTCCTCCCGCCCCGACTCGTCCTCCGCCAGCAGCGTTTGTCCGGAAGTAGTATTTCGTTCCGTGGCGTTGTTCCTCCGGCATCTCCACTGGCGCCGCCAAAACCGGAAAATCGCTGTAGACGTTTCCGCTGAACGTCCTGAACCTAAAATCTGCGGAAAGATTTTTCGCGAAGTAGAGATCAACGCCGCCGTTCACCGAAGCAAACTGA
>Ga0306920_100003010_pt1 | contig 21354 bp, 12 predicted proteins | sample flu12Cox44000170_FD_204666 | JGI IMG/M metagenome (GOLD analysis project Ga0306920, IMG submission 204666) | Lab enrichment of tropical soil microbial communities from Luquillo Experimental Forest, Puerto Rico - flux4day.12C.oxic.44.000.170 (v2)... | ecosystem: Environmental > Terrestrial >... | reverse complement strand
CGCGCTCTACCCGCTGCTCACCGCGCGCGAGAACCTCGAGGCGTTCGGCCGCCTGCACGGCATGCCGCGCGCCGCGCTCAAGTCGCGGGTCGAGTGGGCGCTCGAGTGGACCGCGCTGGCCGACCGGGCGCGCGAGCCGATCAAGCGCTTCTCCGGCGGCATGAAGCGGCGCCTCAACATCGCCTGCGGCGTGCTCCATGAGCCGCGCGTGGTGCTGCTCGACGAGCCGACCGTGGGCGTCGATCCGCAGAGCCGCGAGCGCATCCACGAGATGCTGGGGCGTCTGCGTGACGCCGGCGCTTCGCTGCTTCTCACCACCCATCAGCTCGAGGAGGCCGAGGGGCGCTGCGACCGCATCGTCATCATCGACCACGGCGAGGTGATCGCCGCCGGTACCATCGACGAGCTGGTGGCGTGCACCGTGGGTCAGCACCGCCAGGTCGCGATCCGGCTCGATCGCGCCCCGGAATCACCTTTCGATGGCTTCAACGGCGGCTCGGCCGGCACGCTGCTGCGCGCCCGGGTCAACGACGTGGGCGCCGAGCTGCCGGTGCTGATCGGGCGCGCGGAGCGCGCCGGCTTCAGGATCGAGGACATCGAGGTCCGCAGTCCGAGCCTTCAGTCCGTGTTCCTCCACCTCACCGGAAGGGAGCTGCGCGAATGATTCCGACCCTGGTGCGCATCTACTGGACCTCGCTGAGGCGCGATCGGGTCGCTCAGGCGATGACCTTCCTGCTCCCGGTTATGTTCTTCTCGATCTTCGCGCTGGTATTCGGCCAGCGCGGGCGCGGCGGGCTGCAGCGCGTCCCGGTCGCGATCGCCGATCTCGACCGTTCCGAGACCAGCCAGCGGCTGATCCGCGCGCTCCAGCGCGAGCCGAGCATGCTGGTCCGCACCCGCTCCCGCCCGGTCGGGGCCCCGAAGGACGCCGCCGAGACGCCGCTCGATCTCGAACGCGCCCGCACGCTGGTCCACGATGGCGACGTGCCGGTCGCCTTCGTCATGCCCGCGGGTTTCGAAAGCGCGTTCGGCCACTTCGACCGCGGCGGTGTCCGCATCACCATGTTCACCGACCCCTCCGATCCGATCGCGCCGCGCGTGGCGGCGGGGCTGCTCCAGAAAGTGAGCATGACCGCGCTGCCCGAGGTGCTTGCTTCGCGCGGGATCGGACAGTTCGAGCGCCACGCCGGGGCGCTGACGCCGCAGCAGCGCGCGGTCGTCGATCACTGGCTGCCGGAGCTCAAGGCCTGGTCGCTCGCCGACTCCGGCGGCGCCGCGGCCGACAGCGCCGGCGACCGCAAGGCTGCGGGGCTCGCGGCCGAAATGATCGGCGTCGACGAGGTCCAGGTGCTGGGTGAGAAGCGCGACAACGGCATGGTGTCGTTCTACGCCGCCGGCATCGCGGTGATGTTCCTGCTGTTCAGCGCCTCGTCGGCGGGCGGCGCGCTGCTCGACGAGGTCGAGTCCGGCACCCTCGATCGTGTGCTGACCTCGAACGTGGGCATGACCGGGCTGCTGGCGGGGAAGTGGCTCTACATCATCCTGCTCGGCACGCTCCAGATCACCGTGATGTTCCTGTGGGGCCGGCTCGTCTTCGGGCTCGATCTGTTCCATCACCTTCCCGGCTTCGCCGTGATGACCGTGATCACCGCCGCCACCGCCGCGGCCTTCGGCCTGGTGCTGGCCACGTTGTGCCGCACCCGCCAGCAGCTCGGCGGCATCGCCACCATCGTCATCCTCGCGATCTCCGCGGTGGGCGGCAGCATGTTCCCGCGCTTCCTGATGAGCGCCGGCATGCAACACATGGGGCTCCTCACCTTCAACGCCTGGGCGCTCGACGGCTTCGTCAAGGTGTTCTGGCGCAACGCCCGGATCGTCGACCTGGCACCGCAGATCGCGGTCTTGATGGCGTTCATGGCCGCGTTCCTCACCGCCGCGCGCCTGCTGGCGCGGCGCTGGGAGCGGAGCTAACCCTCGACCGCGCGGCGCCGCTCCTCGGCGCTCAGCGGGCGGCCCTCGCGGATCAGCGCGCGCGCCCACTCGACCTTGTCGCGCACGTTCCACATCAGCGCGCCGCGCGTGATCCCGTCGCGCAGGTAGAACACGACCCCAGCCCGCGGCTCATCGAGCCACACCGTGTCGGTGTCGAGGCTCGAGTCGACCTCGCCCACCGCCTCGAAGCCGAGATCGAACAGGTCGGAGTAGAACATCGGCAGGCCCGGGTAGGGCGTGTCGGCGCCGGCCATGTTGGCGCCCGCGCAACGGCCGTGCTGGATCGCGTGGTCCCAGTGCTCGACACGGCGCGCCATCAGCAGGCCGAGGTCGGGATACTCGGCGACGTCGCCGGCCGCGTAGATGTTGAGGTCCGAGGTGCGGCAGAACTCGTCCACCGTGATGCCGTCGCGCACGTCGAGCCCGGCGGCCTCGGCGAGATCGGTCTCGGGCTCGATGCCGAGCCCGACCAGCACCATCTGGGTGGTCACCTGGCCGCCGCTCTGGGTGCGGGCCACGATCGTGTCCTCGAACGGCTCGAGCGCGACGATCGCGTCGTTCGACACCGTCTCGATCCCGCGCGCCCGGTAGGCCTCGGCGACCACCAGGCCCAGATCACGCGGCAGGATGCGCTCCAGCGGCCACTCGCCACGGTAGATCATCGTCACCTGCTTGCCGGCGTGCGTCAGGGCCGCGGTCATCTCGACCCCGATGAAGCCGGCGCCGATCACCAGCGCGTGCTCGAAGCGCTCACGCTGCAGGACGAAGAACATGTAGTCCTCGAGGTCGCGGTAGTAGTGGACCCCCTCGAGCTCGGCGCCCGGCACCGCCAGCCGCCGCGGCCGCCCGCCGGTCGCGAGCAGCAGGCGCTCGTACCCGTAGGCCACGCCGCGCTCGTCCCATACCTGGCGCTTCTCGGGATCGAGCTCGACCACCTCGCGGCGCACCAGCAGCTCGACCCCCTGCTCGCGGTAGTAGGCGGCGTCGTGGACCGGGAGCAGGTCCTCGGTCTGCGTGCCGAACCACAGCTCCTTGGAGAGCGGCGGGCGGTGGTAGGGGCTGTGGTTCTCGCGCGAGAGCAGCAGGATCGAGCCCTCGCGGTCGCGGGTCCGGATTCCTTCGATCGCCGAGGCGGCGGCGAGCCCGCCGCCCACGATCACGTAACGGTGTGCCATGGGGTCAATCTAGCATTCCGGAACCGGGCGCTCGCCGGCGCCGTGCAGCTCGCGCTCGAGACCGCGCTTCCAGGTGCCGCGCGCCACCCAGCCCACGATCACCAGCGCGCGCACCGTGCAGGTGACGGTGATGACCCATGCGATGCCGAGCGCTCCGTCGTGGAGCAGCTCCGGCACCCAGAAGGCGAGCGGGATGCGCGCCAGCGAGAAGCTGGTGAAGATGACCGAGATCACGGCGGTGTGGCCGGAGCCCAGCACCGACTCCGAGGTCACGATCTCCCAGCTGTTCGGCACCAGGCACAGCGCCAGGATGCGCAGGTAGGGCACGCCGATCCGGTGCACGTCGGGATCGCGCGTGAACAGGGTCAGGAAGAAGTCGGGATACACCACCAGCACCGCGGTGACCACGATGCTGACCACGGTCGCCCACAGCACGCCGGTCCGGATCACCGCCACCGCCCGGTCGGGCCGGCGCGCGCCCAGATTCTGCCCCACCAGCGCTCCCCCCGCGGTGCCGAGGGCGACCGAGGTGGCGAACTGGATCGCCTCGATGCGGTTCGCGATCCCGATCGTGGCCAGCGCCGCCGCGCCGTAGCGCCCCGCCGAGCGCGCGAAGGCGATGTAGACCACCGAGAACAGGATGCCGATCAGCGCCGCCGGGAGGCCGACCCGCGCCATGCCGCGGATGTGCACCGGCGGACCGTCGGCGTGGCGCGCCAGCGGCAGCGCACGGTGCCCGCGCGCCGCCATCAGCAGATAGCCCCCCAGCCAGGCCGCCCACGACGACACTGTCGCCAGCGCCGCCCCGGCCACACCCAGGCCGTGGAACGAGCCCCAGCCGTAGATGAGGAGCGGATCGAGCGCGGCGTTGAGGGCCACCGCGCACAGGTCGATGAGCAGCGGCGTGCGCGTGTCGCCGGAGGCGCGCATGATGCTCTCGCAGGTCAGCGCCATCATCGGCAACGGCACCCCGATCAGCACGATCCTGAGGAAGCTGCTGCCCGCCGCCAGGGTGCGCGGGTCGCTGCCCATCAGCCCGTAGATGCGGTGGGCCGCGAAGATCCCGAGCGCGGTGCCGACCAGCCCCAGCAGCGCCGAGGCGCACAGGCCCCTGTAGGCCGCGACGCCGGCGCGGCGGCGCTCGCCCGCGCCGATCAGCTGGCTGGTGTAGGCGGTGACGCCGATCGCGAACACGTCGTTGAGCGCGTACATCGACCACATGACGAAGATCGAGGTGGTGACCGCCGCGGTGGCCTCGACCCCGAGCCCGCGCACCCACAGCGCATCGACCCACTGGTAGCCGAGGCGCAGCAGGAACGAGGCGAGCCCCGGCAGCGCCAGCGTGACCAGCGCGCGCGGAATCGGCTGGGTGACGCCGATCGGCGCCTGGGAAGCGGCAGCGGGATGGCTCACAGGATCCTCGCGCGGGAACCCGACGCGAAGGGAAAGGGTTGCGCCGGGCGGGGGAGCCTACGCGGGGCCGCGAGCGCGGGTCAAACCGCGGGGGCGGCCCATCGCGCTGTTTTGGAGCGCGCATTGAGACGACGCCCGAAACCTGCGGCGGGCGGGACACCCGGAACCGGAGCCGTCCTGCAGTTCGACGCAATCAAACCCCGACTGCGACGCGTACGCGCGAGTCAGGTCGGACGACCAGCAAAGGCGCAATTGACTTGGTCGGGATTCAGGAACTCCGGATATTCGACTCGACGGGGTCAATACCATCCCCCGGCCGCAGTCCCCGCCCGCGCGGCCCTGTCTGGAGGCTCCCATGTGTGGTCGCAAGCCGCTACTCCGTTTTCGCCACTACGGCTTCATTCCCTTCCGTGGTGGAACCCGGTTCCTCATCGCTCTGTTTCCAGTCCTCGCGTGCGCCGTCGTCGCGGCGTCGGAGGGTGCGGTGCGAACCGCAGGCGTCCAGTTCCTGCCTCACTTCGACTATCAAACCGGCGTGCTGCCGATCTCCGTTGCGGTTGGTGACCTGAACGGTGACGGGATACCCGACCTCGCGGTCGCCAACGACGGCTCCGCCGGCGTCTCGATCCTGCTCGGAAACGGGGTCGGTGGCTTCGGTCCACGTACCGACATCCACACCGATGACGGCCCGCACTCGGTCGCGATCGGAGACCTCAACCACGACGGCAAGCCCGACCTGGTGATCGCGAACTACGTCTCGGGTACCGCGTCGATCCTGCTCGGCAACGGCAGCGGAACTTTCGCTCCCGTCATGCAGGTCTCCACCGGGCCGAGCCCGTACTCGGTCGCCCTGGCGGACTTCAACGGCGACGGGAATCTCGATCTCGTGACCTCTGATTACGGCGCGAATACGGCCTCGATCATGCGCGGCAACGGTGACGGCACGTTCGGACCGCGCGCCCCCTTCGCGACCGGGGACCGCCCCGCGTCCGTGGCGGTCGCGGACTTCAACGGCGATGGAAAGCCGGATCTCGCCCTAGCGTGCGAAGGGATGGGCGGCGTCAGCGTGCTGCTCAACGACGGCACCGGGGCATTCGGACCGCCGAGCAATGTCCCGACCGGGGGCGCAGCCTGGGCCGTTGTGGCGGGCGACCTCAACGGAGATGGAAAACCGGATCTGGCCGTGAGCAACTACGGCGACGGTTCGGTTTCCATTCTCCTGGGCGCCGGAAACGGGCTCTTCGTCGCCGCGCCGGCGCTCGCCGCCGGACCGGGGCCACGCGCGTTGGCCATGGGCGACCTGAACGGTGATGGCCGGCCCGATCTGGTAGTGCCCAACGATGGCGCGGGCTCGGTTTCGGTCTTCCTGGGCGACGGATCGGGCGGCTTCCCCTCGAAGACCGACCTCGCGGTGGGGTCAAATCCGTACGCGGATGCGATCGGAGATTTCAATCGCGACGGGTTCCCCGACATCGTGTCGACCAACATTTCGGCAGGGACCTTGTCGATCCTGATTCAGGTCAATCCGGGATCGCCGACCGCCTGCGCGCTGGGCTCGGCACCGAACCCCTCGACCTTCGGACAAGGGGTGACACTCAGCGCCACCGTTTCACCAGCCTCGGCTACCGGGCAGGTTGCGTTCCTCGACGGGGCGACGACGATCGGTAGCGCGACGCTGGCGGGGGGTGTGGCCAGCCTCGTAACGTCGGATCTGGCCACCGGAGTCCACTCGCTCACCGCGAGCTACGGCGGCGACGGGAGCCACGCACCGAGCCTCTCGCCGGCCATCCAGCAGACCGTGACCCAGGCCGCCACCATGACCGCCCTCGCGAGCAACCCGAATCCCGCGATCTATCTGGAAACGGTGACGTTCACGGCCGCTGTCAGCGTCGTACCGCCCGGGGCCGGTCACCCGGGGGGAGGGGTTCAGTTCAGGATCGACAATGTCGATGTGGGCTCACCCGCACCCCTCGATGCGTCGGGACACGCAAGCCTGGCCATCGCCACCTTGGCGGCCGGCGACCACTCCGTTCAGGCGTCCTTCATTGGGGATCTGAACTACAGCGGCAGCAGCTCGCCGGTGCTGACCCAGACCGTGACACCGCCGAGCCCCGTCATCGTCGCGGTCCGTGACGTGCCCAACGATCAGGGCGGACACGTGTTCATCAATTGGCAGTCGCCGCTCGATCATCCCGGGGTCCGGGTGGTAACCGGCTACCGGGTGTGGCGCCGCGCGCCCAACCCGGTAGCCAGCGCCGCCCGCCGGGCGTCGACGGGGGTGACCGTGACCACGCGGCCCGACGGCGCCGCGCTGGACGGCTACTGGGAGGCACTCGCCACGCTGCCCGCCGAGCAGCTGGTGAACTACGCCTACGACGCCCCCACCACACAGGACTCGATCCCAGGCAGCAATCCTCTCACCGCTTTCTTCGTCACTGCGCTCACCGCCGACCCGTTCGTGTTCTTCCCCTCAGCGCCGGACAGCGGCTACTCGGTGGACAACCTCGCGCCTCCGACCCCGATGCCGTTCGCGGCCTCCTACATGCTGGGCTCGACTGCGCTGCACTGGGGCGCAAACCCGGCGCCGGATCTCCACGAGTACCGCCTCTACCGCGGGCTGGGGCCCAATTTCGTCCCCGGACCCGGCAACCTGGTGATTGCCACCGGCGACACCGGCTATGTCGACGTGACGCCGACACCCTACGTGTACAAGCTGGATGCGATCGACATTCACGGCAACCCCAGCCGCTACGCGGTCGTGACGCCGAACGGGCCGGTGGCGACGCTGGCGTCGCTGGTCTCGATCGACGCCGATGCCAGGCGCATCTCGCTCGGCTGGTACTCGGCGGGCAACACGGGGCTGGCGGCGACCATCTATCGGCGCACGGCGGCGACCGACTGGTCGGCGCTTCAGCAGGCGATGTTCGACGGCACTGGGTTCCTGCGCTTCGATGACACCTCGGTGCAGCCCGGGACCAGGTACGGCTACCGGCTCGGCATCATGGACGGCGGTGTGGAGACCTTCGTGGCCGAGGCGTGGGTGACCGCCGAGGCTCCCGAAGTGGCGCTGGAGGGGGCGCGGCCCAACCCCGCGGTGGCGGGAGCGGTCAAGGTGGCGTTCACGCTCTCGAGCGCGGGGCGTGCGCGGCTCGAGCTGATCGACGTGGGCGGGCGGCTGGTCGCGGCCCGCGATGTGGGTGCCCTGGGGCCCGGTCCGCACACGGTGGATCTCGAAGAAGGGGGTCGGGTACCGCCCGGCGTCTATCTCATCCGCCTGACCGCGGCGTCACACAGCTTCACCCGGCGGGTCGCCGTGCTGCCTTAGTCAGACGTCAGGAAAGCGGGCGCGGCGATCATCGCCGCGCCCCGCTTTTCACAAAAGGGCATGACAAGCCGCAGTTTTCGGGCGTAGTCTCAAAGGCGTCGCCGGCGGCTCGGTGCCACCATGAAGGAAGGCGTGCCGTGCTCGAGAATGTCAAACAGCTTCTATATATCGCCTCCGACCTTCACGCCCTCGCCGGGTGGTTGATTGGCGCGCTTGGTCTCATGGCGCTGGGCGAGGCCCTGCTGAAGGACCGAGGCCCGGTGGGGCGTCGCGCCCTGGGGCATGTCTCGACGGCCACGGGCGGAATGGTGCTCTGGGGGACAAGCATCGGCATCGGGCTTTCCGTCACGGCTTACCTTGTCGCCCGTCTCTTCACTCCCGAGCCGTTGGGGAGCCTGCCCTACTTCACGTCGCACGCCTGGCCGTGGGCCGCCTGGATGGGCGCGGTCTGGCTGATCGAGCTGGTTCGATCATTGCGCTCCGGCAGGAAACCCGGAATCCCTGACTGGGGACCGGGTCCTCTCAACTAGAGCGGGATTCGGACGATCAGGGCGCGCCACAGCTTCCGATCCACGAAGGGAGGCCGTCCATGACGCGATCCGCCCTCTCGAGCACCGTTCTGGCCATCTTGATCGTACCGCTTGGCCGACAGCCTTCGGCACAGTGCCCCACCGATTCGCTGATCGTGTGCGACGTCATCACGACGACGAGCGCACCCAGTTACGCGGTCAACGGATGCACCAACGCGGGCGCAGCGTACAATCTCGTAGCGGCCCACCTGGCCGCGGAAGCGCCCGTCCGCGGGGATGATGCGGCGCTGACCACCAAGGATATCTACACGATCCTGGGTCCCGCCTCCGTCAGCCCCATAGCGTGCGGCGTGCGCTTCGCGATCGTCGCGCATGGGGTATATGCGGGCAGTGTTGATGCGCAGATCCGCAGCGCAACCGCGGTGCAAGGCATTAAGCTCGACGCTTTTCAAGGCGGAGGCGGCTCGGCGCTGAATTTTACGCTGTCGCTCTCTGAACCGCACCCAGTTGGAGAACCCTTCCTTCTGGTGCTGAGTCTTCACGCGCATTGTCCGATCGCGACTTTTTTTGGAGAGACCCAATGGGCATCGGGCACGGGGGATCTTTTCTTTGATGTGCCGCCCGGCTACCTCGTGACTTCGTGCCAGGGCTACTCATCGCTGCCCACCGCCGCAAAGCGGCGCAGCTGGGGCGAGCTGAAGACCCTCTATCGCTAGGAGCCAGCCTTAGGGCGGGCTCTGAGGGTGTGGGCAGGCTGATTCTCTAGCAGCCTCCGTAGCAGCCTACGCCACTAGCCCCTCAGCGGCTCGCCGCGTCCGCCGCGGGCGCCGCGCCGTCCTCCTGGGCGTCGAGCGCCTGCAGCTGGTCGTAGACCGGCTTCCAGGTGTTGCTGAGCGCGAACAGCGCCATGTCGTTCGTCGACGGCAGGTCGTCGAGGAACACCGGGAAGATGTACGAGGCGCTGGCGAACTCGTTGCGGAACTCGGGGCGGTAGTGGCTGCGGTTGCCGCCCTCGCGCGCCTTGAGCAGCACCTTCGACAGCGTCCAGTTGCCGAACGTGGCGCCCCATTGCTGCTCGAGCAGGGTCGCGTGGTCGGGGTTCGAGCTGCGCAGCGCGGGCGGAACCAGGCAGTAGTCGTCGCAGTTCCCGCGCGCCTGGAACGTGGTGTAGATCGTATTGGCGACCGAGTGCAGGTCGTCGCCGTGGCGCGTCATGGTCTGCCCGCTCTCGATATCGATCACCTCGAACTCGTAGCTGACCTTGACCTCGCGCTGACGGGTGACGGCGTTGAAGTCCTGCTCCTCGTAACGATCACGGTCCTTGGCGGTGGGATCGGGATCGACGACGTGGCGGTAGATGGTCTGGCGGTAGACTCCGAACGTCGAGTTGGTCTTGAGATTGCCGAAGTGCCCCCAGACGACGCGCCGCACGCCCAGCGCGCGGCCGATCTGGATCGCGCCGTCGCGGCTGAGCTGGTCGAGCTGGGACACCGTCATCTTGGCGTAGACCTGCTCGTTGTCGACCAGGCGGGTGAACTGGAACTGGCGCGGGTTCAGCCGGTCGTCGAGCTCGCCGTACATGTGGTCGCTGATGATCTTCGACAGCCCGGGCACGTCGGTCTGGTTGGCGAACGGCAGGATCGCCACGCGGGTGAGCGCGAGATCGTAGGTGCGGGGGATCCGCACCCCGATATCGCGGTACCCGGGCACGTAGCGCCCGGCGTCGACGAAGCTCAGGTAGGCGTGCTTGGGGCTGTGCTGGGCGAGCTCGTCGAGCCCGGCACGGTAGTTGTGGCTCGCGGCGGCGCCGAGGATCAGCGCCTCGTCGTCGTGATAGCTCTTGTCGAACGGCAGCACCACCTGGTAGTGCGACAGCTCGGCGCGGAAGCGGGCGTAGTCGAGCGCGACGTCGGCGCCCTGCAGCGAGTCGCTGGCCGCCAGGTTGCGCACCCGTTGCTTCCAGTCCGCCGCCAGCACGGCGGCCGCCTGGGTCATGTCGGCGCGCGCCTTGTCGTTGCGCGGGTCCTTGTCGAGCGCGCGGCGCGCGTACTCGAAGGCGTGGCTGGCCTGCCCGCTCCGGAGCGAGTCCTCGCTGCGCTGCGCGAGCTTGTTCGAGCTGGCGCACGAGACGGTCAACGCCGCGAGCAGCACGACTCCGGTGCGTGTGAGGTGGCGCCCGAGCGGCGCGGTACGAGTCGGCGACATGAAGCCTCCCTGCCCGACCGTTCACCGGCGGGCGACCGCCGGCCACGGGGCGGCCCCGTGCGGCGCGGCGAAGTTGGCTGGTGCTGTGGAATCGACGGCGGCGCCGGCGCGCCCGGGGAGCGGTGCTCCCCGGCGGCGCGCCGGTCCGCGTGCGGGAGTTATCGGCTGCGACGGGCCGCGACTCGACCGCTGCTCTTGTGAGCCTTGGAGGGGGTCCGGGGGCGGGGCTTGGCGGCGGCCTTGTGAGCGCGGGCGGGCTTCGCCGTGGCGCGGACCGCGGTCTTCCTCGCCGGCTTCGACTTGCGCGCCGTCGCCGCCTTGCCGGTGCGAGGCTTGCTCGCGGTGGCGCGCTTCGCGGCCGGGCGAACGACCGGCGACCTCGCCACGGCGCGCTTCGCCGCGGGCGCCGCGACCGGCTCGATCCGCGCCGTGACGATCGCGGGGAGCTCCGCCAGGGTTTCCTCGCGCGGCGGCGGTTCCGGGTGCGCCGGGAAGTAGGTCTTCATATTGTCGAGATAGAAGTCCTTCCAGCCGTCCTCATAGCGATGACCGCGGCCCTGGGGCAGGCCGGTATGGTTGATGGTGAGCAGCGTGCCGCCCGGCACCGGCTCGAACAGCACTTCGAGGCGCGACTCCTCGCTGCCGGGCGGGAAGTCGGACGCCCACCAGCTCTGCACGATGCGCCGGTTGGGCGACAGCTCGAGCATGGTGCCGCGGATGCTCCCGCCCCAGGCGCTGTGGCGTCCGCCCACCCACGGCTCCACGCTCGCGGTGCTGCGGGTGATGGCGCTGTGCTCGGCGCTGTCGAGCCAGGCGCCGTAGACGCGTTCAGGCGGGGCGGGAACGATGGCCGAGACGCGGATGGTATCGGTGGTCATTTCTGCCATGGTGCCTCCGGGTTGCCCATGGATGGAGGCCGCCGGCGACGGGCGCGCCGCGCAGCCAGCTTAGGGTATGGAGCTGAATCCCTGCTCCCCCTCGCCGTTACTATAGCCGCCCGGGGCCCGGGAACGGAGAGGCTTTTCAGCCCCGATTGTCGGCCCCAAACCGCCCGACCGCGAACAACGAGAGGTCGAAGCGCGGCGGGGCGCCGAGCAGCAGGTCGGCGAGCGTCTCCCCCAGCGCGCTCGCGAACTTGAAGCCGTGCCCCGAGCACGGGCTCGCGATCAGCACCTCGGGATGGGCCGGATGCGCCCCGATCACGAAGTGGCCGTCGGGGGCGTTGGTGTAGAGACACACCGCGCTGTCGCGCAGCAGCCCGTTCACGGCCGGGACGAGGCGCGCCAGCGTGATGCGCAGCGGCGCGATGTCGTCCGGGCCGACCTGGCGGCGCACCCGGTCGGGCTCGGTGCGCTCGCCCTCCTGGTGGCGCGCCACCTTGACGCCGTCGCCGAGCTCCGGGAAGCCGTAGATGAAGCGACCGGGCTCGTCCTCCCAGATGAACACCGGGAAACGCTCGGGCGCGAACAGCGCCGGCTCCTTGGGCTGGAGCCACATCAGCACCTGTCGCTGCACCGTGAGCGGCAGCTCGAGGTCCTGGAGCACCCGCGTCGTCCAGGCTCCGCACGCGAGCAGCAGCCGGCGCGCGTGGTAGCGGCCCTTCGCGCTGCGCACCTCGACCCCGTCGCGGCCGGCGCTCCACGACAGCACCGGCTCTTCGGTCGCGAGCGTCGCCCCGGCGCGCGCCGCCTGCTCGAGGTGGGCGCCGATGCACGCCTCGGGGAACAGCACGCCGGCGCGCGGCTCCCACACCGCCACCGTGCCGTCCCCGGGCTTGAGCGCGGGCACGCGCTGACGCAGCGCCGCGGCCTCGAGCAGCTCGTGGCGCAGCCGGTGGGTGCGGGCGCTGAGCAGCGCGCCCGCGACCAGGGCCCCCTCGGGCGGCCCGATCATGAGGCCGCCGGTCTCGAGCCTCAGCCGCCGGCCGCTGTCGCGTTCCAGCGCGTCCCACAGCTCGTAGGCGCGCTGGACCAGCGGCACGTAGGCGGGGTGCTCGAAGTAGGCCTCGCGGATGATGCGGCTCCTCCCCGACGACGACCCGAGCTCGTGCGGCGGCGCGAAGCGATCGAGCCCCAGCACACGCGCGCCGCGGCGCGCGAGATGGGAGGCCGCGGCGCTCCCCATCGCGCCCAGCCCCGCGACGATGACGTCGAAGGAGGGCGCGCTCACGGGTCCACCGCCGCGGCCGCGGGCGGCGCCGTGGGCGCGGGCGCGGGGGTGGCGCGGAACGCCCGCCAGGTCACCCAGCCCGAGTAGAGGTCCATCAGCGCGTGGAGCATCATCGGGGCGTAGAGCGATCCGGTGACGATGTAGAGCCCGGCCAGGACGGCACCCACCACCGCGGTCACCAGGACGCCGCGCGGGCCCTGGTAGGAGTGCCCGAGGCCGAAGATCAGGGCTGCGGCGCCGAGCGCGAATCCCACCGGCAGGAAGCGGCCGAGATACCACAGCAGATAGCCGCGATACAGGAACTCCTCGCAGATGCCGGCGGTGATCCCGACCGCGCCGAACCAGCGCAGCTCGCGCACGTCGTGCGGCAGCATGCGCTCGATGCGCTCGAAGCGCCGGCGCAGGCGCGCCAGCGTCTCCGGGTCGTCGCGGGCTGCGCGCCCGCGCAGGATGAGCACCGCGCCGGCGATCATCACCGCCGTGAACGCGACCCGGAACGGCCAGGTGTCGCGCGGGACGAGGCCGACCACCGACCACGGCCGCCCGAACCACCCCCAGGTCAGGGCGACGAGGGAGGCGAGCAGCCACTGAATGACCATGATCTGGCGGTAGAGCCACATGCGCACCCGCGGCACGTCGGCCGACTCGGCGCGCTGCAGGCGCCCGAATCCGAAGGTGATCGCGCGCAGCGGCAGCACCACCGCGAGCAGCAGGAAGATCAGGTGATCGGGCAGGTGGGCCATGCGCGGCGCCGGTCGCGCCCGCGGCTCAGCGCCGGCGGGTGCCGCCCCCGAGCTCCCGGTAGCGGAAGCAGTCGACCACGTGGTCGTTGACCAGGCCGCACGACTGCATGAAGGCGTAGCAGATGGTCGAGCCCACGAAGCGGAAGCCGCGCTGCTTGAGGTCCTTGCTCAGCGCATCGGACTCGGCGGTGCGGGGCGGGATCTCCGCCATCCGCCGCCAGCGGTTCTGCCGCGGCGCGCCGCCCACGAAGCGCCACACGTAGGGATCGAAGCCGCCGAACTCCTCCTGCACCGCCAGGAACGCGCGCGCGTTGCCGACCGCCGACTCGATCTTGAGCCGGTTGCGCACGATGCCCGGGTTCGCGAGCAGCGCCGCGACCCGGCGCCGGTCGTAGCGCGCCACCCGGCCCGGATCGAAGCGGTCGAACGCCGTCCGGTAGGCGGAGCGCTTGCGCAGGATCGTGATCCACGACAGCCCCGCCTGCGCGCCCTCGAGGATCAAAAACTCGAACAGGCGGCGCTCGGCATGCACCGGCACGCCCCATTCCTTGTCGTGATAGGCCCGATACTCGGGCGAGCCGTTGGCCCAGGTGCAGGCGCGCGAACCGGCGGGCGGGCGAGCCATGCTATTCGGCCACGATCTGCGCCACCGCGGGCGCCACGATGCCCTGCTCCTGCGACGCCTTGGCGACCTTGATGGGAATCAGCTTGGCGAACGCCTCGTCGTAGCGCCAGCGCTCCCACTCGCCCTCGAGCCTGATCCACAGCGAGTCGCCCTCGACGCGCAGCGGCGCGCCGCGGCGGCGCGCCTCGCGCTCGATGAAGGGCGCGAGGTCGGTGGCCCACTCCTCGGGCGTGATGCCCGACAGCACGTTGCCGTGGTACTGCGCGGGGTCGAGGCGGTTCCAGGGATCGAGCACGAACACCCGCCCGGCCGCGGCCCCCGACATCAGGAACTTGCCGGTGTAGGGCTTGGGCCGCAGCGCGAGCTGGCCGTGGGCGTCGGGCTTCCTCAGCCCCAGCACGACGTGGAGCGAGTTGTCGCCGCCCGACATCAGGTACTCGAACGCGTACTCGTTGGGCGAGCCGAAGTGGATCGACTTGAAGCCGGGCGCCGGGGTGCGCCCGTCGGCGAGGAACACCTTGTTCTGTCCCGCGACCGCGAAGCGCGAGCCCGAGTCCCACAGGTTGATGGTGCCGCCGTGGGCCGCGTACATCGTGGTGTTGAGCGAGTCCTGGAGCACGAACAGGTAACCGGAGTCGGCCTTGAGGCCGAGATGGCTCTGGCCCTGCCCGTAGACGCGGATGTCGGCGCCCTCGAGCAGCGCCCCGATGAAGTCCCCGAACTCGCGCCCGTAGAGCTCGATCGTCACCCCCGGGGCGGCGAGCCCGTCGGGACCGGCGAGGTTGGTGCCGACGTAACGCGGGCCGCCGATGAAGCCGTAGCCCACCACGTGCCGCCAGCCCATGCGCACCGCGCGGCTCAGCAGGCGCGACGCCGAGTCGTACCCGAACGACTCGCCGCCGAAGCCGGCAAAGTCGACCACCAGCACGTCACGCTCCGGGCTCGCGGGCGGGGCGAGGTCGTCGCGGGTGTCGAGCGTGAGGCGGGCGTGGCGGCCCGCGGGGCCGGCGGCAGCGAACGCCTGGGCCAGCGGCGGCACTTCGTCGAGCAGGCGCGCGATGCCGCCCTCGGCGTGGCCGGCGGCGTCGCGGCCGCCGTCGATCAGGTACTCGACGCTCGACAGCGCCTTGCCGCCCAGGTCCGAGAAGTGGAGGCGCTTGCGCAGCTCGGTGAGGATGCGCAGCGCCACCGCGCGCCGCGGCTCGCCGCCGCGCGCGAAGCGCGGCAGCTGATCCTCGGCCAGCGCCCGCAGCTCGTCGAACCCCAGGCCGCGCGCCCGATCGAGCGTGGTCTCGACCAGCTCGGCGGCGGGCGCCGGCAGCGGGTCGTCGGGGCCGAACCAGCGCGACGGACCGGGGGCCGCGCGCTCGATCTCGCGCGCCAGCTGCTCGAGGCGCTCGGCGATCCGCAGCGTCCAGCGGGCATCGGCGCGCCGCACCGCCTGCTCGAGCACCACGCCCAGGTCGACCTTGGTGCCGGCGCGCTCCACCACCACCGGCTCGCCGAAGCGGTTGGTGAGCTCGACCGCGCCGCGACCCGGGGCGGTGAAGGCCTCGACCACGCCGCCGTAGTCGCGACGCCCCGGGTGCCCGCCCGGGCGCATGTTGAAGCGCAGGTCGGCGGCGGCGTCGCCCAGCAGCCCCTGCTGATGGAGCACACGCAGCATGCCGTCGGCGATCTTGGCCTCGCTGCCGTTCGCCACCGCCTGGACCCCGCCCGCCGCGGTGTCGGCGGTGGCGATGATCTCGTGCGGGCGCAGGAACTTGATGTCCATGTTCTCGCGGAAGCCGACCAGGCGCGGCGCCGCGCCGTCCTCGCCGGCGCGCCGGCGCGACTCGAGGATGGTGAACTTGTAGGGCCCGGTGGGCGTGAGCTGGACGTAGTTGGTCATCAGCAGCCGCAGGGTCTCGCCGCGCTCGCCCTCGATCGCCGCCAGGTCGAGCCCGGTGATCGGCGAGATGATCTGGCTCGCCTCCTCGGTCGACAGCCCCAGCACGCGGCGCGTGAAATCGACCAGATAGGCGGCGTACTCGGTGTCGGTGAGCGCCTTGCGTTCGTACACCGAGTCGCCGTGGTAGTCGGCGGCCCCCGGGCCCATCGAGGGATCGGCGTGCACGAACCCGTACTCGTTGAGGAACGGCGAGGTCGAATCGACCCCCACCTGCTCGCCGTTGTGCATCAGCAGCACGTTGTAGGCCTTGAACGGGTGCGCACCCGCCGGGTTGCCGCGCCCCTCGGGATCGATCGCCGGCGAGTTGGTGGGATAGCGGTGATGCATGCCCCACACCTGGGCGTGCAGCGCGGTGGTGCGCCGGGTGCGCCCCCGCACCTTGACCTCGACCCCGCCGCGCTCGCGCGCGCCCGGGTAGCCGGCCCACCAGCGCTCGAAGTCGAAGTACTCGGGGATGGTGTGGGTCCAGCCCGAGATCTTGATCGCCCCCAGGTCCTCGCCCATCGACACCAGGTAGCCGCGCCGCTTGGCGGCGTACTTGCCGGCCGGAGCGCCGGGCGCCCCATGGGTGCGGTAGAAGCGCGAGTCGATGAGATGCGCGAGCGCGGTGAAATATTCCTCGCGCACGTCGGCGAGGAAGTCGGCGCGGCGCGGCAGCTCGGCGTCGGCCACCCCCGAGTACTTGGTGCGGCGCTGGAGCCAGTGCGGGCTCGCGAGCAGGGCGCGGCCGTAGCGCGCCAGCACCTCGGGCTCGAGGGTGACGAATAGCAGGGTGAAGTCGCCGGGATTCTCGCGCAGGTCGGCGGCGCGCCAGCCTTCCGCGGCGGCGTAACGCTCGCGCACCGGGAGCCGGAACTCGGCGAGCCGTGCCGCGACCTCGGCGGCGGGCAGCGGCTTCCCGGCGGCGTCGTGGATGCGGCACCCGCCGAGATGGACCAGCATCTCGCGCATGGTGTCGGCGCGGTCGGGGCCGATGGTGTTGAAGATCAGGCACGTGGTTTCGCGCAGCGGCGGGGGCACGAAGCCGGCGAAGTCGATCCCGCCGCCGCGGTTGTTGCCGCCGTTGAAGCTCTTGCGCGCCGCCTCCCAGATCGCGTCGACGGCCACCGGCTCGCTGACCGCGAGCGAGCCCACCCGGCAGGAGTCGTGCTCGACCTGCGCCAGCGCCGCAGCGGCGACCGCCGCCGGCGCCGGCACCTCGTCGAGCGCGACCGTCGTCTCGGGGTGGCGCGGCATCGACAACAGATCCGTGCGCCCGCGCAGCTCGCGGATGTCGCGGACCATGCGGTCGGGGTCCGCCTCGCGGCCGTCGGCGTCGAGCGCCCCGCTCTCGCGGTTGAGCGCGTCGATCACCACCGCGAGCTTGACCAGGTTGAGCACCGCCCAGTTGCGGAAGCGCTGGCGCATCAGGGCGCGATCGTTCTGCATCGTCAGCTCGGGCTTGGTGGTGATGCCGCCGCGCGGGCAGTCGAGGTGGCAGTTGCCGCACTGGTTGCAGCCGAACGCCACCGCCTTGCCGATGCTGGCCTCGACCAGCCCGTCGGCGCCGGCGATCAGCACCTTGATCATGTCGAGCTCGCCGCGCAGCCCGCCCGAGGCGAACAGCCGCGTGCCGCCCCCGGCGCCGAAGCGCGCGCCGTTCAGGTCGCGGATGGTGCGCAGCTCGCCGCTGCCGTCGAGGTCGACCTTCTCGTTCACCAGCGCGTGATGGGTGTGGAGGATGGTGCGGAAGATGTCGGGCCAGCCCACGTGCGAGGAGTCGGCGTGGTAGTTGCCCGAGCCCCCGAGGCCGGAGTCGACCAGCAGGTAGTCGACCACGAAGTTCGACCACATGCCGGCCGCCACGTAGCGGGTGTAGTTCGAGCCGGTGATCTTGATGCCGCAGTAGTTGTGATAGAGCAGCCACAGCCACACCTCGGCCGGCATGTCCTCGATCGAGTAGATGTCGTGCTTGGGATCGGGCGACAGCGCGTCGGTGCCGACCGGGATGTTGCGCGCCTTGCTCACGGTGGTGGTCACCTTGGCGCCGGCGAGCCGGCCCCCCTTGCCGGGCTTGGCGCCCTGATTGATCTTGATCTCGACGTCGCGCACCCGGCGCAGGTCGGCGGCGTGGATGCCGAAGTGCCCGCTCGCCGCCTGCAGGCTCTCCCACTTCATGTCCTCGGCGCTGGCGAGCCGGATCGGGCCGCCCTCGCCCGACGAGGTCATCGAGATCCCGGCGTTGCCCTCGATGCGCGCGATCAGGAAGTCCTCGGAGGCCGCCCCCAGCGAGATGCTGGCGTGGCTCACCGGCGAGAGCCACAGCGGCTCGCGGAACCCGAAGCCCGACAGCGACAGCCCGCCGCGGGCGCCGCGCGGCCCGTGCTCCGGCCGCCGGCGCAGCGTCACCGCGCCGTCCTTCGAGGCGCGCACGATCGTGGCGCCGTGGCCGCCGTGACCGTGCTCCAGCAGCTCGACCCGGTGCTCGGCGCCGTCGCCGTCGTGCGCCACCAGATGGAGCGCCGGCCCGGCATCGAGCGCGCGCTCCAGCGGGTGCCCGGCATCGAGGTCGAGCTCGAAGCCGCCGTGGGCGTCGGCCACGAAGGTGAGCAGCGGCGGGCCGTGGCCCGCGGCGCGCAGCTCGATCGTCGCGCCGGGCGGGACGGCGCCGGGGCGGGTGAAGCCGCGCGGCACCGCGAGCGAGACGTAGTCGAGCAGCGCCGGGTCGCGCTCGAGGCGCTCCAGCGACCAGGCCAGCGAAGCGCGCGACAGCCGCAGGCCGATGCCATCGAGCGAGGCCGCGCCCATGTCGCTGGCGATGAAGAAGTCGTCGAGCCGCGGGCGCTCGCCCATCGCCATGCGGTAGATGACCTCCAGGTGATCGGCCGACAGGTTGCGGTTCGAGTTCTCGAGGTGCCAGCTCGCGGTCTGCTGCGCCAGCACGCGCGCCGCGTGGACCTGTGGCAGCCCGGGAGCGAGATGGCGCAGCAGGCTCGAGACCCGGTAGCGCTCGCGCACCGCGTCCGGAACCGGCTCGGCGGCGATGCGGCGCCGGTTGAGCCCCGCGTTCAGGGCGCCGAACTCCGGCGTGGCGAGCGCGTCGACCTCGCGCATCCAGTCCTCGGTCATGGTGATCGCCATGGTGTTGCCCGAGGTCTTCTGGATGTCGTCGATGCCCATGCACGACAGGAAGTCGAGGATGCTGTGCTGCCAGCAGGTCAGCGTGCTCACCGCCTGGTCGCGCAGCGCCGCCTGATCGCGCCCGGCGAGCGAGGCCAGCAGCGGCGCCGCCTCCGCGCCCTGGTAGACGTCGGCCAGCTCGGGCGCCAGCGCCAGCCCGGCGATGTGGGTCATCGCGCCGCCGTTGGCGCCCAGCAGCACCGCCTCGTAGACCGTGGCCGCCGAGGCCTGGGTGTCGGTGTCGCCGCCCGCCGAGACCAGCTGGACGCGCGCGCGCTGGAGGCGCGCCTTGAGGAAGGCATCGACGCGCGGGATCAGGCGGTAGGACTTGAGCGCCGCCGCGTCGATCTCGACCATCGCCACCGCCTCGTGCATCACCGCGGCCTCGAGGGTTTCCCAGAACCCCGGGCCGTGGCGCAGGAACACCGAGATCAGCAGCGCCGGGTTCGCCGCCCGGAGCGCCGCGATCGCGGCCTCGAGCCCGGGGGCGGCGATCAGCTCGGCGATGCGGGCGCCGGCGATCAGGGGTGCGAGCGCGCCGCGCGGCGCCGCCGCGGCCTGGCGCGACTCGAGCCTCAGCACCACGTCGGCGGCGTGCGGGGCGTAGGCCATGGCGTGGGCCGCGGCGCGCTCCGCCGGCACCACCACCAGCGAGCGGGTGTGGAGGTCGGCCGCGTCGTCGGCAGCGGCGATCGCCTCGAGCCAGGCGCGCTCGAGCGTGATCCCGTCGCTCAGCGGCAGCGGGCCGATGATCATCGGCAGATCGAGGCGCAGCGCCGAGAGCGTGAGCCGGCTGCGACCCTGCGGGGTACGGAACAGCACCGCCGGGTGCTTGCGCACGATGTCCCAGGCGGTCGAGAACTCCTCGCGCAGACCGTCGTTCGCGGGGTGGGTGATGGCGGCATGCGAGAAGTAGGAGCGCCAGTAGCCGTGGTGCCAGGCCGCCCCCACGGTGAGCGGCTCGTGGCGGAAGCGCTCCTTGAGCGCCTTGTCGAGGTCGAAGGCGCTGATCTCGAGCTGCGGGATGTCGCGCGACACCCGCGAGTAGCGGCTCAGGAACGCGCGCCCGCGCTGGCCGCGCTGCAGCGCCCAGAACGCCGCGGGCTCGAGACCGGCGCGCTCCAGCAGGCGGGCGAGCAGGGCGCGCTTGCGCTCGCGGTCGCCGACCCGCGGGCTCTCGGGATCGACCACCAGCGTCAGCAGGTCCTCCCACAGGGCCAGCCGGCGCGCCAGCGCGCCGTTCCCCGCGCCGCCGCCCAGCTCGCGCGCCACCGCATCGAGCCCGGCGCTCACGAGTGCACCTCGCGCTCCAGCGTCTCGATGGCCACGAACCAGTCGAGCGTCGGCGCCTCGACCACGCGCAGGGTCTGGCCGCCGTTGGCGATGTTGGCGGGGCAGATCTCGACGCAGGTGCCGCAGCCGATGCAGCGCTCCTGCGCCGTGGTGATGGTGCGTGGATCGGCGCCCTCGTATTCGCGGTTGGCGTGCGTCGGACATACGGCGACGCACGCCCCGCAGTGAATGCAGGTCGCCGCCGGCCCGGCGTCGTTTTCGGCCCGCAGCAGCAGGTAGCGCGCGGTCCCCGGCAGCGAGGCGGGCTGGCGCTTGCCGTAGCCGCCGGGACGGACGCGCAGGAACTCGCGCAGGTACCGGCTCGAGCCCCGCAGGCTGGCGAGGATCGCGAGCTGGCGCTCGCGGCCGGCGCCAGATGACGCCGGCCCGGGCGCCGGCGCGGCACGGTCGGCGGCGCGCTGGAGCGACTCGTAGAGCGGCAGGTGATGGATGCCGGCCTGGCACACCTCCTCGCAGTTGCCGCAGCGCATGCACAGGTCGAGCAGCGCGCCGCCGCTCGCGTCCGGCGACGCACCGCCGCGCGCCGCCTCGCCCAGATGGGTCAGCATCTGCGGCAGGCGGATCTTCGACTCGTGGAAGATCGGGCACACGCTGTTGCACTCGCCGCAGTTGACGCAGTGGAGCGCGCGGTCCTCATCCGCGATCGGCGCCGGGGTCCCGGCCGCGGCGGCCGGCAGCGGCGCCCCGCGGCCGCGCGCCGGGCCGGCGAGCGGG
>Ga0306920_100003008_pt1 | contig 21358 bp, 23 predicted proteins | sample flu12Cox44000170_FD_204666 | JGI IMG/M metagenome (GOLD analysis project Ga0306920, IMG submission 204666) | Lab enrichment of tropical soil microbial communities from Luquillo Experimental Forest, Puerto Rico - flux4day.12C.oxic.44.000.170 (v2)... | ecosystem: Environmental > Terrestrial >... | reverse complement strand
AACGGTATCGGCACTAGAGCTACAAAAGCCACAGCTTCCCAACTGTTCGCCAAAAAAAGCTGATGTGCTCTCCGGCCTTCGTTACGGCACCCGGAAACAATGTTGGCGCCCAACGGCGTGGTGGGATCGACCCGTTGCGCCCTCTTCTGGTCGATACAGGTGTTGTAGGCGAGGTTGTACGCTTCTTGGGCGACGCTGGCATCATTGATGCGCATAGCGAGACCAGCGCCCAACGCCCACAAAACTGAAGCGACAATTCCTAATCTCTGCCAACCGCTAAGACGAAGAATCAATTATGACTCCCTTCCGATCACCAGATGATTAGTGGGCTACTGCTGTTTTTGGGGAATTGTAGCGCGGCGCGCCCCCCCGAATTGTCGGCGCGAGGCGGCCTGTTTTCAGGGGGCACACCTGGTTTTTTTGCTGGGGCATGCCCGAGTTTGCGCGTGGGCAAAGATACAGGCTTCGTCGCCTGTTAATGTTAATGGTTCAAGGCTGGCACGCAAACTTCCAGCGGTTCTGCTTACCTTGCGGTAGAAGAAAAGCCGCCCATACATCCGGCGGCTTGCACAGTGTCTCCAGTGAGTCTACTGCACGTTGACCGTGACCGGCTCAGAGGGAATCCCATTCGCCACCACGACCAAGTCACTGACGCCCAACTCTTGATTGGCTGGCACATCAAAATGCGTAGACACGAGGCCCCCAAACGCGACCGCCATGCTGCTGTGATCGTGCGTCCGGCTGAAAAAAACGTGTCCGGTTGCCCGGTTAGTGATGCGCACCAAAGGATAATTCGTGGCGGATTGGGCATCGTCTCCATAGGCAGCCGCTTGCGAGAACCCATTGAACCGATGGCCAGAAATGACATACGAGCCGCCAGGGCTAACTGTGCTGGGGGCTTTCTGGATCCTCGGTACCCAGGAAGGGTCGTAGCTTCCAGTTGGCGTGTAAATATCGACCTCGAAGAAGTCGGTAAAGAGGATCTGGCCGGTCGGAAGCACGAGCATGTTGCCGTAGTACGAAGAATCGGTGGCGGCGTTGGGTGAACCGGGGACCGCATTCAAATTGCTGCCATCCCACTCGAAGAACTCAGCGCCGGTATTGAAGATCCCCGGACTAGTCATCATCAAGACATTGCCGTCAGGCAGCAAAGCCGCTGGGCCGTCGGCAATATCAAGGTTAGCGGGAAAGTCCGGACCAGCGGTCCACGTCCCCGTATTCGAATCGTAGATCGCAGTGTGGCCGGCGCCACAGAGATTGGCTCCCGTAGCGAAAACCGTGCCGTCGGGCCGCAGCACTGCCGGGCCTACCTCGAATGAGGCGTGATGCCTTCCACCGCAGGCCGCGGCCGAGTCCCACAGTTGAACCATGGTGCTGCCGGCACTGTGCCATTTCCCCGAAGCCGGGACATAGACCTCCGAGTTTGTGCCCGTGGCGTCATATTGATGGACATAGGCATCAACCGTCAGAACCTGTTTGTTGGGAAGCAGTGTCCATCCCTCTTCGTCATGTTCGTCGAACTTGCCGCTGCCCGTGGCAGTCCAGGTGAGACTAGTGGGATCCAGCAGTGCTTCTTGTTTCGAGCAGCAATTGGCCTGCATGTATGTGCCGTCAAACAGAACAACGCTCTGAGCGTCGCCAATAGTGGACCAACCGCTGGGGGGTGCTACAGGTGTCCACGTGTCGTTTGTCGGGTCATAGATGGCGCCTTGGTTGGTCCAGACCGGGACCAGAAAGTTGTATTCTCCACCCTCGATGATGACCCGGCCGTCGGGCAGCACTGCTGTAGAGTGATAGAGAGGGCTATATCCAGCCGGCAACAAGGCCAATTGGGTCCAGGTTCCGTTCAGGTAGCTGCCGGTGTTATCGGGAGTGAGTTTCCACCAGTCTTGGCAGCCATTATCTGCCAGCATGACAGTTCCATCGGTGAGTAAGATCGGGCTGCCAGGGCCACAGTCAAAGTAATCAAGAAGTGGAGGTTGGTTTGGGAGCTTTTGCCACGGCGATGATGGGTCGGCGGGAAGCGCGGAATGGGCGAATGCCCCCTTGCGCGGGGGTCGAGGTTTTAGTGTGGTGAACGACTGTGCGTCGGCAAGGAAGGGGCAAGCCAATACGGCAATCACCGCGATTCCCAGCATGTGCGAGACGTTCAACTTCTTCCCTATCATGTTGCCTCCTGGTGCACTAAAATGCCGCGTCAACACGAAGGGGCTTAAAAAAGCGGACGTATCTTATCACGTGGAAATGAGCGCCACAAACAGAGCCGTTGTTTGTCTTGTTTGGCGCCGCCGCACGGAATCCGTCGCCGGTGTAAACGTCCCATATCGCCGCCTGTCCGCGCGAGGATTGTTGTGCTAAATGGCTCGAGAATGTCGAACTATCAAAAGCGTCTGATCGTCAGTTTGCTTGCCGTGCTGAAGCGCTCGATCCCTCAGCCGACTGGCAATCTCGGGCAGGGGAGCACCCGCATTTTGGATCAATACAGATTTCAGCGGTTCCAAACCCAGGTCGCGATCGTGATTATCAACAACCTCGGTCATTCCGTCAGTAAGGAAAACAAACACGTCGCCAGGTCCACTGGACATTTCCGAAACCTCGAACTCCACATCGCTGATTAAAGCGACCGGGAAGTTTGAAACCCAGCGCTCGCTCACCGTGCCTGCGCGACGATTGAAATAGAGAATCGGTACATGGCCGGCGGTTGCGAGTTCCATGTTTGGTTGGATGTAACTCAAGAAGGCGAGCGTCACGTACATGTTCGGAGCGCTAAGCGGCAGCAGAACCTGATTCAGCGCCGAAAGGAAACCAACGGGTCCAACGGCGGCGAGCCGGGTTCGAGCTGCGCTCTTCACCATAGTCATCAGTACTCCTGCGGGTACGCCATGTCCCGAGACGTCGGCAACGTAGGCGAACCAACCACGGTCGTGCGGAACGATGTCTACCAAATCACCGCTTACTTCGCCGCTGGGCCAAGAGCAACCGTAGAATTCGAACGGCTCAAGAGCCGTGTTGATTTCGGGTACCAGACTTCGGTGGATTGCACCCGCAAGACGCATTTCGGTTAACGTGCCGTAATAGCGCCCGCCCTCTGTGCGGGCAAAGTAAAGGAACAGCGAGTACCCCGCTACGATTAAAACGACGGCGGTTACCGCGTTAAACAATGCGTAGCGCTCGAAAGTGGCGAACTGTAGTACCGGAATGCTTCCACCCTTCCTGAAGATAGTCGTAAGCCAGATGTTTGCGACGGCCTGTAAGCAAGCGACGACGGCCATCGTTTTGAACATGCGCCGTGTACCCGTAACGGCCCAGAGAGTAGCGGCAAAGCCGTTGACTAAAGCGAAACAGATGTTCGAAGTCACATTGGCTTGGCCGAAGGAGACCGTGCCGAAGATGAAGCTGAATGAAGCGAAAATGCAGAAGACAGCACCTAAGAATCGTGCGGTGGACAGTGCGGGTAGCTGTTTCCAGTACTCAACGTTCTGTCGGCCGCCGGTAGCCATCTCCACAATTTTAGAGTCGTTTAGCAACGTCAGGCCCGAACTGTCACCCGAAGGCGTTATCGTAAGCTTTGGAAGGATTCTGGTAATGTAGGCGCACTCAAAAGGAGTGCGCAGCGATGATACCGCTCTTTGTCTTCTTGGCTGTGCTATTCGTCTACAGCCTGGCCTCGCGCCGACTGGAGCAGACGGTCGTAACCGCGCCCATCGTCTTCACGCTGGCCGGGATGCTGATGTTTCCTTCTCTCGCAGAGATTCTCAGGGCCGGGGGCACTCCGAACATCCTTCTCCACGTCGCCGAAATTGGCCTGGTGCTTCTACTTTTTACGGATGCAAGCCGCACTGATTTGAAAGTCCTGCACAGCATTCGAAACCTGCCTGCCCGACTACTCAGCACGGGCATGTTGTTGACCATCCTGCTGGGAGCAGTCGTCGGTAAACTTGTGTTTCCACAGCTTTCCATCTGGGAAGCGGGAATCCTCAGCGCGATCCTCGCGCCCACCGACGCGGGCCTGGGACAGATCGTCGTGACCAGCCCGCGCGTTCCTGTGCGCATTCGTCAGGCACTCAACGTCGAGGCCGGTCTCAATGACGGACTCTCGGTCCCGTTTCTTCTGCTCTTTGCCGCGTTGTCGGTCGCCCATATTCACGGCCCGGCGCGAAGCCTGGTGCATTTCATCGTAGAACAGCTCGGCATTGGTGTGCTGGTCGGTCTTGTGATAGGGCTTCCAGGCGGCTGGTTGTTGGACCTGGCCTACCGCGCGAGATGGATGACAAAGCCGTTTCGGCAAATCGGCGTGGTGACACTGCCGCTGCTCTGCCTGGTGGTGTCGGGCCTGACGGGTGCGAGCATGTTCATTGCATCGTTCGTCGCAGGGCTGGCCGTACAAATTCGTTTCAAAGAAGCCGGCCAGCATAGTGTCGAGTTCGCCGAAGAATGGGGACAGTTCGTCAATCTCGGCGTGTTCTTCCTGTTTGGTATGGCCGTGGTGCGAGATTGGTCGCGGCTTACTACGGCTTCGTGGGGCTATGCGCTTCTGAGTCTGACGGTGGTGCGTATGTTGCCGGTAGCGCTGGCTTTGATCGGCACCCATTTGAACCCTGCGAGTGTGGTGTTCATGGGCTGGTTTGGTCCGCGAGGACTGTCATCCATAGTGCTGGGCCTGGTTTATCTCGAGCAGCAAATCCACATGCCGGGTGAGCACCCACTTCGATACGCAATAACGGCGACCGTTGGGTTGAGCATCTTTGCGCACGGCTTGACCGCTGTGCCCGGGATCGACCTCTATGCACGCAGAGTTGCATTGCTTGGCGCCGCCGCACCGGAGCATCGGGGACTTAGCGCCTGAACCGCCGAGGCGGACAAGGGAGATTCCACTCGGGCCGCTTACCGTTCCCTGCCGCGCACGGCTCACAAGAGATGGAAGGCGGTGCAAACGAAAGCCCCGCGCAAGCGGCGATTGAACGGGGCACACGGCTCTGATATCCCGTCCCTGCCGGGTACTGCGTGTTGGATGAGCTGGCGAGGGGATTGGCGAACAGAAGGTGAGCACGACACCGAAGGCGATAGGAGAAGTATTCGCGGCGATGCCGCGCAGCCGGGTAGCCCTGAAGACAGGGATGCACTCGCCGTGGGTGAGCCGGCTCTTAGCAAATGGGGCTAATGTGGTCGTAGCCCACGCTCGCAATCTGCGACGGATAGGCGCGAGCCGACGCAAGGATGATCGGCACGATGCGAGGACCTTGGCGCGGCTGACGTGGATCGATCCGCAGTTGGCGGATTCTAGCGGAGTCGTGGCGGGAAATGCTTGGGGCCAAAATTAAGTCACTCAGCTCCCAACATCACCTGACAAAACCACATAGGTCTCACTTGTGGCCCAGTCTAAACGTCTGTAAATTTAACCATATACAGTGTTTAGAAGCTGGCAGCCGTAATTCCTAAGTCGGGTGCGTCGGCCAATTCGGCCACTTTCCTACCGGCTTCCTCTATTCTACCCAGCAACCGAAAGCATTGGCCATAAGTACCGCTTAAACGCTACTCATCACAATTCCTCGTCGCGTGCGTTGCAAATTGCCGCCGTTTCGGAAAAAATGCTGCTCGAAGAGGTGATCATGAGTCAGGTTCGAGTTCTGGTAGGCACGCGCAAGGGTGCATTCATTCTTACTTCCGACGGCAAGCGAGAGAAATGGGAGGTCAACGGCCCCCTCTTTACGGGCTGGGAGATCTACCACCTGAAGGGTTCGCCAGTCGACCCGAACCGTATCTACGCCTCGCAGACCAGCGGCTGGTTCGGGCAACTGATCCAACGGTCCAACGACGGCGGCAAGACGTGGGAAACGCCGGGGGGCGACATCAAGCCGGGGCCTGACGCCTTCCAGAAGCCTGCCAGCAACAAGTTCGTGTATGACGCTTCGGACTCGACGGGCAAGCCCATGACCACACATCAGTTCTACGATGGCAAGCCGCATCCGTGGGAGTTCAAGCGCGTGTGGCACCTGGAGCCGTCGCTCACCGATCCTGACACGGTTTACGCAGGCGTGGAAGATGCAGCCATCTTCAAGTCCACCGACGGGGCAAAGACCTGGCATGAGCTTGCCGGTCTCCGGGGACATGGGACGGGACCGCAATGGCAGCCGGGCGCTGGTGGCATGTGCTTGCACACCATCATCCTTGATCCGAGCGATCCCAAGCGGGTCTACGTTGCCATATCGGCCGCGGGTGCGTTCCGCACCGACGACGGCGGAGTGACCTGGAAGCCCATCAACAAGGGGCTGTACTCGCAATACATTCCCAATCCGACGGCCGAGGTCGGGCATTGCGTCCATCATGTCGCCATGAATCCGAAGCGACCCGGCGTGCTGTTCATGCAGAAGCACTGGGACGTAATGCGCAGCGACGACGCTGGTGAACAGTGGCGCGAGATCAGCGGCAACCTGCCGACCGACTTCGGATTCGTTATCGATGTGCATGCCCATGAGCCGGAGACGATTTATGTAGTTCCCATCAAGAGCGACGGCGAGCATTTCGTGCCCGATGCCAAGCTGCGGGTGTATCGCAGCAAGACAGGCGGCAACGAATGGGAGCCGCTCACCAAGGGCCTTCCGCAGAGCAACTGCTACGTGAACGTGCTGCGCGATGCGATGGCGGTAGACCAACTCGATTCTTGTGGCGTGTACTTCGGCACAACCGGCGGACAAGTGTACGCCTCGAATGATGCAGGCGACAGCTGGAACGCGATCGTGCACGATCTGCCGGCGGTGTTGTCGGTTGAGGTGCAGACGCTGCAATGATCCGGGTTGTGCTGCCGCAACATCTGCGCACGCTGGCGCACGTGAGCAGCGAGGTGATGCTGGAGGTCACAGATCCAGTCACGCAGCGAACCGTGCTGGATGCGCTGGAAGCGCGTTATCCCATGCTGTTGGGAACGATTCGGGACCATGTCACGCAAGAGCGTCGTCCTTTCCTACGCTTCTTTGCCTGCGAGGAAGACTTGTCGCATGAACCGCCAGATGCTCCTTTGCCGGAGGCGGTGAGTTCGGGCAAAGAGCCGTTTCTGGTGATTGGAGCGATCGCGGGCGGAAGGTAGCTCGGTTCCCATTTTGAGGCAGTTACCGGAGGCAAACGGGGCTCCGTTGTCGGTGCGTGTCGCCTGCGGCGATCCATACTCGCGAAAACAGGGCTTCAAACGCTCGCACGCGCTCCGCGTTCGTCTTCTCCACCGCCTGGTAGCGCAGCAGATAGCGGCTGTAGGCATGCGAGAGGGTCAACGCATCGATACCCTCCCCGGCGCCGGTGCGAAACCACCTTTTGAGATCGGCACACCGACCCGATTGCATCCCTCGGCGTGCGCCAGCGGCTGCGTAGACGGCCGCCGTGTGCCGGCGCTTCTTGGGCGCCACCACCAGGCCCTCGCGCTTCAGCAACGCCCCCATCGTGCTCGCCGCCGGCCACGCCCGACCGGGTTGGTCCCGCTCCAGTATCTGTATCCTCTACCGTCGGGTAAGACGGGACTCGCTCTATTGGGTGCCGCACGGAACACCACACCCGAAACCCTTTCTCACCGCAGGCGGACAGAATAACCCGCGTGTGGCGGTAGTTTACGTTGCGCTGAAACAGTGTGTTAGCGGCGCGCTCGAGACGAGAATACGGCCGCGGGCTGCGAGGTTTCCGGCTGGCTTACCGGATCGCTCGAAGCGCCGCGGCCGATTTGCGCTGCGACTTTCAGCAGGGCCGCGGCAGGAGGCTCCGCGGGCGAGGGAGCTTACGTCAGAAAGAATTCGCGGGTGACTTTTACCCATTGCTCGTCGGGCAGAGTGGAGGCCACGTCGTCGAGGGCGACGCCTCCGTCCTGCGCCAAGGCACCGATAGCACTCGGCATGAGGCGCTGCAAGCGCACTGAGGACTCTTCGGTCCACCAACGGGCGAGGGCTCCGCCGAGCAGGTTGCGAAAGTTGGTCTTGGCGTCAGGCGACTGTACGGTGACCAGCCAGCCTTCTCCGTAGGGATCTTTGCCGATCAGGACCGGATCGTTGGCAACAGCATCGTTGATATCGGCGACACTGCCTTCGATGGGCGATACCATATCGATCTTCACGTCGTTGCCGACGAGGCTCCAAACCTTTTGGCCCTGGCGGATCCATTGGCCGCGCTGCGCAGGTTGACGTGCTCGACTTTGCCGGTGAGCTTGATGGCGAAGTCGTCCATGCCAATGCGGACGAGGTTGGGGCTCTCGCCGAGGGACCAGGTGTGTCCGGGGTGGTAGCGGAGATGGTTGGGGACGGCGAATCCGCCGACCAGGTTTGGTTTGGGGGCGGCGGCTGCGGTGGCGCTGCGGGCGCGGCTGATTGCCGGAGCCACCTGCACCACGGGATGCTTGGCTTTGGAGTAGAAGTAATCGATGGTCAGAAAAATGGCGAAGGTGGCAAGAACCAGCAGAATGGTCATAACGGGCCTCCTGTTTGTCTTTTCTTTGCGTCGCGTGTCGACGCTTTCCGCCTTTGGGTAAGGCACGCGGTGTGCCGGTTTTCTGTTGGTTTCGGGACGAAGGTTGTATTGTTGTGAGTGGAAGCGTTTTGAGAGGGTTAGGGAAAGTGGTTGCGAAATCCCACATTGTGAGAGTGGCGATTGGCAACGAAGTGGTTTGTTGCGTTTGGCAACGGATAGGCTGGGGTGCGAGGAGGTTCGGACGTTATCTGCGAGCAATGAGGTTGAGGGCTAGGGATTTATCGAAGGGACGGGCAGGAAATGCGGGACGGTTGCGGAATTTATCGGCGGTGTGGCGGAGTGCAACAGTCGGCTGGCTAGAAACCTGACACGTCTTGATGAAAAACGGCACGATCCCGTCCTCTCGCCGACAGATGGCGATGAGGACCGGGTACCCGTAGAACTACAGTTGTCATTGATCCGTTGTTAGTGAATTCAGTTCATTGCGTTGCCTGACCCTTGAGGATGATCCCAAGCTTTTCGGTGTTGCCGGGTGTCGAGGTCGGTATTTCGACGGTGAGGACGGTCATGCTCTGGTCGTCCTTGATAACGGTTGCGGGGGCTCCGGCGGCGGCCATGGCGAAGACAGCGGGATGGGAACCGCCAATGGATTTTGCGCTCGAAGTAACGAGGCGCCGCAACGGTACGTTGACGGCAGGAGGGGAATCGGCGTCGGCGGGGATGGCGAGGAGGAAGTCAGGGCTAAGGGAGACGCCCATGTGATTGGCGTCCTGCGGGAGGTACTGGTAACGGAGGGTGTAGAGGCCCGGCGGGATGGCCTGGCCGCGATAGTCGGAGGCGCCTTTGGTGAAGTTGGCGATGGCGACGAACTCTCCGTTGGCCAGCGAGGGGTAGAGAGCGCCTGGAGAGTTCTGGCTTGCTGCCGGGAGGGCACGCGAGAACCAGAAATCAGCAGTCCAGTCGTCGTCGAGGGTGACGCGGTAGCCCTTGTCTTCGACGGCCTTCTTCAAGTCGTCGGAGGCAGCGGGAGCAGAGAGAGATCCGATGCGCTCGACGGTGGGGCCGGCGGCGAAAAGTTGTGATGACAGGAAGAAGACTGCAAGATAGGCGGAGAGTTGGCGAAGTTTAGATGGCATGCTGCTGATTATCGAACAGTCGCCGTCCGCGCAATCAAGTGAGCGACTTCAGGCCAGAGATTCTTGGTGCTTGCTGCCAGGCCTGGAAAGAGAACTGTGTTGCGATTGAATCGTAACTCCGCGCCGTCCGTCGAACGCGCCATACCGCCGGCCGCAGTGACGAGCGCAACCCCGGCCGCGACGTCCCATTCGTGCTTCGGAGAGAGGGTCCATGTGGCGTCAGCACGACCGGCGGCAACCAAGGCTAGCTTATAGGCAACCGATCCCATCGCCCGAACGGTGAACGGCAATTGCGCGAAGCATTTCCATTCGCCACGCTTGTATTCCTGCCGGCTGGCGAGGACAACGGCACTGTCGAGATGGGAACGGGTTGATGTGCACGCCAACTGGCCGTTGTAGGTGACGCCGCAGTCCAAAGAGCCGAGGAACACCTCGTCGGTTGCCGGATTCGATATGCCACCTGCCACCGAAAGCCCGTCTACGACAAGACCTATCGATATACACCACTCAGGAACGCCATCCACAAACTCGCGCGTGCCATCGAGCGGATCGACGACCCAGACAATCTTGCGACCGAGCCTGACCTTGTCGTCGCGATCTTCTTCCGACAGCCAGCCTTCGCCTGGCCGGAGCAGTTGAACATGCAAGAGGTCGCTGATCTTGCGGTCGACTTCGGTGACAACGTTGCGACTGCCGTCGTCGGCCACGTGAAACGTGCCGGGAGAGTACTGCTTCGCGATAGTAGTTGCTGCTCTTAGCGCATCGGCCATCCGCGCGAGATAATTTCGTTGCTCGGGCTCAGTTAACATGCAGCAACCCTCCCCAAAGCATTCTTGTCCCCCTGCCAGAACGACTGGACTTCTCTCTTCATAGGGTACCCATGTGACTAAGTCTCTGCAATTGTGCCAAGCCGATGGTGCGCTCGCCTTGAGTCAAATGTGTGTAGCTGTGGACTTCCTGACTTGCTGCTTCCCACCTAAGGACGTAAGATTACGCACTTCCATAGTAGGAGGTCTCCGGTGCTCGATCGCAGACGGTTTCTTACTCATACAGCAGCCGGGCTGGGCTATGCATTGGCTGCGGACCATCCATTATTTGCCCAATTGGCGAACCGGCCGGAAGCGCTGCCCGATCCGAAGCAATTCTCGAGTGACGATGCCTATTGGGCTGAAATCCGCAAGCAATTTCTGATTCCGGAAGATGAGGTCTATCTCAATAACGGAACGGTCGGATCGAGTCCCGCGCCGGTTCTGCGCGCCGTGTTCGACGGCTACACCAAGACTGAAGAGATGGACCAGACCGATCCCGAGAACTATCCCATTTGGGGCTATGAGCCCTACAACGCATATCGCGACCCGGTGGCAGCATTTATCGGATGCACGCGCGACGAATTGGCGCTCGTGCGTAACGCAACCGAAGCAAATAACTACATCGCCAACGGCATTGAAATGAAGCCCGGTGAGGAAGTGCTGATGACCGATCAGGAACACCCAAGCGGCGAGCAACCGTGGCGGCTGAAGGCGAAGCGGTACGGCGTCGTAGTCAAGGTGGTCACGCTGCCGAAGCCGGTCAAGAACCCCGCGGATGTGCTGAATCTCTTCCATGATGCAATCACCCCGCGCACGCGTGTGATCTTCTTCAGTCATATCACTACCGCTAGCGGAGTCGTGCTCCCCGCTAAGGAATTGTCTGCGCTCGGGCGATCAAAAGGAATTCTGGTCGCAGTGGATGGCGCCCACGTTCCCGGCATGATGTCGTTGAATGTGCACGATATTGGTTGCGATATGTACTCGGGAAGCCCCCACAAATGGCTGATGGCGCCAAAAGGATCGGGGTTCCTGTACGTGCGCGACGAGGTGATCGATCAGGTTTGGAGCACGGTGACGACAGCAGGCTGGGACGACCCCAAGATCAGGGCAGAGCGCTTCCAGCGTATCGGCTCATCGAATGTGCCGTCGCTAATGGGGCTGCGCGCATCGATCCAAATGGCGAATGACATCGGCATGGATCGTATCGAAAAGCGTCATCGCGAGCTGGCCGACTACGTGCTCGCCCAGATGACACAGCGCGACGCGGAGTCATGGACTTCGCCCGATCCCACGATGCGGTGCGCCATAGTGACGGTAAACGTTCCGCCGATTCAGCGCATGGCACTGGAAAACTGGATGTGGAAAACGCAAAAGATCCGCATCCGCGGAGGCGAACCGTCCAAGCTGCGTCTCTCGACGCCGTATTATTTGCAGAAGAAAGACATCGATCGCTTTCTAGCCGCATATGATCAATACAAGAAGACGCAAGCATAGCGACGCGTGAGAGTCATTCGTCTCGTGAACAGCAGGGCTCTCAAACCGAGTGTAAAATCGAAGCATGGGTTTCAAAAGCTCCGCTGCTGGTTCCAATCCTCAAAAAGCAAAGACTCCTCCTCCTGACGACACGCATCATGAGGCGGCCTACCTCAAGTCGCTTGGTGAGAACAAGACGCCGGTGAGCATCAAGCTGATGGACGGCGACGTGGTCCGCGGCTGGATCGAATACTATGACCGCCGCATGGTGCGGCTCACGCGCGAGGGCGCACCGAATCTTTTTATCTTCAAGCACGAAATCGCGTACATAGCGGAAGAGCCAGTGCGGAAGCTGCGGACTGAAAAGATTGCCCAAAGTGGGGACGCTCCGGTACGCCCGCGATGAGCGAATATCTGGCCGATCTCGAACCCATCGCTCGCGAAGCCGGGGCTCTGCTGATGAGCTACTTCGACCGGCACATCAAAATTGAATACAAAGGTGACGTCGATCTGGTGACGGCGGCTGATCGCGCTTCGGAGAAGCTGATCGCCGACCGTCTGCATGCGCGCTGGCCGCAGCATGGAATCGTTGGTGAGGAAGGCACACGTACCGATACCAACGCCGAGTTTCGCTGGTACGTCGATCCACTGGACGGAACGACGAACTTTGCCCATGGTTATCCGGTGTTTTGCGTATCGGTCGCGCTGGCGCGGCGTGATGACGAGATTGAGGTTGGCGTGCTCTACGACCCGACTCGCCATGAACTTTTTGCTGCCGAGCGCGGTCGTGGTGCCACTCTCAACGGTAACCCGATTCATGTCTCGAAGACCACGCGCCTCGCCGAGTCAATCCTGGGTACCGGATTTCCCAGCCACAAGCGCCACAAGAATCCGAACATTTATTTTTATCAGCAGATCACGCTGCGCTCGCATGGTGTGCGGCGAGCGGGTTCCGCCGCCCTTGATTTGGCCAATGTCGCTGCCGGGCGCTACGACGGCTTCTGGGAGTTCAACCTTAACCCCTGGGATACCGCGGCGGGCGTCCTGATCGTCCGGGAGGCGGGAGGCAAAGTGACGCGCTTCGACGGCACACCGTTTCGCCTCGACAGCCGCGAGGTGCTGGCGACCAACGGCCTTATCCACGATGAGGTGATCGCGAACTTCAGCGAAATCTTCGCGGGCCGCGGCCTCGAACCGCTGCCATCTCCCACGGAATACGCAAAAACACGTGCGTAGTGCCCATCAGAACTCCCAGTCATCGTTCAGGAGCGTGAATTGCCGGTTCCGTCGATTACAATCGGGGCGAATTTCCGGAGGTTGTCATGCGCCAATTTGTAGCGTGCCTGTTTCTTGCCTTGGTGTTGGCCGGTCGAGTGCCGGCATTTGCCCAGACATCACCGGCACGGGTTTGTGTTGCCGAGGTAGAGACTCGCGAACCGGGTATTTCTCCTACTGCCGTGAGAGATGCGCTGATCAAGTTTCTCTCAAAGCAGAAAGGTCTCGAGGCGGAAGAGGTCCCACTCGACGCGTCGGATTCCGCCGCAGCGATGACGCAGGCCAAAGATAAAAAGTGCGACTACCTCGTCGACATGATGGTTACGGAAGTTCATTCCGAATCTGGGTATACGGCCGGATATTCGGGTGTCAACCTCCAGACTTTCTTTGTTACCGTGAATTACAAGCTGAGCAAGGTGAGTGACGGCGCCGAGCAGGCGAGCGGCAGTTTCAAGGCCTCCGACCGCGGCTCCGCTCAATCTGCAGTCATCGCAACCATGAAGAAGACTGCTGAGAAGGTCGCAGAAGCGATTAAGAACACAGCAAGGTAGTCTTTCCTGAGGGCGCGAATAGCTTGGGTTTAGGACCCGCGCGTTAGCGCCTTTTGCCGCTGCTACGTCGGAGGCTTCGGGTTTAGACGGAGCGAGGTTTCCCGTCATGCTTCGCAGATTCCGAAGATCCTCGTTTTCACTTCTTTCGCTCGTAGTGCTAGCCGGCCTATGTACGCATGCGCAAGACAACCCGATTCGGGTTGGCGTCGCGGTCATGCAAAACCAGGCGGGACGTTCCGTGTCCGGAAGGCTGGAGCGCGACCGGCTGGTACAGGCGCTCAACCACATGAAGCCCGACAAAAAGACCCATGTACAGGTACAAGGCATACCTCTCGGCCGAATGACCACGAACGAGGCCGAAGACGAAGCTGCCTCCAAGAAATGTGCCTTCGTGGTTTTCACAACGCTGACCGAGTTGCGCAGCGCCGAGGATCCCTACCAGCGCGTAGGGAATACGATCGAAACCAATCCCAATTCGCAGTGGAGTATCGAAAACAATCCTCGGGCGCAGCAGATGGATCCCGAGTATCGGGTGACTGTGGAGTGTAAGCTCTTCCATACGGGAGGGTCGGAAGTTTCAGGTTCTCCCTATTCGACAGAAGCAGCGACCAACGAGATCGACGCCGTCGCACAAGTCATCCACCGCATTGCGTCGCGCGTCGGCGACGAGGTGAAGAAGAGTACACCGGTTGCTTCGAACGAGTAGCATTGCGGGTTGTGCTTCAAGCACGTCGAGAGATCGTTCGACATCAACCGTAGCCGCATTTTCTGCGGTAAAATCTCACCGTGAACAACTCGTTATCGAACCGCAAGGTGGCCAAGCGTCCCGATCGCGTCAAGTTCGAGGGGCGTATTCTTTTCCTCACCGAAGATCCGGATCTTATTAAGCGTCAATTGGCGGGCGAAGATCTGCCGTGGGACACACTCGATCCGGAGCGCAATCCCAAGCTGCGCGACGACATCTCGACCGACGAGATCACACCCGCGCACATCTGCTTCTTCTTCGACGAGACATTGGGGGAGTTCCCCTACACCGGTCTGAAGTGCGGCAATGAAACGCCGATCAAGCGCGGCGATGTGAAGCGCGGCGGTTTTGTCGCCTGCCTCAGCGGTAAGCGGCGCGGAAAGGGGTCGAGCCGCGAACAATCGCCTTACGCTGAGATGTCGGCGGGTATCCATTTGGTCATAGCAGAGAACATTGAGCGAATTTACAAGCAGAACTGCCAGAATCTCGGGGTGCTGACCTCCACCGACTTCGGGCTCATCGCCAAGATCCGTCGTGGCGAAGAGATCGCACTACGAGAGTTCACGGCTGGTGAAGACGAAATCACACGTCAGGTCATCGAGTACGGCGGTTTGTTTCCATTCAATGTCGCGCGGCTGCAGGGTAAGGTCTTTCTGCCTCCCATCGAGACGAAGCCGCGCCCCATGACCATCGCAGAGAAAATCTTCGCGCGACATATGCTCGATGGCGCGAACCATGTTGGGGTCGAGGCCGTAAAGCCCGGCGACACCGGTTTCGCCCGCACCGACCTGCGCTTCAGCCACGAATACGTCACCCCGATGGCGGCGATCTTCTACGAGCACTATCTCGGCAAGGACGAGCCGGTGAACGACGCGAGCAGCATCTTGTTCTTCCGCGACCATCTGACGTTTCTCGATGAAGTGCTGTCGGAGGAAAAGCGCAAGATGGGGCTGCTCGACCTGGCTTCGCAATTGAAGATCAAGCAGCAGGACTTCGCCACGTCTCGCGGCATCAAGCTGCACGGTGAGCTGAGGGATCGAAAAGGCTCGGAAGGTATCTGCCACTCCATCATTACGGAGAGCTACGCACTGCCTGGGCAGTTGAACGTGGGCTCGGATTCACACACGCCGCACGTCGGAGCCATGGGCTGCCTGGCGTTTGGCATCGGCACCACCGACGTCTTCAATTCCTGGTTTACCAAGGATGTGCGAGTTAAGGTACCGGAGTCGGTGAAGGTCATCATCCGCGGCAGGAAGCGCGACAACGTCACGGCGAAGGACTTCATCCTGAAGCTCTTGTCGATGGAATACATCCGCAGCGGAAAAGCGCTGGCTAAAGTGATCGAATATTCAGGTGAGGCGATCGAAGCGCTGGGCGTGGACGAACGCGCGACCATGACCAACATGGCGGCGGAGATCGGCGGATTCACCGGAATCGTTGCGCCTGATGAGAAGGTCGTCGAGTTCCTGGTCGAGCGCCGTGGCATGCGCCGCAACGAAGCTGAGACGCTGGTGGAAGGCCTCGAAAGCGACCCCAATGCCCATTACGCCTACGTGATTGAGCTTGATGCGGCGGAGATTTATCCCATGGTGGCGACACCAGGCGATCCCGGCAATGGCAAGTTCGTTCGCCAGCTCAACACGCCTGTTCCCGTCGAGATTGCCTACGGGGGCACTTGCACTGCCGGCAAGAACGAAGATATGGACATGTACGCGCAAGTCCTCAGCGAGGCTTTGAAGAAGGGAAGGCGCGTTGCCAACGCGTGCGCCTTCTACATTCAATTTGGCTCGCAGGAGACGCGGGAGTACTGCGTCCGCAAAGGCTATCTTGAGATCTTCGAAAAAGCTGGCGCACGCGTGATCGAACCGAGTTGCGGAGCCTGTATCAATGCCGGCCCGGGTGTCTCGACTCGTCCCGATCAGGTGGTAATCAGCGCTCAGAACCGCAACTTTCCCGGACGCAGCGGTCCCGGCCTGATGTATCTGGCGAGTCCGCTTACCGTGGCAGCCAGCGCAGTCGCGGGCTACATCGTCGAGTACGAACCTCTGAGCCAGCCTGAGCCGGCAAGGGCGCATGCCTGAGCAGTTTTCTGTCTCGACAGCAGGTGCATTTTCCGCTTGACCCTGACCGAACGTCAGGCCCGACTCTATCTCCGGAGGCGGCGTGAAACCCAGTTCGTCCCAGCTCTATCATGCTCGCGAGTTTGCCGAACTCGCCGGTGTGACCCTCCGGACCCCTCGATCACTGCGACCGGCTGGGCCTTCTGCAACCCAGCTGCCGCAGTGACGCAGGATATCGGCTGTACAGCCAACGCGACCTCGCGCAGCTCGAGCAGATTGTCGTTCTCAAGTTTCTCGGCCTGCCTCTGAAGTCCATCGGAAAGCTACTCAAGTCCGAGCCCGGCAGCTTGCGAGAGGTGCTGGAATGTCAGCATAAGGTGCTGGCAGACCGGCGCCTCGAACTCAACCGGACCATCGGGGCCATTCCTGCTGCTCGTACAACGCTCGATGCCAACCACGAGCCCGACTGCACGCTCATCGCCCGGATCATTACGAGGGTCGGAATGGAGAACGATACGGATTGGACGGCAAAGTACTTCAACGACGAAGCAAAAGCCAAAGTCGAAGAGCGGAAGAAACTCTGGTCCCCGGAATTCGAGGAGCGCGTGACGCGGGAGTGAAACGAGCTATTCCACGACCTTGACGCAGCGCTGAATCGAGATCCCGCGGGCGCGGTGGCCCCGGGACTGGTAAAGCGCTGGCAAAATCTGGTTGGCGAGTTCACCGGCGGAAATGCCGAAATCCAGGAGGGACTGAACGCGATGTATGCCGACGGTTCCAGTTGGCCGCCCAAGCAACGCCAGCACCAGATCAAGCCCGAGATTCGGGCCTTCATCCTCAAAGCGTTGCAAGCCTCGCCAACCGCCTAAGTCATTGGCGCAATTCAACCTGCTATGCGCTCCTTTCGCGGGCGCATAGCGCCCTTTAAGGCTTGCTCCGCTCAACAAATGCCCCCGTATTTGGTAGTATCGAATTACACCGACCTGAAGGCGTAGAACCCAGACAGTCGACGGAGAACTCGCTCTATGGCCTATGTAATTGCGGAACCTTGTATTGGCACCAAAGATACGGCGTGCGTGGATGCATGTCCGGTCGATTGCATCCATCCGAAGAAGGACAGCGAGAAATACGCGACGGAAGAGATGTTGTATATCGATCCGGTAGAGTGCATCGATTGTGGCGCTTGCGTGCCCGTGTGTCCCGTTTCCGCGATCTTCGCGCTCGACGACCTGCCGGAGAAGTGGAAGGAATACACCGAGCGCAACGCGAAATACTTCGGCCGCTAGATTCTAGTAGAGATCGAAAAGGGGGATACACTTGTGTCCCCCTTTTAGTGTTTGAGCAGCAAAATCTCGCTAGCCTTAGCCTAGATCAGCCGCTGTAGCTTCTCGATCAGAATATCGGGCGGGTCGCCCTTGGTGATGAAGGCGTCGGCCAACTCCAGCGCCTCCGGCGGAAGCGAGAAGTAAGCCGACAGAAATACGATAGGAACGCCGGGGCGGCGGCGCCGCATTTCCGAAGCGACATCTCCACCATTGAGTCCAGGCATGTAGTAGTCCAACACCACCACATCCACCTGATTTTCGTCAAAGAGCCTGAGGCCCTCGTCGCCGCTGTTGGCGGTGAGCACCGTATAGCCACGGCTTTCAAGCATAATCTTGCGAACACGCAGACCAATGGGCTCGTCATCGACGCACAACACCGTTCTGGAACGCTGTATCTCCATCTTTCTGAGCGGATCGGCCTCCACCTCGTGTTGTAATAACGTCGGAGTCGACATGGCGAACCTGCCACTCCATTGCCAATAAAGCAGACAAGCGTTTAGAGGAAAAAGAAGTAACTATCTGATTTGTATCCGACCCCGATCAACTTGACCATACATAAAACGTCGTAGACAGGCACCTAAACCTCTCAGGAGAACGGTTTTGCGCATCGTTGACCGCATGAAAATACGCGTGTTACCGTACTTGGTTAGGCCATCCTGACTGGCTCCAGTAGAGTGCCCAAGGAACGCGCTTTGCCATCCGATACGTCGTCTCCAGTCGCCACCAGAAAGACCGCTTTGAACGCTTTGCATCGCGAAATCGGCGCGAAAATGGTCGATTTCAGCGGATGGGACATGCCCGTCGAATACCCCCAATATGGTGGTTTGATGAAAGAACATCGGGCCGTCCGCACCGGCGTGGGGGTCTTTGATGTAAGTCACATGGGTGACATCCGCCTCCACGGGCCGCAGGCTCTCGCCGCCGTCCAGCACATCACGATGAACGACGCCTCCAAGCTCGAAGCAGGGCAGTGCCAGTACTCGGCCATGCTGTACCCCGAAGGCACATTTGTGGATGACGTCATTGTGCATCGGCTGGGACAGAGCGACTATCTGCTGGTCATCAACGCCGGCACTCGCGAAAAAGATGTGAGCTGGGTGGTCGACCATACCCGCCAATTCGATTGCGCAGTCGAGCACCTGAGTGACGCCTACACCCAGATCGCGATTCAAGGATCGAAAAGCGCGGCGACACTCCAGAAGCTCACTGATGCCGACCTGTCGAAGGTAAGGTTCTACTGGTTCACACATGGAACCGTGTGCGGACTGGCAGGTACACTGATCGCTCGTACCGGCTATACCGCGGAAGACGGCTTTGAGATTTACGTCTCGAGCGACGAAGCCACTAGCGTGCGCGTATGGAACGATGTAATGAAAGCCGGCGAGGAGTTTGGCATTGTGCCCTGCGGATTGGGCGCACGCAATACGCTGCGCCTGGAAGGTGCGTTATCGCTGTACGGCCACGAAATTTCCGAGAGGATCAACGTCTGGGAGGCTCGGCTCGACCGTTTTCTCAAGATGGACAAGGGCGACTTTGTAGGGCGGGACGCGCTGGTGAAGGCCAAGTCCAACGGAGTCGAGCGCACCCTGGTCGGCTTGGAATCGATCGAGCGTGGCATTCCTCGCGACGGCTATAAGGTTCTCGATTCAACTGGCAAGGAAGTGGGATACGTAACCAGCGGCTCGTACGGCCCATTTCTCAAAAAGAACATTGCCTTGGCCTACGTGCCCTCTGAGCTCTCCACATTCGATAATGAAGTTTTGGTTGAAATTCGGAACCAGCCGGTGAAGTGCAAGGTGGTTCCAATACCGTTTTATAAACGCCTGAAGAAGCAATCGTCGTAGGCACAATTCATTCGACCTCGCCGCCGTGCATCGTTCGGCCTGAGGAGGACATCAAATGGCTTATCCCGCAGACTTCAATTACACGAAGGAACATGAGTGGCTGAAGGTCGACGGTAATACCGGCACCATTGGCATCACAGATCATGCGCAGAATTCGCTGGGCGACATCGTTTTTGTCGAACTGCCCAAGGTCGGCGCTGACATAATTGTCGGGCAAACCTTTGGATCGGTCGAATCGGTCAAAGCGGTATCCGATCTCTACGCGCCGGTGTCCGGTACCGTGACGGAAGTCAACGAAGCGCTAAACACTTCGCCCGAGGACGTAAACAAAGACGCTCACGCAGCCTGGATGATAAAGGTCACGCTGAAGGACCCGTCGGAGATCGCCAAGCTGCTTTCCGCTTCTGATTATGAGAAGTTTGCTGCGGAAGAGGGTGGACACTGAGGTTGGACGCGGAAAGGTGCGCAGGCGATCGGGGACGACCGAAGAGGGCAGCCAGGTATCGAATCGCTAACTTCGACGGGTTTTGGGCGGCGCCAGGGCGGCTCTAGGAAGAGACGCTGGAGATGAAGCAGTCAATCAAAGAGGTCCGTCACTGGGTAGAAGAACTTCGCGATGCCGGCCAAGCCGCGAACCAGGCCGCAGCGCATTTACGCAGCGCCCGAGAGAAGCATCAACAAGTCGTCGAGTCACGCGAACGCCAGCTCGATCGCACCGAGATCACTGTAGAGGCGATCCTGGAAGATCTAGGTCGTCATCGGGAACAGCGCCCCTCACAGTAAGTTACAGTTTTTAATGAATCAGGACATCATAGTATCCATGCGCTATCTTCCTAAATCACAATCAGACCGCGAGGAAATGCTGAACGACATCGGTGTCAAGTCGGTCGACGCCTTGTTCGCTGCGATTCCTGAGGAATATCGGCTTATCGGCGACCTGAAGATCCCTCGCTCCTATGCTGAAAGCGAGATCGTCGAGTTCTTCCGCGACCGCGCTGCCGAGAACGGACAAGGCTTCGCGACGTTCCTCGGCGCCGGAGCGTACTCGCACTACCGACCTGTCGTGATCGACGCGCTGGTTTCGCGCGGCGAATTCTTCACTGCCTATACGCCGTATCAGCCAGAGATTGCGCAAGGCACGCTGCAGTCCATATTCGAGTTTCAGACCATGATCTCGGAGCTCACCGGCATGGACGTGGCGAATGCGTCGATGTACGACGGCTCGACCGGCTCTGCCGAAGCCCTGATGATGGCCGTTCGCGTCACCGGCCGCCACAAGTCAGTGATCGCTAGTAGCGTGCATCCCGAGTACTGTGAGGTGATCGCGACTTATGCTCGGCACCAGGGCATGGCGCTCGCGACAGTCGGATATGGCAAGGACGGCCGCATCGATCTTGATGCCCTCGACAAGCAAGTCGATAGCGAGACTGCCGGCGTGCTGGTTCAGTCGCCGAACTTCTTCGGCATCCTGGAAGACATTCCTGCGATTCGAGACATCGTCCACAAGAAAGGTGCGCTGCTGGTTGTCTCGATCGCTGAAGCGATTTCACTAGGCATCGTGAAACCTCCAGCTCAAGCTGACATCGTTAGCATGGAGGCACAATCCTTTGGTGTGCCGCTGGGATTTGGCGGCCCTTACTGCGGCGTAATCGCAACGCGCGACAAGTTCGTCCGTCAGATGCCTGGTCGCCTGGTGGG
>Ga0306920_100003006_pt1 | contig 21363 bp, 18 predicted proteins | sample flu12Cox44000170_FD_204666 | JGI IMG/M metagenome (GOLD analysis project Ga0306920, IMG submission 204666) | Lab enrichment of tropical soil microbial communities from Luquillo Experimental Forest, Puerto Rico - flux4day.12C.oxic.44.000.170 (v2)... | ecosystem: Environmental > Terrestrial >... | reverse complement strand
TGCCAGTAATCCCGCAAGCCGTCCTCGCAGCGAATCACGGGGCATTTCGGGAACATACCTGCGAAGGTCATGCAAGCGCCACATAGCCATTTATGAAGATCTCGTGAAATTAGGCGTCCCTTCGATTTTCGCCATTACCGCTAATTTCGATAATTCATATCCTTGATTTCTCCCAGCTTACAGGATTGACGACGCACACCGGATGGATCCTTTCCTCGACTCTTGGCGCTTGAAAATGGCTGCCATGCTCCAAAGATGCTGCGCCGCGTTCGCCCGGCTTTTCCAGCGATCTTGTCATGCAAAGGTTCGATGGGCCGGCCTGCACCTGGAAATACTGGAAGATCGGCTCACGCCGTCCGTGTCTCCTTGGCAATTGGATGTCAATTCCCTGGTGCTCCCCTCGGGGCAAGACATCGCGCTGATTCCGACACCGCGGTCGGCCATCACGCAGGCGGTCGGATTTGGCCTGTCGGGCACCGTGGTCACGGCGTACAACCAGGATGGCGCCGTGCTCTGGTCCAAGGACCTCGGACGCGGACAGCTCTTTGGCGGCTTCGATTTTGAACGGGACGGTATTCCGGACATCGGCATCGTCCGTGCCCAGCCGACTGGCACGACGTGGTACAAGATACCGGTTGATAAAACGTGGATCAGTTTTTACCGCGGCGTCAACGGGCAGTTTGCCGGCGCCACGGCGCCCATGGCGGACTTGCGCTGGATTCTCAACGGCATCCCCGCCGTCTCGCATCAGTGGACCGCCATCACGCCCCTGTTCGGTTCGGGGCCAGTCCTGGCGGACAGTCCCTATTACGCGACGACAGGTTGGTTCTTTCAATGGAACGGCACCACATTCACGACGACCGGAGCCTTCTACTACCCATCGACCCCGGCTTATGACGCCACGTACACCCAGGCCCAGCCCAACCCCTACGATGGGACCACCGATTACATGGCATATTCGCATGGCGCCAATGGACTCGTTGTCGATAGCCCATCGGGACCGGTAGTCGTGTTCTGGACGTCCGGCCGGGTGGTTCAGTATAGCATCAGTCCGCTCGGCCCGGACCAGCTTCTTCAGGACACGCCGTTCTTGAATGGCGGCCGCACCGACCTGGCCGGGCGAAACTACGGACTGGTCGCTCAAGATCCGAATTACCCCGACCACATCTCCCTCCTGGCCGGGACCTCGGCCATCTCGGTTTACAACGACACCATTTCCGGCACCATCGCCTTCGATCCGTGGGGCGGGATTGAACGCCATGTCGATATTTACTCGGTGAGTGGCAATGACGCGTATCAGCAAGTCTTCTACGGTTCCGCGCACGATGATGGCAATGCGGACCAGTATGAAAACCGGGTTGTATTTCCCGAGAACCCTTATATTCGTGTCCAACCGGGCACACCGTCTCGCCTGGCCTACAATGTCTACTCTCAGGGCCACTGGTACCTGCACATCTCTCAGCCCGGCTCGACAGCCGATGAAGTGGTCATTCCAGACGTCTTCCTCTGGGACATTCGAGACTTCCTGGGGGATGGAAACGACGAGCTGATTGTTTCCCCGATGCGCGTGTACAACGGCACTTTCGCCTCGCTGCCTTATTTCCCGCAGTGGAAGACAGATATCGACACCTGGAGCGAGGCGACCCTGACCCTGAACACGGACGCAATCATCAACGGCGGGATTCCGCTGATCACGCCGCATTTTCGACAGCCTGGGATCAGCTCATCCCAAGGGTATCTCTACGCCGCAAACGTCGCTGTGGTGGCAGGAGCCCCCAACCTCATCCTGACTGCTCCCACGGGACAGCAATTTTTTTGGGACGTAACACAAGGGGCAAATTCTTTCATTTATTACCGCGTCTTATTCTAGTATCTGTCATGGGCGAATTGTTCAATCCTTTCCCAGACTGCAATCGGTCCCCCGGCTTCGGTGCGCTCACTAAATGGTTCATTTTGTCCCTACGGTTCCGTAACCGGTGCCGTGATAAGCCCCGTAAGACGAGCTGCCAAATATGAGGCGGGGACACACCGGCGATTATTTACGGTGTATCCGAATCAAGAGTGAGGATGACCATGAATCCAGGTGTCAACGGGGTGCTCCGGCCACGGCGTCGAAGACGAAAGAATACAGTTATTTGGGCAGGAGATTGAAGTAGGGAAGCTGGAACACAGCTTTTCGCATGTAAAGCTTGCGTCTTCGAAAAAGGAGTTGCGAGAGCGTCTGGCCGGAACCAAGGCTCCGAACATCAAGGTCGAATTTGCCTGCACGGAGCCTTCAGAACTCATCGTTCGGAGAATGAAGAAGGGAGATAGCGTGGAGCTTCAGGTTAAGGAGGGAGGCGGAAGGACATGAACGACCAATTCGAGAAAAAAGTCAGGGCTGCCGCCGTCGCTGGCTGGTGGGTTATCCTGATCGGTTACGCGCTGTTAACCGTTACATGGTTCTTTTACCTCGGCATCATATCCGCTCGGCCAGAATGGGTGCTAAGGATGTGGGGAGGCGATATCGTCAACCAAGGGCGCAGTTGGGAATCCATGCAAACGGTTTCGCTTTGGTTCATGGGTGCATTCAAGCTATGCCTCTGGATCATGTTTCTGGTAGTTCTCTGGTTGACGCTGTGGGCGAGGCAGTTGCGGAAAATGGAGCCGCAAGGGCGGAAATGACCGCAAGTTGGAGGCAATCGTGCAAATCAAAGCCGTTATCGAAACAGCGATCTATGTCGATGACCTCGATGCCGCTGAGGACTTTTATCACAGAATCCTCGGCCTGAGGGTGATCGGCCAAGAACCTGGCCATCATGTTTTCTTTCAGGCTGGGGAGTCCAGTGTTCTGCTCGCTTTCCTGCCCCATGCCACACTCAAAGTAGACAAATTACCGTCGCATGGAGCCAAGGGAGCGGGCCATTTTGCCCTCGGAGTTGAAGCCGAGGCGTTCGACGCCTGGCGGAGGCATTTGCAAGGCCACCGCGTCATACTCCGCTTCCATGCGGCTACGCTCGGTGATGTCTTCAATCGCCAGCAGAATTTGGTTGGCGCCGTCGCCTTGGGATGGGAGCATGCACGGGTTGAGTAACATGGTACGTTCCCCGATGAGCTCGAAGCTGTGGGTAACCTTGAAATCGACCACCTGCTTCTTCTGGGGCAAGATTTCTTCCAGCAGACGTCGCAGCACTCGGATGTCCCACTGGCGGTTGCCCAGGTCGTACATCAGACGGCCGATGGTCTCCTGTTCGGTCACGTGGAACATCTTGTGGAACGCCTGGTTGCACGAGCGCACACGCAGCTCGCCGTCCAGTACCACGAGGGGATTACGGACAGTTGCTACCACACCTTCAAAGTACAGCCGTGCTTGGTCCACCACGTCGGGGGTGCGCTTGCTCGGCTTCTCGGGTGCACCCTTTGTCTTTTTTTTCTTCGCAGCCATGTTGTCGCCTGGAATCGAAGGTCGGAATGCGGTTTAGTATAGTAGAACAACGGCTCCGCTCCGCGCTGCCCGTCTAGATTGAGCGAAATCGTCATGTGGGGGAATCCCCCACAGCGAATGTTGGCCGGCGCCCCGACTGGTAACACTTCGAATCCACAGTTATCTTTCGACTGGGTACTGCGACCTCTCCCGCAGTCTTGCCGAATCGCCAATTCGGACACGGAAGTCCTCAAGGTCAGGAGCGCCCGAGGGACCTGCTCGATGGACATTCTTGTTGCCGAAGCCGACGCCGGCCTGGCCGCAGCGTACCGGCAATTTCTGGCTCATAACGGTTTTGACGTGACCACGGCCGTCGGTGGGCTGCACTGTCTGGCATTGCTGCGTGACCGGATTCCAGCCGTGGTGGCGCTGGACCTCGATCTGCTCTGGGGCGGCGCGGATGGGGTTCTGGAACACTTGCGCGAGCAGCGGTCGCGCCGGCGCGTCCCGGCGGTAATCCTGACCGGGCAAGTTCCGGAGGAACAGCTTCCGGCGGAGCTCCTGGCATCGCCGGTCGTCAGATATCTTTGTAAGCCTTTCCGTTTGAGTGAACTGCTGGAGAGTGTTCGTGGCTGCATGCCGGGAGCAGGAGAAGACCACCCGCTGCGCCGCGGTTTTGTAGGCGCAGAAGCCGCGGTGAGAGGCAAAACAGCAACGGACGAATGATAGCGTGAGCCGCCGACTCATGGCGGGTGTCCCAGCTCCGCGACGGAAGAGGAGGAAGGAAACCATGGCGGCCGTACCAATTCTCCTGGTCGATGATGACCGGGACACCTGCGCGTCGATGGCGGATATCATCGTTGATTTCGGCTAGATGTGGAATCCGCCACGACGGGCTCGCCGCCTTGGAACTCGCCAGGTCGAAGTCGTTTGCTTTGGCCCTGCTTGATTACAGGATGCCGGGCATGAACGGCGTGGAGGTTCACCAGCGGGTGCGCCGGCTTCAAACTGACACGGTGGGTATTTTGGTGATGGCCTTTGCAGGCCAGGGTACGGTCAACGATGCGAGCGCGACCGGGATGCACCGGGTGTTGCCCACCGGAGACGCGGAAGGCGGCCAAGGGCAACTGCTTTTGATTGGCAGCAAGGAGCGTGCTTCGATGAACAACAGCGTACAGACCGTGGACCACTTCAGCGCCGAAGAAATCGCGCAGCTTGAAGAACATGTTGAGTGCCAGCTCAGTGGCCGGATTCGCGATTTCCACTTGTGCGTCTCCGACGACGGGCTCGTGCTCTGCGGCCGCGCCGCCACTTATTACGCCAAGCAGCTGGCCCAGCACCTGGTCATGCGGGCCACAGATGTACCCATTCGGGCGAACGACATTCTGGTCACCTGATGGGCGTTTTTTGAAAGGAGCAACGGATCATGGAACGTAAACAGCAAATCATTCAGCGGACGCGAGAGTATTTTGGCGAGCGCCTTGACGAGATACTGCACATGGTTAAGCAGGACCGGCAGGAGTTGCACGGCTGGGAGGAGCCGTCGCACTTGCGGGGGGTGTTGCGTCGCGCGGTCCGTGAGGAAGGCAGCGCGGCCGCTGGAGCCATTTCGGTGGACGTGGCCGAGACAGCTTTCCGAGGCGCGGCCGAGCCGGACCGGGGACAACAGCGCGAAGCCCTGGGACAGATTCTCGACGCCGGCGGTGCCGCCCTGGCACAAATGTCTGACAATCAGTCGCCGGAATTGACCGTCGAACAACTGTTCGGCCTGGAGTGCGTGGCGCTGCTTTATGGACGGCCGGCGCTCTTGGTCAGCGAGGGCCGGCTGGCGCAGGCGCCCGGTTTCTGGAACATCGTCGAAGACCAGCGTGATGACATCGAGTTGACCCAGCGGGGTGTCGGCCGGATCGGACTGATGGGGCATCCCGACTACGATTGGGCCGGCACCGGGTTTCTTGTCAGCGAAACCTGCCTGATGACCACGCGCTCGACGGTACAGCTGTTTGCCGAGCGGCAGGACGCCGGCACCTGGCAGTTCAGGCCCGGCATCAGCGCATGGATGGATTACCAGGGAGGATACCAACAGCCCGGCTCCGCCGCCTACCGCATCCGGGGCGTGCACGGCGTTCACGAGCGCTACGATGTGGCACTCCTGGAGGTCGAGCCGCCGCAGGCCAATGGTGCCCCGACCCCTCTGGCGCTGGCAGTGGAAGCTCCGCCGCAACTGGAAGGGCGGCCCGTGTACTTGGTCGGCTATCCGGTTCGCGACGGGCGCCGCAATGAACCCCAGTCCATCGCGCGCATTTTCCGCGACGTTTATAATGTGAAACGCGTCCAGCCGGGAACGCTGCGCACCGTCATGCCGTTTCGTGATATCCACCTCCTCCTTCATGACTGCGCTCCGCTGGGGCATTCCGCAGGCGGCTGCATTATCGATCTCCAAACGCATCGCGTGTTGGGCTTGCACGTCTCCGGACGCTATCTCGAATCCGGCACGGCCGTCCCGCTCTGGATGCTACATGATGATCTGTTGCTCAAACGCTGTCAGGTCACGTATGCGGCCGCGAACGCCCAGGAATTGACGGCGATGACCAGCCAGATTGAGCGTCTCGCCCGGAGCCGTCTATGGGCGGATGCTCGCACTGCCATCGCCGGCCTCTACCAGCGGGCATTCGGCAGCAATCCAGAAACGTAGGCCGCGACATATTTCTCCTAGGTTACTGAGGGGAACGCGGTTGAGGGGGGGCAATGGTGTGCAGTCCAGATTTGCTGGTCAAACGCCAGAGGGGCGCCGGCGAATCAGGAAACCAAGGAAACGATTCCTCGAACAAGGAGTACCCAACTATGGCTACGCAGATCGCGCGAAAGACGAAGCAGAAAGAGGAGGTAACACCCCGCGGAGGGGCGCTGGCGCCATACAGCGAGTTCCCGTTCTTCCTGAGCCGGATGCGGGACGAGTTTGACCACTTGCTGGGGCGGATCTCGGAGCAGTGGTCGAGCCTCTGGGAAGGCAACCGCTGGCGCTGGGGCCTGGACGTCTGCGACGAGGACGACGCGATCATCGTGCAGGCCGAAGCCCCTGGCTTCGAGGCCGGTGACTTTGAGGTCCAGGTGAGCGACAACCAGTTGATCCTGCGCGCGTCGAAGAAGGTGGAGACCAAGGCCAAGGAAGGCAAAACCACCGAATACCGCGAGCAAGAGTGCTATGAATCGGGGACGTTGCCGCCGGGGATCGACAGGGACAAGGTCGAGGCCAAGTATCACAACGGCGTCTTGACGGTGACCTTGCCCAAGACGATTGAGGGGAAAGCTCGCCGCGTCCCGGTCAAGAATGCCTGAATAACCATTCTTTCCTGACTGCTATGCCCACGGTGAGGCGCCGGTTCCTGACCCCGGACTCGGTAACATCCCGCTCCGCCACATTCATCCGCGACCCGGGCGGGGATGATGATCGACGCCTACTGCCAATGCCCAATCGGCACGCTGAGGCCAAGGCTGACACATCGGGTGTCGCCGGCCGGCAGGGTGTCATGACCAGGCCACCCATGGCCTCACTTGAAAGGAAGATTCCCATGTCCCTCGCAGCGGAGAAAGAACTGGAGCACATCGGCGAGACCTGTGGCTGTGCCGACCACGACCACGACCTGATTCACGACCTGAGCAAGCGGCTCGACGCCCTGTGGCGCTACGACCAGTACATCGCCAACGCCGCGGGCAAGCCGACCCTGCAGAACCTGTGGCGCGACCTCAAGCGCCAGGAGATTGACAACATTAAGCGCGTCAAGCAGGTGATCGCCGACGAGATCAAGAATGGGTGCTTCTGATCCAGAAGGAGTTCGACTAGCCACTGGCCTCTCTTTAAGGAGATAGCGATGACCCAAACCACCTTGGCACCGTTCGAGAGCACGATCCAGACTACCAACATCTGGCTCAACGACATTCTGGAGCGGCTGGGATGGCGGGACCTTCCACAACTTTCGCTGGCGCAATCAGTACGGCGGCCTGAAAGCCGACGACATGAAGCGCCTCAAGGACTTGGAGAAGGAGAACAACCGGCTGAAGAAGGCAGTGGCCGATCTGACCCTGGACAAGCAGATCCTGCAGGAGGCCATTCGGGGAAACTCCTGAGCCCGGCCCGGAAGCGACAGACCACCAAGCGGGTGCAACAGTTGTTGAAAGTTTCCGAACGTCGGGCATGCACCGCTTTGGGTTGGGCGCGTTCGAGCCAGCGTTATGTGCCGCGGACGGCGGTGGAAGAACAGCGCTTGGTAAAACGACTGCGTGCATTATCGCGGCAACATCCGCGCTACGGTTAGAGTTCCTTCTTGGCATGCTGCATCTTGGCAAGCAGCCGCGCGCGCCGCTTGGTCTTCTCGGTAGCGTCCTGGGGAGAGAGCAATCGGCCAATCGTCTTACTCCGGCGTGACCGGTTGCTCCCAGGTGGCCCGGAGCCGGTCTCGCAGCGGGTCGGCGTCCATCCCACGGGCGACCGCCACCAGGCGCTTCCAATTCGACTCGCTTTCGCCAAGCATGTAGTGGGCGTCCTTGGCGGACCTATCGCCGCTTCATGTACTTTTATGCCCGCGACGGCCAAGGCAATTCGTTCGACGTATTGCCCGTTTTCGATGAAATGAACCTTGAAGCCCATTGCAAAAAACCTTGACATGTCAAAGGCAACGGAATAGGTTAACATCCCTGGCCATGGCGACCAGGTGAAACTCGGCTACGACAGCCTCTGCTTCGGGAGTGAAACCCATAGCAGAGGTTTTTTTTGGTTCCCACCCATTTCTTGGGGCAAAGGCTGCCGTTCAGCAAGGTTGGCGAGACGATTGGGCCACCGCACCTTCCGTACAAGATGACCCAAGCGCGCCGACGGCCGCACCAGGCGCGGTCCAGGAGGCACCTGTTCCCGGCCAGCGACCCACCAGCCTGGATGCTGTCACGGGCCTAGGCTCGCCAGCGTATGAACAAAGTAAGATAAGAAGTCCATCACACAAAGGAGTTCGCATCATGGAACGCAAACAGTTGATCGTGCAGCGGGCACGTGAGTTCTTCGGACAACGCCTCGACGAGGTGTTGCACCGGGTGCAGCAGGACCGGCAGGAACTGCGCGGCTGGGAAGAGCCGGCCCACCTGCGCGCGGTGCTTCGCCGTGCCGTGCGGGAGAGAGCGAACGCGGGAAACAACGTGGCCCAGATGGCTGTCGCCGAGCCCGAGATCGGTCATGGCGCCGGAGAGCCGGAAAAGGGCGAGCAGCGCGAAGCGCTCGGGCGAATCCTGGAAGCGGGGGCGTCTGCCCTGGAAAAACTCCTGCACGCTCCGGCGGCGGAGCTGACGCCTGAAGACCTGTTCGGGCTGGAGTGCGTGACCCTACTCTATGGACGCCCGGCCCTGCTCGTAAGCCAGGGCCGCTTGGCCAAGGTTCCCGCGCTCTGGAACATTGTGGAGCATCAGCGCGACGACATCGAACTGACCCAGCGCGGCGTCGGCCGCATCGAGCTCGTTGGCCACCCGGACTACGACTGGGTCGGCACCGGCTTTCTGGTCGGCGAAACCTGCGTCATGACCACGCGTTCCGTTGCCCAAATCTTCATGGAGCGCCCGGACACTGGGGAGTTACAGTTCCGGCCGGGGATTAGCGCCTGGATGGACTATCAGGCGGACTACCAGCGGCCGGCTTCCGCCGCCTACCGCGTCCAGCGCGTGCTCGGAGTTCATGACCGCTATGATCTGGCGCTGTTGGAAGTCGAGCCGCCACAAGGGAACGGACATACCCCGACGCCACTGGCCCTCGCCTCGGAGGCCCCGGCGCAGCTGGAAGGCCGGCCAGTCTACCTGGTCGGTTACCCGGTGGCCGATGCCCGCCGCAACGAGCCGGAGTACATCGCCCGCGTCTTCCGCGACGTCTACAACGTCAAGCGCGTCCAACCCGGGACGTTGCGCGGAGTCGAGCCGTTCCGCGACATTCACCTCCTCCGGCATGACTGTGCTCCCTTGGGCCACTCGGCGGGTGGCTGTATCGTTGACCTGGAAACCCACCAGATCCTTGGCCTGCATGTGTCGGGGCGCTACCTCGAGAACGCTACCGCGGTTCCACTTTGGATGCTCCGCGACGACCCGCTGCTGGCACGGTGCCATGTCACCATGGCCCGCGCAGCTGCCGAAGAACTGGCGACCGTCTCCGGCCAGGTGGAGCGGTTGGCCCGTACCCGGCACTGGCCGGAATTGCGCGTCGCGGTCGCGAACATGTACGAGCAAGCGTTCGGGAAGGCGGCGCCGGAGAAGTGAAGTGAGCCGGTTTGCCGGCGGAAGAGGCTTGCGTGCCGGCCTCCCGCCGGCATTCCAATTAGAAACACTGAGACGCTGTGCCCGGGTAGTAGAAGGGCGACCCAACATGGGGAGTGAAGTCGGCGCGTTCTTGGATTGACGTTGGAACGGGGGCAGTAATAGTGATGCAATTCTGTTCGAGCATTCGCCTGGATCGCATTCTCACCCATTGTTCGGGCATGTGCAGTGTGGATCTCGCAAGCCGCCACGAACACGGTTATGTGCCCCGTGATCTCGGGGTCGGCGGCGGGGACGACGTACAACTCGCCCATTGTCTTGACTGTGGCCAGATTCAGGGAAAGTTTCCTCTGCCGAGCAGCGAGGGCACGCAGCGCCGAGCAAGTACAAGGAGGTGGGTGATGTTGATCCAAGAGATGACGATGAGCGAGTGCCTCCGCATCCTCGCATGCACGAGGCTCGGGCGGCTGGCGTGTGCGCGCGAGAACCAGCCCTACGTCGTTCCCATCTATTTCGTGTACGACGAACCCTATCTTTACGGCTTTACGACGCTAGGCCAGAAAGTCGAGTGGATGCGCTCCAATCCCCTCGTCTGCGTCGAGGTGGACGAAGTGGAGGACAGTGATCATTGGAGAAGCATTGTCATTTTCGGACAGTACGAAGAGCTACCGGATACCCCCGAATGGGAGCAGGAGCGGCGGCTGCACGCACACGAACCGGGGCGGCGAACGGCTCGCCCGGCGTGGACAAGTTCTCCTGAGCGGTTGCGCGCATACGCACTGCTTCAAAAGCACGCAGAATGGTGGGAGCCTGGCTGTGCTTCCTGCACCCACCGCAGTCCCGAGCAACCGTTCATACCAGTCTTCTATCGCATCCGCATCGACCGCATCACCGGCCGTCGGGCGACGCCCAGGTCTGGCGGACCGGTTAGGTCAAAGATGCCCTCCCCTGCCGGAAAAAGCCTAAGCTGGTTGCGGAGGATCTTCCACCCTTTATCCAAGCCACCGGAGGGTTAGGGATGAAGGGGACGGGTGAGCTTTGTTGGGGGACTCGGGGGTGGGCGGCGCAGGCCACGGAATCCCCGCCCTGTTCTGGTACCAACGGCAATGGTCTGAGTACGCCTTCCGACTGGCGCAATTCCACCGGCGTTCGATCTCGGATAGAGGATGGTAACTTCCCCGTGACATCGCAGGTGCCCGCGGCAGCCGCATCTCCGCCTGCACAACCACCAGCCGCCGCAAAGGCCCCGCCACAGTTTGGTTTTAGCCGATAAAATCAACTGAGGCATCCGAACTGGCTGCAGGCGGACAGGCTAAGAAAGGTTTTGGTAGATATTCCTGCGATCATGGAGAGGCTGGAACGCCTGATGTCCTGGCGGAAGTCCAAGGACGGTGAGGGGCTGCCGCACAAGGGGGTGGACGAGCAGCCGCTGCGGGCGGAGCTGTACAGTGTCGATCAGCTTGAGCGGCATGCCAAGACGTTGGCGGCGTCCCACCAGCTCGCGACCGGGCGGGCACCCGACAGGCTCATTCCTCGGCTCGACGACAACGAGCGCATTCTTATCCACACGCACGATCTCGTGACCGCCGCGGTCAAGCGGAACCGGCGGATTGCGCTGGCAGCGGAGTGGCTGCTGGACAATTTCTATTTGATCGAAGAGCAGATCCGTACGGCCCGGCGGCACCTGCCGCGGTCGTACAGCCGGGAGCTGCCGCGGCTGGCGAGCGGACCGGCGGCAAACTACCCGCGGATCTACGGCATCGCCCTGGAGTTGATCTCCCACGTCGATGGGCGCGTGGAAGCCGTCAGTCTCGATGGCTTCATCGCTTCCTACCAAACGATCAAGCCACTGAAGCTCGGCGAGCTGTGGGCGATCCCGATCGTGCTGCGGCTGGCGCTGATCGAGAACTTGCGCCGTGTGGCGGCGCGGGTGGCCGCGGAGCGTCGGGATCGGGACCTGGCCGACGACTGGGCCGAGCGCATGGTGCGGGTGGTCGAGCAGAATCCGACCGACTTGATTCTGGTGATGGCAGACATGGCGCGGGCGAACCCACCCCTGTCGGGCTCATTCCTGGCGGAGCTGACCCACCATCTGCAGGGTCAGAGTCCGCATTTCACCTTCGCGAACGGTTGGCTGGAGCACCGGCTTTCGGAGCAGGGGCTGACGATCGAACGGCTCGTCGTGGCCGAGGGGCAGGCGCAGGCCGCCGACCAGGTCTCGATCGGCAACAGCATCAACGGCCTCCGTTTTCTCAGTTCCAACGACTGGCGCGAGTTCGTCGAGAACCACAGCCTAGTGGAACAGATTCTGCGGGGAGATCCGGCGCGCGTCTACGCTGGCATGGACTTCGCCACCCGCGACCGCTGCCGCCACGGGGTGGAGGAGATCGCCAAGCGAAGCCAATTGTCGGAGTACGACGTCGCGCGCAAGGCGACTCAGCTCGCCCAGGCTGCAGCGGTGGACAGGCCGGGCGATCGCACGTCCCACGTCGGCTACTACTTGATCGACCGGGGCCGCCCAGCGCTGGAGCGCAGCGCCGAGACACGGTGGTCCCTGCGGATGGTGGCGGCCAGGATCGGCCGCCGGTATCCGCTGTTCTTTTACCTGTTCGGTGTCCTGCTGATCACGGCGGGTGCGACCGCGGCATTCCTGGACTGCTCGAGCAGGCGGGGTGCGAGCGTGCTTTCCTTGTGCCTGCTAGCCATCCCCGCCTTGCTTTGTGCGACCCACCTGGGCGTGGGAGCTGTCAATTGGCTGGCGACAATGTTGGTGCAGCCGCGCCCGCTGCCGCGGATGGAGTTCCGCGACGGAATCCCTTCCGAGCACCGCACGATGGTCGTCGTGCCGACGATGCTCTCGAACCCCGAGGCCGTGGCGGAGCTGCTGGAAGGACTCGAAGTACGCTACCTGGCCAACCGCGACCACAATCTCCATTTTGCTCTGCTGACGGACTTCGAGGACGCGGCCCAGGAGGTCATGCCTGGGGACGAGGAGCTGGTGCGGCTGGCGCGGGAAGGCGTCCAGGATCTCAACAAGAAGTACGAGCGGCATCGGACCGACATCTTCTTCCTCTGCCACCGTCCGCGGCGGTGGAACGCGCAGGAAGGGCTGTGGATGGGTTATGAGCGCAAGCGCGGCAAGCTGGAGGAATTCAACGCGCTGCTGCACCGGGTCCAGGATCGGTTCGCCCCCATCGTCGGCGACACGACCGTGTTGCCGAAGGTGCGATACGTCATCACCCTTGACACCGATACGCAACTGCCGCGCGATTCGGCGCGAAACATGGTCGGGGCGATGGCCCACCCGCTCAACCGGCCCTTGTTCGACCCCGAGCGCAGGCGGGTCGTCGATGGCTACGGCATCTTGCAGCCGCGCGTTGGCGTGAGCCTGCCGAGCGCCCGGCGATCCTGGTTCGTACGCCTGTTCGGGGGCGACGCGGGTGTCGATCCATACACCCGTGTCGTGTCGGACGTTTATCAGGACCTGTTCGGCGAAGGGTCGTTTGTTGGAAAGGGCATCTACGACGTGGACGCCTTCGAGCAGACATGCGGCGGATTTCCCGAGAACGCCATCCTAAGCCACGACCTCCTGGAAAGCGCTTATGCCCGGTCGGCGCTGTTGAGCGACGTGGAATTGTACGAGGAATACCCGTCGCGCTATCCCGCCGACGTGAGCCGGCGGCACCGTTGGATTCGCGGCGACTGGCAGATCGCCTGGTGGTTACTACCATGGGTCCCGGCCCCCCGCCCCCCCGCCCTAAACTCTACCGCAGGGAGAAGGCAGGGAGACGGGGAAAAGCGAGGTTGGATCAAAAACCCAATCACCGCGCTGTCGTGGTGGAAGATTTTCGATAACCTTCGCCGGAGCCTTGTGCCGGTGGCGATGCTCGGGCTGTTGCTGGGTTCCTGGCTGCTGGCGGAACCACCGCTGGGTATAGCCGCGACCCTCTTCGTGCTGGCGGTGGTCGGGGCCGTCCCGTTGCTGACGGTGCTGCGGGACCTGGTTCGCAAGCCAGCCGACCTACCCTTGTTGACGCACCTGCGCGCGACGACCAATGCGCTAGGGAAACAAGGGGCACAGTTCCTGTTCACGCTCGTCTTCCTCCCATACGACGCGTACATCAGCCTCGACGCGATCGTGCGAACGCTTGTACGGGCGCTCTGGACGAAAAAGAAACTGCTGGAGTGGAAGACGTCCAGCAATGCCACACGGAGCGCCTGCGCCGATCTGCCTGGCTTCTTCCGGTCCCTCGGGATCGGGCCGGCAATTTCCGCCACGACGATCTTGCTCCTTACCGTGTACAGACCCGGCCTGCTGCCGGCCGCAGGACCGCTGCTCGGGATCTGGCTCGTCTCGCCGGCTGTCGCGTGGTGGCTGAGCCGGCCGCTGGCCGCGCCTGCGGTCCGCCTGTCCGAGCAGCAGCGCGTGTTTCTGGGAAAGCTGTCCCGGCGGACATGGCGATACTTCGAGGTCCTTGTCACGGCGGAAGAGAACTGGCTCCCCCCAGACAATTTCCAGGAGCATCCGGCCCGGGCCGTCGCCTCGCGCACCAGCCCGACCAACATCGGCGTGGCGCTCCTGGCGGACCTGGCTGCCTACGACTTCGGCTACTGCTCCGCTGGCCGACTGCTCGACCGCACACAACAGACCTTCACCAGCCTGGCCCGGATGGAGCGGTACCGGGGTCACTTCTACAACTGGTACGACACGCGTTCGCTCAGGCCGCTGCCTCCGCGGTACGTCTCGACGGTGGACAGCGGGAACCTGGCCGGCGCCCTGCTGGTGCTCCGCGGTGGTTTGCTGGAGCTGGTCGAGACGAGAGTGCTGCCGCCCCGAGTCTTTGGCGGGCTGCGCGACACGGTGCGCGTGCTGCTGGACGTGGCCCGCGGGATTCACCGGTCGGGAGAAGAGGATCGTACCCCACTGGTTCCCGAGGATGTGCTCCGCCAGATCGAACAACTGGAGAAAGCCCTAGGGCAGCAACCGCACACGCTGAGCGGTGCAGCGACGATGTTGCCGCGGCTCGTGGCCGCCGCGGCGGAGATTACGTCTGCTGCGGGCGCAGACGAGGAACTGCGATGGTGGGCCAGCGCCTTCGAACGTTCGTGCGCCGACCATCGCGACGACCTCTTGCATATCGCCGCCTGGGCGGCGCTCCCCCCGCCGCCAGAGTCACTCCGGCGACTCCACCGGTTACACGAATTGTTGGCGCGGCTGGAAGCCGTGCCTGGCTTGCGGGAGATTGCCGCCTTGCAGGAATCGGTGCTCCCGTCGATTGACGCGATCTTGGAGGACCTCGCTGGAGGTCAGGCTGGAAAGCCTGACGCGCCCCTTAGTCAGGCTGGAAAGCCTACCTTACATCAGACGGACGGCGCGCGCGAAGAGGACGCACGTGCCACCGACTGGTTCGGGCAGTTGCGCCGGGCCATCATCGCTTCCTCGCAGCATGCTGCTGCCAGGATCAAGACACTGGAGCAGGTTGCGCGCCGGTGCCAGGAATTAGCAGAAATGGACTTCTTGTTCCTGTTCGACAAGTCCTGCGACCTGTTTGCGATCGGGTACAACGTTGGCGACCAGCGCCTCGACGCCAGTTTCTATGATCTGCTGGCGTCCGAGGCGCGCCTCGCGAGCTTCGTCGCGATCGCCCAGGGCCAGCTGGGCCAGGAGCACTGGTTCGCCTTGGGCCGGTTGCTTACCACGACGGGCGGCGCGCCCGCGCTGCTGAGCTGGAGTGGCTCAGTTTTCGAGTACCTGATGCCGTTGCTAATGATGCCCACGTACGCCAACACCCTGCTCGACCAGACGTACAGGGCCGTGGTGCGCCGGCAGATCAATTACGGCAGGCAGCGCGGGGTGCCGTGGGGCATGTCGGAGTCGGGGTACAACATGATCGATGTGCACATGAATTATCAGTACCGGGCGTTCGGGGTTCCGGGCCTGGGGCTCAAGCGCGGCCTCGCAGAGGACCTCGTCGTCGCGCCGTATGCCAGTGCCATGGCCCTGATGGTGGCGCCCGAGGCGGCGTGCCGGAACTTGGAGCGGCTGGCCGCGGAGGGCCGCGCAGGCGCTTACGGATTGTACGAAGCCATCGACTACACGCCCTCGCGGCTGACGCGGGGAGCAACGAGCGTCACGGTGCGGCAGTTCATGGCCCACCACGAGGGCATGAGCCTACTGTCGTTGGCGTACGTGCTCTTGGACAGGCCGATGCAGCGCCGCTTCGAAGCCGATCCCATGTTGCGCGCCGCCGACCTATTGCTGCAGGAACGCGTGCCCAAGATCTGCACACCCGTCTTCCCCCATGTCGCGGAAGCCAGCGCCACCCGCACCACCTCGGCCGAAGAGGAGGGAACAATGCGGGTCTTCACCGACCCAGGTGGCGCGGTGCCAGAGGTCCATCTGCTCTCCAATGGACGGTATCACGTGGTTGTGACGAGCGCGGGCGGCGGCTACAGCCGCTGGCGCGACCTGGCCGTGACGCGCTGGCGTGAAGACCCCACGCGCGATTGCTGGGGATCGTTTTGCTATCTGCGCAACCTGGAGAGCGCCACCTTCTGGTCAACGGCGTGGCAACCGACCCTCAAGCCTGCCAGACGGTTCCAGGCGCTTTTCACCGAGGGCCGGGCCGAGTTTCGGCGGCGCGACGAAAAGATCGACACACACACGGAGATCAGCGTATCACCCGAGGACGACATCGAGCTGCGGCGAATCACGATCAGGAACCGATCCGAATCGCCAAGGACCATTGAGGTGACCAGCTATGCGGAGGTGGTCTTGGCCCCGCAGGACCATGACCTGGCCCACCCGGCGTTCAGTAATCTGTTCGTGCAGACGGAGCTGGTGCGCAACCGGCAGGCCATCTTCTGCACCCGCCGGCCGCGTTCGGCCGAGGAGCGGCCGCCCTGGTTGGTGCACTTGATGACGGTTCGGGGCACGACTATCGGGGACGCGTCGTTTGAAACGGACAGGATGCGCTTCATTGGCAGGGGCAGGACCCTTGCCTCCCCGGCAGCTATGGACAGGGGCGCGCGGCTGTCCGACAGCCAAGGGCCCGTACTCGACCCGGTGGTTTGTATCCGCCACGTCATCCGGCTGCAACCGAACGAAACGGTGCAGGTGGACTTGGTGACCGGCGTTGCCGAGTCGCGGGAGGCCGTGACGGCGCTGATGGAGAAGTACCACGACACCCGCCTGTCGGACCGGGTCTTCGAGCTGGCCTGGACGCACAGCCACATTCTGCTCCGGCAGCTCAACGCCACCGAGGCCGATGCCCAGGCGTATGGCCGGCTGGCGGGCTCGGTGATTTACGCCTCGGCGCTGCGCCGGGCGAAGGCCAGCGTTTTGATCCGCAACCGGCGCGGGCAATCAGGGCTCTGGGGCTACGGGATTTCGGGAGACCTGCCGATCGTGCTCGTCCGCATCCGCGACCGCGCGCGCATCGAGCTGGTACGCCAAGCCGTACAGGCTCATGCCTACTGGCGCATGCGAGGGGTCAGCGTGGACTTGGTCATCTGGAACGAGGACGACTCGGTCTACCGCCAGATGCTGCAGGACACGATCATGGACCTCGTCACCGCCAGCCCGGAAGCGGCGCTGGTGGACAAGCCGGGTGGCATTTTCGTGCGCCGCGGCGAGCAGATGTCGGAAGAGGATCGGGCACTGCTGCAGACCGCAGCGCGCGTGGTCCTGGTGGACGACGCGGGAACTCTGTCCGACCAGGTGGAACGACGTGGCAATACCCAAGTGCTGATCTCCGGTTTCAAGCCGCGTCGCCGGCCCGAGCCCACGACCGCGGCCGAGATGCCCCAACGCGACCTGGCGTTTTTTAACGGCCTGGGCGGCTTCACCCGCGACGGACGCGAGTATATCACCATCCTCGGCCCCAAGCAGACCACCCCCGCGCCGTGGGTCAACGTGATCGCTAACCCTCAGTTCGGCACTGTCGTCTCCGAGAGTGGAAGCGTCTACACGTGGTCGGAAAACAGCCACGAGTTCCGGCTCACCCCCTGGAACAACGACCCAGTCACCGACACGAGCGGCGAGGCGATTTACATTCGCGATGAGGAAAGCGGGCGATTCTGGTCTCCCTCGCCTCTACCGGCCCGTGGTCACAACCCCTACGTCGCCCGGCACGGCTTCGGGTACACCATCTTCGAGTACGCGGAGGATGGCATCGTCACCGAGCTTTGCCTCTTCGTCGCCACTGACGCGCCCACAAAGCTCGCCCGGCTCAAGATCGCTAATCGTTCCGGCCGGCCGCGCCAGCTCTCGGTCACCGGCTACTGGGAGTGGGTGCTGGGCGAAATGCGGAACAAAACCCTCCTACATGTGGTTACGGAGCTGGATCCGATGAGCGGCGCGTTGTTCACCCGCAACCCCTACAGTCCTGAATTTGCCGACAGGGTCGTTTTCGTTGACTGCAGCGAGACGGTCCGAACCGTGACAGCGGACCGCACGGAATTCCTCGGCCGGAACGGTACACCGGCGGACCCGGCAGCGCTGCGACGCGTGCGGCTGTCCGGCCGGGTTGGCCCAGGACTCGATCCATGTGCGGCCATGCAGGTTCCGGTCGCACTCGAGGACGGGCAGGAACGGGACATCGTTTTCATCCTCGGGGCCGCCCGGGGTGAAGAAGAAGCCCGGCAACTCCTTCAGCGGTTCCGTGGCGCCGCGAGCGCCCAACAGGCCCTGGAGGGCGTGTGGAACTACTGGAGCCGCACCCTCGGCGCAGTGTACTGTGAAACTCCCGACCCGGCTGTCAACTTCCTGGCCAACGGCTGGCTTATCTATCAAGTCCTCGCGTGTCGCATGTGGGCACGCACGGGGTTCTATCAGTCGAGCGGCGCGTTCGGTTTCCGGGACCAGTTGCAGGACGCGATGGCGCTTGTGCATGCCGAGCCCGGGTTGCTGCGCGAACATCTTCTCCGTGCTGCTGCTCACCAGTTCCACGAGGGGGATGTGCAGCACTGGTGGCACACGCCGGTGGGCCGAGGGGTGCGCACACATTTCTCGGATGACTACCTCTGGCTTCCGTACGCCACTTGCCGTTACGTCAGCGCGACCGGCGATATGGGCGTGTTGGAAGAGCGTGTGCCATTCCTCCGCGCCCGACCTGTTCGGTCGGAGGAAGACGCGTATTATGACCTGCCGCAAGTCTCGGACGACGTGGGCACCCTCCATGAACATTGCGTTCGCGCGCTCGACAACGGCCTACGCTTCGGCAGCCACGGCCTGCCGCTCATGGGTTGCGGCGACTGGAATGACGGCATGAACCTTGTGGGCGCGGGGGGCAAGGGAGAGAGTGTCTGGCTCGCCTTTTTCCTCTATGACGTTCTCACCCGGTTCGGCAAGCTGGCCGGCCGACGTGGCAATGTCCCTGTCGCGGACAAGTGCGCTATCGAGGCCGGTCGGCTCCGAGGCAACATCGAAGAACACGGCTGGGACGGAGAATGGTATCGCCGCGCTTATTTTGACGACGGCACGCCGCTCGGATCAGCTTCCAACCCGGAATGCCAGATCGACTCCTTGTCGCAAAGCTGGTCGATCCTTTCCGGCGCGGGGACGCGTGAACGAGCGCTGATTGCCATGGAGCGCGCCGATCGTCGCCTGGTCCGCCGCGACGCCCGGCTGATTCAGCTCCTCGATCCGCCGTTCGACAAGTCGCCTTTGAACCCCGGGTACATCAAGGGTTACGTTCCCGGTGTGCGCGAGAACGGCGGCCAGTACACCCACGGGGCCATCTGGATGGTCATGGCCTTCGCAGCGCTGGGCGATTCCAAACGGGCATGGGAGCTTTTCACTTTGATCAACCCCGTGACTCACGCCGTCACCCCCGAGGCAATCGCCCTATACCGGGTCGAACCCTACGTGGTGGCGGCCGACGTCTACGCCGTCCCGCCCCACACCAGCCGCGGCGGATGGACCTGGTACACTGGCTCGGCCGGCTGGATGTACCAGCTCATCACAGAATCGCTTTTGGGGCTGCACCTGGACGTGGACAAACTCCGCTTCGCGCCGTGCCTTTCTCCAGACTGGTCATCGTATAAAATCCACTACCGCTACCGCGAAACGCTCTACCACATCACCATCCGCAACGGCGGCAGCGGCTTGGCCGTGAAGCGGGTTGTTGCCGACGGCGGCGAGCAGGCGGAAATGTCTGTCCCGTTGGTGGATGATCGTCGCGACCACAACGTGGAGGTGGAGTTGGGCTAACCAGGGCGGCCGGCTGGCCTGGCTGATGGCCTGATCGATTGACTCGATTTTTTTTATTTTCCCGTCAGGTAAGGGATCCTCATGCGTATCCTAACAGGGCACACTGCGCCCTCGATGCCCTCCGCTTGCGTCTCGTCCGAAACGGGAGTCTGCTATGAAAGGCATGTCCGCTTGTCCGGGTCAGGCAAGTCTTCAAGAGTTTTTGCTGGGCCGTATTCCGGACGAGACTGCCGCCGCCATTGAGACGCACCTGAGTGGCCGTTTTGTTTGCCGGCCCCTCGCTGAGTTCCCCCTCCTATGACCCTCCTTGGCCTCAAGAGACATTACTATGCTGATCGAAATGCGCAGCATCTCGGAGATCCAGCCGTACGATAACAACCCCTGCCTCAACGACCCCGCCGTCGATGCCGTCGGTCCGTTCCCCCTCCCCTTGAAAGAATGAGCCATCCAAAAGAAAGGGACCGAGGGAAGCCCAAGAACCGTCGCCCAGTCAGTCCAAGAGCCTCCACCCGGTCCCAGTTCCTTGAAATACGCTCGGCGTGTTGCAGTGGTCCTTTCTCTTCTTCGCTTCGCCGCAGCGTTCATGGCCCAGGTGTCGCAGTCGGCAGCCCCCTGCCGTGCCAGCTCCAGAGCATTGGCAGGGCTGGGTCGGTAATTTTCGTCCATGAACCAGCCCCGCCATTCGAATTCATCCAGACACCCCAATTCGCTGGATCTCCTTTCCCACCACCCCAGGGATAAACGCTCGCATAAAGAACGTTGGGTTGGAGGCGATTAACGACAATCTTTGAGATGGCTTCCTGAAAAAAGGGATTTTTCGGACCTCCGGTCGAAACCAGGCTAAAAGTATCTCCTCCATTGGTTGATTTCAATATGCCCGTACCATAACGGGCATGCTCGATATACTCGCTATCTCCAGTTCCTACGTAAATGATTTTTGGATTTGTCGGATCCACCGCAATTGCGCCAACATCAATGGCCCCGGCTCCCAAACCACTGACCGGATCGACAGGAGAACTTGGAGTCAAGCCAACGAAATCCATAAGAGGCGTCCAGGTAGGGCTCGGCTTAACAAAGTCTACACTGCGAAAGATGCCGCCATCGGGAGCCCCAAGAAACAACGCTGTTTTTCCAGAATTGTCCTGGCCAAAGGCCAGAACGCCAACTCGACCAGTAACATTTTCATTCCAATTCTCGTTAAAATCGGCATATCCATTCAGCTGGGGTGATGGACCAACACTAGTTGACGGCAATAACCTTCTCTCCAGTTCTTCGATTCGCGGAATGATGAAATGGGAAATCTTTTTGCCAATGATTTGATGCCTCCTGTTCATAATAAGACCCTCCGAAATGCCTCTACTGCGGTGGAGACAATGTTTGCATTTTTTTGCCGGTTGTAATGTCCCAAATGTCTAAGCGCATGTCCTCGCCCTGTCTTTGCCAGCCAAATGCAGCAAACAGG
>Ga0306920_100003005_pt1 | contig 21363 bp, 21 predicted proteins | sample flu12Cox44000170_FD_204666 | JGI IMG/M metagenome (GOLD analysis project Ga0306920, IMG submission 204666) | Lab enrichment of tropical soil microbial communities from Luquillo Experimental Forest, Puerto Rico - flux4day.12C.oxic.44.000.170 (v2)... | ecosystem: Environmental > Terrestrial >... | reverse complement strand
TCGACAGCGCTTTTGTTGGCGGTGCGTTGACAGCTGTAAGCACGCATTGCGTGCGGCTGTGAAGGCCCGACGACTAAAGGACAACAAACCCCGTTGGTTGACTGTCCGCTGATTCGGCTGGCAGCGCGCTCCCTCGTCGCAACCGAAATCTGTCAGCCGACAGCATATTTCTGATGCGTTTATCGTGGCCCGCCCGCGACGGACCCTGGACAACACATGAGTAAGAACACTCTGAAAAGTATCGGAGCAGTCGTACTGGGAGCGCTCGTCGGCATTCTGCTCTCGACCGGCAGCGACGCTATGATGCGCTTGATGGGATTTTTCACCGGCGGTGGCCCCCCGACCGGTGACGGGCCGTTTGCGGTCGCAACCATTTATCGCACGGTCTACGGCGTTGTCGGGGCCTACATTGCTGCCAGACTCGCGCCTGATCGTCCCTTGATGCACGCGCTCATCCTTGGCTTTCTTGGTTTCATCGCGAGCACAGTGGGAGCTGTTGTCATGTGGAACAAGCTTCCGTCAATCGGGCCCAAATGGTACGCCATCGTGCTCATCGTTCTTGCAATTCCGACGGCCTGGGCGGGAGGTGCACTCCGCCTGGCGCAGTTGCGCCACCAGACTTAGCTGTTGCCTGGCCCAAGCCTGGTACTTGCCGTTTTGGTCTTCGTGGCGTTCGCCCTGCAATCCCATCGAACGCTCAAACGCGCTGCGTCATCCCATTCCGACTTACACCACCTTATTGATGCAATCGGCATCAAAAACCATTAGACTTCTGTCTAACAAGTCCGCGCGATCCTCGCAGCCTGGAACTTGGAGGCTGCAAGGAGGGTAGTTTTATGGCGCGCTTCCTTCGCGGTTTTAATTTTCGGAGCGTTTTTGTTGCTGCCAGTGTGCTGGCCTACCTCTGGACCCCGGTTGCGTCGGCCCAGCATGGCGGTGGTGGTGGTCACATGGGTGGCGGCGGTGGCGGCCACATGGGTGGGGCCGGCGGTGTCCACATGGGTGGCGGGGGTGGCGGTCACATCAGCAGTGGGGGACATGCGCCCTCTCCTCATGGATTTGCTCCGCGAACCTCCCCTGCTATGGTTCGACGTCCTCGCGCTTCGCCGCCTCCCGCAGGAGCGGGCATCCACAATCCACGCATGCAACCGCACCCGCCTCACGTCGGTCACCATCGCGTGTTCTTTGGACCGCGCTTTCACAGGTTTCGGCATGGGTTCAATTCCGTTTGGTGGCCGTACGGGTGTCCTTATTATTGGGGCTGGGGATTCAACTGCTACACCTGGCCTTCCTTTTCCTATGGGTACGGTTTCGGAATCGATCCACCGTACTACGACCCGGGGACTCAAAACGCCCCGTCCACCAGGACGCGTCCGGCCTACCGCTATGAAAGAGAGCCGCTCGACCTGATCGAGCTTTATCTGAAAGACGGCACGGCCTATGACGTGACCGATTACTGGCTCGAGGACGGCCAGATTCACTTCAGGACACGGGATGGCTTCATCGAACACGTGCTTCCCGTCGAAAACTTGGATTTGCAGACAACCGTCGATGTGAATACGCGGCGCGGGCTTCAATTCGTGTTGCGCAACGAACCCGCGGAATAACCAAATAAAGACCAGTGCGAATTCGTACGGCGATTTGCCGGCGACATCCTCTTTCAGGTCTTCGTCAGACCCTGGGCTCGTTCGATTGCGGCAACAATTCTTTTCATTCCTTCGGGTACAGTCACTTTCATAATGCTTGCCTGAGCGACAAAAGATTGTGCATTGGGGCCCGACAGTACGAGTCGCTGCGTGATCAACGTTTGGTCCCCGCTTAGTTCCTCGAACTTCCAATGAAAAGACAGAATCGCATCCGGCAGTTGCATCTCGACGGTCGCCTCACGCTCAGGCTTCAGGACCCGGATAATGGACTGCCACTTCTGCCCTGGCATGGTCGTCGTCAATCGTGCGCCGCTTTCGAAGGGCCCATCCAAATCGAACTTTGCCGGCGGATCATCCCAGTTGGCAATATCTGTCCAGAATCTCCACGCAAACTGACGCGTGGCCTTGCATTCGGCCGAATGCTGGAACTCCCAGGCTGGCTCCCTCATGCTGGTATCCCCTTTTCCGATACCGGGCGAATCAGCCGTTAGAAGCCACTGAGGCTATCTCTTTCAATCGAAACGCGCGTAGAACCGTTGTCCCCACCGCAGGTTGCGATTCGATCGAAAGCTGGCCGCCGACCAGGGTCAGCCGTTTCTTGCATGCTGACGAGGCCAAGTCCCGGTCCTGCGCCCGCCATCTCAATGCGAAAGCCCCTCCCGAAGTCTTTGCCGGTGAGATGATCTGGCCTCGTCGCCCACGGCTCTGTTTCATATTACCCATGCCGCGGTGCTTTGGCGAATTGCGGCGCGCGAAGATCAGTTAAAGGTTCCGTCGCGCCGCTCGCAGATGAAGTAAACAAGGGTGATGGGAATGGAGAAATAAGTGAGCGCGAACCAGTTAGGTGTTTCTTCAGCGGCGCAGTCCCCGTAAACAGCCAGCCGGCTTTCACGATACGTCATTCGAGCTTGACGGTAACAAGTCGCAATGCCTCAGGCGGTAGCCCCCGTGACTTTTCGACCTGAGCGCTATGGGCTAATACGCTTACTTCATCTCCGAGATAGCAGCCAATCGAAAAGCCGGCCGGAAGAAGAGTCTTCGTGCTGATTCTCGTTCCTGATGAGAGGTCGTATACATCCCAATGCGTAGCGCCCGGAGGCTTCTCAACACTGAATTGGAAATTCTCCGCCGCGACACCATTGCCGAAGAACCAATCGTGGAAGCCGGCGCCCCGAACCGTCTTGAGCGGCATGAAGTCAACCTTTCCTGATTCCGTGATTCTTGCGATAGCGAAACTCGGCTCAGCACCTGTCTGGAAAATCAGGTGTGCGGCCGCATCTCCCCCTGCCATTCGTGGAAAATTAACTGGGGTCCACTTGAGGCCGTCCGGTGACGGCGGAAAATCGAACTGGATTTGCAATTGGCCCTCCACATCTAAGAGGGCCCCAACATAGGTTCTGGCTTCTTGGTCCGTGTCGACTCGCGGACGATAGCCCACCACGATTGTCTTGCCGGACGAAATCACGGCCATCGCTAAGGGCTGGAAATCGAGAGACACGTCATACTGCGCCACGAGCGTTCCTTGGACATCGAAACGGTACATCTTGTAGCTGACCCCTTCGGCCCGCGAATAGTGACTGTTCAGCACCGTTAGTCCTGTTCTAGCAGGCGCAAATACCCCGATGCTCGTTTCTGGTTCGGGAAGCGTAAATAACAGAGTCGAGCCGTCCTTCGCGACCCTCATAATGGATGCTCCCCGCCCGGTGGGTCGCCGGTACAGTTGACCTTCGGAATCACAGATCCAGGCCATATACCCGTCGTTCAGCGTCGCGCCCGGTATCACCACGTCGCTCGTAATTTGTTGCGCACGACTCGGCGGCGGCAGCCCAATGCCCACTAGCATTATGGCGACTGCGAATCGCGACCACATGATCGTCCCCCTCGCGCGGTCGAATTATGCTGTGTACGAACTCTTTGCCGAACGTGCCGAAGGCGCAACCGGCGCAGTCCCATTAACGGACACGTCGGTTACCGAAAATCCTTAGGGCTTCCCTGAATCGTGCCCAAACCTCCCCAAAAAGCCTGCCCACTCATCTGAAATAGAACGCTCCCCAGTCTCTCTTGACAAAGAGGACGTGTGGGCCGAAGTTTTGTGAGCAGCGGGTTGGCAACTTCGAATACAAACGAGTTTACCGGGCAAGTCCCGGCCCTTCCGTCCCGCCCGCCGTGGGCCGACGTAGCAAAGTCATGGAAATGTATGCACCAATCCAAGAACCCGAGGCTGCGAATCCTACATATACCCAGTTCTTCGTGTAACTGATGACCGCAAACGCTGACAACAGATACCAAACGCTGCTCCACGTTGCGGCGGGGACCCGACGACGCGACGACACCGCGGCATTGAACAGCACGTAAACTGCGTCGGTTGCCGCGGTCGATAAAAACACCCCGAGCGCCAGCCACGGCTGAATCTTTGACATTGTTCTCACCTCAATTCTTCCCCGCTACAGGCTCGGGGTCTGACTTCGTTGTTAGGGGTATTGGGCAAAAATCGAGGCTAAACCCTCGATGAACCTCAAACCGGTACTGGAACCGCTTCCCTCTTCGTTAATGCCCATTATCAATTCGCCAAAAACCCGAGTTGCACCTTCTTGCCTGGGCACCAGCGTCTTTCGTTGCACTCACCCAATCGTTGTCCTAGAATCACTTACCAGCGTCGCCCCGCAAATGAATAATTGCTGGATGGTGGGCATGTACCAAGAGGTTCTCGGGCATTTCGGACTGCGGCAAAATCCCTTTGCACTCTCACCGAATTCACAAAGTTTCTGCTCAACGTCTGGGCACGATGAGGCATTGTTGCAACTGGTTTTCGGAGTCGAAACACGGCAGGGCTTGATGGTTCTTACCGGCGAGCCGGGTTCCGGCAAAACCACGATCCTTCGTTACTTCCTCGAGTGGCTTCAGCAGAAACACGGTTATTCCACGGCTTACATCTTCTACACTCTCCTTACTTCCGAAGACTTGTTGCGATTGATCCTAAAAGACTTCGGGGTGCCCTGCGAGGCTAGGTCCAAGGGCGAGTTGCTGACCGCCCTCGCAGGCTGGCTGTTGCAGCGGCACCGCCTCGGTGACTGCCCGGTGATATTGATTGATGAAGCCCAGGCGCTTACCACTGCGGCGCTCGAAGAAGTTCGCATGCTCCTCAATCTGGAATTTGCCGGGGCCAACCTTGTTCAAATCATATTGGCAGGACAGCCACTGCTCGAGCAAAAGTTGCATCGGCGCAAGTTGGCTGAATTGCGTCAGCGCATGGTTTGCCACAGCCGGCTTCCCCTTTTGACGCTCGAGGAGACGGCTGGCTACATCGTCAAACGCCTGGCTTGGGCGGGGTCCCAGGAGCCGAGCCTGTTCGCTCCGGAGACCGTTCAGGAAATCTTCAGGTGTTCGAATGGAAATCCGCGCGTCATAAATCTCATCTGCGAGCACGCGCTCATTTCTTCATATGCTGACCGGCGCAATGCAGTTAACCTTAGCGACGTCACTGCTATCGCACAGGAGTTTGAGCTCGGCGGAGCAACGGACTCAGGGCAAGCTTCGTCACGAAGCACCTTTTGTCGCGTAATTCCCTTCCCTCAGCTCGACGTCACGGACTCCGAAGCGCCACCCGAGGAAGTTGCGGCGACGGTGGCGGTCCCACCAGCCGAGCAGGAGAAACACATCCCAACCGCGGCGGCAGAGGCGAATGGGAACCGTGCGGTACCTCTCCCCATCCTCGGCGCGCCGGTGAGTGTCTTACAGCCTGAAGCAATGATTTCTTGGCTCACCTCGGTGGCTTCATCGCTTCGGTCGCGGGTTCTCTCGTACTCCCGCTCCGTGAGCAACTCCTTGGCGCGGGATGTTGAGCAATGCCTGGAGTGGTTAAACCAGCCGAGCGGGACGCCTACGGGCGCCGGCCAACTGGGTGGTTCCGTTCGTAAATGGTTGATAACACCAGCGGGTTCGCAGCCAATGATGTCCCCCCAGGCTCGCGTATCCTCCGCAAGGCAAAAACGCTCTTAGCCCAGCAGACAAAAACTCGACCGGCTCCCCGCTTCGTCCGTGAATGACGGAAAGCAAGCACGAGCTGATGCGTGCGGCTTACTGACCGCTTTCGCCGCCATTGGCTATCCTGCGCCCCCGAGCATTCTTTCTTCCGCGATGGCGTCAGGGCGACGAGAAAACATCCGCCTCTCGGACCGACTGAAACCCTTTCATTCCACGCTTCTCAAAATCTGCCTCTCCTCCGCCGAGAAGTGACTGTATCGCCCGGTCTCGATTTCCCGCTGGCGCGCTAATGGCGGCATCTCGTGCAACGCTCGCATCGCATATTGCACTTCGGGGCGAAGTCGCTGGTTCTGATTCGTCGCAGCGACTCGGTAGTTGCTCGGCGTGACGCTGTTCCTGCTCGTTGACGTCACCGGCGCGCGCGGCGAGTGCGCCGCGACCGAACTGGCCCCGTGGTTCATATTCGGCGTGCTCACCGGCGGTCGCCAAGGCTTGGCCGGATTGCTTCCCGATCTTGGGCTGCTATTTGGTGCAGGGTCACCGTTCCCGTTGGGCGTACATGTATAACCCGGAGGACAAGAATTCGGGTCGTAATAAGGGTACTGAGGGGCGTAATACCACGGGCTGTAACCGTAGTAGCCATACGGGTATCCCCATCCCCAGCCCCAATACGGCCACCCGAAGCCAACGCCCCATCCCCAGCCCCATCCATATCCGTACCGCGGATAACCCCAATATCCGCCATGCCAGCCGGAGCCGCCATGCCAGCCGGAGCCGCCGTGCCAGCCGGAGCCGCCGTGCCAGCCGGAACCGCCGTGCCAGCCGGAGCCATGATAGCCGCCATAAAAGTGCCCGCCACTGGAACTAAAATTTCCGCCCCCATGAAAACTTCCGCCGCCGTGGAATCCTCCACCACCCCCGTGGAATCCTCCACCACCCCCGTGGAATCCTCCACCACCCCCGTGGAATCCTCCACCGCCGCCGTGGCCTCCACCACGTTGCGCAAAAGCAGGCGCTGGCAGCAATCCGAGCGCGAATGCTGCGACGATCAGCCAAAGCACTCTCAACAAGGCCGCTTTCTTCATTATCCTTTCCTCCCTCTGAACGTCCGCTTGCCTCGTTGAACATTCGCAATCTCTATACGCCCATGCCCGGCGTAGCGCAAGTGTGGCGCACAGCTGTGTCCATGACTCGTCGAGTGAATCAGGCGGCAACTCTGAGCGCGAAAGAGAGGGTCCTTCACTAGGTGACAAGGAAAGCCTGCTCTTCCGGCATTGCACCATTCCTCTTGTCCAGTAGAATGCTCAGATGACAATCGGTCTCGTGGCACAACCCTGGTGGGTGAACCTCGCGATTCTGGTTCCCGTCGCTGCGTATTTTTCCTGGCGGCGCAACCCAATCCCCATCACAGTCAGCCAACTCATTATTGTCGCTCTGTTTGCGGCGTCATTCGGGTTTGTTGAGGCTACCGTTGTTGTTTACCTTCGGGCCGCCTCCGGCCTGCTTCCGGGTTATCAGGGCACTCTGGCGGACGTTGTCCGATTGACCCGCCAGCCCCAACCGATCGCAGTACGCGAACTCCCTCCAAGCCTTGCGGGGCTCGAAGTGCTCCGCGAAGCAGCGACCATGCTCATGTTGCTGAGCGTTGCCCTGCTCACGCCCTTGCGCGCAAAAGGTCGCGTCGCTGTATTCCTGTGGGCCTTCGCCATCTGGGACGCGGTCTACTACGCGTCTCTCTGGGCGACCGTCAGGTCGCCTAACTCGATCACCGACAGAGATATTTTGTTCCTGATTCCCGAGCCGTGGTTTGCGCCTGTCTGGTTCCCTGTCCTCGTCTGTGGTCTCACGGTGCTCGCCGTTCTGCTCACGCGAGCAACTACATCAAACGCAAACCTATCCCGGTAGATGAGTACGGGCTCACTCTACACCAGCAGTCAGACATTCCAGCTCGATGCGATCGGTGGGACCCAATTGGATCCCACCGACATGCCAGTGGATGAAGCTTACTTCCCGTCTTTATCCTTGTCGCCAGCGACGACCGGAGACGTGGTGTGGGCAACCGGAGCAGGCGTTCCCTTCAGACCTTCCCAAAGGATCCGTGGTAGAGCTCGGCCGGAACCCGGTCTTCGCCCGACCAGTCGAAGCCGCGGGTTTTCTCCGCCCAGTACTGCGCGTCATGAGTCGGCTTCAGGTCTGGACCCGCTGCGAACTCGACCTTGTCTGGATCCAGTCCGAGTGTCGTCAACTTCAGAAGCGTCGAGGCAACCGCGTTGAATGTCCACTTGCCCGAGGAGTTGACGTCGAAGACATCCGCCATCGGCTTCGCGTAATACGTGTTCAAGTTGATGTGCTCCGTGCCGAAGATGTCCTCGATCGTGCGGAGGACATTGCGCTGACTGTAGCGCGTGCTCACGACGGCATGCTTCCTTACGTGGGGGCCAACGAAGTAGGTTGTGGCGCGATGCGAATCCACGTGGTCGGCACCGTCCTGCGAGTCATCCTCGATGATGATGATCAGTGTGTCCTTCGCGTAAGGGCTGTGCGCGACGGCTTCCACCAGTAAGCCGACCGCGTAGTCGTTGTCGGCCTTTGTCCGTCCACGTGAGCGTGTTCCCAGACGCGGCCCCGTGGTCCACATCTACGCACATTTACCGCGCTTCTTTCTTGGTGACCAACGTCGGATCGATGCACGCCGGCGCCGCCAATTCATCCCACATGTAGTAACCGCCCTGATCCTTCGTGAAATACTTCACCACAATCCGCCCCGCCGAATCAGGCGGTGTGATGAAGGCGGCACAAAGGGTTTCTTTGCGCGAACAGTGCCTGATCACAGCACGTCATTGAGCAACAACCTACCGCCGACTAGCGAAATGCGACGATTCGGGCGCGTCCTGTCGGTTCGCCTGGCTGGACTCGCGGCGATTCCTTCTTATAGCATCGCAGCATGAAAACCGCGAAAACTGTCCGACGCAGCTCGGCAAAAAAAGCCAAAGCCGTTCCCAAGAACTTTTCTGAATACCTCGCAACGGTCCCGACTCCCGCCCGCAGAAACCTCGTCAAAATGCACAGCGTCATTCGGTCCGCGATGCCGGGGGATGCAATCGAGACAATTAGCTATCGCATTCCCGCATTCAAAAACAAAACAGGCGTTCTCGTGTGGTTCGCCGGGTTTTCGGACCATTGCAGTTTGTTCCCGACTGCTTCGGTCATCAAAATGTTTAAACATGAACTCCGTGAGTTTTTCACCTCCAAAGGAACCATCCACTTTCCCATCGACAAGCCTCTTCCCACAGCGCTTATTCGGGAAATAGTGAAGGCACGGCTCGCGCAAATCCAAAGTAAGGGACGCTGAATCGCCACAGAGCAACGCGGTCCAGGTTTCCGATCGAAGGACGGCAGCTCGGGTACCAGCGGGAATGGCGGAATCCCCAGCCACAACTCCGTCGCTCGGCAGTTGGATGGATCGCAATTAGACCGGCGCTACGTCTAATTCTTCATTGGCTCCGTTTGCGGCGCGATCGGCACCCAAACCTCTATTCTTGTCCCCTTCCCTGGTTCGGATTGAATCTCGAATTGTCCGCCCAACAGGCGTGCCCGTCCCTGCATGCTGCCAATGCCCAGACCCGCATTCTTCTTCGCTTCCTTGATATCGAATCCCCTGCCTTCGTCGATCACCGAGAGAAACAACCTCTCTTTCACTTTGCGCAACATCACTTGGGCCTTTGCTGCACCGCTGTGCTTCTTCAAATTTTGCAGCGCCTCCTGGACGATACGAAACAAGCACAGCGACACGTCGGAGCCAACATGAGCCGGAATATCAAGGAAAGAGAAATCGATTGGGATGCCCTGATGGGCGGTGAACTCCTTGCACAAAGCACTCACGCCTGGCACGAGTCCCAAAGCCTCCAGGGTAGATGAATGCAGTCGATGGGATACGGTGTGAAGATCGGCTCCAAGCTCGCCTGCAGATTCCTGAGCCTTCTGAACCCTGCGCTTGAGGCCATCCGACGAGGCGGGCAGTGCCTCTTCAACGCCTTCCAATTCAAACGCGAGTAACGCCAAACGTTGGCTGAAATCATCGTGGAGTTCCGCTGCCAGCCGACTTCGTTCCTTTTCCTGCGCGTTGATCAACAGGCCCGTGAGTTCCAGTTCCGCGTCTCGTGCCTGCCTGACCTGGGCTCGACTGTGTTGAAGGTAGGCCGCCAGCGCAGACAAAAAGAGGATGATCAGCAGCCCTGCTATCAAAATCCATTTCGCGCGTGCCCACAGTGACAAGTCGCGGAAAATCACCGTGCTGCCGGTTGGCAGACTACTCTCTTTCAGCCCCCAGTGCTGCAGCGCACGCCAATCGAACATATACGCATGGTTGCTCGTTACGATGGGCATGTCCTCGGGCTTCCCACCGCCGAGAACCCGCACTGCCATTTCCGCGGCAACGCGGCCATCGTCCGCCCAGTTTACCAAGTCTCCGCCCACCGCTCCGTCCCTGAGATCCGCATCGTCCATCACGAACACAGGCGCATTCGCGGCATCGGCTACCAACGGTACCGACTGCGCTGAATCAACAAAGCGTTCCCCCGCTGCATCGAGTGTGATTGAGGTGTGGTATACGATCGTGTTGCTCGGAAGATGCTCGAGCCGCTCAAGTAGAGTCGACATCGGGAGGTCGGTAAGATACGTGAATTGGAGTTTTGATTCGTAGCTGCGGAGACCTTGTTTCGCAACGGCTTCGAAAGCTTGGTCAAACTTGCCCACGCCACCCACCACGACAACATGCTCTGTGCCCGGTAGCATGTGCAGTGCCGCACTCAGAGTCTCTTCCGGGTGTAACCTGCCCAAGACACCCGTGAAATGCATATCGGGCTTTAGTTGCTCCGGAATGTCCCCCAGAATTGCGCAGAAAACGATTGGGGTGTCCCGGAGGAACCGTTCGTGCGACTCGGCTACAAACTTGAGGGATGCTGACCCGGCGGCAATGATCACGTCCGGTTTGCGGTCTGCATACTTTGCAATAAACCCTTCACGAAACCGGCGTTGCGAGACTTCGTCCGGGAACAGCGTCAGTTCCAGGCTTTCATGATAAAGCTCAACCTGGTAAGGCGATTTCTGCAGTTCAGCGAAGATTGTCTGATCGACTTCGGCAAATCCCGGTGCTGACACGATGCCAAGGTCATTAAGAATAAGCACGCGCCGGACTTGTCGGACCTGGGCTGCAAGAGGGATTTGCAGCACAAGAAAAGCCCAAACTAGCAAAGATGCAACGAGCGATTCCCTCAGCCTATGCACTGCTCTTTGGCCGCGACGACAACTTAAGTCGCCAATCAGGCATGTCGTACTAGGAGCTGCCAACGGTCGTTTCATCCAAGGCGAGCCTCACCCGGGTCACTGCATCAACACACAGTCAGTTCGCAGTATACGCTTTGCCGTCTATCCTGCTTAGATGCATCCAAGGGATGGATGCAGCGACGTTCAAGCGACGCGCAGAAACAATCTTTCGGTGGAGTGCACAACAATCTTCCCTCGCCGTTTGCGAATCGCCCCGGTTCTCTGCCATTCGCTCAAAATACGGCTCGCCGTATACGGAGTGATATTCGCCGCATTGGCCAACTCCTCGTTGGTAATATCGAATTCAATGCCGCCTGACACTCTTTGACCCATGCTGGATGTACATCCGAGAAGAACACTTGCCAGCCTCTGCCGAGCAGTCTGGGAACACAAAGCGGCGTGCGCAGCGATATACCATGACAGGTAATCCACAGCGCTGGCGATTGCATTTTCCATAAGTTGCGGGAAGCGGCGCGCAAAGCCACGAATGGTCGGACCGTCCCAAACAAGCACGACACTGTCGCGGACGGTTTCCGTACTCAGGAGGTAATTGGAACCTCGGGGTACCAGCGCCGCTCCACCGAAGGAATGGCCGGGGGTAATCCATATCAAGATGAGTTTTTTTCCGTTCGGCGTTTCAAAGAAATAACGCGCGCGGCCTTTCCAAAGCAGCAGTAGACTATCGGCTGGCTCACCCTGGTAAGTCATCACGGACTTGGCGGGGACTCGACGTGCCCTTGCCGCCGCCAAGATCAGTTCGATTTCCTCCCGTTTCAAGCCCCTTAGCAGGTCGATACTGGGGCGGGCATTGACAGCGATCGCGCGAGATTCCAAAGCCCTCATGTTCTCTCCGTCCGTGGCAATTGATAGCCGAATGGACCGTTTAGTCTATCTCTTTTCAATCAGAATTAGACGAATATCCAACGCGGCCCGCCCCTGGATTCCTATCGTTCGAGGCCCTTCGATGTTGTCCTCCTAATCACCGAAACACCCTCAAACGACTTCATGGCCCTTTCCGGTCTGAGAAACATTGCTCTAAAGCACGTTCAGAATTGCCCGCGGGCAGCGACACCCTGTCTCTCAGAAATTAAAGTATCGGTAGAGAAGGAAATCGGACGGGGAAGGCACTTGGCGTCCCAATTCTCGTTCGATTCGCAAGGGCCCCAGGTCGAGAGTGGTCACTGGGGCTTTTTTTTGCCTGTGATTCTGCCGTTCAAGTGCTTGATGAACGGGCTCACCAGTAGGCGGGTGGCTGCGCTGATTCACCCTTCGACTCAGTCAACTCGCTCGTAACCTTAGACTTCCTAAGTGTCTCCAACGATGGCATCGAGCCAAATTCCCAAAGGCTGAACTTTTCGCCATCAGCGATGGCACGCAACGCGATCGGCTATTCTGCGCCAATCGCTTCGAGATCGCCGGCGATCGCGCGATTGAATCGCCCGGAGGTTTTGTCGAGGAAGAAACCCGTCCCAGGACTCGCCAGATAAAAAGCGACAGAATCGGCAAAATTATTTGCGAATCCATTAGCGATCTCGATCGTGCCGCGCCCAGTGGAAGGATCGAACGTGACACTGTCGCTGCGCAGAGAATCAAGCGACACTGCAGCGTGGGCGCTCATCGCATCCCAGGAGAGCGTAGCGTGCGAGAGATTCTGAATCTCGAGCGATCCCGCCACAGAAACAGCGCCGAACGAGGAGGCCTGCGTGTCGAAGCCGGAAGCACTCATCCTGCCTGAAGCATTTGCTGTCGCCGGCGAGAAAGGAAGCACTTGGCGCTGGGCCGCGCCGAGTTGACGCGTGCGCCCTGCACCACCACCCGCGTCCGTTTCCAAAAAGAGCAGACGCGAATCCGTGACGACATAGAATACGAAACGCGAGGTATCCGCGAGCGTCCCGAGAATGAATGTGCCGCGTCCGTTTTCATCGGGCACGGCTGTGAGGCTGCCAGCGATGGGCGCAGCGGAGAAAACGAGGCCATCACCGGACTTGCTCTCATCGGCTATCCCCGAGAGGATCGAATTGCGGCCGACGCTGACTTTGCCGACCGTCGCGACACGATCGGATGAGGGTGTTTCCAACTTGAATACGAAGTCGCTCAAAATCTTCGTGAGCGAAAACGCAGTTCTATCTTGCCGGAGCAACTGGCCGGACACGAAGAGGCCATCTGGGGTGGAGTCGGCGATCCTGCCGGACTTCCTGTCGGAGGCGAGGACAAAGGAGACTACCAGCGGGTGATCGAATCCCGAAGCGGTCGTGAGCGACATGCTTCCGTGCAGTTTGGAGTCGAGAGCATAGGTCCCGGTGACGCCGCCAATCCGCACGCTAGGCGCGCGATTGCGATTGACATCAATCGATCCGCCGGTAATGTTACCGGCGCCATCCGCGGTAATGCTTCCTATGACTGCGAGAGTCTCGCCAGTCGAAGCAAAGCCGGAGAATTCGATAGCGAATGGGCCTTCGAGCATAGCCATCGGGGAAGCCATAATCGTGAAGGTGTCGTTAGACGGGCCTACGTGGCTATCGGATGGCGTCGCGGTGATCGTGACGGAATTGGGGCTGGGAGGCGTGGTGGGCGCCTGGTAGATCACGGAGCTCGAAAAGCCATTGTTCATGACGTTTGAAAGAGTGCCGGCCCCCGACGGCGATATGCTCCAACTGATTCCAGCGCCGTAGCCGTTGCTCGACGGCGTGGTGGCTTGGAACGTGTAAGTGGCGCCCGCTTGAAGAGTGGTGATCGGATTTGTGATGGAGGCGGTGAGACCGCTGTTTCCCGGCGAGCCGCTACTGTTTCCGTAGCCACCTCCGCAGCCGGAATTGACTCCGGCGACGGCCAGAGCCACGATCCAGGCCATGCAATGCTTCGGGAGGAGGCATGTAGCTTCGCTCCGAAGCTCCCCAGTCCACACTACGACGCCAAGGAACATTCTGAAGCTCTTCATTTCACACCTCCTACTTGCTTACTTGATTTCCATGTAGGTGGGGAACACGTTCGCATCGTGGCCCGTCCTCCGCAGCCCTCGGTCGTCATACAAACAGGGTTGCGGGGTCAGGGAGTCAATTCGGTTACGTGATCAAATGCCTGAACCTCGCAGCCTCTGGTTCGGGGCGTCCGACCTTGAGGTTCTCGGCACCAAGGATAATCAGATTCAGCCCTGGCGTTTCTAAAGAAAAGGTCAAGAAAATGTCAAGAAGACATCAAGGATGGCGACACAGGAAAGGAAGTTCTTTCCGTTATGAAAAGGCGGAACCCTTGCTGAAAGCGGAAAAATCACGCCACTTCGTCCGTTCTATCCTCGATCCAGCGGCAACAGCCCGATGAGACGTGCAAAACGACATCTAGGTACCAGCCGGGCCTTTTCCGACTATTCGACCTATCCATTCAAAGCAGTCACACTAACACAGTGCAAAACGCTGATCCTTGAGCCCGTAGTTGGGGACTCCGGGCTTTTCGCGATTCAGTCTTGCATGCGAAAGGAAGCCGAGTATGCCACGCGATCGTTGACGCGACCACCACCTTGCCTTGAGGCGAGCTTGCTGCCGTTGGAATCGCCAGCCGCACCGACAACGAAACCGCCGCCGTGGATCCAGATGGGCTGAACGTTGAATCGCATTTTCTCCGCAGCTGTGCACCAGCCTTTCTCGCTGTCAACTAATCATCTCAACGTTCGACGCTGACTAGGCTGCGAGAGGCCCCGGCAAGGCCCTGCTTAACGACCGTAGGGTTCGTCCCAGCACCCAAGTTACCCATGACCCGAGCAACCGGGCGCTGACAAGGTTACGCCAACATCGTGTTGACTCCCCATTTACGAGGCGTATATTGACAGTCTCCGAGTTGCAACACCCGGCTCTGCACCGTTGACACGACATTCGCATTTTGAAGGCCTGATCGCTTCGAGAACTTCTGCCGGGGACACCCGAGAGGAGCTAGCTATGGCAACAAATCCTTCCCCAGCCTCCCAGTTGAGTATGGCCGCTGACAAGACACCGGCCGAGATCGTCGTTCGCTGTACCGGAAAGATTACTTCGGACACAATTCAGCTTTTGAAAGCCACGGTCAAACCTCTCCTTTCGGAAGCCAAAACGGTTGTGCTGGACCTGACGAATGTGACCTACATGGATAGCTCCGGGTTGGGTGCGATTGTCGGTTTGTACATTTCGGCGAAAGCTGCTGAGAGCCGGCTGAAGCTTATCAACTTGAACGAGCACCTGAAGGAGATCTTCAGTATTACAAGGTTGGGCCAGGTTATGGCGCAGGGGCGTGACCCCAACGACCTCATTCTGCCTTGATCCCAAGTGAACGAAACGGCTTGCGTGTACTGACAAGCGCGCCAACTCCCTGATCGGAGAAGCCCGCGCTCGCCTTGGAGCGAATTCAGTCCCGGTCAGTTTCCTGAGGCACATCAGCTCCTCGATTTCTTGCGGGTTCACCGGACTGGCGATGGTCGTCCGCGTCGCAGCGGTTATAAACAGATTACGATCCAAACACTCGAGAACATTCCGACGGCGAAGACGATGAACTCAGTTCGACTGTCAAAACTAACCGTTGTTGACCTGGCACAAGCCGACTGGGACAAGGTAGGAGGGGAAGGCTTTGCTTCATTCAGCCGACCTAGCGCGTACCATGGGAAATGGGGGTCGACGTTGTCTTTCCAGTTACAACTGGGTATAAATAAATGCATAGGAGAGTCGGGAATGTTTGGCCGGCGACTTGCTTCGGCGGGTATATTACTCTCGGTGGTGGCGAGCCTGCTCGTCCTCGGAATCGTCGCGGCTGAGGTTCCTGAGCTCTTGTCTTTGGTGGACAATACCTCCAATGACTTCATGGTTCGCAAAATCGGTCACGCCGAATGCGCAAGGCCGTTGACCGCCGCGAGTCATGGTTCGCTCTTACCCGGTTTGAAGAATTTCGCTTGTGAAACGAGCGCCTTCTCGGCCGCTACGGTTGTCGGCGCTGAGTCAATTTCCTTCGACTTGCTTGCCCTGCATTCCGTCCTTCGTAGATAGACCTTTCCTGCTACTCGTTACGTTGCGCGGCCATAGAGCCCTCATCATCTGTTCTCTGGTGCGTCCAACTCCGCTAACGAGCACCTTGCTTTTTGTTTAACCCTCGCAGGTCCAACACGCAAGTGGTGCGCTTTTGGTCTCCCTGATCGAGTTTCAGTCGAAGAGCAGATTTTCATTTTATCGACAGCCCGGCCCTCGGAGGCGACATGTCTCACGCTGATGCAAGTTCCAATATCGTATCCTCAGCTCCTTTTTCTGTTACTGCGCGGCGCAAGCGAATCGTTCCGCGCGCCGCACTGATCTCTGGTTTCTTAGCGCTTCTGGTCCTTATGGTGGTCCTCGCCTTTGATGCCATTCGATCCCTCCGCGACCTGGAAGCCAGCAACCTCCAAGTCCGGCAAGACTATCTAACCCGCGAACGCACACTCCGCAAAATCCGTGTGAGCATCTACGAGTCGGGGACCGTAGTCCGGGAGTACACCCTTAGTGATTCGAGCCCGAAAACCCGCGAGTCTTATCTCGCGCAGCTGCACGATATGCGCGGCCACGCCGATGCCGCGATGGAAAGCTGCCTTCGTCAAGCGCCCCCTAACTTGCAAGTGTCGGTGCAAAAGCTTGCCAACGAACTCGAAGGCTACTGGCGCGCGATTGACCACATCTTGAGCGAGGGGTTGCAAAAGAACAACCAGGTCCATCTGCATCACGAAGCCCTCGCGCAGCGTGCATCTGTTCTGGCCCTCACAAGCGAGGTCAGTAGTGTCAACGAACTCGAATTGAAGGTAGCGGAGATGGACATCTCGAACGTATTCGCCAGATCGCGCAGCCGCCTCCAGAACTTCTCTGCTCTCGCGATTGGCATCGGCCTGATTCTCGCCGCAGCCAGCGTGCTCTATGTCTCTCGCTTGGAGGATCGTGCCGAAGAAAAATACCTCGAGAGCTTGCGCTGCCAAAGCGAGCTGCAGGCACTTTCCAAACGGCTGGTGGACGCCCAGGAAGACGAACGGCGCGCCATTTCGAGAGAGCTTCACGACCAAATCGCCCAAACTCTGACTGCGCTTCTTATGGATGTCCAGGACCTCATCGACTTGCCGCAGGGGCGCGACTCCTCCGCTCGCGCGCTCCAGAAGATCCGGCTACTGGCGGAGGACTGCGTCAACAAGGTCCGCAATATGACTCTGCTCCTGCGGCCTTCCATGCTTGACGATCTCGGTCTTGTCGCCGCTCTCGAATGGCAGGGTCGCGAAGTCTCCAAGCGTAGCGGCCTGGTCGTCGAAATCCTCGATCGTAACTTTGTCGACGATCTCTCCGACGAACACAAAACCTGCATTTACCGCGTTGTCCAGGAAGCGCTGAATAACTGTACCGCTCACTCCAAAGCAAATCATGTCCGCGTTTCCCTCGCGGAAGATACGGAACGCTGCGTCCTTTCCATTCAAGACGACGGCGTAGGGTTCGATCCCCGGCGCAATCGCGGCATTGGATTGCTTGGCATGCATGAGCGCGTCGCCCGCCTCGGTGGCACCTTTGTTATCGATTCGGCCTCTGGCGCGGGCACACGCATTCAGGTTGAGCTTCCGCTTCATCGAAGAGCGCAAGCCGCGGGGCAGACGGCATGAAAAGACTCCGCATCCTACTTGTCGACGACCATACCGTCATGCGCACCGGACTTCGCGCACTTCTCGAACGTCACAATAACCTTGAAGTGGTTGGCGAGGCTCAAAATGGCCGCGAGGCTGTTTCGCTTTGCGCCTCGTTACTCCCCGATATCGTCATCATGGATTTGGCCATGCCCCTTTTGAATGGCGTTGAAGCCACAAAAGCCTTGCTGAAGGAATCACCGTCCTCCGCCGTTGTCATCCTCAGCATGCATTCCGACGAGTCCTATGTAATGCGCTCTCTGCAAGCCGGAGCCCTCGCTTACCTCCTTAAGGACTCGGCAGGCCCGGACCTTATTCTCGCAATCGACGCCGTTTCTCAGGGCAAATCGTTCTTCAGCCCCGCGATTCGTCACCTTCTTGCCGAAGACTACATCCGCGTTCTCCGTCAGAAAGGGGTTGAGGATTCTTATGAACTCCTCACCATGCGCGAGCGCGAAATCCTTCAACTTGTTGCCGAAGGCAAAACCAACAAGGAAGTCGCTGCTGCTCTCAACATCAGTCCTTATACCGTCGAGACTCATCGCGGCAATATCCTCGGAAAACTGGGCCTTCATACCCCTGTGGAGCTTGTCCTTTACGCGGTCCGCAAGGGCATTATTCATTAGCGCTTACCACTATCTGGCCCGCGAAAATACTCTCTCGACGGGATAGTCGGACCCTCCCTGTCCCACTACCCTGCATATGAGGCTGTGGCGATTCGCCGGTCAGTTTTCCGGCTGCCGGCTTGATTTGCGGGTCACGTAAGGTGTGAGCTCGCTGCCACAGCCTTGCCAAATTTGAGCAAGGTAGGATGCCATGAACGCCTGTGACCACGGTCCCTTGAGCATTGAACTGACAGTCGCCCAACGCGATCCCGGATTGCGTGACCCGGACGCCTTTCCAGTTTTCCTGACGCAGCGCCGTGACGATGTTTCAATTCCCCACGGTCTTGTGGTTTGCAGGGATCAGTCCATCTGCGGCGCTCTCACTGGGGTTCTCGTCCATTGCGGAGTTGCGCCTGTCTTCGCCAGCACCGTAAGGGAGGCTGCCCTCGATATCGCTAAACGTGACCGTTCTTTTGCCCTCTGCCAGGATGCGCTTCGCGATGGTAGTTATGAGGATCTGCTCCGCATTCGAGATGCTTTTGGGTCTTCTTTGCCTTTGATTGTGATTTCCCGTACAGGCGAGTGGCCAGACTACTTCCGTGCCATCGACCAGGGCGCCTACGACTTTCTTGCCTATCCCTTAATCCCGGGTGAGCTTCAGCGAATCATCCGCAACCTTCTCGGCGATCCGTATCTTCTTCCTCGCCCGTCCCCGCTCTTGCGCCTTTTCGGCTGATTTCTTCGTGGGCAACCCGACAACTGCGTATTTCTCTCGCACCTTGCCGCAGCCGGCGGGCGCAAGCCAATCAAGCTTTTAACGCGCAATATCGGATCCGACAGGTCCGCACCCTTTAGGAAGGGGAACCAGACACGAATGAGACTGCTAAACATCACTGCCAGCCTTCCATTACTCCGTTTGCGCGGAGCTTTCTGGCAGCCTTGGGATTTGGAGTGACGAATACGCTCAAAGTATCCGCGGGAGTCTTTGCGCTTCGATCCGGGCGTAAGTACGATGCCGTAATTCTTTGCCATACGCTCTCGAATGCCCACAAACTCGGTTTCGAAGCGGCCATTCAGAACATCCAGCACAAGCCGCCCGTCATTGAATTGTATCTGGTCGAAATGCCGGTAACTTCCGGTCTAGCTTTGGATGCTGCCGTCCATTTTCAGCCGTTTATGAGTCTTTGGGTGGAATCTCGGCGCACTTTCGTGCAGCTCTGCGCAGCCAAACCTGGTCCCTTCACCGGGAACTAGGTTGTCTGGTGGAAATTCTTGGGCGGAGAATTTCTGCCTCTGCGCAGAGCCGCGCGCCAGTGCGGCCGCAGTCATCAGCTGCTTCGTCAGTGATTTGGTGGTGTCAGGTCTCATCGGAAGTCAAACCGGGTGTCCAGTCCGGCAGACTTAGAGTCGACGACGGATTTCCGGTCCGTGATGAGGACTTTCAGACTACCTTGCCGGGACTCTATATTGTTGGCCAGCCCTTCCATTCAGTACTTTGGTCCCTTCTTTGCTTTCGTTCGAGGGTGCATTGCATCGGCCCGCATTGTCGTTGCAAGCCTGCAGCAGTCCACTCTTTGAATTCTTGTGCCCTGAAACGGTCCCGTTAGAGCTTTCATCGCGTTCCCGAATTCGGATCCAGTTCCATCCGTCACAGGCCACCGGTCAATCGTTCTTCCTACCCACCCTGACGATCCTCTGCACCGAACCTTCTAACTCCTTTACTTCCCGCCCTTATGCGACCATGCTCCTGTAAGTCCTTTACTTGCCACTCTTACAAAAACACCGCGGATACGCGCGTTGGTAGAACCACTCGGCCGTTTTTGGAACCCTCCCTCGCTCGCTCCACCCCCACTGGACACTTCCCCGCCTCACCTCTATTCTGGATTCTTGGCTGCTTCATGAACCACATTTACCTTGATTACAACGCTACGACCGCCGTCGATCCTGCCGTCCTCGACGCTATGCTTCCCTTCTTCTCCACCGATTTTGGCAACGCCTCTTCGATCCACACCTTCGGCCAGCGCGCCCGGGCGGCCGTCGAAAACGCCTGCGATCAGGTTGCGGCGCTGCTCCACGCCCGCTCTCAGGAGATAGTCTTTACCAGCGGAGGCACCGAGTCCGACAACCAAGCCATCTTCGGTATCGTCGCCGCCACAGCCTCTCCGACGAAGCACATTATTACCTCTACCATCGAACACGAAGCCGTCCTCAACGCCTGCCAGGCTCTCGAAAAACAGGGCGTCGCCGTCACCTATCTTCCCGTCTCGGTTGATGGCCTGATCGATCTGGACGAACTTAGCAGGGCCATTCGGCCCGACACGGTGCTGATCTCCATCATGCACGCGAACAACGAGCTCGGCGCCGTTCAGCCCCTCGCAGAAATCGGGCGCATCGCCGCCGAAGCCGACGTGTACTTCCACACCGACGCCGTGCAGTCGGTCGGCAAAATTCCTGTCGATGTAAGGGCCCTCCAGCTGGACCTGCTTTCCCTCTCCGGCCACAAGCTGTACGCCCCGAAAGGAGTTGGCGCGCTCTTCGTCAAGGGCGGCACACGTCTTCGCCAGTTTCTCTTCGGCGGCCACCACCAGCGTGGCTTCCGCCCCGGCACGGAAAATGTCCCTGGCATTATCGGTCTCGGCAAAGCTGCCGAACTCGCGCTTCGATCGCTTGCGCTGGACGCGTCCCGCATCGCCGCTCTGCGCGATAGGCTCGAACAGGGGCTCCTCGCGCGCATTCCCGACTCTCGCGCGAACGCTTCTGCGGCTCCCCGCACTCCGAACACGTCCAACCTCACCTTCCCGGGAATCGAAGGTGAGGCTCTCATCATTTCTCTCGACCTGAAGGGTCTGGCTTGTTCCACGGGTGCCGCCTGCTCCTCGGGCGCCGTCGAACCTTCTCATGTGCTCACGGCCATCGGTCTACCTGCCGCCGCAGCTCGCGCCAGCATCCGCTTCAGTCTCGGCCGCCACACCACCGAAGCCGAGATCGACGCCGCCCTTGAAATTGTTCCCGCCGCCGTCGCCCAACTCCGCGAACTCTCTCCCACCTACCGCAGGGAGACGGCAACCCACCCATGAGCGGGACCACGCTAAAATAAGAAGTATGACCACGCCGCTCCAACTTGACTCTCTCCCGACGGCCGCCGAACGGAAACCCGGCCTTG